>Ga0326728_10010712_pt1 | contig 21322 bp, 22 predicted proteins | sample MB3enrmetagenome_FD_207602 | JGI IMG/M metagenome (GOLD analysis project Ga0326728, IMG submission 207602) | Lab enriched peat soil microbial communities from McLean, Ithaca, NY, United States - MB31MN | ecosystem: Environmental > Terrestrial > Soil > Wetlands > Peat | place: USA: New York... | reverse complement strand
TGCCCGGTGCCAATCGCTGAGTCGCGCAGTGGCGCCTGAAGACTGAACAGAAGAAAACGAAGATAACGAAGCTTTTGGCCAAGTATATGCGTGCGACATGACAACTTGTGCCCAAAAGCCTACCAGATCGCCGTGGCCGAAGAATGATGTCATGCGCCCGGCCGGGTCCAACTAACGGGCAGTGTCCTGATTTGACGGGTAGAGACGCTCTGCTGCGCGTCCAGGCCGCGACACAGCGCGGCCCTGCCGTTGGATTCATTCGACGAAATCTCGAGTCAGGATACTACCAGCCAACAGCGGACATTGACATCGTTCTCGCAGCGGCTAGCATGAAATCGGATCGCGGGCGGCGCGTTCGTCTATCGGTTAGGACACGGCCCTCTCAAGGCTGAAAGACGGGTTCGATTCCCGTACGCGCTACCAGAAGCTATTTTAACCAATAAAATCAAGCATTTCGTGAGTTTTTGACGGTTTCAAAACGCTTCACTGCTAACGTCCACTGCTAACAGTGCCAGTCATGTTAGAGACGTTCGGGCATGTCTCATTCAGATTCCGACCTGCTGCCAAGAGCTGCGGCAACCCGGGGGGGCAGGAGTTTTCAAACCGCTGAGTGCGAAATACTGGGGGCGGGGACGGTGGCAATCACCTGCAAATCGTTTTCGCAGCGTGCTCGACCAAAAACAAATGCTCAAAATACGGTAGTGGTACGTTTTGAAAATTATCGTAAGCGCTGAGAAATCCTGACTTTTTCGCGCTCCCGTTCTTGGCGCTTAAATTCCAAATATCTGTCGTGCAGAGCTTCGAGAAGATCAAAGCGAGAAATATCGCTGCCAGAGATTGCTTTGTCCACTAAATCGAACAAAGCCTTCTCAGCGTAAGCTTTAGATTCGCGAGGTGCGTAGTCAAACTCGTATCTGGCCTCAAGAATCTTTTCTAAAAGTTCATGACGTGACACCGAACGCTTCCTTTAGGATTGCCTTCTGTCTTTCCGGTTTCATCTGCCCAAACCATTCGGCATAACACAGTCTGATTTCATTTACCGCCGCCTCAACATCCACAAGCTGTATTCCGATGTTTTTGGTGTCCACTTCTTGGTGGCGCGTCAATTCATGCAGCAGTTTTTCTCCATTTGCCAGGATTCCCGTAAGCACAACGCGGTGGTAATCTTTATCGCGTTGAGAGGGCTCAGGAATGACCATTTGTCGTTCTTCAAATCGCTTGAAAATTGTTACCGCCATGAACCAATTCGAGAGGCAGTAAAGGAGATTGTAGCGGTTTTGAGAAAGTTCATCTTGGATTTCTTCCGTCAGTATTTTGAGAGCCACCCAGTCTGGCTTTTCAATGGAATAGGCCAAATCCATCTGGCCCAGTTCATCTTGCGGAACCATACCCCACTATCGACACGAAATGGTGGTTTGAAAAGTAAAATTCTACCAATAAATAATTCTTATGTATGTAGCAGACGCACAATGTCTTCGATACTCCAAATATGATCGGTGATTCCCGCTTCCATCGCTGGCGTAACGCGCAAAGTCTGGTGAATGCGAGCGAAATTGTAGTGCATGAAATGGAGCGCAACTGCCGCTTCATGGTTTGCGACCTTCTTTGAGAAAGCATTTGTGAGCCGGGTGAACCGGCGCATGGACATTCTCATCGTGAGGTTTTGCCGTTCCGTGTAACTAGTGGAGATGTGCGCGAAATCCGGCATTCCACTAATCACTGCCCGTCTCGCCCCCATGCACTGCGCCGGGCTGTACCGAATTTCTGCGTGCTTCTGGTCGGGGCCAATAGCTGTGCCGTAAATCTTGTTGAGCATCGCATAATCAATCTCCGCCCCAAAGGCATCCTCTACGGCTTCCAAATACGCCTTGTGCCCGTCCGTGGTTAATTGCACGCGATTGGCGAGCCGTCCTTTCAGATCGTGGATGAAGTGGTACGCGGCCCCGCCGTCGCGGGTTCCGACGTACCAGCAGGGCACAAGCTTTGTCGGGGCGTCCAAAGCCGTCCACGTCCAAACGTCGCCCCAACCGCGGGCCTTCTGTGCGGTCTTGGCGTTCTTCTCCTTGCAGCCCACGAACGCCCAAATTTCATCGCATTGAATCCGCGTGAGGTTGAGATTGCGGAAAGCCTTGTCCTGATAGGCGGAGCAAGCCGCCCCGAGTTCAACGAGCAGCTTGAGAATCGCGCCCCGGTGAGTGCCCGTCATGCGCGTGGTTGCCCGGAGCGAATTGCCCTCCACCAGACAGGCAACCACGCGGACCTTTTCTACAACACTCAATTTATTCATGGCTTTAATATACTTGACCGCTCAAGCATTGTCAACAAGAATATTGAACGATGAAACTGCCAAGAATTCCCAATTATTACTGTGCGGGAGACGGCGTAGGAGTCGCTGGTTCCGCAAATACAACCGATGGTATCAGAATTTGGCCGTATGGCCCAAAAGCAGTTGAGGCTCTTACAATCTCTCTTGCGGTACTGTACAAAATGCTTCCGCCGTTCACAAAAACAACCCGCTCAACTTGTTCATCAGAGCCAGTGAATGCGCTTTTAAAAACCCCAATGATCTCAACAACCACTGAATATGGAATATTTGATTCCGCGCTGGACTGGATTTTTAAATTATGCTTGATTTGGAACAGCGTCGGGTCCTCAGCATTCTTCAACAGCTCTCCAGACAAACAGATGTCGGGCTCTTTTTGAGCCGTTTCTTTTGAAGCATCAAACGACGGATTGGCAATGATATTTAGTTGCGTAACAAAATACCGTTTTAACTGCAAGCTGGAAGCTTTCAATTGGCGATATTCTATAGTCATTTCTGTGTAAATATGAGATCAGGCAATAAGATTCAAAGCCAGCCGGTTGCTTTTGCAGGCCGCTCCAAAACCTTCGCTTAAGGAGCAGCTTGTAAAAACAACCGGCTGGGTCGTTAAGACCGGAGCCGGTGATAGCAATGTTTCACGGAGCACTGGTCTTTGTGTCTGGGCTTCATACGCCAGAACCTTTTTGTACCAGTCGCTTCCCTCTTCATAGAGCGTCTGTAAATAGGTTAACGGCAAAAACCCATCTCGAATGGCGCAGAGAATTATGTTTACCAAACGCGAGAGTCTGACTCTTCCAGTTTCCCATCGCGTGTAGCTCTTTTCTCCAGCTTGGATCAGTTCTGACATTTGGCGCTGGGTAAATTGAATCCGCTTTCTTAGTTCTTTAATCTCGGGAGGGGTCATTAATCCCATATACCGAGCTTGTGTTTGTTCAATTTTCTCTAACGCTTCATTGGTCAGTATCCAATTTCCACTGGCTGATTTCCGGGCCGGAACCTTAATTGAATGGACTTCAGCAATACCATCTCCATCGAGATTTGGTATCTGAACATCAAAATCAATCAATTCGGTGTTGTGGGTCGGTTGGTCATTCATAGTTCTTCCCTTTCGCTTTTATGTGCGGAATAGATTATTAACAGGCGTCCATCATATGTGAGGCAAATTTTTCCGTACATCTGTTCATTCTTGGCGATAAACAAGAACGAATAGGTTTCCCCTTCGTCAATTGGCATTTTTACATATTTTCCAATTACTCCTGGTACAAGCGCCTTACGCATGGCGTCATACGCCTCGCATCGCGTGCCATAAATATGCCAGCGCTCAAAAGCTTCTCTAGTCCATTCGATTTCGCTACCACTTCCACGCTTAAGTTTTTCCTTAACGCTGGAAATCCAGCGTTGAGGGATCGCGCAGGTTTTCCTTTTGAAAAACATGTGAATTCCATGGAATATCCCGTATCATTTACACAAGGTATCAATTGATACCACACTGTCAAAGCATTTTTTGACTTCATGGTCAAGTATCGGTAATTTGCAAGAAAACTTGAGAGAATTTAATGTCCCTTATCCTTTGACCATCTGGCATTTGCTGCTTTTTGGGCGATTTCTCTCCTTTTTCTGGTCGAAAGAGCGTTTGCCCTCGCCTTTCCACCTTTCAGTCCGCCCAGTCTGCCCAAGGCAACGGCGGCGGGGTTCTTGGTCGGTTTCGGAGTCATTTGGCCAGTTGCCTGTTGAACGACGGCGAAAGCCGCCTCGTTTATGTCCTTGCTTGAGCGTTTAGGCATGGCGCAACCTTGCGCCGTTCGGGGAAAGATTCAAGCCAAAAGCGAGCTTTCAGGATTCAAAACGTACCACTACCCAAAATACTCTTCACCATGCTCTAAAACACCTGCACCGTAGCCGTATGCCCTCATGCTGATTATGACTGGTCCGCTATCGACTTTGCACCGCGTCCTTGCTGGTGTAAACGGCGGTCGAAAAGTGCGGCGGGTGGCGGTCCAATAGTGCGGCACCTGGGGGGCAGTAAACTGGTTTGGGGGTGGGTGGTCAAGTTCGAGTGTTAGCTGGCGAGATAAAACGAGCCGGGGGGCGAGCTGCGAGCCTCCAGCTCCTGCTTTGGAGAACGGGACGTAACCCAGTTCGTCTAACAGGATGAGATCTTGCCGGTCCAACTGCTTTAGCAATCGCTGCAACGTCCGTTCTTCCCGCGCTTCCAACAACTGGGTCACCAGGCCGGTCGTGGTGTAAAAGCGCACCCGTTTGCCCTGGCTGCAGGCGGCAAAGCCCAGCGCCGTGGCCAGATGGGTTTTGCCCGTTCCGGCATTGCCGACCAGCAGCACGTTCTCCTTCTTGGCGATGTATTCGCCCCGCAACAACTCCCGCACCAACGGTTCGTTGATGGAGGGCTGCACCTTCAAGTCGAAGCTCTCGATGGTCTTGATCACCGGGAAGGCCGCCTCCTTAATCCGGCGTTCCGTCGCCCGTCTTTCCCGGTCAATCAGCTCCCGCTCCACCAGCCGCAGCAGATACTGCGGAAAACTGGATCGTTCCTGGCTGCAGACCGCCGCCAGGCTGGCATAGTCTCGCAGGACCGTTGGCAGCTTCAGCGCCTTGAGGTGATGTTCCAGCAACAGCAGGGAAGGATCTTTGCCGCTCATCGGGCACCTCCCAGCAGTTCACGATACGGTTGGATATCCGGCGGGGCAATGCGCACCGTCCGCAAATGGGGATGACCGTCCAGTGAGAACACCGTGAAACGCCAGTCTTCCCGGGGAAAGAGAAACTGCGCAATCCCATCCCGGGTCAGGGCACCCACCGCCAAAGCTTTTTCCACGCCGGCTCGTAAAGCAGGCAGGGAATGCTTCTCCAGGAGTCGCAGCACCCGAATGTATTCACGGGTGCCATCCCCCTCCCGCTGGGCTTCCAGGCGCCGGCGCAAAATCCCGAAGCACTCCGGCAAAGTCCAGCCCGCCAGCGGCCGCGCATGGTCCAGCGCTCCCGGTTTGCGTTCCAGCAGCGCCAGATAATGCAACGGCTCAAAGCGCACTTGCTCCTTCTCCCAGATCCTCCCGTGCTGCGCCACCTCCTGTCCCTGCGCATAGAGCCGCACCTCCTGCCAGTCGCCTTTGGCCACCACCGGATGATGCGCCCAGCGCACCGGCACCGAGTAGTCGTTGGCATCAAAACGCACCAGGGACAGGCTGCTGACCGTCGTGGACACTTGCCGACACGCGGCAAAGGCCGTGGCCGGCAGCGGCAGAAACGCCGCCTGATCGCCTTTGAGCAACTCCGCCTTGGTGCCCGCCTGTCCCCGCAATCGCCGCTCCCGATCTTCCACACATTGCTGGCGCAACCGCGCATTGAGTTCCGTAAAATCCCGCACCTGCGGCACGGGGACAAAAAAGTTCAACCGCGTGAACTTGACCTGCCCTTCCACCACGCCCTTCTCGTTGCCACGAGCGGGGCGGCAGAAGTGATGCTCAAACAGATAGTGGCTCTTGAGTTGGCAGAACCCTTTGGTCAACCGTCGATCCTTGCCCCCGCCGATGATTTGGGCCACCGCGATCTTGGTGTTGTCATAGCTAATGCGCTTGGCCACCCCACCGAAAAACTCAAACCCTTGCACGTGCCCCTCCCAGAATGTCTCCGTGCATTCCCGCTCAAACGCCATCACAAAGGACCCGTCGCTATACGGCAGGGCCATCACAAAAAACCACACCTTCCGCAACACCCCATTCATCTTCACCAGCGCCTGGCCAAAATCCACCTGCGCCTCTCCGGGCCGGTGGATCAGCGGCACAAACACCTCCTGCCGCCGCGCCGTCATCTGCCGAACGCTGTCTTTGACGATCGTGTAGCCGCCGGTGAATCCCTCGACCTTCAGTCGCTCCCAGATCCGTTTATGGATTGCCACCGGGACACCGTGCTTGACGTGCTCCAGGTCGTCGGTCAGAAGTGCGCCGAGTTCCATGATAAGACGGTGCGCGGCCTGACGGTTGGTTCCCTGCAAATCGACGAACTGTGGCAGTACGTCGGGTGCAAGCAAAAGAACACAACCCTAGACGACAACGAAAACGGAGATTTTTACACGTTCCTCGGGCTGACGGCGCGGGAAAAGCTGATTATCGGCTACCGCACGGGCAAGCGGGATTACGAAACCACAGACGATTTTGTGGCTGACCTTTCAAGCCGCATTGTCGGGCGGGTTCAGGTCACAACCGACGGCTGGAATGCATACCCGGACACAATCCGGAAGCATCTGCTTTACCGACTGGATTATGCCGTTATGCAAAAGAATTACGATGCGCCGCCTGCCGAAGTGGAAGCCAAGCGCCGGTATTCTCCGGCTCCGTTCATTGGGGTGACAATCCGAACCGTAGCAGGCGCACCACGCCGCGACAGGATTTGCACCAGCCACGTGGAACGCCAGAATTTGAGCGTGCGGCACTTTAACAAGCGGTTTGCCCGGCTTGGCCTTGGCTGGTCGCGCAAGCTGGACAATCACAAGGCCGCAATCGCTCTATTCGTCGCCGCCCACAGTTTTTGCAAGGTCCATTCAACTCTGGGCTGCACGCCAGCAGTAGGCGCGAAACTGGCCACAGAAACTTGGACAATCGAAAAACTCATTGAAGAAGCAACAAAGCCGTAGGACACGACCGAAGCTTCTTTCTTTCATTGATCGCTCTTGTAGGATTTTTGGCGAATATTTATGGTTTTGGACCGAAAATATCTGTTTATCCGGCTGCAACATTGAATGCCCAAAATCCTTTTGCCACGCCGTTCATTTTGGAAAACCAAGGAAGGCTGCCGATTTACTCCATTCACATCGAAGCCCGTTTTATTGACGTAGTAGATTCGGCGCATGTTCATATGAGCAGTACTGGAAGATTTATTGAGTATAGTCCGCGCAATCCTCTTCCGATTCTTGGCTCTGGTAAGAAAACCGTCGTACAATTGCCGCAGATGGTCGCTTGGCACTTACCAATTCTGTCTGCAACTGCGGAGGCATTTGTTGATTTTCGGCCATGCTTTTACAGAAAAATCAGCGAGCGGGGATTCACATTTGTAATGGTTAAAAGTGCCTCTGGTGAACTTGTCTGGCTTCCTCTCGATTAAATAGAATTTCAAATTAAGGCACTACCGCCGAAACCTCTTGATTGAAGAACCAGAAATGATATGAACTCCTCGCCTCAGAGTGGCCGGTTTTGATTCGACCCCCGCTGCCTGGTTTTCAGCTGACCGGTGACATGACTGTCGCCTGCGCTCTCGTTCTTACAGGTGACTTTTCCCAGGTGCCGGTTTTGCCATCCCCGCGTGGCGCGGCTGGCTTTTCGACGGTGCTTCGGGCAAAGATACCCCACCAGCACGCGCCCGGGGGCAGCGGGCACATAGATGAACGCTTGGACGTAAAAAAACTTGCGGACAGGAAATGCGCTGCCATAATCGTGACGTCGATGCCGAGTCCAGGTGGAAGCCGGGCATTGCAAAACTGGTTTGGTTAAACATGAGTTTGGAAAAAGCACCCCATGTCACAATCATCGTCGTCACTTTCAAAGCATTGAATGATACATTGGAGTGTTTAGATTCTATCTCCAAGATGACCTACAGTAACCTTCGGGTGATCCTCGTAGATCAGAACTCACAAGACGGCACGGTTGAGGCGGTGCGCGGACAATTCCCGAGAGTTGATTTGATTGAAAACCTGACGAACGATGGTTTCACGGGCGGTAACAACCTTGGATTGCGCGCCGCAATGGAACAGCCGACAGCTTACGTTCTTCTGCTGAATAATGACACGATCGTGGAGCCGGGGCTTCTGGAGAAATTGCTGGCGCCGATGGAAACGGATATGACTGTAGGGATAATCGGCCCCACGATGCTCTTCTACAAAGAACCAAACACGATCTGCTGGGCGGGTTCGTATGTTGACTGGCGCGGGTGGGCTCACATTTACGGCTACGGACAACTCATAGGAGCAATAGATATGCAACCGCGCGAAACCGGCTATGTTGCTGGATGTGGGATGATGATCAGGCGCGCTCTTCTGGAGGAAGTCGGATTCTTCGACAACCGATTTTTCATTTACTATGAAGAGGTGGATTTGTGCGCCCGCGCACGCCGCGCTGGTTGGAGGGTTATGTATCTTCCCTCAGCAAAAATGTGGCACAAGATTTCCCGTGTCACAGAATTACTAGGAAGAGATTTCGCACTTTATCACATGCAGCGCAACAGATTACTCTATCTGTGGAAGGATGGGAATCCTCGATTGCTCTGCTGTCTCTGGTGTATTGCCAGCGGTTTGAGGGCCGCTGTCAGTCTGTGCTTGAAAGGCGAAAGACATCAGGAAGTTGTCTTGCTGCGTGCGCTGCGAGATTCGTTGAGCAACCGCTGGGGGAATACGTTTTTCTCTTATATGTAGAATATTATACGTACCATGACAGGCAACTTCAAAACCGTAATCCTGGCGCCCCATATTGACGATGAAGTGCTTGGCTGCTTCTCCTATTTAAAGAAAGGCGCATTTGTTCACTGTTTCGGTGTCGAGGATCGCAGTTACGTGTCGCGGCACGAACGAATCCAGGAACTTCGTCGGGCGTCAGCCATAGCTGGTTTCCAGTGGCACGTCTCCGACCATCTTGTGAACGGTTATCAGTGCAGTTCAATGATCAGCGAGATCGAGGCGAGGATCAATGAGTTGAAACCCGAGACAGTTTTAATTCCCCAATCTTGTTACAACCAGGATCATCGTGCGGTACATGACGCAGCCTTGGTGGCCACACGGCCACATGACAAAAACTGGCTAGTACCTACAGTGCTTCTTTATGAAGAACCACACGTGATTACCTGGCCCTACGCCACACTTGCACGGGAGCCAAACTACTTCCGGCCAATCGATATAACCGCAAAGATAGAATTGTATCGTGTTTACGCATCGCAGGTCAGACGGCATCGGTCGCCAGCGATGGTAAGGGTTCTAGCTCAGTTGAGGGGTGCCGCGATCAATGTCCCGTATGCGGAGGCGTTTTTTTGCAAGAGGATGGTTGTTGCTAAATGAGTCAAAACCGATCAGTCTTGGTGACAGGGGGACTTGGCTTCATTGGTTCGCACCTTTGTCGTGCCTTACTCCGAGAGGAACCCGGGATACTAATCACCATTGTTGACAATCTGAGTTCAACCGAGATTGATTACGTTGACTTGAAGGGAAAGGCTCGAATTCTTATCGAGGACCTACTTACATTCGACCATAAGCGTGAGCGTTTCGACGAGATTTACCACCTTGCGAGCCCTGTTGGCTCGGTAGGGATTCTTGCTCGGAACGGCTTCGTTGCCACCGAAATTCTGGCCTTGATGCATAAGGTCACTGAAATCGCAATCGCGACTAATGCGCAACTGTTGTATGTCTCCACCTCGGAGGTTTACGGTCATGCCGGAGTGCATCACGAGGATTCTCCAAAAATCGCGCAGGATAAACGAGGAACACGAATGGAGTACGCTCTCGGGAAATTGCTCTCAGAGCATATTCTTTTCAACCTTGCGATTGAGCATGATTTAAGGTTTAAGATTTGTCGTCCCTTTTGCGTAATTGGCGAGAGTCAGAGTCACGAGATTGGTTTCGTTGTGCCAACTTTTTTTCGCTGTGCTTTAGCTGGCGAGGAGATTCCGGTCTTCTATGGTGGCTATCAAAGGCGCTCGTTTTGTCATGTGTCAGATATTGTGGCTGCACTCGTGGCTGTCCAGCGGAAAGGGCAATTGGGGACTATTTACAACATCGGTAATCCAAACAACGTAGTGAGTATAAGGGGATTGGCTGAGAGAATCGTAAAACTTTGCTCATCCTCCTCCAAGATTGTCGATGTCGACCCGCAGAAGCTATACGGCAAGAAATTTATCGATTCTTTTGAGAAGATACCCGATATCAGCAGGGTGTGCGATCATACGGGCTGGGTGCCACGGTTCGATCTTGAGGCTAGCCTTATACAGATTATGCAGCATTACCGGCTAAGGAGTTGATGTCTGCCTTCGACCCAACTCCCTTCTCGCATTTGTATGTGCTGGACGCGTCCACCATGACTTGCTGGAACCGCATCAATCGTGTCACCGGGCAGTTGAAAACCGGACAGTTACGGGCACTTCAAAACCGGACACTCTGAGGTAAGGAGTTCATATCATTTCTTTTTGTTCAATCAAGCGGTTTCGGCTGCGAGATAAAACGAGCCGGGGCCGAGCTGTGAGCCTTAGCTCGCGGCCCCGGCGGTCGAAGGTTCGTTTGATTTTCGACTTTTCTTGGCTTCCGCGCTCACGGGGGGAACGTCTTTGACGCGATAGCTGCGCCCGGTGATAGCAATCACCTGGGCGTGATGGAGGAAACGATCCAGGATGGCCCCGGCGGTGGGCACATCGTTCAAAAGCTTGCCCCATTCTTCCAGTGGACGGTTGCTGGTCATGATCGTCGATCGGTTCTCGTAGCGGCGCATGACCACTTCCAGCAGGTATTCGCCGGAGTGTTTGGGCAGGGCCTTGAGGCCCATGTCATCAATGATCAGCAAATCCGGCTTCAAGTATTTGCGCAGGGTTCGGTCCTGTTGGTTGAAGGCTTCGTCCTTCATAAAATCACGCACCAGATCGAAGATGGAGCGGTAGAAGACTTGAAAGCCGGCTTTGATGGCTTCGTAGCCCAGCGCCTGAGCCAGTGCGGTTTTGCCGACGCCCGGCGGACCCAGCAGGAGCACGTCTTTGGCTTCCCGAATGAACTTGCAGGTCGCCAGTTCGTAAATGTCCTTCCGGTGGATGGAGGGATTGAAGCTCCAGTCGAAGTTATCCAGTGGTTTGAGCGCGTGGAACTCGGCGGCCTGAGTGCGCCGAGCCAACAGGCGTTGGTGGCGCACGTTCAACTCGTCCTGCAGGATCAATTCCAGGAATTCGCCGTGGCTCAGGCGATTGGCGGCGGCTTCCTGCAGCCGCACCGTCAGGCTCTGGCCCAGACCGGACAGCCGCAGTTGTTTAAGGGTAGTTTCAAGGCTCGATGGATTCATGAGGTGTGGATGAGTTTGTGTTTTCGGTGTTCGGAGCAAAGCAAACGGGCACGAGGTTGTCGTAAGCCTCCAAATCGCGGATGAGCGGGTGGGTTTCTAAAAAGCTCAACTGCGGTGACGGAGCCGCCTGCGCCAGTAACTGCCGCAGATCGCGCAAGCGCCAAGCCCCGTATTGGATGGCTTGCTGGCAGACCCGCTCCAGATCCGCTACGGGATGTTTTTGAGCCAACGCCAACAGCCCTTGCAGCACTCGGAGGGCTGGCGCGCCGCGTTGGCGATACAGGCTTTCGGCCCAGGTGCCGGAGTATTGGCCCATCAGGCGCGTGCGATCCAAAAGCCAGTCGGCGCCGCGCTCGATGATGACGCGCTTGTGATCGTGGATGTGTGCCGGGTCGGTGGCAAACTTTCCGGGTTCGTGGCGGGTGTGGAGTGCGATTTGTTCTCGACGCTGATTGTAGATGCGTACCAACCGGGCCTCCCATCGCGCCCACACCTGGCGGCCGACGTATTCAGGCGGCACCGAATAATAAGCCCGTTGCAGTTCGATATAACCATCCCGATGCACTGTGCGCGGCGCTTCTTCAAAGACCGGGAACAAACTGGCCGGCAAGGGCAAGAGCTTGGGCCGCTCCACTTGGTTGAACAGTTTGCCAACTTGCTGCCGGGTGGTCCCGTGGATGCGCGTGTCCGCCACGTTGGCTTCCCACTCCAACAGAAACAGATTTTGCGCGGTCAAACTCTCAAACACCCGGCCCTTGAGCGCATTGTCCTGCGCATATTTTACCGCCGATTCCACTTTTCCCTTGTGGCGCGGCATGGCGGGTTTGCACGGTAATATCACCGTGCCATAGTGCCGGCAGAACTCCTCCACCTTGGGATTGAGTTCCGGATCAAACCAATCGGCGCGGCTGACGGCGGCGCGCAAGTTGTCAATGACCACCGTTTGGGTAACACCACCCGGGTGACGAAAAACATTCTCCAGGCACCGGATGAAGCTCTCCGTCGTCTGCCGCCACACCGCTTCGCTGTAGCCTTTGCGCGAATGACTCAGCACCACCCGGAATAAATGGGGCCGTTTGCGCTTTCCATTCTCGATCACCCATGCGCCTTGCCCGAAATCCACCTGCGCTTCCTGCCCCGGCTCAACCTCCATGCGACGAAACGGCAACTCCTGCACCGCTTCCAACCCGCGCACAAAACGCTTCACCGCATCATAGCTGCCCGCAAACTCATGCTCGGCCACCAGATCCTGGTAAATGCGTTGAGCCGATAAGCCGGCCTGCAGCGCTTGTTCGATGGGATCTCGCCACAGCTCACATTGGCTGCGAGTGCGGATCAATGACCCGGCGGGCAGATTGGCCGGTTCCGCTGATGTCGAGCCGGCGGGCACTTTGGCCAGTTTTGGCTCCGGCGTGGCTTCAGAGCCGGGGGCCACTTTGGCCGGTTTTGAATCCGACTCGTGCTGGCGGACGTACTTGGAAACCGTTTCCCGCCGAATGTCCAGTTCACGCGCAATCCGCCGGAACGACCAGCCGTGGCTCCGTAGTGTAACTATCGACTGTTGCAGGCTCATTTCGAGGTAATTCATCGCGGAGTTGTCCCGTCTGGGACCTCACTCCCGCAACGAATCTTTCCCCCTCAAAATGTCCGCTTTTCAAGTGCCCGCCACTGTCCGCTTTTCACTGCCCGCTAACAATCAATCGTGAGCGTTTGGTGGATTTGGACCGGTTGACCTTCGATTTCACCTGCCGCGAAAGTGACAGAACGCTGCTCGACGTATCGTGTGGGAGTCATGAAAGTCTTCCCTGTCGCTGCTCCGTAGCCATGCGCGGTGCTCGGTCACTGCCGCGCCGGGAGTTTGGGACAGAGTAGTAAATGAAGGATGGGAGTCCGTTTGGCAGCTTCGGCTGCGGCGGGAAACTTAATCTGGAAATAAAATCCCTTAAGCGTGTCAAAGTCCGACAATGTTAAGATATTCCGATTTACTCTGCGCGCGCAAATCACCCCAGGGCATTCGTTTTCGGCGCGGGTAGGAACAGTACAGCAACCTTCGAGAACGGGTAACAGCCACGAAGGCATTTCGGCGCTCTTCTGCCGCTGCAGCCCCTTTGGCTCGGTAATCGGGGAAGGTCCCCTGACACATACCAATAATAAACACGACATCGAATTCCAAGCCCTTGGCCGCATGCACAGACAGCAAAGCTAGGCCCTCACGTGTTGCCGGCTGAGTGCGGCCCAAGGCGACCTGACTGAGGAAGCCACCAACGGAATGTTGGCTCCCGGGCCTGCTTCTAACATAGACGTCCCACTTCAGTTTCCATTCAGCAATGTCCCTTAATTGGAGTTCCTTGACCCTTTCATCCGTCTGAGAGTTGGCAAAACCTTCAAGGATGGCAAGTGCGGCAGGCATAGATGCACGTCCACCAGTGAGCTTGTCAGTCGCCCGCATCAGCGTTTCTGTTTCTGGATCAGGCTGCTGAACGGCTTGGAAGATTCCCTGCAGACCGCTTTCTAACGTCACAGGTGCTGGCGACAGGCCAAGGCGTTTTGCAAGCGCGCTGAAGTGCAGGATATCACGTGAGTTGGAGATTACTCGCAAGCATAGGTCAAAATTCCTCATCAAGTCCGATTCTGAGTCTTCTTGTGCCGACACCTGTTTAAAATATTTGATTGAGCGAGCTTTTAGCTCCTTTTCTACGGCGTCAAAAACATATCTGTTCCTTGCAAGCAGCGCGCAGCGCCCGAGCGTGATGGGCCCCTCTATGTCAGGATGGCCGTCGCGCAAAAGGTCCTGCAGTTTATCCAAAACCTGACAGGCTTCTTGATCTTCATCGGGTGCTTCGATTAGTCCTACCTCTCCATCTATCGGCAGTTGTCCTGAAACAGAATAATCAGGAGACAGTTTTTGCGCAGCTCGAACTACGGCTTTGGAAGAGCGAAAATTCTCCGTAAGGACAATTGTTTTAGCGTGAAAGTCTTTCTCAAAAAGCGCTAAGTATTTTGGATCCGCCCCGTTCCAAACGAAAATGGCTTGTTTGGGGTCCCCCACTAACATCACATTTCGATAATTCTCACCACACAGGGACTGGAGAACTCTATATTGAGCCTCATTGATGTCCTGAGCCTCGTCCACGAGAATGTAACGGTATTGTCGGCGATAGAAATCTGGGATATTGGGGGACTCTGTGAATAGCCTGTAAGCCAAGAAAAGCATGTCGTCAAAATCGCACGCCGAGCAAGCTCGAAGACCGCTGTTGTATGCAGAATAAACCCTGCTCAACAAAGCGTCCTCCACGGCTTCCGGCAGCAAAAGGCCGCCCTTCAGGCCGGATATGGCCTCCAACCAACATGAAAGTCTTTTCGATTGCTCTTTCGGATCTCCGAGCTGGTCTAACTCAGCACGAAGGACTGGGTCACTCGCTACTGCCTGCTGCAGCACCTGCTTGCGATCCTGATAGGATTCAAAAACAGTTGGAATTCCGATAATCCCAACGGCCTCGCCTCGTGTCGCCAGAACATCCAAACAAAAACTGTGAAACGTCCCCAAGAAAGCCCGCTGTTCGATGTTCTGAAATTCCGCCAAACGTTCCTTCATTTCGTTCGCGGCCTTGTTTGTGAACGTAAGCGCGAGAATCCGGTAATGACCCTCCACTTCCGTGAGCAAACGGCGAACACGCTCGGTCAACACCCTTGTTTTTCCAGTGCCAGGGCCCGCGACAACGAGCAAAGCCCCGTCGCCGTGGCTAACAACCTCCTGTTGGCGCTGTGAGAGTTTAATCATCGCTTGCGAACGATTACGCGGTCAGCGGTGAGAGGCAGAGAATAATTTGCGTTCTTGGCTTCGACCTCGTGCCTCTTGCCGTCGAGATTCAAGACGGTTGCCATTGTGTCGAAGAGCCTTTTAACTTGCTTCGGTATCTGACGGTCTTCATCAGCCAAGGCAATGATGCTGCGGGCGAGCGGCGCGCCATATTCAGTCTTGGAACCCCGCAAGATATCAACGATGGCCGCCGCTCGGCCGCCAGCGGCCCTGTAGGCGCGGCGTTTCCCGCCTTTGGCCATCCCCCCGTCCATTAAGTTGATGTAATCAAGGATATAGTCGCCAGATTCGTGATGCTCGTTGAGCATTCTGCCGATCGCGTCTTCGTAGCCTGCAGCTACAATGTAGGCTTCGTAGTTTTGACCGTTTGGTATCGAAACAACATTGGGGCAGGCCGTAACGTCCATGATGCCAATTTTGCCCAAGGCGGCGGCTAAGTGTTTGCCCGCTTGGGCTTCTCCGTCGGCGAAGATAAACCAAGGGATCCCATAACTATTCGCGAGTCGCAGGAATGGAAGATAATTCCCCTCACCTCCAACCCCAACGAACGAGAGGCCGAGAGCATGCACGGATCGGTCCCAATAGTGTTCAGCGAAAACCGGCAACGCCTGCTCCTCTGTTTCACCCTCGAAAAGCACAATTCCCTTCGCGAAAAGAATATCTCCCCGAGTGTTCAAGACCATCCGGTCGATCTTTCGGATATCCTCAGGTTTCAAGTCCTTGGTATCAAGGCTTGAAACAATTGTTTCGGGACCATTTTTTCGAAAGTGGCGAACGTTTTTGATGTTCGCTTGGCTCACGATGTAAGGAGAATGGCTACTAATAATTCGCTGCCCGGGGATCGCGTTCAAGTGTGAAAACAAGGCGCGCTGGGCTTGTGGATGTAAATGAGACTCAGGTTCCTCCAAGGCCAACATTGGATGGAGTGCATTATCGACGGTGTTCTGCTCCTGGCGCCAAGTCATGTAAGCCTGAAAGATCAGTACGGCGGCCAAGCTGCGAGTCCCCATTCCATGACGAGATAAAGGAAACGACTGCGAACCAGAAGTGGCAAATTGCACGTCCATTCCCTGTCGAAAATCTCGAAGGTGGCGGCTGAGCGGAGTTATCGAAACGCCTTCCTTTTCGCATGTGACGGTATGATAGAGTTCGCCGAGATGTGTTTGAATATGGCTCAGCACCTTGCTGCTGCTCACAATAGCGTCGTTGATGTTGCTGAGTTCTTTTTCGAGTTCCGCAATTTGTGCGTCCGAGAGGCCAACATCTGAGACGAGCTTGCTCCAAAATGAGCTCCGGTTATGGAGTTCGTCGTGGAAGTCACGCTTGGCATCCATAAAATATAAGGACAAAGGCTCGACTTGACTCCACAGGGCCGGACCGTGCCTCTCGTTGACTCTCGTCTCTTCGAGTTCTTCAGGGCTTGCCCTCCACTCAGCCAAAAAACTCCTGAAAATCCCATATTCGCTTTTCCCTGCATCCCACTTCAAGGTGGTGCGAATTGCAGCGAAGTCGTTTCCTTTCGCGTCTTGCATGACCCCATTGCCCCATAGTTCTAACCAAGGGCTCCCAGCGGGAAATGCATCCAGGATCTTGCCATCCGCTGCCGAGGGGCGAATGAGCAAATCGACAATTGCTTTTCGGTCCTTCGGGGGTTGCATCTCATCTGGGCCAAGAAATATATCTTCTGCGTAATTCGCCCGATGTCCCTCACCAATCGCCATGTGAAGCCCTTCGAGAAAACTGGTCTTGCCTGAATTGTTTTCTCCAATTATGAGCGTCAAGTCATCGAACGCCACGGACGCGAGTTTAAGTGAACGAAAACATTTCACTCTGGCTTCCAAGAGTCGAATGCCAGAGACCTGGATCTGTTGGACCGTGCCCGGGTTTGCCATTTAGCGCACAGGTTATCAAAAGGCAGTCTGGCTGGAAACAAAAAGAACTCCGACTAAGCGCCACACGTCTCGTCGAGCCTTGGAGTCGCCAAGAATTCTTCTCGCAAGCGGAGAGAGCCTGAGAGCCGCCGGGCCTCTACGCCCAAATATCCCAAAGACCGCAACCGCCGATATTCCTTCCGCCGGCCCTCGTTGTATTCCAAAACCTTTTCTTTGTGGTTCCCGCGGTAGCGCCGGGACGACGCACGGGCCTTTCTGAGGTGGCGCTTACATCTACTGTAGCCCCAAGCAAGCCGCCCGCAATATGGGCACCTCCCCTCCGCCCGCCTGCGCAGCCGGTATCTCGCTTGCCTGGCAATCTGCAGATCCACAAACTGATCGATGAATATTTTAGGCATCGTAGAGCCAACCTGACTTATTCAGAGTCGCGTATTGCAGCAGGAATATCACATCGTTCGCCTGCGGGCATGGATTCTCCTACGCAAGGGCGCCTTTCTAGGCTGCCACCGTGCCAAGTGCGCTTTTTTCGCCTGGGGCTGCAGGTGGTGGCAACCTGACCGCATGAGTCCGTTGTTCGATTGAGGAGCCACTGCCATGTTCCAGCCTCGCCTTTGACGCCGACCGCTCGCCTCGTGCCTTTTTTAAGCGACTTAACCAGACCGTAGCCCTGGAATTGCCGCATAATCCGTTGAGCCTGTGTCGGGTACAAGCCGAGGCGATCTGCGAGATGGTTAAACGAAATGAAGAACGTAAGTGGCTGGCGCTTCGGCTCCGGCAGAGACGCAAAGTCGCGGCAAATGCGAAATGCATCCTGCTCATGCTCAGGTAGGGCGTCATAAATCCTGCGTTCAGCGGCATTGAGGGATTCGATGTAGGATTTGGCCACTGATTCCAGCATGGAGTTTGCTTCCTTCAGGTGCTTTTCGCGTGAGTCTTTGAAGAGTAAGTGGTTACAATCGTAAAAACAGCCCGTCAGCACCAATACGCATCGCTTCGCAACGGCGCGGTAAAGAAAGGTAACAGCATTCACCACGAAGTCGTTCCTGGCACCTGCCTGTGCTTGAAAACGTGCCTCCACGATCGTTGGGTAGAGTCTGGCTAGGTTGGGGTGCTCCGCCGCCAGTGCCTTCAATGCCTCCTTCCTCGCCAGTATGCTTCTAAGGATGATTTCTGGGGTGTTATGCAGGGATGTAGGAACGCAGTCGTTCAGTGAGGCAGTACCGCAGGATCCAGTACTCAGACGAATAGTGTTGGTGCGTTGTTCTTCTCTCTCTCGGAAACTGACATGTTCTGGAAACACAATTTCATCGAAGCGCATGTGAATCGGCGAAACTTTGCTCAGGAATTTGTATTCGGTCGGCTCAGTTTCCCCTTTCCCTTTGTCAATTACCCGCCCGTGAATGAGCGTCTGGTTGCCGTCCGCCCGCCATTCGCCAAAGTGTCTGGCGACGCCCTTTTCGGTGATTTGCAGCGTGGTACTGCGCGGAAAGTTACCATCGAGGTACATCCAAAAGTTGCACCCTCGCACGCGCTTCGTTCGGGTCGTCTCTCGTAATCGCGGATTTTTCGCGAGAAGGGGTTCAACGTCGCTGTCATTGTCTAAGTCAATTGTGCACAATCCGCCAGATGCAGCGCCTAGCAGGACGCCAATGTTTTTTCCGTTAAACGACTGGAGATAATCTCCGTCTTTCATCAGCTCGCGCGTCGCCTTCTGCCAGTTCTTGATGGCTGGTTTCTTGGTCATGGGATAATTCGGGATGAGCACGACATCGCCAAGAAGGCCGAGGATTTCCACAACCGGATTGCTCACGTCAGCCTCCTTGGGGAAGAAATCTCGGCATGGCCGAGATTTCGTCGGGAACATTTCCTGAATGGGATGCCGCGCTTGAATCGCAGCAGATGGCACCTCGTTCTGCAGCTGGACTTTCTACCTGGGTCTTTTCGCAACGCTCGATGAATTCCAAAATGCTGCGGAGATTGAACAGTCGGCATCCTTTCACTTGACCAGGCTCGCGGGTGCTGACACTTCGGATCTTCTGCTGCCCCGCCAACTGATAAAGTTTTGCCCTAGTGAAGCCGCTATAGTGTTCAGGACCGGAGACCGGGGCGCGGACCCAGATGGGAATAAGCGAGCCTCCGACGTTCATCAACTCAAGCAGGCGCTCTTCAAGAGTGGGTTTCAATGATTTCTTGCTCTTGGCCGGGGCAGCTTCCGGGGCGATGGTTTTGCCGTCGCCATTTCGTTTATCTGTGTTAGAGGTTTCCATTTGCCATTCGGTCTCGCTGCCCTCATGAACGGCGTCAAGACCAAAGCGAAAAAGTTTCGTGAGCAAAAGTCCGTGTTGAAAACGTCTGTTGACTGTGCAGAATCAACGGCCTGCGGCGATAGATGGAAATCGAAAGGGCGCCGCGCGAGATACATCGGCACCCTTTACTTCTGATGGTGGCAGGCGGATAGCGCGGCTCGGGCTATCGGAAAATGTCAGGGAGTTTGTTCACTGCGGCGCGCTTGGCGTCGAATGCAGTCTTGCCGTAGTACCGATGCACGGCCTCTGTCCCGTGCCCTACAATGTCCATTGAGATGGCTTCACTGACGCCAGCAGATCTAGGTGCGCTGGCTGTGTTGTAACGGAACGAATGGAAACTGATTCGGCTGGTTTCCCGGCGTGCGTCCCGGCCCTTGCCTGTGCTTTTCTTCTTTGAGTTGCGCTCCGCGTCGCACTCTGGGATATTTCGTTGAGAGAAAGTTTTCCGCGCCGGGCGTCGTGAAAATGCTGGCACAACATGGCGTCAAATTGGGCAAATATGAGAAGATTGTTGTGACATGGGGCTGGACTCCCGAAGCAAAACGGCAAGCCGACAAACGCGGAGTGATATTGTGGGACTGCGTTCAGGCCGCGCTATACCCTAGCGACGGCAGCTTGAGCACCGCTTGCCGGAGCGTTTCAATCTCGTGGTGCGTATAGCCCCGGTGAACCGCGTCACTCGAATGGCCGGTCAGTTTCATCCGCAATTCAGCCGACACGTTTTGATTGGCAAGCGCGGAAGTGAAGCTGTGGCGCAAGGCGTGGAATGAGCGGCGGGAAAACATCTGATTCCCTGCGCCCTTCACCGTCTGCGAATCCACACCCGCCTGCCGCATGATTTTTTTGAAGGTTTCGGAAAGCCCACGGCGTCCGCTCCCACGCTGGCAGGCGAGTTTCGGCACGATGAAAACATCCGGCTTGTCTGTCCCCGCCAGCTTGTTCAACCGCGCCAGCAAGTCAGGGTGAAGCGGGACGATCACTTTCGCGCCAGTCTTGGCTTGTGTGTAAGTCAAGGTTTCGCCGGTCAAGTCCACACCCTCCCATTGCATCCGGCAGCAATCGGAAAGCCGCGCCCCCGTGAAATAGGCGAGCATGATTAACAGCTTCCATTCACCTTCCGCCGTGTCCACGAGCATCTTCACCTCCGCCGGGGTGAATGTCCCACGTTCCATGCCTACGGCTTCGGGCAATTCCACGGCTTCGGCGGGATTGGTAGGAATCAGCCCTTGCCGCCGGGCGACGTTCAAAGCCCCGCCGATAATCTTCACGTCCAGAATCACCGTGGCGGGCGAAAGTTTCTTGGCGATGCGATGATTCAAGAAGCGTTCCACGTCCGCCGCTGTCAGGCTCGTAAGGGGCTTGCTGGCACGTTTGCCCAGCGTTTCCAGAAAATCGGCCACGGCCACGCCGTAGCGTTCCCCCGTACTTTTGGACTTGCGCGCCCGCTTGCTTTCAAGCCAACTGTCGAAATGCGATTTGATGGACACGCCTTGCAAGGTTTCGCCCATGTCCGCCCGCTTCATTATGTCTTTCAGGACTTCGCGGGCTTGGGCTTCCACCAGTTCGCCACGCCGGGCGAGTTTAGATGCCCGCTCAAATTCCATCGCCACGGCCAAGGCCGATTGGCGGTTTTCCTGTTTGGTGCTGCGGAGAATCCGCCGGCCATCCGGCCCAAAATAAGCGGCGTGCCAGTATTTAGAATCGGGGCGACGATGAACACTTGCCATAGTGCTGCTAAGCATACTGCTAACGTCTTGGTATGTCAACTGCGTTTTTACATGTTGATTATATTGGATTATTTGAACACAAGGCTTGCGGAAACGAAAGACGGGTTCGATTCCCGTACGCGCTACCAAAGGGCAGTCGAGGGTCGAAAGTCGAGCGCCAAGCAGGGTTGGCCGCTTCAACCGGCGTGAAACTTGGGGTGGAACTGTGCAAACTCATTTTCG
>Ga0326728_10010711_pt1 | contig 21323 bp, 20 predicted proteins | sample MB3enrmetagenome_FD_207602 | JGI IMG/M metagenome (GOLD analysis project Ga0326728, IMG submission 207602) | Lab enriched peat soil microbial communities from McLean, Ithaca, NY, United States - MB31MN | ecosystem: Environmental > Terrestrial > Soil > Wetlands > Peat | place: USA: New York... | reverse complement strand
AGATCAAGCGGCTTTCCCGCATGGCATACGGCTTTAAAGACGTCCACTACTTCCTGCTCAAGATCCATCAGCATTGCGGACTGCTCAACCCAAGGAGTTCAACTTAAATACGAAAGATGGAAAATAAATGGCTGGTAGGTACGGTTATTGTCCTTGCACTGGCGATCGTTGTTTGGGCGGCATCTACATCTATCTTTCATGGCCGTGCCCATATATCTACTGAAAAAGCAAAGCAAAAACTCACTGTGATCACGACTCTTTTCCCTCTTTATGATATGGCGAAACACATCGGCGGGGATAAAGCGGAGGTATTTTTGCTTTTGCCTCCCGGTGTGGAGGCTCACTCTTTTGAACCAAAGCCCGGCGATCTTGTGAAAATAAATAACGCTGATGTTTTTATATACACCGGCCGGTTTATGGAACCATGGGCCGAAAAAATTATTCGGGGTACGACAAATAAGAAACTTGTCATAGTGGATGCCAGTCAGGGGACAAGAATGATTCAAGGAGTCTTCCATGATGCGGATGAGCCGGTTGGATCACTTGATCCCCACATCTGGCTTGATTTTGACAATGCGAAAATAATGGTGCGAAATATTTCCACCGCATTGGAAGCCAAAGATGCGAACCAGAAAGCATTCTTTGGGAAAAACTTGGAAAAATACAGCACTAAACTGAGCCAATTGGATTTAGACTATCAAGCTGCCCTTGTGACCTGTAAAAGCAAGGAGATAGTCTACGGTGGCCATTATGCCTTCGGATATCTGGCCAATCGTTACGGGTTAAAGTATCGGGCTGCACAGGGATTTGCACCGGATGCCGAGCCAACAGCGAAAGACATGGCAAACCTGGTAGAGAAAATCAAGAAGGATAAAGTAAAATATATTTTCTATGAGGAATTAACCAGTCCAAAGATTGCTGAAACCCTATCGAATGAAACAAAAACGAAAATGTTACTATTGAATGCCGCACATAACTTGACCAAGGATCAGTTTAATCAAGGCGTCAGTTTCTTCGATATTCTTGAAAACGATCTGGATAACCTAAAAACAGGACTGGAATGTCATTGATGTGACTTTGAGATTTTATATCACTACTATCCGATTGAGAGGAGATAACCCATGAAGAAATACCCATTGTTCCTGATCTTGCTGTCGGTTTTTCTGTTTGTCACGGTTTCTGCGGGATTCGCCGGTTCGACGATAGACAAAATTACGCAAAAGAAAGAACTGATTATCGGCACCTCTGCAGAGTTGCCCCCGCTGACGTTTATCACCAAGGATGGCACGATCGAGGGGCTCGACATCGAGCTCGGACAAATGATTGCAGCAATTTTGGGGGGGGTAAAATGCACAGTAGTCAATATGTCCTTTGATGAACTGATTTCTGCTCTTGAAGGGGGTAAAATTGACATGATTATTGCCTGCATGACGATTACCCCCGAAATATGCGAGTTGCCTATGTGGGGCCATACTTCATGTCCGGACAGTCACTGATTACGACAAAGGAAATTGCCACAGGCATCAAAACGGCCGATGATATCAACAAGCCGGATTTTTCTGTTGGGGTAACCGACGGGACGACATCGGAGATATCAGCTAGGGGGATGATGCCGAAGGCCAGGATCGTAGTCAAAAAGACGCTGGCGGAAGTTCTAGACCTGATGCTGCAGGGAAAGGTTATGGGAGTTATTACGGATTACCCCACGGCCTCGGTAGTTGCCCTTCAATACCGGGACAAGGGCATCATAAGCCTGAAACCGTTCACGGTTGAGCCAGTCGGCATTGCCATCAGGCCCGATGATTTCCTTTTCGTTAACCTGATGCAGAACTTTTTGAACATGCTCCAGATAAATGGCCAATTGCAGGCCATGACCAATCGATGGTTTGAAAATCCCTGGTGGTTGAATCAGTTGCCTGCCATGTATCAATTCCTGTAAGCTGGCTGACTAGGCCATAGTATGTCGTAGTGGAGGAATGGAGGCATATGCCAAATCATCGGGGCCGGGCCTATGTTTTGAGCCTGATCCCCGCCGGAGTAGCGATAGATGACATCAAGTAAAGCGCCTTTTCCGTTTCTGACCCTGATTCTTGCACTAGGAACCGGCTGCGGGGGTGGTGGTAGTAGTTCTGGAAATAGCGGCAATTCCAACATATCGACCCATAATGTTCTTCTAATTAGTGTGAACGGATCGTCTTTAAATCAAGCCTATGGAATCAATGCGGCTACTGTCAGCGTCACGGTATGTAGCCCAGGTACTACGGTATGCCAGACCATCGACAACATCTTACTGGACACGGGTAGTTCCGGGTTGCGTATATTCAAACAGGCCCTAACCATAACCCTCACCCAACAGACTATCGGAGGGAATCCCCTTGCGGAGTGCATGCTGTATGATGATGGCACCTCAGACTGGGGCCCTGTTCAAGTGGCAGATGTCATTCTTGGGGTTGAGCCCGCGGTCCGGACTCAGATACAGGTCATTGACGCAACATTTGGCAATATACCTTCTATATGTGCTCCTCCCAATGCAACCCCTGATGCATCTCCATCCAATGAGGGATACAACGGAATTCTTGGGGTCGGTTTATTCGCCCAGAATTGTGGTTCAGCCTGTCAAGACAATGTCATCACTGGGTGGTACTATGCATGCAATGGGTCGACGTGTAATGCCACGGCAGTTCCTGTGAACGATCAGCTTCAAAATCCGGTGGCACTCCTCCCGAAAGACAATAATGGCTTGATCGCGAAACTGCCAAGTATATCTGCTGATGAAGTGGCATCAGCAAGTGGCTCCCTTCTATTGGGGATCGATACCAAATCGAACAATATCCCCCCCTCAACGGTTACGACTTATCCAGTCGATGATACGACAGGCAATTTTACCACAACATTCAACGGGATTTCGTATACCGATAGCTTTATCGATACCGGTTCGAATGCCTTATTTTTCCCATCAACCTTGAAAACCAATTCAGCGGGCTGGTTCATACCCAATTCCATAACCTCCTTTTCGGCCACCACTTCAGGATACAATGGAACGCCTAGCAATGTGATATCTTTTCAGTTAGGAAATTACGATATCCTTGTGACCAATTCATCTAATTGGGTTTTCAACGATATCGGAGGGACTGGTGTCAACGAATTTGAATGGGGCCTTCCCTTTTATTTCGGACGTGACGTGTATCATGGCATCGAAGGGAGATCGTCCAGCCTTGGCACTGGCCCTTATTGGGCATATTGAATGAATCGGTTCCGGACTCTTGGAATGCTGACTTTTAACCAGTAAACTTCACCTTTGAAATAAAACTCGGCCCCGTGAATCGTAGGTAACATAAGCAATTTTATTGACATATTATCTTAAAAATATAAACTTTATCGCAGCAATTTGGTTCTTCCTGTGACTATTTAAGCAGATATTTTCCAAGCTACGCAAGCTTTCGATCCATAATGATCAATAAATGGCAGATTTTTAACTGAACATATGTTACGTATTAGTAAACAGATCTTAAGATTCAGTAGATAACTAGATGTTTGATATGAAAAAATTCAAACACATCATGTGGGATCCGAAATACAGCGTGAATAACGTGATCATAGACGCACAGCATGACGATTTCTTTTCCATATTTAATCGGATCGTAGATCTCTATGAAAAGGGGTCTAATGATGTTAATTCAATACTTGGAGAACTTGTGAACTTAGTATCCAAACAATTCCATGAAGAACATCTATTGATGAGAAACACCAATTACCCGGGTTTTTTGAAACACAGCGAGGAACATGACATTTTGTTTGAGGCGCTTCATAGGTTTTTGAACCGGCACGAGAAACATGACGAGCACTTGGTCTATGACCTTCTGCATTTCTTAAATAACTGGATTGACTTTCATATTCTCAAGACCGATTTGAAGTATCGGGAGTATCCAGCCCATGCTTCTGAGGCCGACAGCCAACTCACCCAAAAGACCAGCAAGCCCGTTGAGGAACTCAGGAGGACCACCCGCATCTCAACCTCCATAGAGGCTTATTTCTGGAAGCGAGGTTCCCTGGATATTTTTGGAAAGGTCCAGAAGGGAATCATCATGAATCTTTCCTTGGAGGGTTGTTGTTTGCTTGTATCCATAAATCACAAGACTAATTCAAATTCTAATATTCATTTGGCTTTTATATTGGATGACAAACGGAGAACCAAAATAGAGAAGGAGGCCATCGTTTGCTGGGTCACCGAGAACCAGATAGGTTGCAAATTTACCCCCGACAACCCCGAGGGTGACGAACCAGAGCTTGTAAACTATATAAAAGACCACATGATAGCTAATAATTAGTATTTTAAAAAAGCATTCCCGAATGTTGTAGATTCAGTAATTGGAGTAGGTCATTCACATATCTCCTGGACAAAATCGATCACCCTGATAATTTGCATTCGACATGTCACGCATGCAATTCAGTATCAGGTGATTTTTCCCTCAAAAGGAATATGTCCGACCCAAAGCATCGTTTAGTCTTGAAAGGAACAGGAAATGTTTCGGCACCTTTTCACCCCAGGACGCATCGGAAACCTGGAAATTAGGAATCGCATCGTCATGCTGCCCATGACCATGGGGTATTCGGAGCGTGACGGATCCATCGGGGACCGCTTCATCGCCTACTTCACCGAGCGGGCAAGAGGGGGTGCGGGTCTAATAATGATTCCCTTCACGCCGCTGTATGCCGGGTCGCATATGGCGGCGGGCGTTTTTGATGACCGCTACCTGCCGGGTATCCGGAAACTCACGACAGTTCTCCAAGCCCACAGTGCGAAGACCGCCTGCCAACTGATCACGGCCTACCACATAGTCTCTAGGGACGGTGTGCCCGAACTCGTCGGCCCCTCGGAAGTCCCGAACCAGATGATGCGAGGGATCCCGCGCGCCCTCACCATCGAGGAAATCCACGGCCTAGCCGAATGTTATGGGAAAGCAGCCGGACGGGCCCGCAAAGGAGGCTTCGATGCCGTGGAGTTCATCGTCGGCGCGGGCTACCTGCTCAACCGCTTCCTGTCGCCCATCACTAACCAGCGCAAAGACGAGTACGGGGGGAGTCTGGAGAACCGGATGCGTATCCTCCTAGAGATTATCGCAGGCATCCGCCGCGAGACAGGCGACGACTTCCCGCTGGGCGTCCGCCTTAATATCGAGGAGCAGATGCCGGGGGGACATACCATTGAAGAGTCAAAAATTGTCGCCCAAGCACTGGAAAACGCAGGAGTGAATTTCATCAACACCTATACCGGGTGGCACGAATCGCGCGTTCCCACCGTGGCGTCCTTCGTCCCGAAGGGGGCCTTCGCCCCCCTGACCGCCAAGATCCGGGCTGTTGTTAGCATCCCCGTCATTGCCACGAATCGTATTAACGACCCGGAAACGGCAGAGCGAATCATTGCGGATGGACAGGCGGATTTCGTAGGGATGGGGCGGGCCCTCATTGCCGACCCATACCTTCCGAACAAGGCGAAACAGGGGCGACACGAGGAGATCGTACCCTGTCTTGCCTGCGGGAACTGCCTTTCCGACATCATGGTCGTCTACAAGGACCCCCACTGCGGCGCATCCGCTGGGTGCACCGTCAATCCACGTACGGGAAAAGAACTGCTGTATGTTGCGACGCCAGCCGGCAAGACGAGGAAGGTCTTCGTGGCAGGCAGCGGACCGGCAGGTTTGCAGGCAGCCATTACGGCAGCAAAGAGGGGACACCAGGTCATGCTCTTTGAGAAGGAGTCGGAGCTGGGCGGCTGGATGCGGATTGGCTGCCTGCCGCCCCACAAGGAGGAGATCGCGAACCTTACCCGGAGTCTTGCCGTACAAGCCCGCAAGGCGGGTGTAAAGATCAGCCTGGGGATTACGTTGGATCCGCAAACCGTGGAGCGGGAGCAACCCGACGTCCTGATACTGGCCGTGGGCGCCATACCCATCGTGCCGGACATCCCCGGCGTGGACTCTACCCACGTCGTGACCGCGGAGGATATCTTGACGGGGAAAAAGACCGTCCAAGGCCGCGTCATCATCATCGGAGGCGGCCTAGTGGGCTGCGAGACCGCGGAGTTCCTGGTTTCCAAGACCCCTGGTGTCACAAGCGTCACCGTCCTGGAGATGCTGGATCGGCTAGCACCGACCGTTTCTACGAGCTACCGGCCGTTTTTCCTAGGGATGCTGAAAATGCTAGGAATCCGCTTCGAGACCCAGACCACGGTAGAGGAGATCACCGGGCAGGGTGTAAAGGTGAACCGGAAGGGAGAACTCGAATTGATCGAGGCTGACGCGGTGGTTCTCGCCGCGGGTCTTTGTTTGAATTCCGGAATCGTCGAGAGTTTTTCCGGGAAGGCCCGTGAAGTCTATTCCATCGGAGACTGCGTCCGGCCACGAACGATCCGCGAGGCCGTTGAGGAAGGAATGGCCGTCGGCCTGAAGATATAATCGTTTCCTCACAGCAGTTTTCTGGATGGGATGAGCGATGCTACCCATGAAGCCGTACGGGAGGAATATACAGATTGCAGGGAGCTTACGTCACCGGGTGATAGGGGACTGCAGATCACGGAGTCGTATGGGAAGTAGACGGATGCATCCATCAGGAAGATTGTTGAGGCAGCTAAGACATATGAGATATGCTATTAAAATATCAAACAATGATCTTCAATCTATCAGCCTATAGCCCTTCTGATTAAAAAGTCTCAAGCATGCATTGACAACATCGGCGTCGTAAAGGATCCCTTTATTTTTTGTTATCTCGGCCATCGCCGTACTAATCCCCAGGGTAGGTCGATATGGGCGATGTGAGGCAATAGCTTCAACAACGTCTGCCACTGATAAAATTCTAGACTCTATAAGAAGGCTGTCCCCTGTTAAATGTTCTGGGTATCCAGAGCCGTCTATCCTTTCATGATGTTCACGAATCATTCTAGCTATCGGCCATGGAAATTCAACTTCTTTTAAAATGTCATAACCGGATTTGGAGTGATTCTTGATCAATTCAAACTCAATCTGTGTCAATTTTGTTGGCTTGCTGAGAATCTCCGCGGGAACAGATATTTTACCAATATCATGTATAAGGGCGGCCATGCGAATACCGTCTATCTGCTCACTCGGTAGTCCCATCTCCGTAGCGATTGATCTCGCAAGATCTGCCACTCTTCTTTGGTGGCCTGCCGTATAAGGATCTCTTGTCTCGACTACTGTGGCAACGGCCTGAACGGTTGCCCCCAAAGTTCTCCTCAACTTATTCAAACTCCGATTTCGTTCTGTTACATCACGAGAGACCCCAAGGATCGCATAAGGTTTACCTTCGCGATAAATAAGTGCTCCCGCAGTTTCTACATCCACATATCCACCGTCTTTTCGTTTCAGGGTAAATCCGGTAGTTCCGATTTGAGTGCCGCGCTGCAGGATATTTTTAAACGCTTTTCTGGCTATATAAGCATGTTCAGGTATGATTAAAGATGCAGGGTCAATATTGCGCAATTCCTCTAAGGTATATCCAATCATATCCAGTGCCGCCTGGTTAGCATTGATATAACGACCCCTTAAATCTTGAATGTACACAGATTCAAGAGATCGCTCAAACAGGGCACGGAAACGTTCTTCACTCTGCTTTAATGCCTCTTCGGTTTTCTTTCGCTCAGTAATATCCCTGACAAAGGCTCGGATCAGAGTTTCATCGCCGATCTGTAGACGGTTCAGGCTCACCTCCGCGTCAAAAGGAGTACCATCATATTTACAATGCTTCCATTCAAAGAATTGTGGTTCGCCTGCAAGCGCCAAGCTTATCTTCTCAAGGGCAAGCTCCTTTGAGTCCCAACCGTTTGGTTGGGTGGGAGGTGAAAACGCATAGGGATTGCTTCCTATTAACTGTTCACGCTGACAACCATACAGCTTCAGTGCAGAATCATTGCAGTCAATAAACTTGAAGTCTTTAACCACGAACAAAGCATCATTGGCGTTATTAAAGAGGGTTCTATATCTCAGTTCACTCTGTTGTAAGGACCGCTCGGCCTTCTTGCGTTCAGATATATTGCGGCTAACGCCCAGCACGCTTGTGGGCCGGCCATCTGCGTCACGCAGGAATCTTGCCTTAAGTTCGGTCCAAACCGTTGTGCCTTCTCTGTGAATCATCTCGAGCTCCATCGTTCTCGGCCCGGATATCGTCATCGTCATCTCTTCCGAAAGCGTCTCCATGGCCATCTTGTATGAAGACGGAGCTAATATTTCTTCGATGCGTTTGGAAAGGAATTCGTTGGCATCATAGCCCAAAAGTCCTTGGATGGAAGGGCTGCAAAAGGTAATTTGCAAGTCAAAATTCAAGATCCAGATCACGTCCGTTATGTTATTAGCAAGTACATGGTAGTGTTCTTCACTCTTGCATAGGGCCTCTTCTGCACGTTTGCGTTCAGTTATATCTACATCCATGCCTTCATAATATAGAAGCTGTCCATTCTCATCATACTTAGCATGTGCGTTGGTAGATACCCAAATAATGCTGCCGTCTTTTTTGTAAAGTTGAATTTCATGATGCTTCACGAAACCTTGTTCAGCAATCATTTGCTTGAACCTTAAGCGATCTTCAGGATTCACATAAAGTTGACGGGGCGTATTACTAATACTAGTCATGAGATCTTCGGGTGATTCATAGCCAAGCATATCTGCCATGGCCTGGTTAGCCATGATAAATCTCCCTTCCGGTATCGTCCGGAATATCCCCTCCTGAGCATTTTCAAAAATGCCCCGATATTGTTCCTCTGCCTTGTAAAGGCTTTCCTTGATCTGCTTGCGTTCCGTAATGTCTCTCACAGTGGACAAAATTAACTGTTTTCCTTCAAATTCGAATAGTCTGTTATGTATCTCAACGGGTATTTTACGGCCATCTTTACGGATGTGCACCCCTTCCCAAAGGGCATGTTCATCTTTCAATAACTTCGCCATCATTGCCGGTATATTGCTTATCGTTTCGGGAGCATCAATGTCAGAAGGCTTCATGTGTAATAGTTCTTCCCTATGTATAGCCAAGCCTCTTACAGGCAATTTCATTAACTTCGATAAAAGTACCCGGCAGTTTTGATTCATCAGGTCCGTAATGTACAAAAGCAGCATCACTGACATTATTAAATAAAAACTGATACCAGATCGGCTCTGATGTGCTCACGCTATCAGAGCTTTTTCGCTTCCTTGGGCTTTGTACTTTTCTAGTGTCCTGCATGCATAACCCCCTTTTTACTATCCGGTATGCACGTAAGCGATATCCTAAGATATAATAGTTATTTCGGAATGCGTCTTCATACTAATTGATACAAGCTAATATTTCAATGGCAATAAATCATTACTAAAGCGATACTTGATTTCTGATGGAAACCATTCCCACAATTTTCGCACGCGTACCATTTTTAAATCTAAAATGATAAGTTGGTTTTTCGTTGACACATAGTGAATGATTCCATATACTTTCTCCCCAGAAAAGAATGCAACCATCTATTGCCTTCTCAAAACGGATTTTTGACCTTCTGGAGAAGAGGGTATGCTTCACCTTTGCCGTCTGTTTTTTTTCAGTGCTTGGTGCCGTATCCGCCATTCCCGCCATGACTTTCATGTGGGCTACCATACCTTACAAAACCCATGCTATTCTGGTAAAAGACATTGTCCTGTGTGTCCTTCTGGTGGGCACTGCCGCCATCATACATTATTTTTTCTTTGGATTCGGTCGCCTGTGGGGCAAGAAATGGGAACTGGCTGGCCTTCGCGTTCTCAATGATCACCTGAGGGATCCGGATATACTCACGGATATTTCTACCTCAACCCTCAAGGATGTTTCGTATCAGTTGGAGAAACTCCCCATCACCAATGTCATAATGGCAACCACCCTCTCCACACTGGTGATGATAGTCGGCGCCCTTCAGGAACTGATATACCCGGGAGACTGGTTGACCGTCATCTATGTTTTCCGTGGTGCCATTATTGCGTGGCTCACCTATATCCTCTTTACCTTCCTGATCACCGAGTTGGTGACGGTGAATGTGCGTCGTCAGGCAAGAAAAATGCTTGCCGATCGCAATGCCTGGGAGGGACCGCGGATTGCGGCATCACTGAAGTATAAATTCGGGTTTATCGTTGTCTTGATCATCAACAGCATCATTATCACATATGGTGTTGCCACGAGTCAGGTCATCAAATCCACTATACAGGCCATCATTATCGTTTCTGGGCTGAATCTTGTCATCGGTGCATCCATGTGTGCCCTTGTTTTCATATCCATCTTGAATACTCTCCGTGAGATACAGTCTACGGCCACAAGTCTGAGTAACGAGCAGAAGGCCCAGTTTATCTCCGGAAGTATCGACAGAGAATTTATTAACACGGCCATGGGACTCTACCATGCTGCGCTGAAAATTATTGAATATAGGGACGACCTTGTGGCCCTGAACTTGTCATTGGAGAAGAAGGTTGAAGAACGGACAGAACAGATCAAACAATTGTCCCTGACCGATCCTATGACCGGTTGTTTCAACCGCAGGTACATGGTGGAGCGTCTTCCTGAGGAAATCAAGCGGGCGGTGAGATATAAAAAGCCCCTTTCCATGATTATTTCTGATCTAGATCATTTCAAGGTAGTCAATGACACATACGGCCACCAGGCGGGTGATCTAGTGCTGAAGGAATTTGCGAGGCTGATCTCTGAAACATATCGAAATGACATTGACTGGGTTGCCAGATACGGCGGTGAGGAATTCGTCATCGTCCTGCCAGAAACCAGCATGGAAGGAGCGACTGCACTTGCAGAAAGGTTGCGCCTTACTTTATCCCAAACAAAGGTTTCCCACAACGGCCACCAAATCCAAATAACTTCGAGCTTTGGCATAACGGGTTTTGACGCTGATATACAGGAGGACAGTATTTCGGTGGATGCATTCATACGTATAGCGGATCGATGTCTCTATCAGGCCAAACAGGAAGGGCGAAATAAGGTGGTAGCGGACCGGATACAGAACCGCGAATAAACAATAGCCAGGGAAAAGGCTCAAAGACTTTATGAAGACAAGCTCTTCAAACTCATTAATAAAATACGAGGGGGTTTATGAATCAGATAAAGTTCATCTATGTCATAATGGCTTTGCTTGTTGGCATTGCGATTGGGTGTTATGTAAATAACCATATAGTGATATTGCAAAAGGATGAATTCAAAAAAATACAAGAAACAGTAAAAGATCAATAGTTATATGGTTTGAACAATGCAGGAATGATTACCCATAAAAGCACCACAAAGAGATAAAGAGCTTCACAATCCCTTGCATCAATGTTCTATGAACTCATTATTTAAACCGCGTTATCCACAAGAATGCGGGGGTAGGTTTATGCCTTACTTTTATAGACTGAGCGGAGGTTTTCATACGTCAATGAGCAGGGAATTCCTTATTTTCGTGATTGTCGGACTCATGCTTTGGATATCCGCAACAGCTGCAATGGGGGAGAATTTGGTCACGCTTTTTGAACAAAAAAATGGAGACGTTCTCTCCTACGACAAAGATAGTATAAAACGTGCGTCGGGAAAAGTAGAGGTATACGTTAAAACGATTTATTGCAAAGAAAAGCAAAGCAAACTGGAAGATAATTCGAATAACTCTTATAATTTACCAGATACTGTTGAGTATATTTCCTTTAAAAAACTTTATATGAAATAAACTGTGGTGAAGAAATATTTCACAGATTAACAAGTATATATTACAATCAAAATGGGGTGGCAATTTACACCAACGATCAGTCTACAGAGCCGAAACATATCGTTTCCGGTTCTGTTATTGACCACATAAGAAAGATCGTATGTAAGTGATCTGAAACTGTTGCGCCTTTGCAACGCGGTGGTTTTTGCATATGTGTTTCCAAGGATCATCATGTTCATCTTAACCGCTCCATTACATTGACCTTCGGAATGGTCAGCCCATCCCTACATATTGAAATCAGAATTAGATGGTTGTACCTGTCCTCGTATGCCAAAAACTTTCTAAAAAGAAGATAATAGATAATAATATATTGGTGTGAAAAATCATCAAAACTGCCAATTCTGGTGAAAATCACGGATCATCCGGTAAAATAACCCCTTCCCCCTATTGAATCATTCTGACTCAGAAGGAGGCATGTTAAAAAAATGCCTCCTCTTTTCAACGCATTATATAGGCTTTTCCTAATCGATGCCTTTTTTGTAGCGCTAGTTGGCATAAATCGTGCTTCCTGTATAGCCGACGGCAAGATTTTTTTTAACTTTGCATGGGACTGAGCGGTTAAGAAAGAGGTGACCCCTCATCGACAATTGGTGAGCAGAACGGTTTGATAAAGGGATCTTCCATCCGGAAAAGCAGAACAGCGATACGTACATTCCGTTTGATTCGGAATTATCAAAATACATTCGTCAAAATCTTCGCCCTCTTCTGCTTTCTTTGCTTTATAGCCGATATAATGGACCTGCGGGATGAACTCCTGGATTTCGGCAACTGGAACAAGTGTCAGACCGATAATATCACAACGGGTATCCCCAGCGTCACACCATGTAATCCCTTGCTGGTAGTGATATTCCGCACTTATAATGAAAAAACATCGACTATCATTTCTTACTTCCAAAACATGCCCTATTCCAGCAGGGCCCCACCCCAATCCCACTTTATATAGAGCACAGCCATAAATCACAAAATTTATTGTCATCCGGTTTTGGTGTGTTCCATTTTTACGACCATTGGAAAGCTGTCGGGGGAGCTTCAATGGCAAACAAAGGAAAGGTGAACATTATGATTTCTGCAATGTACAAGAAAAGAGGACAGAGGGGTTTTACATTGATCGAGCTCATGATCGTTATCGCGATCATCGGCATCCTGGCTGCCATCGCCATCCCGCAGTTCGTCCAGTACCGGAAGCGGGGTTACAACGCCCAGGCCAAGTCGGACATCAAGAATGCCTACACGGCCGCCCAGGCGTTCTTCAGCGACACCCCGGGGGGAACGGTGACGACGACCATTCTGACCAGTTATGGCTATAAACCGACAGTAAACGTAGCCCTCTCGGTCAACAGCGGGACAATTGGAAGTCTCGGCATGCAGACCCAGGAAACGGCCGGAGGCGATACCACATACACGGTAAATGCCAATGGTGCAATTACTCCATAACCGATGCATAACATGCTACTGAAAAGGGGTAAGGCATGGTCCTTACCCCTACTATTTTTTTATGTATCCTTTTGAAACATTGACTCAAAGGGGGTGATGGCAAGATAGACGGGATCGCAGAATAAAAAGGAATATTCAAAACCTTTTTCTCTACACAAGGAGGATTCAATGAAAGCGAGATATCTAATACCGATCTTAATGCTGGCGATGTTAATAACTATCATCGCATGCGGAGGGGGTGGCAGCAGTGGAGGGTCACAGTCAGCCAACGTGCCGGTAGTTGTAAGCGATGCCTCTTCGGAGGACTGGGCAATGGTTGGGATTAAGGTGCTTTCAATTGCCCTGATGCCGCAAGGTGGTGGCAGTGCGGTGACCGTATACACGGCTCCAACCTCGGCACCAATAGTTAATCTCGTGGAACTGGACCAGATCGCCGAAATCCTCGGCAATGTCTCCATTCCGGTCGGCACATATACCGGAGCGATCGTAACCGTGAGCGCGAACTCCGGCGATGTGGCCCTCACAGTGTCAGCTGATCCAAGTACCAGCTTTACGAATAGGTTCGGGGAGGCTGACGGAGCGAACATTCCATCCAGTCGCACCCAGATTCAGGGAGCCCAGGGGACAAGTGGCAGCAAAACGGTCACAATCGATGTAACCTTCAATCCACCGCTGGTCGTCAGTACAACGCAGACCAGTGCCATCAATATCGAATTTGATCTCGGTCACCCGGCATTCCTGATGGGCCACGCCAGTGGAGGCACGACACTCTGGGCGATCAATTTCAAAGGGCCCGTACGACACCACCCGATCTTCGATCTGACCCGACTGATTCTGCGTCATATGCACGGTACCGTGCAGTCTGTTGCGACGGACAATACCAGTATCACGATTACCAAGGATTTCCCGGTTATCCCGGTCCAGACGCCAGAAACGGCCATTGCTACGGACCGGTTGCTGACAATCCTTGCCGATGCGACGAATGGCACGCTCTTTTATGATGTCGATGCAAAGACTGTAGTCACCATCAAGGATTTCTCATCCATAAAGACAGGACTACCCGGCGAATACGTTCGCATTGCTGCCCGCTACCAGCAGGATGGTACATTGGTGGCAACCCGCATCTGGGCAAGCACTTCCTTCAACAGCGTCTGGGTGAGCCCGGAGGGCCATGTTCTGCATGTTGACACAACCAACAATGTGATTGTTGTGAGCAGCGAATCGGGTATACCGGTCCCATTGACGGTCAACAGCAACACGCAGTTTTTCTTCCGCACCCCGTCCAGCGCGATCGCTGATGCGACACCGATTGGAACCGGGCCGGCTTTCCTGGCCAACATCAAGCGCGGCTTCAAGGTGCACGCCTCAGTCGTCGATCCGCTTGCAACGACCCTGGTCGCTCAGACCATCGACATCGAAACGGCCGCGTTCAGTGGCAAGATTTCAAATCCCAATTTGACGGACTTCACTTATACACGGAACTTTGCGGTTTGGCCCAGCCCCTACCAGGCCTGGACCGATGACTACACTTATATTGCCTACTACATCTCCAATACAACCGCCAATGACTATGATGCGAGTGGCAACCCGATCACCGGGTTCAAGTACTGGAATTTCGCCTATCCGACCCTGATAACCAGCGGTACGGATGCAATAACGGACTTTATCGCGGCTACGAATGGCAGCGTGACTTTTGGTGGAACAGTCGGTGCGGTTTCGGCTTGGGGTTTTAGCGGTGCGATCTGGGGAGATCCGGCAAACCCGAGTGGCTGGGCAATGCCGTGGACGGTTATCGAACCGACGCCCTTGCCTATCGGGACAGTTGCAAGCGTAAGCGGCCTAGCGAACAATGTATTCACATTCACGATGAGTGTTCCTGGTGGCACAAATGCGGTCACCGTGGATGTTAGTACAACATCCGGCTCGGCGACGCTGGTCTACCAGGTTGACCGGACTAATGGTATCCTGACTGTAACCCCTCAGGACATTATGACAAGTGCCGGTCAGACGGCACTCACCAATGGGTTAGTCGTGGGTGACCCGGTCTTGGTCTATGCGGTTCCACAGTCGGACGGCACGCTGAAGGCTTATATACTGATCTACTACACGGGCATTCAGCCGTCATTGTCATAAGGGTAGACAAACTCGCTCAAGTGGGGGCCCTCAGTATGATTGTGGGGGCTCCCACTAAGACACATGACCGGTGTTGTGTAGGATAGGGGTTGGCATTTAGGATGCAGAATCGGAAAAACGAAATTAATGACCTATTACTAACGCTAAATGGAAGATGTCGCAAACAATAATCGAAAGGGAGACTAAGCTATGAAAAAGCGTGTTGTTTCAATCATGATTTGTACGGCGATGTTGGTAATGTTTTTCTTTGTGGTCACAGCGGCAATTGCAGGACCTCCTACTATGGGCGAGGAAAAAGCGGCCCACCCGCGGATCGTGAAAGCCATTGATGCCCTTGAGGATGCTATTGCCTACATGAAGGAGGCACCCCATAATTTTGGGGGTCACAAGGAAAAAGCCATCGAGGAATGCCATAAAGCCATAAGACAACTCAAGGAGGCTCTAAAATACAGGGAGAGAAAGGACAGAATGCGGTAAACCCGTGATACAAGCTCAAACAGCTTAATAGTAAAACCAGACAAAGCTCTTGGCTGATTCAAAACCAACTATAACCAGCAAACCCCACAAGCCGCCTCATGAAAACATGGGGCGGTTCTTTTGTTCCGATCAGTAAACCACATATACCTTGATGCGAGATCAAAACACTTCAAAGCACCCATAAGCATAGCGACCCCTGATATGATACATTTGTTTTTTCATTACTGGCATAGTACAGTTGCCTTGTTAAGGTACAAATAAAGGAGGGAAACAAACGATGGCAAAGCGATCTACAGGAACATTTACATCAGGTAATTGCATAAAAGTGGCTGCTGCCCGGTATGGAGACCGGGAAGCCTATTACTGCACTACGACAGGACGTCGCCTGACCTTTCGCCAGTTTAATCAAAGGGTCAACGGTCTTGCCAATGGTCTGCTGTCAATCGGGGTCAAAAAGGGGGATGTATCCGCGTTTCTCACAATGAACCGGATTGAAATTGTGGAAACATATGGGGCACTCGGAAAGATCGGTTCTGTTGGCATTCCACTCAACTACCGCCTGTCACTGGCGGAAATCGCGGATCTGGTAAGCTTCTGCGAGGCGGAGAATATTATATTCGACCCCTTTTTTTCTGATATGGTCAAGGATCTCCGGCCAAAACTCCCCAAAATGAAGCGCTTCATTGTCATGGGTGACAGTGTTCCAGATTTTGCCATTTCTTATGAAGAACTGGTTGCAAAATCTCCGAAGACGGAGCCGGACATAGAAGTCACTGATGAAGATCCGCAGTACCTTAACCTGACGTCCGGAACGACGGGTTTACCCAAGGCTTATATGCTGTCTCAGTACAATAATGCCGATGCTGGTTCAATTTTTGCCTTTGCATTCGATATGAATCGCCGGGATGTTATCTTGACGGTGTTTCCAATGTTTGGCCGCGTGGGTTATGCATGGTCGGCAAGTACCATCTTCACGGGTGCCCGAAACGTGATTCTTCAGTTCGACCTCAATAAGATCATGGCCGTGATCGAACAGGAAAAAGTGACGATCTCCAACTGGGTTCCAACGATGGCGAGTTTCATCCTCGCCATGCCTGACCTGGAGAAGTATGACCTCAGCTCACTGCGTGCCCTGGTGTTCGCTGCCGCACCCTTCCCTGTCGCCCTTCAGGAACAGGTGAAAAAGCGGATATGCCCGAATCTCTATGAGTATTATGGTTTACAGGAAACGGGGATACTGGTCAGCATGGGACCCGAAGAGAAAGAACGCAAGCCCGAGTCTGTAGGAACACTGTATTTCGGAGCGGATGTGCGGGTTGTCGATGAAAAAGGCAAAGATCTGCCCGTTGGTCAGGTTGGCGAAGTGATTGGACGCGGCATTGCTGTGACGGCGTCATATTTCAAGAATGAAGAAAAAACAAAAGAAGCCTTCAAGGATGGTTGGTTCCATACAGGTGACTTAGGGCGTTTTGATGAGGAAGGATACCTTTATCTTGCTGGCCGCAAGAAAGACATGATTATCTCCGGCGGGCAGAATGTATTTGCCATTGAGGTGGAAGAGACGTACGCGAAACACCCGGCAGTCTTGCAGTGTGCCGTAATAGGCCTTCCTGACGAGACATGGGGCGAAATGGTCGCCGCTGTGATTGTAAAATTTCCCGGACAAGAGGCCACAGAGGAGGAAATGATTGCTTTTGGTCGGGAGCGGATAGCCCATTTCAAGGTTCCCAAGAAGATCTTTTTTGTGGACAGCCTGCCAATGACACCCACCGGTAAAGTGACAAAATACGTGCTTGTAGAGCGTTTTTCAAAGAAGAATGAGGCGTAAAAAAAGGGGAAACATGACATGCAAATCAACAAGCACCTGCTAGCTCCCTGCGGGCTTTATTGTGGTGTCTGCGGGGTATATGTCGCCACAAGAGACAGCAACGCAGGTTTTATGGAGCGCCTCCTCGGCGTCTACCGAAGCCAAATCCGAGGTTTGGATAAATTAACGGTAAAGGACCTCGAGTGCGATGGATGTCTTTCCGATCGGAAATCATACTTCTGTCAGCACTGTAACATCCGGGAATGCACCAAGTCTAAGCAATACGATGGTTGTCATCAGTGTAGCGAATTTCCCTGTGACCACATTGACAAGTTCCCTGTGCCGGTGGGGAAAAAGGTCATACTGCGTGCGATTCCACTCCGGAGGGAAAATGGTACGGAAAAGTGGGTTCGTGACGAGGAGGCTCGCTACATATGTCCGGCATGCGGAAACAGGCTTTTTCGAGGAGCCAAACGCTGTAATAAATGCAAGTTGCAAGTCGATCAGGATTGAGCCCACATGGCTTACCCTCGTGGACATAAAACAGTTCAAACCATATTCCTTTATTCATTTGGGAAGGACATTCGTAATTTTACCGATATGATATTGTGAAAATCTGAAACCATTGCGAAGCGCTGGAGTTTCTTCCTAAAGCCTGGCGGATATTAATCTAATTGAAATATCAAAGTCTCACGTGGTAATTGTCAAAAAGTGATGTTTCAACTAGTATCCATCAATATTTAAAATGCAAGGCCGGTGAGAACTTGCAGGTGTACCCGAGTGTCCTTGGGGTTTCTTTTGTAGAACAACAATTTCAAAATCCCGCCAAAAATGGACGAAATGGTATCTTGCCAATTAAATTGCTTCCTTGAAGTTCTTTGTTCTCGGTTTTTTGTATTCACGCAAGATTTCATCTGTCAACCCACAAATTGAAAGAATTCTGATTTAACCTATGCTATAAACGTCGAGCACGGGCGGGGTTATAATAAAAAGATTAAGAGAAAGGCAAAATGAACAGCCGGATTAAACAAATAGGCAAGGTCCTCTCCGTGAATATAAGCGAAGAGAAAGGACAGAAGAAATATAATATAGGCAAATGTCAACTTGTCGAAAGGGTGGGGGTTGAAGGTGATGCCCATGCCTGCATGGGGATACGTCAGGTTAGCATACTTGCCAAGGAGAGCATTCAAAAGATCAGGGATAAGGGCCTTGATGTGAAGTATGGTGATTTCGCCGAGAACATAACCATCGAAGGTATCACACTTTACGAACTTCCGCTCGGAACGAGGCTCCAAGTGGGAAACAAAGTGGTTCTTGAACTGAGCCAGATCGGCAAGGTCTGCCATGATCGTTGTGCCATTTACTATGAGGTCGGTGATTGTGTCATGCCCCGTGAGGGGGTGTTTGTGAAAGTCATTGTCGGAGGGGAAATTAAGGTGGGGGATGATATTCGGATCCTGCCTGAAGCGAATGACTTACCACAATAGAAATAGGCAATACCTATGGAATCGTTTGAAGTCGTAACCATTCAGGAAGGTTCAAAAACAAGGAAATTCAGCCCGGTCAGTGAGGAAGTCCCTCTGACGATTGAAGTCAACGGAAGGGAACTGGCAACGCTGTTGTGTTCGCCGAATAATCTGAAAAACCTTATTACCGGTTTTCTTTACACCAGTGGATTCCTCAAAGACATCACATCAGAAAAATCCGTGATTCTTGACAGCGAGCGATGGAAGGCAATGGTCGAACTCACGGAGGACGGTCTAAAAGAGGATTACATATTCAAGCGTGTTTACACCTCAGGATGCGGCAAGGGAATATTGTTTCACAACCCCTTGGATATGGCCATGCAAATTAAATATGACGACGACATATGCATCCATAATGAGAAGATCCTGGACTTGATGAAGACCTTCCAGAAACAATCGGACGAACATCAGGCCACCCATGGCGTTCACGGCGGTGCACTTGCTACATCCGAGGAAATCCTGATCTTTCGTGATGATATTGGTAGGCACAATGCGATTGACAAGGTTATCGGTGAAGCCCTATATCAACATGTAGGCTTGTCCGATAAGATCCTGCTGACCAGCGGGAGGATATCATCAGAGATTCTTTCAAAGGTCCTGCGGTGTCGAATTCCCATGATCGCAGCAGTCGGGGCCCCGACTAATCAGTCTGTAAAAATTGCCAGAAAAGTAAATCTAACCCTAGCAGGCCTGATGAGGGGGAGCCGGATGACCATTTTCAGCGGTGACGGAAGAATCCGTTGATTTACATGAATTGACAGACATTATAAGACCGCATTTCAACTTCTTTCTGCACTGGTGTTTCTCTAACACCGTTCTTAAATATAAGATTTCGATCGGCAATAATCAAATTTGCAGAATTCAGACTTGACATGCAGTACAATGATAAATGGAAAATCCTAAGACAACGACGAGATGAGCCTCCCTACCGAAAAATCGAAATCGGAAGGTATTCTATAGGGCTACGAGTAATACCGGTCGAAAGGATCAAAGCAAACAAGAGCTTCGAACTGCTTAACATGTAAGAAAAAAGGGGAAATCTGGAGGTGAGTATTAAAAAGAATCGCTTTCAGGCCGGATTAACAAAGGAAGAGCAAAACAAGCCCTATGCGAAATACTTTTCCAGAACGCCAACCTGGCTTCCTGATGAAGTCATGAACGCGATAAAAGCAGGACCTATGAAGTTTGAAGATGCCCTCCCGTTTGAACACATGAATGACCTTCTATCGCCCGGATACAAAACACGGGAAACGGGTTATTGCACAATGCCGGACAACAGCTTTTACGTGGCGGTGCTGACGCAGATGCCGGGGGTTTCCGGCGAAATGATAGATTGGTGGTTCTGGTGGCATGCACTGGAGAATTTGCGGTACAAGATTTGGTACCCTGGTTCCCATTTAGCAAACCACGCAAGAGATCCAGGACAGTTGCTGAACCATGAATTCTCCTCTCGACAACGATACTGGAATAATACGCAATACCCTGTGGAGGACGTGGGAATCGGTATTGAACAGCTCTGCATCACTTTTCTCCCACCTGCAGATTTCGGTTTTGACATATCGAGGTTTGATGAAGCACAGGTCGCAACGGTAATCTGCGCCAGGGTTGGATCGGTAACGAAAAAAGTACTACACACCGACATGTGCCACTTTGTACGCGCTACCGATGACGGTGTGGAGATGCGCAGTCGATTCTGGATCGGCCGGAAGATAAACTTAACAATGCTCTCAGAGCAATCCCCCCTTCACCGGTTGATAAACACGAAATTCATACGGAAAATAATGATCCCAGCCGATACCCCCCTTCAGTTGGCTTACCACTGCGCGCAAGAATATAACAACCTCGCCGCAATTCTTCCGGAACTGTATCATGAATTCGGTGGACCTGAATGAAAATAAAGATATGGGGCCGACTTGCCCCTGATACTCGGACCGATTAATAATTTTGAGACAGTCCATGTATGACCGATCATTTAAGGGTAGAGATTTGAAACGGTAGCGGTCACTTTCGATCGTAGCATGACGCTGTAGATTCGTGAGGGGATTATGTAAGATTGATCAGTTAAGAAGCTTAAAAATATTCCATCTTTCGTATTTAAGTTGAACTCCTTGGGTTGAGCAGTCCGCAATGCTGATGGATCTTGAGCAGGAAGTAGTGGACGTCTTTAAAGCCGTATGCCATGCGGGAAAGCCGCTTGATCTTGTTA
>Ga0326728_10010709_pt1 | contig 21340 bp, 15 predicted proteins | sample MB3enrmetagenome_FD_207602 | JGI IMG/M metagenome (GOLD analysis project Ga0326728, IMG submission 207602) | Lab enriched peat soil microbial communities from McLean, Ithaca, NY, United States - MB31MN | ecosystem: Environmental > Terrestrial > Soil > Wetlands > Peat | place: USA: New York... | reverse complement strand
CAGCGACGTTCCGTGCGGGAGCCTGGTCACCTTGTTGCGGGCTTTGGGAGACCTGACAACAAGCTGTCGGGGGACCATCCAATTCCCCCCATGCAGGGATAGGGATTGCTCCGGCGAAAGACACCAGTTTTTACCAAAGCGCTCTTCCAGATAGGCAGCACTAAAACGCCAGAACGACGCGTACCACGCCGTGCTATCCCCTCTTACCTCATCCGGGCGGCTCGGGATATACCACCCTTTTATGACCTCCTGCAGAAAGCCGTTCGCAAGAAGGCGTTCGCGATGGGTTCGCGACAGATCCCTTGAGCGTATGGCGGCCACGCCGCTCGAATTCTGAAGCTTGTGCAGGATTTCCAAAGACTGTGCGAGTTTCTCTGACGGTGCAGGCATAAGACGTCCTCAAATTAGCTTATTATGCCGTGTCATTATTAGCTTATTGTGTTGTACCATTATTAGCTTATCATGTCGAGCATAAATTAGCTTTCTTGTTCCCCCGCCCCCGCAAGGCCTCCCGCGCCAACGAATTTTAGCGTTAAATCCTTCCGTCCCTGCCAGTCACGTGGTACGACAACATCCCCCGCGTCAAGTTCTCTTGCAAGAAAACTTGACATAATTCACCCTCACATCCCCGGCCTTAGGTCCGGCCCTACCGGCCGCGGCTCGTAATCCTCCTCTGTCAGCACCGGGATAAAAGGGAGCCGAAAACACCAGTTTCAGGGGAGCCAAGCCTTGAGAGCCTCATCGGCGGGGACGCGGTAAAAACTCTACAGCAGACTCTACAGATCTCTTGGAAGTGGGTCTCTCCAGATTGAATCGCAAACCACGCCTTAATGAATAACGCGACTAGCAAGAACGTGTTTTGGCTGGTATGTGTACCTGGCAGCGGCCAGTTTCCGATAAGGCGACACGGCCAAGTGGTCGCAAGGAGGTACGGTAAGTTCCCAGATGCGGGGGAGTCGGGGATTCACTTCACGAGTAGCTCCTAATACATCCAAGCGATGCCCACCAGACGTGAAGGCGACTTTTCATTCCCAATCCGATCACCACGCATTCGCTCAGGTGAAAATCATTGATGGGATAAGAACTTAGCAGCAGTTTTTCGAGCGAGAGCACGTTTCGATATGCAAGTTACTGGATCAGGAGGCGGTGGTCGATCTCGCCTTCGTGCGGGAATTATGTGCTGTTTATTATACCCGTACAGGTCAGTCTCCGATCGATCCGGTCGTGCTGTTCAAGATGACAAAGGCCTTGAATACTGACGGCGGATTTGGCACTTGGGTTTGGGATGTGTCCAGACACATTAAGTACGTTTTGGGAATACTGAATACCCATAATAGGCTCGCAGTAAGAGTAAGGCAGACCCGCCTCATCGATGGCGATTAATTCATAGCAAAACCATCGCGCCATGATTCCTCGCAGATGCAGTTGACGCTTGGTCACTTCACTCTTGACACCACAGGGCGACGGTTCGAGAATACTGGATTACGATGCCCCCCCCAAAAAGCCGCTATCGCGAGGTGGCCCGCAGCGCCAACGTCAGCCTTGCCACTGTATATCGTGTGATTGGCCGCGACGGCAGGGTCGCTCCGGAGCTCGCGGCGCGCATACGGCGGGCGGCGGGCGAGCTCGGCGTCGACTTGGTTTCGAAAGCCAGGAGACCCCGCGTCTTCACGTTCCTGTTGGCAAATCGCCCGATGCTCCACCCGTTTCACGCCCGAGTGCTGGTGGGCGCGCAAGCCTATTGCGCCGAACGAAACAGTCTCATCTTGTTTCTCCCTTTACAGTATTCACCCAATGTCCCGTTTGATAGAGAGCAAGTCCCCTATCTGTTCCGGAAGCCAGGCAGCGTGGATGGCTTCATCGTAGGCGGGACCAATACCCGCAACCTACTGGATTTCCTGGTGGATATCCGGGTTCCATTCGCCGTCCTAGCCAATAACGTAATGGATGAATGGGAGCCGGAAAAGTACGATGCGGTATGGATGGACGACGTAGGAGGTCTATCCGAGGCAACACGTCATTTGCTTTCCCTTGGCCATCGGGATGTCTGGTATATCGGGAGCCGCCGGTTTCCGATGGTGAGGGCGATTAGAGGATACCAACAGGCCATGCAGAGTGCAGGTCTGCCGGAGCGGGTCAGCGAATGCACCTCGGATGACGAACGGGAAAGCGGCTATCTTGCAGTCAAATCTATCCTGAGCGGCGGGGAGAGAGTGAGCGCGATCGTCACGCAAAATGATTCCATAGCGCAAGGCGCCTACCAAGCGTTGCGGGCCGCAGGATTGAGGATACCGGAAGATGTCAGCGTCGTGGGTGTCGGAGACCGGCCGGAGGCGGCAGCGCTCGACCCGCCCTTGACTACGGTTTGGGGATTTCCCGATCAGGTCGGTCGCTGCCTAGCAGAATTGGTGCTGCGTCGCCAAGAGTGCCCCGAACTGTTGCCCCAGCAGACCATTGTCCCTATGCAGCTGATCATGCGCCAGTCTTGCGCCCGAGTCAACGTGACCACAGCGCAAGTGCATGTTGGCCAGAAACAGATCTTCAATGCAACGAAGATGCGTTGAGCGAACTTGCCCTCTTGCACACGGCGGCATCGGGACAAACAAAATCCAGCACCATGTAGTTAGCGTGATGGTCGACGATTTGGCATGCTTCGCTTCCTTCAGAAAAGGGAGATGGCCATGAGCCGTTGTTAGAGAAATCGGTTCGGCTGGCCAAGGTGCCGCGCGTGTGAGTTACAATTGGCGGTGCAAAAATAGACCACAAAGCGCCGAGTCTGCGGATCGTGGCGGTCCGAAAGCGGTTCCTCCGCAAACTCGGTGGAAGGATCACGACGAGTTAGGAGGCTAGATTTTAGCCCCTGCGTTGAAGGGCTGGAGACGGCTTCGCAAAAGGAGAAACCTGGACGCCGCATACATCTGGCGCTTTAGTAGCTTGAGGCGGTGAACTTGTCCTTCGGTTGGCCCGTTGCTTCGGGGCTGTTCAATCCCGGCGCATCCCATGGGCACGCAACTCTAACTTGCGCCACCCCTTGTCCCTCGCTATGACCGCGTCGGTCATCTCCGACTCCTCCTATGATGTCTTGTTCACTGCGCATTTCAGGCTGAACCCCATATGCTTGGCTTCGTCTCGAACGAGCACGGAGCCGCCAGAGCCGAAGCGAAGCTTAACCGAGTAGAGCGGAGGCGTATAGGGGGCGGCGTCCGTCACGCTCTTACCTCCTCCTCCAGTACAAAGTTGGGGGAGTCTTCAAACACGCAGTTGTTCTTAAACATTTGATAGATGATTCTCAGAAATTTGCGCGCAAACGTGATGATCGCTTTCTCCGTGTCACGGCGGCTTTGTGTCTTTTCGCAGTTCTGTTTCAGATACGGGCTGTTGCGCTGCGGGATGAGCGCGGATTGCCCCAGCGTGGTCGGGCCAAGCTTTGTGCCGCCTTTAGTGATCCGGCTCGATCGTTCTGTTTCATTCGAATGACTCGAGCGTGGAACAATACTCATGATTCCGCGGCCAGCTCGCGTTCGTCCTCAAAATCGCCAATGTTACCGATGATCGACTGCAGGGTTCCGGCAACGACAGGAAGTCGTTGATCCTATTCTTCAGCGCCATAGGCAGTGTCATCTTCGTGTCCAGCGTCTGCGTCAGGCTGGCGAGATGGGCTCGCGTCTTGTTTTTCATGGGTACATCCCCCAGCACATCCTTGGCAAGTACGGCCCCAGCTTTTGGGCATCGTTGGGATCCGACTTCTTCACCGAAGGGGTGCGCACACCCTGATTACCTTTCTCACCTACTGCCAGCAGGTCCGGTATGTGAATCGCCTGTTGATCCATGCGGCGAGGCTGATGCCGCGCGACGTTTTGCAGAAGCCTGCGACTGTACAGCTGACCAATATCTCGATGCCGACAGGAGACGGTCGGTGGCTGATTCTGCCCCGCTATATCAAGCCAGAGAAGGAAACCCAAGTTCTGCTCGAACACCTCCCAATGCCACTGGCTTCTCAGCCGCCGCCCCGACTAACCGCCGCTCACGTCGTCCTCGGGTCTCCCAGCGCAGAGATTGCTTGGTAGTCGAGAGGTTCTGGTACCCAATCCATATTATTCGGCTCTTACTTACCCTCCTATCATGCAAGTGCGAAACTTAACCTGAATCAGGCGTCATGAGCACCAGATGAATTCCAGAGATTGGTGCGGGAAGCCGCGAAAATAGCTGTTTTGGTTGTGAACTCTCATTAAAAATGGGGTTTCGCAACAATGGCTCGTTGACCTCGAAACGGCATTTTGGGGGCTGTGGATGCTCGGCTCTGCCCCTTCCTCACGCCGGATTCAGGTTAAGCCGGCCTTGGGAGAATTATCCTAATTATGTAGAGAATTCTCTTGACAAGACACCTCTTGAGGGGTATTTTCTCGCGATAGGCACCCAGACTTGGTTATTGCCGGTGTCGTTGTTGCCCTGAAATAAGGCCCCGGTTCGAGCACTGAATCGATTCGCTCCGTTACGAGAGCACAAAAAATGTTCGAAAGGCCTGTTGCAGCAACCAATAAGGAAAAGGTACTCGTAAAGAGTTCCGACTCGCGCATTCGAGAAAAGAGTTTTACGCTCTTCTGGGCGATTGTTGTCTTGTCGATGGGATTGATGGTCGACAGCCTAGAAGCGCAGCAAGCGGCGCCCATCAATGGCCGGGGCACAAACCCCACCCGGGCGGCCGTACCGGATGTCACTGTGACCCTCGATGCCGTCGCGACCAGGATTACCCTTACCACCAATTCCAATGCCGAAGGGCTCTATACATTCGCCGACGTTGCGCCGGGGAACTACACCGTATCAGCCGAAGCGCGGGGGTTCAAGAAGATAGTGATCCCTTATGTGCGTGCCGATGTGGCCCAGGCGGTACGGCTCGACCTGCCTCTGAAACTGAATGCCGGAACCCAAAGCGTGGAGGTATCCACCACCGCGACGTTGTTGCAGGCGTCCGATATGCAGATAGGCGGGGTGGTCGAGAATAAGGCCGTGTCTGACCTGCCACTGAACGGCCGCAACTTCACCCAGTTGATGGTGTTGGTGCCGGGCGCGTCCGATGACTCCCCAATTTCCCGAACGGGCGCGAAGTACACGTATCGCTCCGGGGGTATCGGTTTCAACGTGAACGGCCAGCGGTCTACCTCAAACAGTTTCCTCATCGACGGCTTACTAACGAAAGAAGTCCGACACGGCACGTCGTCCATTGACCCCATCATCGATTCGATCGCCGAATTTGGCGTCCAGCGCAGCAACTACAGCGCCGAGGTTCGTACGGAAGGGGGCGGGCAGATCAACGTCGTCCTCAAGTCCGGTACCAACGATTTGCACCTGCCGATCAAGCGTCGGGCCCATCTAATCTTAGCTTATGGAGGGTGACTTATGGAGCATGAGTTTCTGTGGTTTGAGAAGTCGTATCATTATTTATTTCCCGCAGGCGCCATCGGAAAGGCGGGCTTGCTGATCTTGGCCCTTGTTTTGTTCTTTCCGGTCGTGGGATGGGCGCAGGATCAAGCGACCGTGGTGGGCGAGGTTACCGATCCCACCGGCGCTGCCGTCCCCGATGCCAAGGTGCAGGTTTCGAATCCCAGTAAGGGTTTCACCCGCGATCTGGTGGCGAACTCCGCAGGCGAATACATCGCCGCCAAGATTCCCATCGGCGACTACATCATCAGCGTGGAAGCCACCGGCTTTCAAAAGCTAGTGCGCTCGGGAATCACACTGGAGGTGGGCCAAACGCTACGCGTGGACCTGCAACTGACTCTGGGAGCGACCACGCAGGAGATTTCCGTCTCGGGTAACGTCACTAAGGTTGAAACCGAGAATGCCACCGTTTCCGACATGGTCACTGGGGCCCAGATCCAGAACCTGAACCTCAACGGGCGTAACTTTATGGCCCTTGAGATTCTCACCCCCGGCGCTGCCCCCAACAATGATGTTGACTTGATGCACATGGGACACGTAGCCAACCCCGATATTTCCTTCAACGGAACTCGCGCTTATTTCAACACCCTTGAAGTCGACGGGGCCCAAGACAACGACGCAATTTCCGGGGCGGGAGGGGGGTCCACCGTACCCGCCCTCGATTCCATCGCCGAGTACCGTGTTTCCACATCGAACTACGGGGCAGACGTCGGCATGCATGCCGGCGCCAACATCCAGGTGGTCACCAAATCGGGGACGAAAGATTTCCATGGAGACGCCTACGAGTTTGTCCGCAACGACGCGATGGACGCCAACGACTTTTTCGCCAACCGGGAGCTTTGGAGCGGCTTAAACCCGGTGGCGGACTGTGGCGGAAATCCTGCCGGACCCTGTAACGCGCCCAAGACGCCTCTTAAGTGGAACATATATGGCTTTACCTTGGGCGGACCGTTCTACATCCCGGGCCACTACAACACGGATAAATCGAAGACCTTCTTCTTCTATTCTGAAAGCTGGGCTAAGTATCGGGAAGGGACGGTGATTACAAACGGCGCGCCCACCCTGCGGATGCGACAGGGGGACTTCAGCGAATGCGACCCTGCTTCGGCGAATTACAACCCCGTGGCCGCTTCCGGGTGCGTGGTGCCCATCAACCCTGTGACCAATCAGCCTTTCGCCGGGAATATCGTCCCCGTCAACAACAACGCGCAAGACCTCATGAACGCTCTGGTCCCGTTGCCTAACGATGGTGTCAAGGGCTACGTGGCCGCTCCCAGTCTTCCCACGAACTGGCGTCAGGACCTACTCCGCGTGGACCAAAACATCAGCGAGAAGACGGCGCTGTTCGTTCGTTATACCCAGGATGCCTGGGGCCAAGATCTTGTACCCGCCCTGTGGACGGCTTCCGTTTACGACACGATCGCCACCCCTTGGCAGGTTCCTGCCAAGAACGCCGTGCTGCATCTCACCCATACGTTTAAGCCGAACCTGATGAATGAGTTCATGCTTGCGTATGGGAATGACCCCCACACTATTCATGCCGTGGCTGGCCCGGGCTCGCCCGCGAAATCGATCCTGAAGCCTGCCAACTGGAACGTTTTGCCCCTCTTTGCTGCCAACGCGAGCCAGCCAATCCTTCCCGCCATCAATGTAAGCGGTGGGGTGGGGGTTAGCTTCGCCGAGGACGCCTGGATAAATAACGGCTATCGCAGCTCACTACCGCTCGTTACCCTGACCGACAATGTTGTCTACGCCCGCGGAAGGCACACCTTTAAGTTTGGTATCCTTGGGCTGAATTACCGGGGCTTTGCACCTCTACTCTACGTTGATCCCCAAGGGAGTTTCACGTTTACAGGCGGGGGTCCGCTCACCACGGGCAACGCCTTGGCGGACATGTACCTAGGCCGCATCCAACAATATACGGAAGGGTCGCCGTACAATTACAATACGGGCGTGGCGACGGGCGGAATCGGTGAGGACTACGAACATTTTAGACAATTTGAGCCCTACTTCCAGGATGATTGGAAGGTGAACCGAAAGCTGACCCTGAATATGGGACTGCGCTACACGTATAATGTCCAGTTTTACACCAGCAACACCAACCCCGTGATCGATACGAGTTTTTTTCCCAATCTATACAATCCAGCCAACGCGCCCAAGCTCAACGCTGACAACTTCCTGATACCCGGCAGCGGTCAATTCTACATAACTCCTGGGAACGGGGTCGTGGTATGCCCGACGGCAACGTTAGGAATTCCCAGGGGATGCCTGTACCCGGACCGTTTCACCTGGGCCCCGCGCTTTGGTTTTGCTTTTGACCCCAAGGGCGATGGGAAAACCTCCGTCCGCGGCGGCTTAGGTGTCTACCACGACTTGAACGCGCTTAATGAGGTCAGCGTGGACGAAATCATTGGTGGTCCGCCCGCCGTCATATCCCCGGTCGAAACCAACATTCTGGGGTATCAAAACATTGTCCCCGGCCCCCTGTCTCCCGCTAACTTCTCCGTCATCCCAGAACGAGCCGCCATCCCCACAATCACGCAATACAACGTGACCGTGCAGCACGAGTTCTCCGGCAATAACTTTCTGAGTGTAGCCTGGGTGGGTAGCTTGGGGCGTCATCTGTCACGCTCCCGCAACATAAATCAAATTCCCGACGGCGCTGGGACGATGAATGTTCCGGTACTGGCGGGAACGCCGGGATGCGATTCGGCCGGCAATTGCAATGTGCAGGATATCCTGATCAACCAGTATGAACCCACCACTTTCTTCAACCATTATCAAGGCTTCGGAAGCATCAGCTTGCTTGGGTACTCCGCCGTTTCCAACTACAACTCCCTGCAGGTTAATTTCCGCCATACCATCGGGCATGGGCTCACTTTCCAGACGGCGTACACTTGGGGGCACGCCATCGATGACATCACCGGCGAAAATGCCAATTATGGCGTGGACGACAGTAATCTGTCCCGGTGGAGGGCCACAGGGGACTACAATCGCACCAGCGTGCTGGTGATGAATTACGTTTACGACATGCCATTTTTCAGGCATGCCTCGAGTTCTTTCCTGAGAACGGGGCTGGGGGGATGGAAGCTCAGCGGCATCACGAGCTTCTGGACCGGAACGCCGGTGAATGTCCCTTGCGGCGAAACTGGATACAGCAACGGAGTCGGCAGGGGAATGCAGTGCAACACCCTGGGACCGCTCAAAATCCAGAAGGGGGTGACCGACGATCCGGAGTTTGGGCCCACATCCACTTGGTTTAACCCGGCCGTGCTCCAGCAGCCCTATCTGTCGCAGTACAATTCCAACGGTGAAGCGGGCATGTTCGGCTATGAGGGGCGTAACGTCCTGACGGGCCCTGGGCGCAACAACTGGGATATTGCCTTGCTCAAGGATTTTCAGACGCCCTGGTTCAAAGGTGAACATTCCTCGTTGCAGTTCCGTTTAGAGACCTACAATACTTTCAACCATCCGCAGTGGAAGTCCATCAATGCCTTCTGTGGGGGAGAGACACCGTTTGGCGGCACGTGCAGTGGGATCGCCAATAATTACCAAAATAGCGAAGTCACCGGGGCTTGGCAACCTCGCCTCGTGCAGTTGGGGATGAAGTTTGTTTTCTGAGCGCTAGCTTCGGTCCGGATCGGCCTCTCTTGACACCCCAGGTGTGCCGGCCAACGCACCTGGGGTGTAGTTTCTCGTTCCGATCACTTTACTGGTTTAGTGCCGCAGCGGTGTTATGGCCACGACCGGCTCCGGCGTACGATGGTGCACGAGGAAGCCGAGGGAATGAAGAAGGCGTTCAATGCGGGCACGGTCGCGTTGGCCTGGGGCTTGCTCACGGCGGCAGCCGGCGCCCCCCAGCAGCCCCGCCCCCATCCCCGAACCATCTTCGAAGCAGCCCAGCGGGCTCTGAGTGCTCACGATTACCCGCGGGCTAAGCAAGGTTTCCGCGGGGTCCTCAAAATTGATCACCAATCGGTGGCTGCCTACTCGAACCTAGGTGTGGCGTATATGCGCCTGGGTGAAGTATGACACCTCCATCGGTGCTTTCAACCAGGCCAATAAGCCTGCGCTGCGGATGCCCGGATTAGATCTAAACCTGGGTCTGGCCTATTACTATAGTGCTGCTATCCGCATTGGGCCAAACGAAAGCCGTACCGCATAAGAATCTCGGCATGGCCCTGTTCGCTATAGGCGAGGGGACTGGCGCGATTGCCGAAAACTACATGGCAATCCATCTGAAGCCCGAAACCGCAGGAGCTTACAGTAACTTGGGCGGTGCGTTGCTGAGTCATCGGAGAAGCAGCTGAGGGAATCAGAATGCCCCTTCGCTTTGCCGGGGAACTACAGGAATCCGTGGAGGGTCAACCATGCGACGACGTGATCTATTCAAGATGAGTGCAGCCGGTTTGGGAGCGGGCTGGCTCGAAACCGCAAACTCCAAATCCGTCCTGGCTCGCGCCCTACCCCGGGACGCGGCAATAGTCCCAGCCGAGAATCTGCAGTTTAGTGTCAGCGTTCGCGAATACTTATCGAGTGAAGCACGCAAGATTACGAACTCTGCTCTGGCCGATTATTCCGACCCTGCCACCTTTCACCGGCTCGTTCCCGAGCGCCGACGCCAATATTGGGAGATGATGGGGTTCTGGGACTTCCCTCCCCGCTCCCCACTGCCTCCTTTGAATGTCAAGGTTACGGGCGTCGTCCAACGACCCCGGTACAGGATCGAGAAGTTGTACTACGAGAGTCTTCCCAAGCTGTACGTTGACGCGAACCTTTACGTGCCGAACGACCTCAAGGGCAAGGCGCCCGCCATCCTCTACACCTGCGGCCACGAGTCGAACCAAAAAATCGTCTATCAAGCTCACGGCCGCCGCTTCGCGGAGATGGGCTTCGTTTGTTTACTCATCGAGACGATCGAAAGTGGTGAGGTGAAAGGCTATCATCACGGTCCTTGGGAGGAGGGTTGGTTCCACTGGTACAGCCGAGGGTATACTCCCGCAGGCATTGAAATGTTGAATGGCATTCGCGGAATCGATTTACTTGTCGAGCGCCCGGACGTCGACGCCAAGAATATTGGAACCACCGGAATCTCGGGCGGGGGAACCTACAGTTGGTGGATTCCCGCTGGCGATGAGCGCGTGAAGGCGGCTGCCTCGCATTGCGGAACGTCCATGCTCGCCTCCTACATCTACGACCGAGCTGTGGATCGGACCTGCGACTGTCAGTATTGGATCAACACCTATCTCTGGGACCAGGCGGAGGTCGGGGCGTTGATTGCTCCGCGTCCATTCCTGATCAGCGCATCGATTCTGGACAAAGATTTCAACATTGCCGCCGTGCAGGAGGTCTACCAGCAACTCGCGCGGCTTTATGAAATGTTGGGAGCAGCGGAAAATTTGCAGTTCCTTCCGGCGCCGGGCCCTCACGGATATGGCCACCTATCCCGCACCACGATCTTCTCGTGGTTCGCCAAGCACCTGCAAGGCAAGGACCTCCCCCCGGATCAGATTCCTGACCTCGATGAATCTCCGGAAAAGCAGGAATCCGAGGACACCTTGCGGGTTTTTGTGAAAGGCGCTCCGGCCGACGACCGCGTCCCGACGATCCAAGATGACTTTTTCGTGCCGCCCGAGCCCCCACAGGTCGCCAGTGCGGAGGCCTTGAAGGAACTGCATAAGCAGGTGTTAGCGCAGTTGCGCGCTAAGACCTTTGCAGCGCTTCCAAAAACGCCCCCGCCGCTCGACCTGCGAGTGGAATACGAGTACCAGTTGAATGAGAATGTACCTGTGAAGGGGTCGCAGTTCACCTTCACCTCCGAGAAAGGGTGGCGACTACGAGGCTATTTGCTTGGCCTCGAAAAGTCGGCCCCGCAGCCCGCGCCGGCCGTCGTGATGCTGCGCTCTCCTGAAGAATTCGATCGGGAGACCTATCTCACCAACCAGATTTTTTGGAGACAGCTCCGCGTGCCGTGGGCAAAGTTGATCGTGGAGCCGCGCGGCACGGGAGACACGGCCTGGGGTCCCGAGCTGGACTGGCACGTTCGCCGCGCCAGCACCTGGATAGGGAGAACCGTGGCGAGTATGCGAGTCTATGACACCCTGCGTGGTCTGGAGGTGATTCGCCAACTCCCCTACGTGGATGGGCGACGGGTGGCGCTCGCGGCACGGGGCGAAATGGCCGCCGTGGCGCTCTATGCCGCGCTCTTGGACGGGCAGGTGAGCACCCTCTTTTTGGAATCTCCTCCGGCTACCCAAAATGTGCCCAGCGATCCCGAAGGTCACGGACCCGCTCTCGAAATGCTCAACTGCATGCGCATCACGGACCTTCCCCAAGTTGCGGGATTGCTCTATCCGACCGAGTTGGTCTTCGTCGGCCATGTTCCCGCTAACTATGGATGGACAGAGGAGCTTTATGCTCGCTTGGGTCCGCCCGGGAAGCTTTGGCAGCTCCAGGATTTGACAAGGTGGCAACCGGGCTAGGCCTCCGTGCAAGCGCCTGGGCTAGGAATTAGGGAACAGGGAGACGGGGAGGGAACGAAGATCCTAAGTGACGAGAGTGACTCATATCCCCGGGAATGGCTGCCACGCATCGCGCGGTGGGCGCCAATCGCAAGCGTTCATTTATCAACTGTAGTGTCCGGATAAAACTCGAACAGATTCAGTTGTTTACCGAGATTTAGGTTTTCTGTTTCATCGGCAAAATTAAAAAACCCCTCTAAAATCGGGGTTTTTTCGAAGATCGCAACGCTGAGAACTGGGAGAATTTTGTAGAGGCTCAGGTCCAGCCCCGGCTGCTTTTTGACGATGGCCACCAAGACGTAAACCGAGAGGGCGACCCAAACTTGAGTCTTCACCGCGTTCTCGGAAGTGCCGTAGAAAGCCTTGATGCGCAGGTGCTGTTTGATCCAGCGGAAGAACAATTCCACCTGCCAACGTGCCCGATACCGTTGGGCGATGGTCAGAGGGGGAAGAAGAAAATTGTTGGTCAGGAAGGTCGGACGTGAGTCCTTCTCGGTATCGAAATAGCCGAAACGCCGCAACGGATGCGGATTGCGCTGTGCGGTTCGCACTCCGGTCAGCAGAATGGTTTGGTCGCACCGCACTCCCGTGGATCGTTCGACCGGGCACGAGGCGCGACGGTTGAACTGCATGTTCTTTTGGGTGCGCGTGATGAAGAAGGCGCAAGCTTGGGTGAAGCCATAGAGACGAGCGAAATCCACGTAGCCCCGGTCGAGCAAGTAGAAGGCTCCGGCTTCGAGCTGCAATTCGTCCAGCAGGTTGACGTCGTGGACCTGCCCGCTGGTCACACTGGTTGGAATGCTGCCGCGCACGTCCAATAGCGTGTGCAGCTTGACCGCGCTCTTGCGGCGCCGGAACTGGCCCCAGGGAAACAGCGACAGACACAAATCGCATTCCCTCAGAATAAGCCGCGATTCTGACGAGTAACACATAGTAGACTGCGGAGGTGCTGAGTGAAAACGTCTCAAGCAGGCTTGAAAGTACACCGACGCGAATTCCTCCAAACCCTCGCAACGGTCACAGCCGGCGTTGGAAATTCGTCCCATGGCTTCGGTGAAGTCCGTCCGGCGGAAGCGGATACAGTTCGCGATAGGCTGTGGATGTTTGGTTCACCGATTAACGCCGATTATGAATACGTCCACCAGCGCTCGGTGATGACGGCGGTCGAGGCTAACTTTTATTTCGGGGTGCCTAACATCACCATGGTTCAATACTACCCTCGCTCCCCGGACCTGCCGATTAGGGCCTGGGAACCCCCGTTCGAACAATATGCGTTACCGCTGAAACTGTTGAAGCGAGTCGAGTGGTCCGTGGTGGGCGGCTCGGGCATTACCAAAGGCTGGGAGACACATCAGGTTTTGGCCATGGCTCGCCGCACTCCCAACTTTGTGGGCATCTATATGGACGATTTCTTTCGGGACAAAGGAGAAGGGGAGAGGAAGCTGGCGACCTTCACACCAGATGAACTTCGAGCGCTTCAGCAACGGCTCAAAGGACCGGACAAGAAGCTCGACTTGAATGTCACACTTTATGCTAATCAGTTGGATCGCCCCATTGCTGACCATCTGGCGGTGATTGATAAGGTGACGCTTTGGACTTGGAATTCCGCTGACTTGGCGAATCTGGATAAAAATCTGAGCACGCTTGAAAGACTGGCTCCGAAGGCACGAAAAGTGTTGGGCTGCTATATGGTGGAGTACGACGAAGGCGAGTCAATTCCGATACCGGCCATGCAGCAGCAGTGCGAGCAGGGTCTTAAATGGCTTCGCGACGGCCGCATCGAGAGCATCATGTTCATCGGTAACACGGTCATGGATCTCAACTACGAAGCCGTGGAATGGACTCGGCAGTGGATTCAAAAAGTCGGGGAAACGCGCCTTCAGTTGTGAGCGCCGGCGGCTCGGAGGACACTGCGGCTGCTCACTGGCAGAGCAGAAGCCGCCGGAAGGTTTACCAGACAACGTTTCCACTGACTCTGGTGTTGTCGACACAAGGCTAGATAGGGGACGGTGTCGGGTTTACCGATGCTTGCTTCCAAGGGAAGTTTCTCTGAGGTCGGGCCCAAGAACCTGGCTTTGAGCGGCATGGGAGCACAAGCGAAGTCTTGGGCGCCAAATGGCGAAGTAATAACTGGACACGAACCCTCGAAGGCAATCGAGGGGAGCTTTCACACTTTGGGCAGCACGAGCCTCTGTCTTACCTGCGGATCTTGGTGTGAAGTGGCCCAATCAAGAACCGTCTCCTACCTTGTTCTGGGCTATTTTGACGGAAGGATAGTTCGCGGTCCGGTGGTCGCGCGAACACAGCAGTGGGCACGATTACAATACTGGAACCAAGAGGAATGGAAAGACTTGGACCCAAAGGTTCTCGGTCAGGAAACATCATCGGTCCGTTAAGTATGCTTGCTTCGAAGAGACGGCTCGAACCCAATGAAAATCGCTGATTTGGATACCCCGGTGGTACTGATAGACCTTGATGTGATGGAGCACAACCTGCGCCGGATGAGTGACTACTGTGCCTCCTACGGCCTAAAGCTGCGACCTCATACGAAGACGCACAAGATTCCGGAACTTGCCCGTGCTCAACTCCAGTACAACGCCTCCGGTGTCACCGTGGCAAAGTTGGGGGAGGCAGAGGTTATGGGCCATGCCGGCATAGACGACATCTTGATCGTTTATCCGCTCGTCGGCGAAAGCAAACTACAAAGACTGGTGCGACTGGCCGAACGCGTTACGTGCACTGTCGCCTTGGATTCGTTTGAAGCCGCTCAGGCTATCTCCCTCTCGGCCCATAAAGCCGGCGTCACTGTAGGCGTAAGGGTGGAATTTGACACGGGATTCGCCAGGTGCGGCTTGCCGATCAAAGACACTTCGATGGACACTGTTAAACGGATTCGTGATCTCTCCGCTCTCAGGTGGGACGGCCTTCTCACATATCCGGGGCATATCATGGGGACCGCGAACAGTCGGGAATTCCTTATTCGCGAAGAGAACGAAAAACTTGAGAGGCTCTTAAATTTCTTCTCAGAAGAGGGAATCGAATGTCCCGTTGTGAGCGGCGGCAACACGCCCACAGCCTTCCAATCTCATAAATTTGTTGGGCTGACCGAAATACGCCCTGGTACCTACATCTTTAACGACAGGAATACGGTTTGCGCGGAATCCATGACTTATGACGACTGCGCTGCAACAGTTCTTACCACCGTGGTGAGTCGTAGCGTCGCCGGCAAGGCAATATTGGACGCAGGGAGCAAGATGTTGTCAGGTGACTTGCTCCTCTCCGGTCACCAAAAGGGCTACGGGAGCATACGTCAGTACCCTACGGCGGTGATTGAGGATTTGTCGGAAGAACACGCACACGTAAATCTCCAGTCAGTAGACAATCCGCCGAAACTTGGGGATATCCTTCGTGTCGTCCCGAATCATATTTGTCCCTGTATCAATCTCCAGGACCGAATCTATGGATGCAGAGGCGAAGAAGTCACCACCGAATGGGAAGTGACAGGTCGTGGCAAAGTTCAATAGAGTGCATGGCCTCTCGTCGCCATGTAAGCGAAGTTAACGCCTTGCTAATTTGGCTGCTCTGGTCACCGGCCACGCGAGGCTCGAGCTTCATTGTTCACTGGAGTAGGCATTGAGGACAATACGGTTCTGGCATCCTACGCTGGGTACGAACTGTGTACGAATGTGATGTTTTCAACCTGTAGGACTTAGGTTCGAGCGAAATGCGGCTTCCCCAAGTTGTTGAAACATTGAAAGTCGATCGCGTTGTCCTGACAGCCACGAATAAGTGCTTCGGAGTCGAGTTCTGGCACATTGTCGAGAGAGGGAATTTCGGAATTCCCGCTTTATGCCGGGCAAATCGCCGATTTTTGAGAGCGCCGGTAAGAATTCCAGCCGCTTCGCTATCAGCTTTCTACTGCGGGACACCAGCGTGGCGGATCACGGGCGTATCACCCACTTGCTGGGTGCGATTACAACAACGTATGAGATGTACCGCTGCGTCTGGCATGACAAGTATACGGATTATCGCCCGGGCGTCGAGCTTGGCTAGTGGCAGATGGAGTATTAGTACTGGTCCCGTTTTCAGGTGCGCTTGGAAGACCTGTTCAGAGCCTTCAAGAAGGGTGACACCCTGCCCAGCTTGGAAGATCTTCGATCTCATCCGAAGGCAAGCGATCGCGTTCCACGCGGTAACCGAAATGGGATCATGTTGAAGCTAATCAATAAGGTGATTATTACCCTGCGTGCGGTCCCGCGGTAGTAGACTGCGTGGCAGGCAGAACCGCCCGAAACTCGGGACAGGAGGAATCGATGAGCAAGCAGGAAGTGAAGCATCCGGAAAAGACGGTTTCCACGGGATCGTACTCCGCTGGCGTCATCTGTGATGGCTGGCTCTACGTCAGCGGCCACGGCCCGCAGGACCTGCGGACCGGCGAGGTGATCCATGGCACCATCGAAGAGGAAACTCGGCTCGTGCTTTCGCACATCGGAAAGGTGCTGGCGGAGGCGGGTTGTGGATTCGAAGATGTCGTCAAGTCCACCTGCCACCTGGCCAACATTAACGACTTTGATCGATTCGACAGTGCCTATCGCGAGTTTTTCTCGGGCGTGATGCCGGCCCGCACCACGGTTCAGGCGGTGCTTTGGGGTGGGATCAAAGTGGAAATCGATGTCATCGCCCGCATTCCCTCACGAAGATAAGCTTATGGCAAAGAAACTATCCGCCGGTTCCAAAAAAAGCTGCAAACTCCAAACCCGCGCTGGCCCGTCCGCAATCCGTACCCGGCGGCGTGGTGGGCCTCGGTCTGATGGGCCGAAGCATTATTGCCTGTCTGCTGGCGGCTGGACATCGGGTGGCGGGCGTTACTCGGAGCCTCGCGCGCGGTGGTGGAGAAGGTCCAACTGTCGGAAGACTTCTCCGCCCTGAGCGGCGGCGGGATTGTGGTGGAGTCGGTACTCGAAGACCTGGAAGTGAAGCATGAGGAGATCCCAAAGATGAAAGGCGTAGTGTCACCGGAAGCTTTGATCGGAAACAATACTCCGGCGCCTCGTGTCACCGAGGTGGAGCGCGGCGCTCATCACCCTGAACGCATCCTGGGCATTCATTGGGCCGAACCCGCTCACATCATCCGCTTTATGGAAGTCACCTACGGAGATCAAACCAGCGCCAAGTGCGCGGAACGCATCATCAAGTTAGCCGAGCGATGGAAAAAGGAACCCACACTCGTGCGGCGCGATGTGCGAGGCTTCATTACCTGCCGGACCTTTTACGCCATGCTGCGGGAAGCCTTCCACCTGGTTGAAGCTGGGTATGCGACACCGACTGATGTGGATCGTTCGGTGCGCAATGACTATGGGTACTGGATCACCTTCGCTGGCTTGTTCCGTTACATGGACCTGACGGGTATCCCCGTGGATATGGCGGTGATGCGCGAGGTGGTCGAGTCCGGCGTGCGTGGCGTGGCGAACGCGAAAGGCTTCGATAAGAATACGCCCGCGGAGCCCGACGCTGGGAAAAGAAATTCCTGAAGTTCAGCTACGAAAATCGCGCGCTGGCGCAGTAATATCACGAATAGAAAGTTAATAATGAAGCTTGGGGGGACCATGATCATCGTTGACTCTCACCTGGATCTGGCCTGGAACGCACTAAACTGGAATCGCGATTTAACCAAATCCATCGAGGAGATCCGCCGCTCGGAGGCGGGCATGAATGAATTCCATCGCGGCCAGAACACCGTGTCGTTTCCCGAAATGCGCAGGGCCGAGGTGGCCGTGTCCCTGATGACGGTGCTGGCGCGTTGCAGCGAACTGAACGAACCTTTGCTCGACTACCGCAGCCGGGAGATCGCTTCGGCGATGGGCGAGGGTCACGCGGAGTTCTATCGCATCATGGAAGCTGCGGGGCAGGTGCGCATGCTCCGCGACGCGACGGCGCTGGATTCGCACTTGGCGGAATGGAAGCGCACGGGAGGCAACGGCACGCCCCTCGGATTCATCCTGGCCATGGAAGGCGCCGATCCCATTCTCGAGCCCCGCCAGGTCGATCTCTGGTGGGAGCGCGGATTGCGCGTCGTCGAACCCGTGCACTTCGGCCACAGCTTTTACGGCCATGGCACGGGCGTGGCCGGCGGACTGACCGCCCAAGGCCGGGAGTTGGTGAAGGCCATGCACCGCGTGGGAATGATCCTCGATGTCACGCACCTGTCCGATGATTGCTTCTGGGAGTGCCTCGACCTCTACCACGGCCCCGTGATGGCCAGTCATCACAACTGCCGCGCCCTGGTGCCGGGAGACCGTCAGCTCACCGATGAAATGATTCGAGCCCTCTTAGCGCGCGGGGCCGTGATCGGTGCGGCATTCGATTCCTGGATGCTCTACCCCAACTACGTTCCCGAGAAGACCGACAATTCGCTCGTCACCATGGACCGTGTCATCGACCACATCGATCACGTTTGCCAGTTGGCGGGGAATTCCGAGCATTCCGCCATCGGCAGCGATCTGGATGGCGGCTTTGGGAGGGAACAATCGCCGCACGATTTGAACACGATTTTCGATTTGCAGAGGATCGCGGACCTGCTGCGGAAACGTGGATACAAGGAAGCCGATGTGGAAAGCATCATGCACGGTAACTGGCTGAACTTCTTCCAGAAAGCTTTAACCAAGACGCAAGCCGCCGCGCAGGCAACGCCACTGGGCACCCCGCGGGCGCGCATCATGTGCTGACCTAAGGCCAGAACCATAGCCCTCTCCCAGATGGCTGCTCGGTGCGGTTTTCCAGGCGGGGGCTGACCTAAGGTGAGAATCATCGCTTGAAGGCACTGGGCTATGTGAAGAAGCAAGGGTGAGCCAGGGAGGCCGAGGTATTTCCATGAATCAAAACGATCAGACTCCGTCGCCGCTGTCACTTCAAATCCGGGGAGTTGTACCGATAATTCCGACCCCCTTCCGCGAGGATCAGGAAATTGACTGGGGGAGCCTGCACGCGCTGATCGATTTTTCTTGCGCCGCGCGAGCTTGCGCTGTGTGCTTGCCCGCCTACGCGAGCGAGTTTTACAAGTTATCAGAAGAAGAAAGGCGGCGAGCCGTCGCGGAAGCGGTCGACCATATGTCCGGACGCCTTCCCGTGATCGCCCAGGTGAATGCCTTTTCGTCAAAACAAGCGAAGGAGACGGCTCTTGCGGCCCAGCAGACGGGCGCGAGTGCCGTCGGGGTGACGGTGCCCCGCTTAATTGCGTTAGGCGAACGCGACCTTTTCCGCCACTTCGATAGAGTCCTCACGGCAATTGATATTCCCTTGATCATTCAAGATTTCAATCCCGGAGGGCCAACCCTAAGTGCAGACTTCATCGCCAACCTGCATAAGGTTCATCCGCACTTCCGCTACGTGAAGCTGGAGGAGCCGATGATGGCCTCCAAAGTAGCGGCGATTGCGCAGAGAACTTCAGGAGAAGTAGGGGTGCTGGAAGGCTGGGGAGGAATGTACATGCTGGAACTGATCCCGGCAGGCATTTGCGGGACTGTGCCCAGCTTGGGGATAGCTGATCTTCTGGTGCAGGTGTTTCGCTTAGCGGAACAGACTCGCCATGACGAAGCATATGCAATCTTCCAAGGCGTGCTGCCCCAGATTGCCTTCAGCCTCCAGAATCTGGAACTCCTTCATCATGTGGAGAAGTCGCTGCTCGTGGCGCGCGGCATCCTGGCCAAACCCTTGGTGAGAGAGGCTAACCTCGAACTGGGTCCGTTTGACAAACAACACATGGACTTCCTAAATATCAAGATTTTGGAATTGCTCGACCGCTTGCATCTTCCGCGAAACCCAACGGCCTCGAGATTGCCGGAGGCTTAAGTGTTTCCAAAGCGGCATCGGAATTCGCTCCCTATTTCCAACTGGCCCAGAGTATTGCCACCGATTGCGGGGGACATGTATATCGCCAGGGGAGTCTGTGTGACAACCGGCCTTGGCGCGCTGTAGCGGCGCTCTATGAGCGCCGAAGTCCTTAATTTTCAAAACGGCGGTCATAGACCGCCGCTACAAAATCAGGTTGTCACACAGATTCCCCTGGGGAGAGGGCTATGATTCTCTTTTGGTTGCGGCGACGCCGCGATGCGCTACGCTTGCTCACCTAAGTGGGTTTGAGGGAAATTCATCTCGATCCCTTCCTGGGTGACCCCCTTCCCGCCCCGGCTGATGAAAACGCCGGCGTCGGTCCACCCTCTGTCGCCACGGCGACCGAGGGTCATAGTCTTCAGTTCGCAGTCGTCAGCAAGTGTAGCGCGACCGGTCTTTGTTAAGGTCCGCGGCTTTTCCTGGGACAAACCGCTGACCTCCAGAAACAGGTCCAAAGGTAACGCATTGCAACCGGTTTGAAATAGCTTCTAATAACTCCACGGTCCATCCATGGCAAGTCATGGAGACAATCATGAAGACAGAAAACGCGACACCTCACTATAGACTGTTGCGCCGCCAAGTCCTAGGGGAGGAAGAAGTCAATTCCGTGCGGCAAGGTTCGTTAAGGGTCCTGGAAGAAGTGGGAATTCTGATCGAGCACCCGACGGCGCTCGCCCTGCTGGCGGAAGCGGGAGCAGCCGTCAACCCCGGGTCTCACCACGCTAAAATCCCGGCGTCGTTGGTGGAGAAAACGCTGCGCACCGTCCCTTCAGAATTTCCCGTCAGGGGCCAACACCCGTCCAAGGACATGGTTCTCAGCCACACGAGCCCGCCGCGCGGACGACCCGTCATGTCGCTTGATTGGATTGCGGACTTTGGAACGCATCGGCGCCGCGAGGTGACCAGGAAGGACCTGGAGGCATGGGTCCGGGTAGGCGAGGCTCTCCCCAACCTTTCCCTGGTCACAGGACTCTATCCCTGGGATGTGCCGCTGGAGGTTCGCGACGTGTGGGCGGCGGAAGCGATGCTGCGCCTGGCGACCAAGCCCATCCTGATGGCTCCTTTTTCCGGCCGCACCGTCCAGTGGGTTGACCGGATGCTCGACGCGCTTCCGGATCAGCGAGCCCCGAAAGCCATCGTCATGTCTTCCTGTAACAGCCCGCTCATTTACTCCCACGGCCAGATGGATGTGGTGCTCGCGGCGGCTGATCACGATTGGCCCGTAATCGTTAATTCTTCCGCGGTCACGGGCGCCACGGCGCCCATCACTCTGGCGGGCACGCTGGTCATCATGAATGCGGAGATCCTGGCGGGCATCGTGGTGGCACAACTCGCCAAGCCCGGGACGAAAGTCATCTACGCCGGCCACCCCGTCGTGCTCGACCTGCACACCAGCATCGCCTCCATGGGGTATACGGAGATTGGCCTGCTGGCGGCTGCCCTGGTGGACTTGGGCCGGAGCTATGGAATTCCCACCGCCAGCAACGGGT
>Ga0326728_10010705_pt1 | contig 21344 bp, 18 predicted proteins | sample MB3enrmetagenome_FD_207602 | JGI IMG/M metagenome (GOLD analysis project Ga0326728, IMG submission 207602) | Lab enriched peat soil microbial communities from McLean, Ithaca, NY, United States - MB31MN | ecosystem: Environmental > Terrestrial > Soil > Wetlands > Peat | place: USA: New York... | reverse complement strand
GAACCCTCGGTACCGCCTCTGCCAGCAATGCTCCCGGCGCGCGCAGCAGTTCTGTAAGTTGGGTGGACAGCAGCGGCAATCTGTGGCTCTTTGGTGGGGTAGGCTTCGGCGAACAGTTGGGCGGGAATTCTGAGTATGGCGACCTCAACGACCTTTGGGAGTTCAGCCCCACGGCAAAGACATGGACGTGGGTGAGCGGCGGCACCACTGCCGACGCAACCGGCGTCTATGGCAGTCTTGGCGCAGCCGCGTCCTCCAACGTACCCGGAGGCCGTGCCTCTGCCGTCAGTTGGATCGATGGGAGTGGCAATCTCTGGCTCTTCGGGGGGGCAGGTCACGCTTCAACCGGCACAGGTGGTGTCCTCAACGATCTGTGGAAGTTCAATCCCACGGCAAAGACATGGACGTGGGTGAGCGGCAGCACCACCGTGAATGCAGGAGGGGTTTACGGAACGCTCGGCACGGCCGCCACAGGCAATGTTCCTGGCTCCCGCTATCCTGCCGTTAGTTGGACGGATAGCAGCGGCAATTTCTGGCTTTTTGGCGGAAGCGGCTATGCGGCTGGCACGTCTGGCGCACTCAACGACCTTTGGGAGTTCAATCCAACTGCGAAGACATGGACGTGGGTTAGCGGGAGCAGCACTGTAGATGCGAAAGGCGTCTATGGAACCCTCGGTACCGCCTCTGCCAGCAATGCTCCCGGCGCGCGCAGCAGTTCTGTAAGTTGGGTGGACAGCAGCGGCAATCTGTGGCTCTTTGGTGGGGGCGGTATTGATGTAGCGGGCGCGTCTGGCGACCTCAACGATCTGTGGGAGTTCAGCCCCACTGCCAAGACATGGACATGGGTGAGCGGAAGCAGCACGGGCAATGCACAAGGCGTCTACGGCACACTCGGCACCGCGTCTGCCAGCAACATCCCTGGTTCTCGTGCCTATGCCGTCAGTTGGATCGATGGGAGTGGCAATCTGTGGCTCTTCGGAGGCGGCAACTCTTCCACCCAAGGAACGGTCGATTTCAATGACCTGTGGCGCTACCAGCCCTAACCTATCGTTGGAAGATCACACGCTGGTGAGACTTTGAGCAACCCAACAGTTCAAGACCTGTCGCTTGCGATAGCATGAAAGGCCGGATATGGGGAAACGATTTTTTCTTCGATGTTCCCCCGCGCGTATACTGCGGTCGAATCAAAAGGGCCGATACTCTCACAGTGAACGACTTCAGATGACGCTGAGGTAAGAATCGTGAATTCAGATCAAAAATCGACCTCCTGGCTTCGTGGTTTGCACGAAAAGTACGAAGGAATACGAGTAATCTGGACTGTCGTGCGGTTTTGTTTAGGGATTGGCGTTGTCTGCGTAATCGGCGGAATGGCTGTAGCAGGCTACCAAGGGATAGATGAAAGCGGCTGGGTTACTCACGACCACGATACTCCCGTTTGGATTCAGGGTGACTGGCTAGTGGGCGAGTACCGGGACTGCCAGATGCGAACCAGAACAGTTCCGGCGCAAAGAAAAGACCTCGACTCTCTAAATGAGTTGCCGCGATTGTTTTGCGCAGAGGATGCGAACGGGCTGTTCGATTTCCAGCGTGAAACTGCTCTTATTTCCCCCCCGCCAGATACTGAGGCTCCGCCACCGGGGGCAATGTATTTTTTCGGCGTGACGGCGAATGATTTGGACCGTGATTTTCATGTGTTGCCGGTGCGATACTTCGGGCGCATCGACCGGCAAGACAAATGGGTCATTTCTTGGCGCTGCCAGCGCAATAGCAATTCTCTAACGTGCAAGGCGCTGGATTGAGGAACGGGGAGGCTATGAATCTCAGGGAAGGAACGCAGCGGCTGGCCCTGCTCTTAGGAGTGTTGGGAGCCATTCTAGGCGGGTTTGCCTCATACGTTGAATTACAGACCACTCTTGCGCAACGAACACGCCACAACAAATTTGAGCAGTTGGCAAATTCTTCGGTTGCAGAACAAGCCCGCAAGAACTGTTTTGAGAGCAGCGCGCCGTCAGAGCATGGGCCTTGGGGAAAATATCAGCCACCGTTGCCGAAGGGCTTCAAACTCATCCCGCCCTATTGCTTTAACCCTATCAATGATCCGAATGCGTTCGATTACACGCCCTCTGAATTGAACAGCGGTGGAATAAAAACGGTCCACTTTGAGAACCGTGAAATTGCGTCCATCGAACCCCAGGACGGCCAGACGCTCTATCCGACGCCAGCACCAGCCGCATGGCTGTACCTCCTGATTGCGCTCTTTCCCGTCCTTGGATTCCTCATCCCGTGGGGTGCAATTCGCGCAATCGGATGGGTGGGAGCCGGGTTCGTCCAACCGGCGAAGTAGGCCAGAAAACCGTGAACCGGATATTACAGGCTTAATCCGTCCAAACCTGTCTCAATCCACGCTCGCGCGCACGCGCGTACTGGTTGCATAATCCGTTTCCCCGTTACCATTTAATTACGGTCAGATTATCCAGGAACCCTTTTTAGGGGCTGTAATAATTCCGCTCACGCGCGCGCGGATTTGTCCGGGAATTCGGTTCCAGGCGTGAAAACCGCTACGCGGATCACCACACGGCCCAACGGAAGCAAACCCACGCTCACGCGCGCGCATTAGGGTGTGCAATAATCCCCGGTCAGCACCAGACAATCCGGTTTGTGCCGCGCGAGATAGTCGAGATCATGCCAATACACAACCACCTTGCGCCGCTCGGTTCTGAGGACAGTTCCCGGTTCCCCAAAGTCACAGCTACGCAAGCGCACCTTTGCGCCGATGGGGATGGGGGGCTGTAATGTCCAAGACATTACAGGACAGTCAAAGATTGTCCAACTGCGTCCAACGAATTCCACACAGGCAGAGGCAGAGGTAGATATATAAAGCAAATACTTGTCTGCGCAAAAAACGCGCCGACGGGGAAGGGCATGGTCCGTTGGCGGTCACAATGGCCTACGGGTGCGCCTTGCTGGAACTTTCGTTCTTGCCGGGTTGGGAGCGGTCTGGAATTGCTCGTATGCCTCCAGGTCCGCCTTCAACACCAGTCCATAGACAAGACCGTCTGACGTGGGCTGAAAGCCTTCGCCCTGTAGCGCCGCCACAAAGGCCGCCCGTGACGCTGGCACAGTCCGCCCGTGACTTGCGCACCAGCGGGCAAAGGAAAGATACAGCGTACCAGTTCCACTCCACCAGCGGTCACGGAAGACGCACTGCTCCAGGAGCCAAAGCCCCCAGCCTTCATCTTTCGGGCCTTCCACCGGCGGAATCTCCTTCGTTTGCGCGTTCACCTTTGCTTGCTGGCGAAGCCAATCCTCTGCCATTTGACTGAAAGTGTTCATGCCGTTTCCCCTTGTCTGCGTTGCGACATAAGCGATATATGCGACATAAGGTCTCCCCTTCCTACCCTTCGGTCGCTTTTGTCGCTTCGGTCGCGGTCCATAGTTCGATGGAGCGCCCTAACGTGTTCACCATCTGGTGCGAAGCGATGCCCAGCGCGGCAAGCTGAGTGAGCGCCTGTGCGATGCGGTCGGTAGAGGCGTGCCGCCCTAGTGTGTCGCGTATCTGGGTTCGGGTCATGCCTTCCGCTCCAGCGCCCTGTAACGCTTCGCGGATGCGGTCGGCAACAGCATCGCCGGTAGCGTCACCGAAGATGTAACGGGCAGAGGCAAAGGTGTAATCCCATACCGCAAGCGCCGCGCGCAAATGTTCTACGCTAATGATCGAAGAGCAATCCAGAGCGGCGTATACCGCACTCAAACGGAGGGTTTGGGCTTCCGCCCGGCTCGTGGCCGCTCCTAACAATCCAGGCTGTCCTTCGCTCAACTTGGGATAGACGGCTGCCCACAACTTGCGGGCTTCATCGTTCCGGCGAAACTCTCGCTCCTGTTTGGCCCATTCCACAGCATCCGCAATCCTCATTGACAGCCCTGTCAGCGTTTCAAGAGGAACCATCCCGCCCTCGGGCAGGAATTTACTGCGTTTCACGCAAACCCAAAGCAGCCGGTTAGCGAATCCATTGTGAGATTCGGTCTCAGATAGATACTTGAGCAATTCGGGCCGCGTAATGTGCCCAACCATGCTGATATGCGCGTTTGTTGCCTTGAGCGGATCGTGCTTTACCAGCGTCCGCAAAGTCCCACAGTCCCACGCGCTGCGCAGTATCGGCGAAAGGTTATTCCCCTCACGAGCCATGATTCTGAGAACGCTTGCAAACTCATCCTGCACAACCATGAGCCGCTTGTCTGTCGGCACTTCCGATTCATCCCGCACCTCAGATATAAGGCCCTCTGCGCTGCTCAATCCGCCGGTTACGCGGTTGGAAGTCCAGTCGCTATCTACTTGCTCAAACAGTCGCCGGACGTGCCCCCATGACGTGCCCTTGCGGGCCTTGCTGCTTTCTCCCACCAGCACGGAAAACAGATTCAAACCGTGCCTTGACGCCTCAACTAAACAATGGCTTCCGGTCCCAATTACGTTTCCAAAGGCCGTAAGGAATTGCATCAGGACAGCCGCCGGGTCCGCTTCAGAGTGAGGCTCAACAGCCCGCACCACGTCACCGGCCAGACCGTGCAGCGCCGGGTCCGCCAGTATGGGCCATTCATTGCTGCGCTCGAAAGGAACGAAATTGGCTCCCGTCACGATAGACTCTCCGGCTGGATACCGCTTAACAATGTCCGCCGCAATGTTTTTCACCTTCGCCTCTGGCAAGGGCGGAACACACTTTGCAGCATTTTCCGCAAGCAAAGCCGCTTCGATTGCCTCCAGGCTCATCCCGCGCCGTTGCATGGTCCCTGCCAGAGAGACCAGCATGTTTGTTCTGCCACCCTTTCCAACGGCTTGCGGGCTTGCCTGTGTCGTTGCGGTAGCCATTGGCGGGCGCACTGTGAGCCGCTCGATTACCCATCCGGGCAACTCCGCAACCGGCGCGGATGGGTCAATGAAGCAATACTGTTTTCCGCTGGCATGAACGGACGGCGGGCACACGACAAAGCCGCCTGTACCCCTCACGTCAACGTGTGCGCCAATCTTGCCGCTTTGGTCATTGCGAATGTCTTGCCCGACTGGTGGGCGATAGTAGCGATGCTCGCCCCCATCCGTGCGCCCCGTGGTCACTGTGAGCGTTGCTGGCAATGTGAGACCTTGCCGCTCCAGGCCCGCCAATGAAGCGCGGCCTTCCACACCGTCAATGTCGATCACCACCAGCCCGGAAGTCGTGCCCGTTGCCAGTCCCCAATTGCAAACCGGGTACTGGTGCGCCCAAGTCTCAAACTGCGCAATGTCGCTGGTGGCCGCTTCCGGCCATCCCTTTATCAAAGGCAGCTTGCCTCTCGCTTCAACCGGGAACAACCGCCAGCCCTGGCCAGCGGCGGCGCGCACTTCCGGCGGAATTCCATGCACAACAGCGGAGGCTGTCATTACCGCGCATCCTGTAGACGTGGCCGCGTGTTCTCTGAGATCACCCTTCGAACTTCACTTATCGGTATCAGCAATTTTGCCCCGATTTTCACGCTGGCAATCCTGCCCTCGTATGCGTCCCTCCGCCAACTCCAACGGGACCGCCCCGTCATAATCTCTGCGCTCTGGACACTCACCAGTTCCGTTTCCACCTTTGCAATGACAGCCATGAATAAATCTCCCTTCCGAATCAATGTTCGGTGAGATTTGCATTGCAAACCAGAACAAAGTGATGCAATATGAATATGTAAACCGCATCAGTTTATGACAGAAATAACACAATCTCGTAAGACAACCCGCAAAGGGGATACCCTCAGCTCCCTTTCTGGCCATGCCCATAACTACATAGGGGCTTTGACAGTTCCCGGATTTGAAGATGGGCCAATACCGTTGCTCTCTTTCATCCTGAAAGTGCTCGACGGGGAACACCGCCACATGGTCCGGCAACACTTGGAGTGTTTTCTATACTTCGATTTTCAAATGCGAACGCCAGAAATGGATGAGTTTATAGAGCACTTGAAAGATGATCCGGGGCTTTTGGTTTACGCCATAGACAGCATGATTGCCACCATGCGGGTGATGGCCGATATGTGGATTGATTCCGGTAAGAGTGGGACGGATAGAGACGTGGATACTCCGGCGGACAGGAACGTCGAAGATACCTTGCCAAAACGCCCTTGCTCTCTGTTTCTTATGATTGACAGAATCTTGTTGAGAAACTATCCGCCTCGCACAAAAATGAGGCGTGACGGTTCCCTTGAAATCGAGAACACCTATCCCAGATTTGACTCCAAAATGTTGCAATGGGGGCATAAAACCGCGCTCGAAGAACATGGAAAGAGATGGGCGGCTTTTCGTTTCTCTCAACTACTGGATTCACCATACTCGCGCCACATATCCCGCTGCGATTATTGCAAGTCTTATTTCGCCTATCGAAGAGCGCGCCTCCGCATGGTGAAACATGGCGTTTTCTGTCCCGACTGCGAAGGGCAAGGGTCTATGAAGCGAACGAAAAGTAGTCGTACCAATAGGCTCGATACCGCTGCAAAAAGATGGATCGATTGGGAATCATCGAATGTGGAACCAGTCCCGCTGGAGTGGGTTGCTGAAGAAGTAAATAAATCGCACGGGACGGAATTTCGCCGCCGGTGGGTTTCCCAACACCTCGAAGAGATTCAAGAGCGCGTGGAGGCGCTACGCAATGCCAAAGGCTAAGGAACGGGACGGAGTGTTTCAGCGGACAGACCGTAGCGGCTGGTGGGTTTCGTATGTGGACGCCAGCGGCAAGCGCAAGAAAGAGAAGGTTACGGCCTATACGCGCACTCAGGCCATGACAGCCCTTTCTCAGATCAAGACGCGCATCGAACGGGACAGCATTCTCGGCGTGAAGTCTGCCAGCGAGATCACCACGGCGGACCTGTTGGCGCGATTCAAGGCGTACCAGAAAGCGCAGTTGCGCCCCACTACCTTTGTTCGGTTGGACGGCATTCTGGAGACGCTCAAGGCCGCGCTGCCCACTCTGGCGAAAGAGATCACGCGCCGGACAGTGGCCGATTACATCCTGAAGCGGAGCGAGACGGTTTCCGCCGGGACGGTGGCGAAAGAGTTTGCCACTCTGAGACACGCTCTTCAGTTGGCCGTTGAATGGGAATTGCTCATAGTGAATCCGGCACAGGGCGCGAAACTGCCCAAAGTATCGGAAGGCCGGACGCGGTATCTGTCCCCCACGGAATTCAAGGCCGCTTTGGAAGCCGCGCCGGATTGGATGCGCGCTCCGATGGCGCTGGCGGCGTTCACCGGGATGCGCCGGGGAGAAATTCTCGGCCTGTGCTGGAAGGATGTGGACCTTGACGGCCAGCGCGTCTATCTGACGGAGACGAAAAACGGCACGCTCCGGGTTGTGGCATTGAATGTGCTGGCCGTCCAGGTGCTCAAGAGTCTGCCCGTGGGCGAACCGGGGGCTCTGGTATTCCCTGACGTGGACGCGGCCCGCCTCAGCGTCTACACGCGGCGCGTATTCGCTTCCGTGGGCATTGCAGACGCCTCTTTCCATTCTCTCCGGCATACAGCGGCAAGCTGGCTGGTCATGGAAGGCGTGGACCTGTATGCGGTGGGCCGGATTCTCGGCCACAAGACGCCGCGCATGACGCAGCGGTACGCGCACCTTTCGCCCGGATACATGGCTACGGCGGTGAACAAGTTGGATGGGGTGTTTGCCGGTGCTCTGCCGGAACCGAAGTAGAGAACTGTTTTGCTTGTATGGGGACAGCGTACCTCTGCGTTAGTCCCCGTAGCGTCCCCGCTTTTTAGCGGCATCGCTCGAAATGCTTCTAAGTTGTTGATTTAATTGGCGTCCCCGACGGGATTTGAACCCGTGTTATCGCCGTGAAAGCGTCGCCTGAAACCGCAACACCACCGAACGGCTGAGAATCAGAATGCATCGGAAAGAACCGCAGCAACCGCAACGAATCGCTTATCTGCTCCGCAGTTGTCCGCAGGCTCTGAAACCATGCCTGCGGACAACTGCGGAGCATTTAGGTAAATGAGGGTAGTTTGTCAAGTTTTATTGCAACAAAACTTGACAATACGACACAGTTGAAGCAAACTGATACCGTGAGAACACAGTCAAAACAGCCAACAGAATCGAGTCCGATCATGGGTCTTGTCCGCCGCCGGATCGGGTGCGCGGGCGAACGCCTATGGCGACTTGAAGATTTCGGCGACCTGCCGTTTTCGGCTGTTGCGCAATCACTGTCACGCCTCACGCGCGAAGGAACTATCGAACGCCTCAGCAAAGGCGTCTACTATAGTGCCCGACAAACGGCGTTCGGGAAGAGCTTGCCAAGTCCAACTGCCATCCAGGAACTCGCGTCCCGCCGCAAGACGGTCTACCCGGCCGGTATCGCCGCCGCCAATCTTCTCGGCTTTACCACGCAAACCGCACGGCGCAGTGAGGTCTCTACCAGCTCCCTCAGCCTGCCCCGGAAACTCATTGGTAGCGAAACCGTGGTTCACACACGCCGGCCAGAGGCGTGGGGCAAACTGTCTGAGGCCGATGCTGCGCTGCTCGACTTCTTGAGACGGGGCGGAAAGAGCAGCGAATTGCCGCCGTCAGAAACCATCGACCGTACCGTGACGCTGCTCTCTGAAGGTGGTCGCTTTGAGCGTCTTCTCGAAGTGGCGGACTCTGAACCGCCAAGAGTTCGAGCGATTCTTGGCGCTGTCGGTGAACAGATCGGCAAAGCGGCGGACATGACGCAGCGGCTACGGGCTTCTCTGAATCCGTTCTCCAAGTTCGACTTTGGGCTTCTGTCCGGCCTACCACGAGCAAAACACTGGCAGGCCAAGGGAATCATGGACGAGAAACCAAAGCTCAACGAGACCAAGAAAACTGTATCCGAGCGGGGTAGCAGCACCGCTGGAGGACTGAAATGAAGTTGTACGAACATCCTGACTTCGAGCAGGCGATACTTCGGGCCGCAGAGCATTTTCGTGGGCGCGGATTGCGCCCGGCAGTCATTGAGAAGGATTACTACGTCACCGAGGCTCTACGGATCATCTCCGTCACCGCGGGCGACAAAGTAATCTTCAAAGGCGGCACGAGCCTGTCGAAAGATTCTCTCTTGCACGTCAAGCATTTTCGGTGGGGAAGGTTTGGATTTTCAAGGCATGGAGGGTCTATCCCTCCGATGTCTGTCGGGGCCAAGCGAGGATCTCCCCGCCCGGCCCCTGGTTCATCGTCAGGATGAGCCCATCCAGTTATCCCTCGGCATGGTTGCTTCCCAGCAGAGCCCGCTTCCGTTTCACTGGATGAGGCGATGGTAGCGCTTATGCGATCTGCATATGCGGGAAGAGCTTGTTGCCGTCGTAGGGCATTCGGGTTTTGAAGATGCCATAGATGGCGTGCAGCAGCTTCCGCTCCACCGCGATGAGTGCCTGCATCTTTGCCTTGTGCCGCCCGAGCAGCGATTCATAGAACGCCTTCAAGTGCGGGTCGTGGCGCACCGCAACCAGAGCCGGCATATGAAGTGCGCGGCGCAGATGGCGATTTCCCGCCCGGCTGATGCGCGATGGCTTGTGCACCGAGGTTCCCGACTCCCGGTGCGATGGGTCCAGGCCGCTGTGCGCCACCCACTGTCGCGCACTCATCTCCGGCGACAGCGGAGCCAGTTCCCCAAGCAGTTGCAGCGCACTGATGGCGGCGATCCCCGGCATGCCGATCAATAACTCGAAGCTCTCCTGCATCGCCTTATCCCTTCTGACCAGCTCGATTGCCGCACTGCGCAGCCGTGCGAGGCGCAGTTGAAGCGAAGCCATGGAGCGCTTCAAGTCCTGCACCACGCAACGGGGCGTCAAGGCTGATTTTTCTGCGGCGTGAAGGCGATTGTTCTGCCGCGCGTATTCTACGACCAAGCTTTGGATATGACGGCTGATAGAGCGCAATTGCAGCCCACTCAGCCCCGGCGCAGACCACGGAGTAAAGGGCATCCGAGCGCTGTATTCGGCCAGTACCTGGGCATCGGCCGAGTCGGTCTTTGACCGGCGCAGCGTCTGCGCAAAACGGTGAATCAGCTTCGGATTCAGCACCGCGACTTCGATGCCCTCGGCCTTGTCCAGCGCCAGCGCAAGATCCAGGGAATAGATGCCAGTTGCCTCCAGCGAGACCCGCACCCGCGCCTTCCGCTTGTGCAACCAACGGATCAGGGTTTTGTGCCCACTGGCAGTGTTGTCAAAAATACGCTCTTCAAATCGTTGATCTTGTTGTTGAACGGCTACGGCCAGGGTCGCCGCACTGACATCGATGCCGCAATACACCATCGATTTTTGGGACTGGATCGGCTTGCTCATGGCGCTCCTTGAGGGTACGATTGATCTCGGCAACCGCCCCTGTCCGCGCCTACGGACTTGCTCTACGCGCCGACCTTGAACATGCAGGCTCAACGGCCTCCGATTCTCCACGGCGTAAAAAGAGAGGGGCGGTGGCCGATCTTTCGAACAAGCTCAGATCGCTCTGGCCTCGGGTGGGAACGGCCTCTCCGCCGAAACGTAACCTATCGTTACGCCTCAGTTCGCAAGATACAAGGTTGGAACCTGATTCAGAGATTTTCTGAAGACATCGACATCTTTCTCGATCCGCTCGGATTCAAACCCGCTCTGGGGAAGAACGGCATAGATCGTGAACTCAAGAAACTCCGCGATGCTGTCGGAGCGCATCCTGCGCTCACGTTTGTGGAGAAGGAGAGCCAAACCATCGGCGGATTCGGGCGCAATGATCGCTTCTCTTATGTGCAGCGCTTCGGCGGACCGGGCGAAGTCGCCAGCCGCGTTTTCCTCGAAGCCGGCACGGCGAGTGGCCGCGAACCCACCAGTGTTGTTGATCTGCGTTCCTATATCGGCCAATTCTTGGAAGAAACCGGCGCCTCGCTCGGCGCAGAGGACGAAGTACGATTCCCATTGCGGCTGCTGCACTTCCGGCGGACATTTGTCGAGAAGATGTTCGCCATCCACGGCAAGGTGGAATTGCTCAAGCGCGACCGGCAGCCTATTGGAACATACGCCAGGCACTATTACGATCTGTTCCAGCTTGCCGGGCAGGACGAAGTGATCGCCATGCTGAAGTCTACCGAATACGCTGCAATCAAGGCTGACTACGATCAGATCAGCAGCAGCCATTTTGCGAAAAGCCATTTTCACCCCGATGATATGAGCTTTGCGAAGAGCGACGCTCTTTTCCCGCCGACGGAACTCGCGGTGACCATCGCGGCAGAATATGATCGGCAGTGCAAGGTGCTTTGTTACGGCCAGTATCCCTCGTGGAGAGAGGTTCAAGCTCGCCTGCTGGAGCTGCGACCTCTCCTATAGCAGCAGATGTTAACCCATGCACGTGTTCCCTTAATGGTTGGGGATGAGAAAATGGCGGTATGCTTCCAGTTAACCTGAACGACTTGACACCTTCTCATATCCAGAACCTCATCGACTCAGAGGTTGCTGAAGGCTTGATGTTGGAGTATAAGCAGGAATTGCCTAGCAACCAAAGTGAAAAGAAAAAGGATTTTCTCTACGAAGTCGCTGCAATGGCAAACGCCGGTGGTGGAGACATTGTGTTCGGCATTGTGGATAGGCCTGGGGCTGACAATCAATCCACCGGGATAGCAGACAGCCTTTCAGGAATCAAACTGCTAAATGAGCAAGTTGAGAAGGACCGGCTTGCAAACCTCATCAGAGACGGCATCGATCCACGTCTCACCGGGATTGCGATGCGTTCGGTCAAATGCCAGGACGGAGACGTGTTGGTGCTTCGCATCCCTCGCAGTTGGAACAAGCCTCACTTGGTCACTGTAGATGGTGTAAATCGGTTCTATCTACGCGGAGGGACAACAAAATATCCGATGAGAGTAGACGAAATCAGAAGGGCGTTTGCAGAGCAGGACGAACTTGGCGAAACCATCAAAAGATGGCGGGAGAATCGAGCGGAACTCGTAAGCAAAGGAAGAGGACCAGTCAGACTCGCAGGCGATGTCAAATGGTTATTCCACGTCATCCCTGCGTCTGCCTTTCGCAGAGATGTGCTTAGAGAAAGCTGGATAGTTGCAGAACAGGAAAAGCGTCAAGTGCATGTTCCGCATGAGTTGCGCTCGTGCCGGTACAATGCGGATGGTTTTTTGTGCCTGGCGGATACCGGCGCTCAATTCACGGCCTACGGCTACACCCAACTTTTTCGTTCCGGCATTATCGAGTATGCGGACGGGTTTTGCTGTAACCCGCCACCAACTGGTGGGCATCCAATGATCTTTGGGCAGGAGCTTGAAAAACAGATGGTCAACTGCTATGAAGATGCAATCAGCCGATTTCGACTGAATGGGCGCAGGGAGCAGTTGTATGTCGGCTTTTCGCTAATTGGAATTGCGGGCAGAGCGTTTTTCGTCACGAGAATGCAGAGCGCATTTCCGCACACTGCCGGAATCAACCTGGACATCTTTACATCCCCAGAAGTCTTTGTGGACATAGATGATCCTGAAGAATCACCTTACGGCAACACGCTTCTTCCCCTGGTGGATACGATGTGGCAGGTGGGCGGACGTCAAGGAACGCCATTTAGGCCCAACGGGGAATGGAAACCGTTCGGACGGTATGACTGACAGATTTGCGAATTCTGCCCCATTTGGCGCAGGTCTGGCCGGTAATGATCCGAACCGCCGCAATATGCGAAAATTGACCAGAAAGGTACGGTCGGTGTCTACTCTTTTCTTTTCGTATTCACATGTTGACGAGGATCTCCGGGACCAGTTGGAGGTGCATCTTTCTGCCCTAAAGCGTCAGGGGCTCATCAGCTCATGGCATGATCGCCGTATCGCCGCTGGTTCCGAATTTGCGGCGCAAATAGATCAGCATCTCGACTCAGCCGATCTAATTCTCCTGCTTGTCAGCCCCAATTTCATCGCTTCGGACTATTGCTACGATCTGGAAATGACGCGGGCCATGGAGAAGCACAGGAATGGAGAAGCGCGAGTAATCCCGGTGATTCTGCGTCCTTGCGACTGGCACGAACTCCCTTTCGGAAAGCTTCAGGCCATACCGAAGGACGGCAAGGCAATCAAGACTTGGCCGGACATCGATGAAGCGTTTTTGGATGTCGTCAGAGCAATCAAAATCGCTCTCCAGTCTGTGCGCGTAAATACGATTGCCGTACCAGCAATAGCGGCGGTTCCCGAAGCGCTTTCTTCCGCCACTCCGGTAATTCGCTCCAGCAATCTCCGCGTCCGGAAAAAGTTTACGGACCTCGACAAGGACCGCTTCAGGCATGAGGGATTTGAGTACATCGCGAAGTTCTTTGAAGGCTCCCTGCAGGAACTCGCAACCCGCAATCCAAATCTCGATCAAACTTTTCGGAGAATCAATACAAATCAGTTCAGCGCTGCCGTGTACCTGGACGGTGATAAGGTCTGCCAAGGTTCAGCCTCGATCTCGGGTGGCGTCATGGGAGGCAACAGTATTGAGTACGCTATGACGGATGACGCTAGGTTCGGTGGCATGAATGAAGCCGTTTCGGTCAAAGCCGACGATCAGATGCTGTACTTCGAACCACTCGGCATGCAATCCTATGGGCGCCACAAGGAAAAGTTCACCTTTCAGGGTGCAGCGGAATTCTTTTGGGAGTTATTCATTCAACCACTTCAGCCGTGAACGTTTTCTTCTGCCGGAAAGACTAGGGCGCAGGAAATGCGCTTTTACAAGTTTCTGAGATCATCCTCGTCGGCGTATACTCATGCTCTAGGTGGGGGCAAGGGAATGGGAGACTTTGCTAAACGTCAAGCGGCTCAAATCAGGTATGCAGAAGAGCAACGCAATGAAGTGGCGATACAAGCCAATTCTGAGAGTCAAGTATTTGTTGAGCGAGAAAATCTCAAAAGGAAACTCGGACCCGATTTGTGGCTCAGTTTTCGAGAGTTGATCGTCACCAAGTGTCAGGCAGTAAATAAAGAGCTTGGTAAAGAGCACTATCGATCGCACGACGAGTTGCCCAACAAGTTGCGTGTAATTAGACTCAGTCCTGCAGCTAATCTGAGTCTTGAGTTCTTCCCGGATGGCAACCGAATCCACTATGACTCAGGCGAATGCGTCGGGGATTATCTCATCGAAATAGACGGAAGTTCGGGGCAAGCGATTCTCTCTGATGTATATCATCGCACTTTTGAACCGGAATCGACGGCAGAGCATCTTCTCGAAAACTGTTTGGAGAAGGCCTCATTCTGAGTGAGGTGTCAGCGTTCCCCTTGTGTTTTGTGCAATCTGCGCGACGGACGTGCGCGGATCGACGGCAAGTGGAAAGCTATCACCTAATCATCCCCGGCAAGAATGAATTCCCTGTGCCCTGAATCTGATCGTGGACGCATCAGCGTTTGTCTGCATCATGGCAGAATCCGTTACCGTCCTCGATCGGCTGATTGCCTTCTCCTGAAGCGCGGAGCCTGCTTCGCGGGCACTTCGAGGGCTTCGCCTGGGGCATCATCGACGGCAACCTGGGTTGCAGATCGGTCTTCGATGGGTTCCTCTGGAATGCGCTCTTCGCTTTCCGTGGATTCAAGCTCGACCGGAACGGTTTTTGCAGATGAAAGTTCTTCCGTCTCTGCATCGACAAGTTCCTCGACTTCTTCCGTCTTGCCAAGCAGCTCCTTGTCGATCTCCGCGAGGCGCTGCTCGTACTCTTTGAGCTTCGTCTCGTAGGGGCTTTGGTAGCCGAGCGCAGTATGCAACCGGGTCAGCGTAGACTCGTTTTCGAGAATAGATGCTTCTGTTTCGAGGATCTTCGAAGGCAGGTCGCCGCCGCGGCGCAGAACGGAAGTGAGCAGGGATTGGGCTGAAGGCAAACCCATGTGGGCTTCCGGGCGCGGCACATCGAACCACTCGCCGGCCAGGTTGTAGCGAACGGCGGTGATGTCGGTGATGGTGCCGAGTTCATCCTTGATGAGGGCGTCGCTGACTGCCAGGGGAATGTCGAGGCCGTTGACGGTGAGCTGCGTTGTGCTGTCGAGGGTCACCGTTCGCAGGTATTCGTTGGCGTCCTTGAGCTTGGAGAATTCAAGCCCGTTGAAGCGCACCTGGAGGCTGAGGAGCTTGCCTTCATCGTCCCGCCGTTCGTGCGACTTGAAAGTCTCACTGGCCTTCTTGAGTTGGGGAAGCCTGTCTTGGAGATGCGCGATACGGTACTCGACGTTTAGCAGTTGCTGACGATTGTTGTAATGGTCGAGCCGGTTGGAGCGCGCAAGCAGGGTCAAGTTCTTGATCTCGTATTCCAGCTTGATCTTTTCGAGCGCAAGTGGATTGCCGGTAGCCTGAGCCTTGGCCAGCGCGAATATCTGAGGACTCAACCGCGTTTCGCCGGCAATGTCTTCGATCTTTCGGCCCATTCGGCCGCCAGATTTGAACTGCGACAGAAAAGTCTGCTTGCGCTCCAGAAGCTGGGCGCGTTGGAGATCGTGCGCCTTGGGCGAGGCTACATCACGCGGCTCTGAGATCATTCGGTAGAACTCGACCTCGGAGAATGTGTTGCCGGATCGGCGCATTCGCCCGTGGCGCTGCTCCAACTGATCGGGCCGTTGTGGAAGGTCGAGGTCGATCAGCGCCTTGAGGCGGGTCTGAATGTTGACACCGATGCCGCATTTCTCCGTGGTGCCGAGCAGGACGCGGACGCGGCCCGCGCGCATTGCCTGCTGAAGGCCGAAGAATTCCTTGCCCTTCTTGTAGTCGTGAACGATGGCCACCTGTTCTCCTGGCACTCCGGCGGCGATGAGCTTCTTCTTCATGTCCTCGAAGAGATTGAAGTCGCCACGCTTATAGCGGTCGGCAAAGATAATAACGGTCCCGCGCTCGGCTTCCGTGCGGCGCAAGACATCGAGAGTGGTGCGCACGGCGGTATTAGCTTTGCTGTCGGGATCGTCCGGGCAGGTTGGATCGTAAAGCCGCGCATCAAGCGATATGGCGCAGGCGTCGGAGTCGAGTTTAAGCCAGTTGTCTTCCGTGGGGTCTGGGCGTTCTGGATCGCTCATCGGAAGGCTCAGCAGTTCGCCGCGCTCGGCGATGCTCTGGAGCAATGGCTCCTGGGCCGGGGTCACTTTGACCAGCAGGTCTTTGCGGACGGCTTTGGGCAGAGTGATGTATCCGGCTTCCTCGGCCTCGTCCTGCATCATTACGTCGGCAAACTGGGACCAGATGGACTGGAGTTCGGGAACATTGACGTAGTTCGCCAGCGCGGTCTTCGGCTTGATGGTCACGCCGTCAGTGGCGTATTCCATGCGCGTAACAGGTTCAGCGAAGTTGGCCGCCCAGTCATCGAAATTGTTGATGGCGCATTTATTGAGGATGTCGCGGGCCAGGTATCGCGTCATCACGAATTGTTCACCGAGCGTGTTCGTGATCGGCGTGGCGGTGGTGAAGATTACGCCAGCGCCGTTGTGCGTCTCCTGCATGAACTCGATCTTGGCGAGGATGCGCTGCGCCCGCTGGGACTCGCGGGTGCTGATGCCGGCGATGTTGCCCATTTTCGTGACGATGGCCAGAGCCTTGTAGGCGTGGGCTTCATCGACGAAGAGGCGATCCACGCCCAGATCGTCGAAGTAGATGGTGTCGTCTTTACGTCCTTGGGAAAGCTCCTTCAGCTTCTCCTTGTACTTCTGAATCTTGTTCTCGATCTGGCGCGTGGTCCGCTTCTCCGCTCTGGTCTTGGCGCGACCGTTCTCAGGGCCTTCGCGCAACAGGTCTTTCATCTCTTGTATCTGAGCGTTGACAGTCTTTGCTTCCCGCTCCGGCGAGATGGGCAGCATATCGAACTGCGAATGAGGAACGATGACCGCATCCCATTCGTTGGTGGCGACTCTACTGAAGAGGCGCTTCCGGCTGAGCGGCGAATCGAAGTCCCGTTCGGTGACAGCCAGAACGTTTGCGGAAGGATAGGCTTTTTTGAACTCCTCGCGCCATTGCTGAATCATGTTGTTCGGGACGACATAGAGGTTCTTGCGAGAGATTCCGATTCGCCGCGACTCCATGCCGGCAATAATCACGGAAAGGGATTTCCCGGAGCCCACGAAGTGGTCGAGCAAAGCGCGGCCTTCGACCATGACGCGCCATGCCCCACGCATCTGATATGGCCGCGGATTGATTGTCGGATTCAGCCCCGGAAACGTCAGATGCCCGCCGTCGTAGATGCGGAGGCGGTTGGCGTTGAAGGTTTCGTTGTAAATGCGCTCGATCTGAGGATGAATGTCGGCCTGCTTGTCGTCTTTGACCCATTCGGTAAACGCATCTTTGATTTCGCGCAGTCGGGCGCGCGCCGCGATGGTCCGTACCGTGTCGATGACCGGCTTGCCATCGGCGTTGTTTTCGTAGAGCGTCGGCTCCTGGAGGTTGAGACCATATTCAAGCAGCTTGTGTCCAGACATTCCGCCGCCCGCCCACTTGTGAGTCAGCTCGAAGGTGTTGTAGCAGGAAGGCAGATCGACGCTCCAACGGCCATTGAGGTCTCTGGTGATGGAGGGCGCTCGGTCGCCGGATGCTGGACGTTGCTCAGCCAAATGCCGGTTGAGGAACGCAGCGTAAACCTCGGTGGGAACCCAGGTCTGTCCGAGGCGCACGTCGATGTCGATGAAGGGCACGATCTCCGGCTGGACTGCTTCGAGAGCCTTGACGTTCCGTTCATACACGGAGTCAAGTAATGTTGCACCTTGTGCGTCTTTCAGCTTCTTGCGCACGTTGCCGGAAAGGTACTCATCGGCGGTCTGGTATTGCTGAGAGTTCGGCTCTTTGTAGATCAGCTCGGCGGCGACAAGCTGTCCAATAACCTCTGCTTCCGGCTTGTCGAGAAGACGAGACATAAGGCCGGTGTCCAATCGGCCGCACTCGGCCAGCACCTGGAGCATGGCCGCTTTCGGATCGCTTGGTAGTTCCCGTAGTGGTTCGTAGGGCCGAATCGTGCGCTTGGTAAAGATGTCGGCGAGCGAGATTCTCGATGTTTCCGGGTCGATGTTTTCGAGCGCCGTCAAGAGCGGATATTCGGGATCGTCCTCGAAGAGTTTCGCTGTGCTGATATTGTTGAGCGGGCCAAAGTTCGCGCGGTAGCTTTCGTAGTGCTGTAAAAGCTGTTCCTGGCATTCCGCAAGCTGGCCTTCATTCGAGGATTGGAGTTGAAGCCGGATGACTTCCTTCAATGTGTCCCGGAGCGCAATCAACGATTTCAGTTGAAAGAGAACGCGCCCACTCGACAGCGCGCGTGGCAGTGGTGTCCTGGCACCGTTGTCGTTGAACCAGACGGTGCCTTCATCGATGAAGTACGAATGATTCTTGACGGTGTCCGGCGAAGGAACAAGCGAGGATGCACTTCGGCTGTTCCGTGAATCTTTGGAGACAGACGGATCGTAAGGTGTGAAAATGTTTTCCGGTAAGGTCTCGATAGCTTCTTGAAGACGTTCGACGATGCTTGTGTCGCCTTCAAAGGGTTTGAGCGTATAGTCCTTCCGACCGTACATCCGGCTTTCAGCACTGTGAACGCCGAGAACCATCTCAGGATGCTCGTCGAAGTAGGCGTTATAGTTGACCGATGCAGGGTCACCATAGCCCGTAACCAAATGCGGAACGCTATCGATCCACACTGGGTGTTCCGGTTGGGGTTCGTTGGGAAGCCGCTTGCGGAAGAACAGAATGTCGGTGGTAACTGCGGTGTTGGCGTTTTTCTGGAAGGTGTCGTCGGGGAGCCGAATTGCGGCGACGAGATCGGCCCTGGCGGCCATCGCGCGGTGGGCGCGCACATCAAGAGAATCAAGCGTGTAGTGCGAGCTGATGCAAACGGCGATTCCGCCCGGCTTGAGCTTGTCGAGAGACTTGACGAGGAAGTAATTGTGAAGCGATAGCTTCGGATCAGAGTATTCGGGGTCGGCAATCTTGATGTCGGCGAATGGAGGATTGCCGATCACCAAGTCGAAGGAGTTGTTTGGCAGCCGGGTATCTTCAAAGGGCTGGACGAGAATTTTAGCGTCCGGATAGAGCATGGAGGCAAGCGCCCCGCTGAGTGGGTTCTTTTCGACTCCGAAGAGTTCGGACTCATGGAGAAGCTGGTCAGGAATCCGGGCAAAGAAGTTGCCGACTCCCATGCCCGGTTCGAGGATGCGCCCGCCGGCGAACCCGAGGCGGTTTGCCGCCACCCACATCTGATCCACGATCTCAATGGCTGTGTAGTGGGTGTTGAGAGATGTCTCCTTGATCGCATCGATTTCCTCCTCGGTGAGGATTTCGGCAAGGCGATTGCGCTCCTCATAGTAGCGGTAGCCCTGATCCCAAAGCTCGCGCAATCCGCCGAAGTCGATGTACTGCGCGATGCGATTCTGTTCGCCGGTGGTCGCAGTGCGCTGCTCGGCCTGGATGGACTTGAACAGTTCAAGGATGTCGAGGTTGTTCTGAATGCGAGCTTTTGATCCGCCCTCGGCGATATGCGAGGCGACATCGTTGCTGAGACGGAAGTTCCGGCTGTTGCGGAGAGGATCGGGCGGAAGAATCGGCTTGAGTGTCGCCAGTTCGGCTTGGTCGTCTGAAGCGATGCCAAAGTCCAACTGGGGGGCTTTGGGATCGCCTTCCAGGATTAGTTGCCGTCTGACTCCAGCGGCGGGTAAACCAGTTCGGAGATCAGTTCCTGGGCCTGTTCCATCGGAAGGCCCGTCGAGCGCGCCTTGGCCAGGATCTCCCACGCCTGGGCCGCTCGTTCCTGTAGGGTAAATCGAATCGTCCCCTCCAATTCCAGTTCTGCTGCTTCCTTGGGTCGGTTCCGATAGAAGTTCGTCTCCACCTTGGCGAGCAGGTTCTGGAAGGCCGGAAGCTGCATCAATTCCAAAATGGAGTCGGGGTTGCCGGGGCTGGTGCAGGGTGCGTCGTTGGGAGTCATGTCGTGCCTCCTGGTTCAGTGTAGTGAAGGATTCAGATTCCCGGAACGTACCGGACAATTCCGGGAACAGGGACTGCTGAATTGGACTAAAATGTGGCATTTCCACCTCGCGACGGTGAGGATAAACATCATAATGCTATCTTTCTGATATATTATCTACAGTTTCACTACGACCGGCGCGGATATGTATTGCGGCGTGACCCGAAACCCGACGAGCTTCTGGGTGATTCAGCAGTGCGCGAGACCTTCCCTTTCGATACGGCTCCAGAGTATCTGATCTTCGACCGCGGATCACGTTTCAATGACGAGATGGTCGAGGTGGTGTAGAGCATTGGCATCAAGCCTAAGCGAACCATCTTCCACTGTCCCTGGCAGAACGGCGTTGCCGAACGATTCTTCGGCATCTGCCGCCGCGACCTGCTCGACTAAGTGATCATATTGAACGAGAGCTCTCTGAAACGCTTGATATACGAATAAGTCATCTACTATCATGAGTATCGACCATATCTTTGGCTGGGGAAGGAAACTCCAGCCCGTTCTGCGGCGCTTCCAGACAACCCGAAAGAAAGTTTGCGCGGAGTGGCCATGCCCAGGCTAGGCGGACTCCATCACCGCTACGAGCGGGTAGCCTGAAAAACCGGCCACGCCGGAACTCAGATGAACATGGAAGCGAACTGCGGGAGCGTTCGTTCGATGCTTCCCGCCCAGTCGCGCCGTCTGTCACGAGTGCTTGAACAGGAGGAACGGCCAATTCCGCGACCGAATTTTTCGCCAAGGCCGCTGCCGAGTGGTGAGAATCGGCGACGTTTACGACTGGATGGGATTTTGGCGAAGGACAGCATTAAAAAAAACGGACTACAGGCCATCGGAAAATCCTGCGGCGGATGGAACACCAAGATTCATATGGTTGCCGCGGATGCTCGAACGGCTGTAGTGTTCGCTCTTTCGCCGGGCAACGCGCAGGACGCTCCGCAAGGGCGATTGCTTCTGGAGGAACTGGGCCCCATGCCGGAAGGGCTTCCCATGCTGATGGATAAGGCATACGAGGGCGATGAGACGCGGCAATTGGTGTTGGATCTGCAGATGATTCCCGTGGTTCCCCCGAAATCCAACCGCCTCGATCCCTGGGAATATGATCGCGAACTTTATAAGAAGCGCAACGAGGTGGAACGGTTGTTTCGCAGGCTCAAGGGATTCCGCCGCATCTTCTCCAGATTTGAAAAGCTCGATGTAGTCTTCCTCGCCTTTATCAACTTTGTTCAGATCGTCGAAGCCCTCAGATAGTGTTAACACACCCTAGCTCGCACTCCAAGCGCCATCGGTTATATCGAAAGAAGAACACCGCATGAAGGAGTCATAATCTTAACCATTCGGTAACCAATGGATCGAATGCTTGAACCCATATGATAAAACTGCTACGAATTGACCTCGAATGATATAGGAGGAGTGCAGAACGGCAACTATACTCCG
>Ga0326728_10010704_pt1 | contig 21346 bp, 21 predicted proteins | sample MB3enrmetagenome_FD_207602 | JGI IMG/M metagenome (GOLD analysis project Ga0326728, IMG submission 207602) | Lab enriched peat soil microbial communities from McLean, Ithaca, NY, United States - MB31MN | ecosystem: Environmental > Terrestrial > Soil > Wetlands > Peat | place: USA: New York... | reverse complement strand
GCGCACTCCGTGCGCGCCGCGGCGGGCAGAGGACTGCCCGCCCTACCTATTTCCCCGCCGTCACTGCCGCATTACAAAGAGTTTTCAGGTTTATTCCTCTGACAACCATTCCCCTGACTTTTCCCCGCCCTTTCAAATCAGGAATATCTGCGGCGGTCATAGTCCGCCGCTACACGAGTTTGCGAGCGGCAGGCTCGACGCTACAAGGCGGCTTCTTGGCGCGCCCAGCGGTCGGCCTCCAGAATGCGGGGGAGATCGGGGTGCTCCACCACGGCGTGGCGGGACATGACGCGCGCGACCAGCTCGCTGATTTGCGGAAAATTGATGCGCCGGGCGAGGAAGGCGTCCACGGCGACTTCGTTGGCGGCGTTCAAGACCGCCGGGAGTGTCCCGCCCATTTCGCCCGCCTGCCGCGCCAGTTTCAGCGCGGGAAAACGCTCCGGGTCCGGCGGCTCAAAAGTCAGCCGCCCCAATTGGGCCGGATCGGTCCGCACCCGCCGGCTCGGCACGCGCTCGGGATAGGTCAAGGCATATTGAATGGGCAGACACATGTCCGGCGTGGACATCTGCGCGATAATGGACCCGTCCACAAATTCCACCATGGAATGCACCACGCTCTGCGGATGCACCACCACTTGCACCCGGCCGATTTCGATGTCGAACAGCCAGCGGGCTTCGATCATTTCCAGGCCCTTGTTGAAGAGGGTGGCCGAATCAATCGTGATCTTCCGGCCCATCACCCACGAGGGATGCTTCAAGGCGCGCTCCACCGTGATGGCGGAAAACTCCTCGCGGGGCGTGGCGCGGAACGGACCGCCCGAGGCTGTCAACCAAAGGGCGCGCACGGAAGCGGCCGGCTTGCCGTCGAGGCATTGGAAAATGGCGGAGTGTTCGCTGTCCACCGCCAGCACGCGCACGCCCTGTTCGCGGGCCTCGCGCATGACGATCTCGCCCGCCATGACCAGGATTTCCTTCGACGCCACCGCAATATCCTTGCCGGCGCGGATCGCGGCCAGCGCGGGCTGCAATCCCGCCGTGCCCACAATCGCGATCAGCACCAGGTCCGCCCCCGGCAGCGTGGCGAGTTTGATCAAGCCTTCTTCGCCCGAAAAAACCCGGACCGCGCTACCCAGCATGGTCCTCAATTCGGCGGCCTTGGCGGGATCGCAGATGGAAATGGCGGCCGGACGATGTTGGAGGGCCTGCTTGAGGAGCAAGGCGGCATTGTTGCCCGCGGCCAGGCCGACGAGGCGGATGCGGTCCGGCAAATCCTCCGCCACGTTGATGGTGCTGGTGCCAATCGAACCGGTCGAGCCGAGCAAAACAACGTTTTTCATCAGGTGAGAATGTGACGCAAATACAAGTACATCAACGGCGCATTGAAGAGCAAACTGTCGAGCAAGTCGAGGATTCCTCCAATGCCGGGGAAAAGGCGGCCCGAATCCTTCAGCCCGGCCTCGCGCTTGAAAAGGGATTCGATCAAATCACCCACCACGGCGCCGACGCTCAAAATCGCCCCCAGGATGAGAGCGTGGCCCTGGGTCATCCCCTTGAGATGCGCGCCCGCCAGATAAGCAAACCCCACGCTGGCCGCCATCGCGGCTACGACCGCGCCGGCGAAGCCCTCCCAAGTTTTGCCGGGGCTGATGCGCGGAATCATTTTATGCTTGCCCACGAGCGATCCCACCGCGTAGGCCCCGCAATCGCTGAACTTGGTCACCAGCACAAAATAGAGCAGGTAATAACGCCCCTCGACGTTCGGAGTGAAGAAATTGATTTTTTGGATGAAGTTGAGCAGCCACGGCACATACATCAGCCCAAACAGCGTGGTGCTGATGGCGACGATTCCCGTGGTGGTGTGGCGGGAAAGAAATTGGCGGATGCACAGCCCCAGCACAAACAGGATAAAAAAGCTGCTTTCAAAATCGTTGACCCGCGACGGCCCGGCGCGCAGCCCCAATTCACCGGAAATATCAACGAACGTGGCCGCCAGCAGCAGCACCCCGCCGAACACGCCCCATCCGGCATAGCATTGATGCCCCGATTTGCGCACCATCCCGTAAAACTCCGTCAGGCCCGCCGCCGCCAAAAACGCCATGATGACGAGGAAGAAATAATCCGACACCACGGTGTAGGGCGAAAAGAGCACGGCCAGCACAATGGTCCAAACCACCGTGAAACTGGCCAGGCGCCGAAAAAAGATGGCCGCCTTGGAGGGCGGCGGGCTCGGCGCTGTCGCGGGTTCAGGCATCAGCGGAGAAAATTAGCGAACCAGACCGGCGTGTCGAGCTTGGATTTGTCAGAGATTTGTCTTCGTGAATCTGTCAGCGGTATTTACACGAGAACTGATACGTGGTACAGTTTTGCGCATGAAACCGGACATCGTTGAAATCCCGACGCCCGTGCTCTCCTCGGTGGAAACGCTCGATGAGTTGCAGGACTGGCTTACGGCGCAGAATCCCAAAATCATTGCTGAACTGCGCGCCGCCCGCCGCGAAGACCGTGCTGGCCAGTTCAAGCCGTGGAAGCCACGCCACCTCCCATGTCCTACCAAGTCGAAATAGGCAGCAAAGCCGGCGCGCAACTCGCTGGATTAGACACCGCTATCGGCGCAAGTGTCGAACGCAAAATCCAATGGCTCGCCGAAAATGCCGGCGTCATGGTGCATCGGAGGCTTGTTGGGATGCCGGAGGATTTGGCTGGTTTGTGCAAGCTCCGCGTGGGCGATCATCGCATTTTGTATTGGAATTATCCCGCCCAAAAACTGGTGCGCATCTACCGCATCCAGCATCGCTCCGAGGTCTATCGCCGTCTCTGAAAAGCACCCTTTTTGCAAACACCATGACTCTCGGTTGCCTGCGCTCAAGCTTGTCGGCTTCCCACAAATTGAGGAAGTCCTTGGCGGAGCCTTCCACCCATCCATTTTTCAACTTCTTCATAGTTTGCTCTCCTGGCTTTGAGTTTTTACACAAGACCAAACCGCCTGTGGCGGCGGGTGTATTCTTCCAGCGCCTCGAAAAACTGGGCTTTGCGGAAATCGGGCCAGAGCGTCGGCGTGACCACCAGTTCCGCGTAGGAAATCTGCCAGAGCAAAAAATTGCTGATCCGCATCTCCCCGCTGGTGCGGATGAGCAGGTCGGGGTCGGGATAATGCCGGGTGTAGAGATGCTGGGAAAACAACGCCTCGTTGATCTCCGCCGGGTCCAACTGGCCCTCCTTGATTTTCTGGCCGATGTCGCGCACCGCCTCCACAATCTCGGTGCGTCCGCCGTAACTGAGCGCCAGGATCAGGGTCAGCCCGTTGTTCCGGGCCAGGGCGGCCCTGGTTTTCTTCAACTGCTCCTGCACAAATTCCGGCAGCCGGTAAATCTGGCCGATAACGTCAAGTCGAACGTTATTCTTGTTCAGCTCCCCGATCTCCGTCTTCAGAAATCGCGCCAGGTATTGCATGAGCGTGTCCACTTCGTCCTGGGGCCGGCTCCAATTCTCCACCGAAAACGCGTAGAGCGTCAGTTGTTTGACCCCGGCCTCCCCGGCGGCGCGCACCACCGCGCGCACCGACTCCACCCCGTGGCGATGCCCTTCCACGCGCGGCAGGTGCCGTTGTTTGGCCCAGCGCCCGTTGCCGTCCATGATTATGGCGACATGGCCGGGGATGGTGGCCTGGGCCTGCGCGCTGAGATGAGGCGACCCGCTTGCCATAGGCAAAACTCACACAAAAATGGTCTGCGCCCGCGCCGGGCCGACCGAGACGATGCCCAGACGCGCGCCCGTCAAGTCCGCCAGCGCCTTCAAGTAATTCCGCGCCGCCCGGGGCAAATCCTTCCAGGCGCGGCAGCAGTTGGTCGGCGCGCCCCAGCCGGGAAATTCCGCATAAACCGGTTCGCATTGGGCCAGCAACTCGATGTCCGCCGGCATATAATTCAACCGCTCCGATCCCGCCCGATAGGCGACGCACACCTTGATGTTTTCCACCGTGTCCAATCCGTCAAGGTTGGTCACGGCCAGTTCGTCAATGCCGTTGATAATGGTCGCATAATGGCTGGCCACCGCGTCGAACCATCCGCAACGCCTGGCCCGCCCGGTGGTCGCTCCAAACTCGCGTCCCATCCCGTGCAACAAGTCGGCGATCTCCGCGGATTCCGTGGGCAGCGGCCCCTCGCCCACGCGCGTCGTATAAGCCTTCATCACGCCCACCACCCGCTCCATGCGGTGCGGGGCCACGCCCGAGCCGGTGCAGGCCCCGCCCGCCGTGGTGTTGGAGGAGGTGACGAACGGATAGGTGCCGTGGTCAATATCCAGAAACGTTCCCTGCGCGCCCTCAAAAAGAATCTCCGCGTTCCGGCGCGTCGCCTCGTGCAACAGCACCACTGTGTTGGTGACAAACGGTTTCAACCGGTCCCCGGCCGCGCGATACTCGGCGTGGACCTTGGCGAAGGAAAGCGGCCTGGCGCCGAAAGCGCGCAAGATCTCGTTGTTCTCCTTGATCTTGAAGCGCAGGAGCGCCTCGAAACGCTCCGGGTTGATCAAATCAATCATGCGCAGCCCCGTCCGCGCCGCCTTGTCCCCGTAGGCCGGGCCGATGCCGCGTTTGGTCGTGCCGATTTTGTTTTTGCCCTTGAGCGTTTCGCGCTGCGAATCCAGTTCGCGATGGTAGGGAAGCACCAGGTGGGCGGACTCGCTCACCCACAAATTGCGCACCCGCACCCCCAGCCGCTTCAATTCGTCCATTTCCGCCACCAAACTCACCGGGTCCACCACCACCCCGTTGCCGATCACGCAAATCTTGCCCGCCCGCAAAACCCCGGAGGGAATGAGGTGCATGACAAATTTCTTTTTCCCGATGAAAACGGTGTGCCCGGCGTTGTTGCCGCCCTGGGTGCGGACGACGATCTCCGCCGTCTCGGTCAGCACATCAATGATCTTGCCTTTGCCCTCGTCGCCCCATTGGGCGCCCACTAAAATAGTATTTGCCATAATTTCCTTAAAAAATTCCAGCCGGCCGTCCGGCGTGTTGCAGGCCGCGACAATAAAAATCCCCGAAATGCAACTTCGGGGCCTGGCACCGGTCTTTACAGGCAGAGACTAAAGGCCCGCCGCCCCAAGTTCAAGACCTAAAATGATCATCGCCCACCGCCGCCACCGCTGGCTCATGGAGGGAAACCTCCGGCGTTTTCTCCCTCTCCTCCACACACTTGTGGAGGAGAGGGCCGGGGAGAGGAGGTTTCCACACTCCCCTCCGGCCCTTCATGAGCCACCCGTGCCACCGCCGCCAGGAACGGGCGCTGGCAGCGCATCCAGCGCGCTGCACTGCATTCCGTCAGGATCGCTCCGTTTCGCAGAGTTTTTACCACGGATGGCACGGATGGCACGGATGGAAGTCGTCCGGCCCCGATCAGTTTCCAATCCGTGAAATCCGTGAAATCCGCGGTTCAATCATCCACGGAAACAAGAGACACGCGAAAACTTTCACTCCGCGCACCCCATATTTCCGAACCACCAGGCTGTCTGAAAGGTTCGAAGTTTTCATACGCAAGGGTGAGGTTGGGCTAAACGCAAAAATCAGTTGCGGGAGCCGGACGCCGATGGCGGCTGATTTGTCTCCGGGCGAATCGGCTGGCTGCCGTTCGTTGGACCGCTTCGTCCGCCCCCATTCGTCGCCGGTTTCGACGCGTTCCAATTGAGGCTCTCCAGCAATTGCTGCAGGCGTTGCAAGTCTGCCGGGTCCTTCAGCAGATCGGCCAGGCCGAGAAAAGCCATGTTGTAATCCAATCGCGGGACGACGATGACATTGGTATGGGCCGCCAGGTAGTCTAAATAACCGCGAGCAAAAGCCGAGGCCTCCTGAAGCCGCTTTTCAGAAATCTTCCCCCGCTTTTGAAATTCAGGAAGAAACCCAGTATCCACATTCAGAGTGGTCAAGAGCATCTTCTTCGCCATGTTCGTGTCACCACGGTCCAAAGCTTGGAGCATTTGAAGATGTATCCCCGCATCACTCACCGCCCTCCGGTGCGCTTCCCCATAATCAGAAGTGTCCTTCCGTCCCTCCCGACGGTTCCTATCGTCTATAATCGAGTCCATTCCCTCGGGTGTCATCGGCACATTGCCATAACGATCCAGAAATTCTTTCTCTGTCAATGGACGGGGGGCAGGTTTGGAGCACCCGACGGCGCAAAGCAGGGCCGCCAGGCTGGCGATGCAAGCAATCGTGCGCATCCGTTTTATTGAATGTTGAAATTCAAGGACACGCCGCCAATGGCTCCAGATTGGAACCACGGCGCAATCGGCGCGTTCGCCGCGCCAAAAGTCAGGCCGCTGATGTCTTGATTTGCGCATACAAATCTCCAAGTGTGATGTCCTCTCGACACGATTTGAACAAATCAACACCGTATCGCTCCTCCAATTTGTCGGCAAGCGTCTCCAACTCCATATCGTCGGGGAGACCCACGGACGGATTCAGCGCCCGATAAATATCCATCACCTTGTCATCGGGCGAAAAGCAACAGCGGCGCGACTGCCGAAATCCAAAAGCATCAACCACCGTGCTCAAGAATTCCCGAATCTCGGCTTTGGGTGAGTCTGGAAAACGCCGCCGCCACCGAATGCCCATGCAGGCTCGATCCCAAAATCTGTGCAACGCCCGCCGCCGCAGCATCTCAGTGATAAACACAATCAAAAGCGCGCCCGCGAGAATTGTCAAAAGTGCATTCAGGCTACTCATGGTCATTGGGGGTGAAACAAGTCGAAGCCAAACGGCACCAGGAGCGATCCTGCCGCCGCGATGAGCTTTGCGCGAAGTGGAAGTGGCGCGTTCATGATGTCAATTCTTATTGTACCGCCGCCGGTTCGCATTTTGCAACGACAAGATCATCCCCGACCGCCGCCGGGTCGGGTGTGACTGGATTGCATCTGCCCGCCACCCGGTAATACTAATTTGAAAACTCAATGGTGTGTCCGCTTGCACCACCGATGAGCGATCAGCGCCCCCGCCATTCCGCCACAAACCACCCCAACCGGCATGGGCCCAGCAAGCACTCCATTCACACCGTTGTTGGTTGTTGGAACATGGTCGAACTGGAAAGCGTAGATCAGAGTCGCGATGCCACCAAGCACGCCTCCGGCTACAATCAGCACAGAGTATTTCATTTCCTCGCCCTCACTTCCGCCGTAATCCTGTTGAGGTTCCCGTTCCAGTGCCCCGCGCTCGCCAAGCCGCCGCGTGGCGGCCAGAAATGCTTCCTCTTCCGAAAGCCCATCGACCTGCAACTTCTGCACGGAGGCGCGCAGGTGCGCGGCTAATTCCCCCTGATTGTCCGCGCTGAGAGCGGGCGACGCGCCGAGGCTCTCCTGCCAGCGGCGAATCGCTTCGTTCAGGTCAAATGGGGTTCGGTTGTCCATAAGTTTGAGGCCGCCGCGCGTTGCGAACTTGCTCCTGTGCGGCGCAACCGGCGAGCAGGAGAGCGCCGACCAAGAGGGCGCGTGTGGGAGGCCTATTCATAACGTTAATCTCGCTTCTGATTCTTGCATCTTTTTCTAAGGACAAGTGCTGCGTCCAAAATTGTGACGCTTCCCAGAACGAGCAAGACAACACCAAGTATGACATTGCTGAGCCAACGTCCATCCAACGATGCGGCAGGAATAAAAATGAAAAGGCCGCCACCAACCAGCAGTATTACTGCCACGAATAGTCTGGGTCCAACTGCAGCCACTTTGGCAAATTCGCGTTCCAGCGCGCCGCGCTCGCCAAGATGCCGCGTGGCGGCCAGAAACGCTTCCTCTTCCGAAAGTCCATTGGCTTGCAATCTCTGCACAGAGGCGCGCAAGTGCGAGGCCAATTCCTCAAGATTGTCCGCGCTGAGAGCGGGCGATGCGGCGAGGCTCTCCTGCCAGCGGCGAATCGCTTCGTTCAAGTCAAACGGGGTTCGGTTTTCCATAATTTGGTGAGGAGTTTGTGAACGGACAGCCATTGCTCTTTTTCCGTGTGCAACGCCTTCCGGCCCTTCGCGCACAGGCGGTAATACTTGCGCCGATGGCCGCTTTCCGCCTCGCGCCATTCGGATTCGATCAAGTCCTCCCTCTCCATCCAATGCAGCACGGGGTAAAGCATCCCCTCGCTCCATTGCACCTCGCCCCCGGACATTTCCTTGACGCGCTGGATGAGGGAGTAACCGTAATCCTCGCCCTCGCTCAGGATGGACAGCACGAGGGTGGTGGTGGAGGCGGCAACGAGTTCTCTTGAAAGCATGACGGCAAATTACATAATATCGCAAGGCTTGTCAAGGGGAAATGGGGAGAAAATTGTAATGCATCAGTCATGGATGGTAGGGCGCGCACTCCGTGCGCGCTGCGGCCGGAAGCGGAGTGCCCGCTCTACCTTTTTCCCAGACGCATGACGAAAATCTTCACGGCTTTGGTAGGGCGGCGCTGCCGCGCCGCCCAAGAATTTAGGGCAGAGCGGCAGCTCTGCCCTACCTCGATGGTGGAGATTCTTGTCCCGCTCCTCCTTTTTCCCAAGAAATCGAGTTTCGGCTCGACGGAGTCTCGCCCTACCGGGTTGGGACTGGGTCACCGCGGCGCATGGCCGCATGACCCAGCCGGCGCCCTGGCGGCTGGTTTCCACCGTTGCATTCCGGCATGGGCATTCTACACTGGTCCACATTATGACGATCCAAGTGGCTGTCCTCTGCGACGCGGCGACCGACTACAACAGCAAGCTCAATCTGCTGGGCACGTTCGACACCATTCTCGCCTCGCAACTCCCCGCCCAGCATCCCCAGTGCTCCGTGGCCATCCGCATCGCTTTTGACCGGAGCGAGGAGGGGTCGCACCAACTGTCCATGAATTTCGTCAACGAGGACGGCCAGCCCATCATGCCGGCCATGAATGTTCCAGTGGAAATCGTTTTCCCTGCCGACGCCACTTTCATGTCGCGCAATTTCGTGGTCAACATCCAGCAGTTGAAGTTCGAGCAGGCCGGGCTTTACGCCATTGACTTGTCCATGGATGGCCGCTCTTTGTCGAGCATCCCCCTGGCCGTGAAAATGATGGAGCGAAAGGAATCCGCCTGAAGCCTGTTGCTCCCCAATCACCCGCCCGGATATTTCACAGTGCCTGGGTGGCACGGGCGACTCGCCCGTGCCGCCGGGCCACTGGCCCGGCGGAAGCTGGAATGCGACTCTTGGCAAAAGCGCTATGTCAGGATTTCAGTCCGTCACTCTCGGTTCCGGTCGGCGAGTCGCCGACCGGCACAGGCGAGTCGCCTGTGCTACCCAACCAAAACCGCGCCGGGTATGAAATGTCCGGGTTAGCGATGTGCTTGCCGGCTCACCCAAAACGCGGGGCGGTTTCGGGCGAGAGATTCCGTCGGCGGGACGCCGACGAATGCGGTCGGGACGACCGCGCTCCCAGGAAATTGCGGCGGTCATAGACCGCCGCTACAGGATGAACTTTGAAGGATCCATGCCAGAAACAAACATGACGCGGTTGCTGGAACGAAGCCTAGAACGAAACCGGCTCGCCCATGCCTATCTTTTTTCCGGCGATTCGCTGGATGAATTGGAGGTCATGGCGCGAACCCTGGCCCAGGCCCTCAACTGCGCGTCCGCCCGGACCGCCGGCAAACGGTCCCTTCATTCGTGCGGCCGGTGCGATTCCTGCCGGAGGATCGAACGCGATGTCCATCCCGACGTGCTTTGGGTGCGCCCGGAATCCAAATCGCGCGTCATCACCATTGACCAGATGCGCGACCTCATGCACACGGTCCATTTGAAGCCGACCGCGGCGGAATTCAAAGTCTGCGTGGTGGTGGCGGCCGACCGGCTGAATCCGCAGGCGGGCAACGCTTTCTTGAAGACGCTGGAAGAGCCGCCCGCCGATTCCATTCTCATTCTCCTGACCACCGAGCCGCAACGGATTTTGGAAACCGTCCTGTCGCGATGCCTGCGCCTGAGCTTCGGCGGCGACGGTGCGCAAACGCGCGCCAAACACGCCGCCTGGCTGGCCGGCTTTGGCGAACTGGCGGCGCGATCCGGTCGCGGCTTGATGGCGCGTTACCAGTTGCTTGGCTTGATCATGAAGAAGCTGGCCGAGCAAAGGGCTGACATTGAAAAATCACTTGCCGCCCGCTCGCCCCTTGAGCAATACGACGACATGGAACCCGGCACGCGTGAAAAGCTGGAAGACGAATTGGCCGCCGCCATTGAATCGGAGTATCGCCGCCAGCGCGCCGATGTCCTCGGCGCTTTGCACTGGTGGTTGCGCGATGTCTGGCTGCAAACCTGGCAGGGCGGCGGCGGGATGTTGTGTTTTCCCGATCTGAAGCCGGCGGCGGCCGCAGTGGCCGCGCGGATTTCGCCCGCCGACGCGATGCGGAACCTGGAACATATTGACCGCTTGCAGCGCCAGCTCAACTCCAACGTGCAGGAGGCGCTCGCCTTGGAAGTCGGCCTGCTCAAGCTCAAGTTGTGAGGCGGGTGTCAGCATGAAAATGCGAATTCTGCCAACGCCTCAGTCTTGGATGGTAGGGCGCGCACTCCGTGCGCGCCGCGGCGGGCAGGGGACTGCCCGCCCTACCGGGTTGGGATTGAGTTTCGGCTCGACGGAGTCTCGCCCTGCCTTTCCCGGCTTACCCAATGCCGGCCGGTTGTGCTTTCCGATCCCATCGCTCCAACACTCCACCGCTCCGTCCACCTGCTGCTGACCTATGCGGACTACCGCGGCATCTAACCCCACGAATCCATTCCCGGCGCAGAGCCGCCCTGCCCAACCGCTCTTGTTCATGGTGTTGGCGGGAGTCTTCTTCTTCATCGCGGTGGTCAAGTTTGGCATTCCCGTCACCTTGGACGCGAATGTATTGCCGCCAGAGGACTGGCTGGATGCCATTCTTGGCTACTCGTCCTACACATGGCAGGTGAAATGGGGTTATCTGCTGATGCTGCCGGTGTTCGCGGCGGGGCTGTTCGCCATCCGCTGGAAACCATTCCCGGGAAAATGGCGCTGGCTCCTGCTCCTGCCCGTGCTCTGGCTTGGCTGGGAATTCGTTTCGGCCACCGCCAGCATCTCCCCCAAGCTGACCGGTTCGGTGCTGGCCCATTTTACGGCTTGTGTGGCGTTCTTCTATTTGGGGTTGTTCGCCTTGCGCGGTGTGCGGAATCCCTGGCCGGTCTGGGCCGGGCTGGGCCTGGCGCTTTGCTGGGTCCTGCATATTGCCATGACGCAGCACTTTGGCGGGTTGGAGGCAACCCGGAAGCTGATCTTGGAAGGCAAAGCAATGTACCAACCGCCGGAAATGATACGCGATCCTGCCTTTCTCAATAAGATTAGCAGCGGCCGGGTGTTCGGCTCGTTCATGTATCCAAACGGCCTGGCGGCTGGACTGCTGCTGCTGCTGCCCGTCACCTTGGTTTTCCTGTGGCAGGTTGCGCCCAAGGTCCGGGCTGGAATTCGGGTCTTGTTCGTCGCCATTCTCGGGGGATGCGGGCTGGCCTGTTTGTATTGGTCCGGCTCCAAGGCGGCGTGGCTGTTCATGGTTTTCATGGGGGTTCTCGCGCTTGGCCATTCGTCCCTGCGGATGAGTTGGAAGCGAATCCTCATTTATGGGTTGCTGGCGCTTGGCTTCGTCGGTTTCACCATCAAATACGTGGATTCTGCCGCACGCGGCAAAAGGAGCATGGAGGCGCGGTTGATCTACTGGCGGGCGGCGCTGCAAATCGTCCGGCAACATCCTGTCCTCGGCACCGGGCCGGGCACTTTTGGCCCGGCCTATGATCAAATCAAACCTCAAAACGCAGAATTTGCGCGGATGGCGCATAACGATTATTTGGAACAAGCTTCGGATTCTGGGATTATTGGATTTTTGGCATATACTGGCCTAATTGTTGGGTCAATTTCATATCTGTATCGTTATAGATTGCAGAGAATTAGCCGTGAAAACATGGCCGCTTTTGCGGTCTGGCTGGGTTTATTGGGGCTGTTCTTGCATTCCGGCATGGAGTTCAATCTGTACTATCCAGCACTTGCTTGGCCTGCATTTTTTCTGTTGGGTTGGCTTTGGGGATTGGATGAGTGAAAACGGCCACGACTGGCTCGTGACGACCGAGATCTCGCGTTTTTCATAGAGCATTGCGTTGCGCGTTGGTAGGGCAGAGCTGCCGCTCTGCCCTGAATTCTTGGGCGGCGGAGCACCGCCGCCCTACCGGGCATCCTCTTCACGAGCCAGCCATGGAGGACGGCTGAGTGAACTAATTCTCACTAACACAGTCCATATCCATTTTTGCAGGCGTTATCGTTATAGATTCAGTGCTTTCGCTCAAATATGGTGAGAAATGCCTGTTTTTATGCCGCGTTTTTCGGCGGATTGCGGCTGATTTTGTCCTTGACGGCTGGTTTTCGAGCGGCTATTCTCGCCCGCAACAAAAGTCATGTTCAAAGCAGAGTCGTTATGCGACTACTGCTTTTTTGTTCAATGTATATTAACAAAACAGGCACTCATAACAAAGTCCGCTTCCAGAAGGAGGACGCATGGATTTAAAGGACATCAAGGCCATCATAGACCTGATGCGCAAGAACAACCTCTCCGAGTTCGAGCTGGAACGTCAGGAATTCAAGATCAAACTCAAGCGAGCCGGCGGCGTTGCTCCGGTGGTCGAAGAACCCGGTTACTATCCGGTGGCCCCGGCTGCATCCGTTCCCATTCCGCTGCCGGCCCCGGCTGCTGCTGCGGCGACGACGGCAGCCACGGCGGCGGCAGCGGCGGCCGCAGCAGGCCCCCCGCCGCTGGAAATCGAGTCTCCCATGATCGGCACGTTTTACCGGGCGCCTTCGCCGGAATCGCAACCTTATGTGGAAGTGGGAAGCGAAGTGAACCCGGAAACCATCGTCTGCATCATCGAGGCAATGAAGGTGATGAATGAGATCAAAGCCGAAGTCAAAGGCGTCGTCACCCACATTCTCGCCGACAACGCCAAGCCGGTCGAATTTGGCCAACCGCTTTTCCGAATCCGTCCCGCCTAGCCCCGGGGCGCCGGCCGGACACGCTGCCAACCATGTTTGAAAAAGTCCTCATTGCCAACCGCGGGGAGATTGCGGTCCGCATCATTCGCGCCTGCAAGGAGATGAACATCCGCACGGTGGCGGTTTATTCCAAAGTGGACATGGATTCGATGCATGTGCAGATGGCCGATGAAGCCGTCTGCATCGGCCCCGGGCCAAGCCCCGACAGTTACCTGCGGATAGACCGCATTATCTGCGCCGCGGAAATCGCCGACGTGGATGCCATCCATCCCGGTTACGGTTTCTTGTCGGAAAACGCGCATTTCGCCGATATTTGCGAGAACTGCAACATCCGCTTTATTGGCCCCAATTCCCGCGCCATGAACGCCCTGGAAGACAAGGCGGCCAGCCGCGCCCTCGCCAGGAAAGCCGGCGTGCAGACCTCGCCCGGTTCGGAAGGCACAGTGGAAAACGAGCAGGACGCCCTGGCGGTGGCCAAACGCATCGGCTACCCGGTCATGATCAAAGCCATTGCCGGCGGCGGCGGGCGCGGCATGAGGGCGGCCCATAACGACGGCGCGCTGGTCAAGGGCTATCACACCGCCCGAAGCGAGGCGGAGAAGGCTTTTGGAAAATCGGGGGTTTATATCGAAAAATTCATCGAGAACTCACACCACATTGAATTTCAGATCTTCGGGGACAACAAAGGCAATTACATCCACCTGGGGGAACGGGATTGTTCCATCCAGCGGCGCAATCAAAAACTGGTCGAGGAAACCCCGTCGCCGCTGCTCGAAACCAAATTCAAGGACCTGCGCAAGAAAATGGGCAAGGCGGCGGTGCGCATTGCCGAAGTGGCCCATTACACCAACGCCGGCACGGTGGAGTTCCTGGTGGATGACGAGGGCCGCTACTATTTCCTGGAGGTCAACAAGCGCATCCAGGTCGAACACCCCATCACCGAAGAGGTGACTGGCCTGGACCTGGTGAAAATGCAGATCGCCATCGCCATGGGCGAGCCGTTGCGCATCAAGCAGGGCGACGTTCACTTCAGAGGACACGCCATTGAATGCCGGATCAACGCGGAAGATCCCTTCGATGATTTCCGGCCCTGCCCCGGCCGGGTGGCCATGTACTACGCGCCGGGCGGACGCGGCGCCCGGGTGGACAGCCATGTCTATGCCGGTTACTCCATCCCGCCCAACTACGATTCGATGATCGGCAAGCTGATCGCCCACGGCAAAGACCGCCGGGAAGCGATGGACATCATGAGCCGGTCCTTGACCGAATACATGATCACCGGCATCACCACCACCATTGCCTTTGAGCAGGCCATTTTGCAGGACCCGAATTTCCGGCGCGGCACCTACTCGACCAGTTTTCTCGAACAACTCCTCGGCGGCGCCCGCCGCGAAATGCTCGAAGAAAACGCATAACTGGCTGATTATGCCCGTAAATCGCGCATCCAATCGGATCAACCGATTCAGCCAACAGGCTCGTGCGCTGGGTTGCTCCGATCTGATACGGTTGGGCGGTGAAGCCACCGCAGCCCACTTGGAGTACCTTGACTTGATGCCCGGCAGATATAACGCTCCGCTTTTGCCAGATGCGGTGGCAGAGTTCCAGGGGCATCCACTATTATATCTGGTAGATCGGATTGACGAAGCAGATCAACCGGGACTCGAAGCGCGACAGGTTCAGGATTTACAAATGCTGCTTGCCAACCGCAGCGAACACGCCTGCCTCGGCGTGGTTAGGCCCGGCTCGTTGGAGGTCTATCCCATCAATCTCGACCGGAAGACTCTTGCGCAAGCAAATTTTCGTACTATTCAAATAGCCCATCCGGAGGCCCCGACTTTCTTTCAGAGTTTGGCCACCGGAAGTTTTGATATTCCCGGTCGGCCCAAGCAGGCAGATTACGTCTTCGAGACGATTCATGCACTCCTGACCAAAGCTTCTGAAGACCTCGCCGGAACCACAAACCAGCCTGGACCTATGCATGGCCTTGATGTACTTTCCACAACAGGCCGCGCATTATTCTTTCGTTTTCTCATTGATCGCGGCATTGTTCTGCCGTCCGAACTTTCCCAGATTTCGCCGCAAGCGGACGAATTGCAAGATGTCTTTTCTTCCCCTGAAAAAGCCGCTGCGACATCATGTTGGCTTGATGAGACATTCAATGGCGACCTACTTCCCCTGGTGAATGGACTAGATCCCTGCGCGAGCACGGACCAGAAATTCACCATGTATGATAGATTCTACAAAGAAATGGGTCAAGCCACAGGACAACATCTCTTTGGACATTTGCAAGCAATTCTTCGCGGATGGAAGCATGGGGGCGGATCGAATTTCCAATCGACATTCGAAATCGATTGGGACGACTTCAATTTTGCACATATTCCTATTGGCGTTTTGAGTCAGGTTTATGAGACTTTCAGCCGCCAGTGGGACGAGCGGCAATCGCAAGAATCAAGCGTCTATTATACGCCGAGGAACATTGCGAGGCTGCTGGTCGAAGAAGCCTTCGCTGCTTTGGAGAACCCAGCCGAAGCAATGGTTCTCGACCCGGCTTGTGGAGCAGGGGCATTCCTCGTACTGGCTTTTAGGCAACTTATTCGTAAGTGCTGGGAGAAAGCTGGGCGCCGCCCCGATACGCCGACAATCCAGCGAATCCTCTACAAACAACTGCGTGGTTTTGAGGTGACTGAATCCGCTCTACGGCTGTCTGCGCTGGCGCTCTATATTTCGGCTATTGAGTTCAATGGAACTCCTCGGCCACCGCGAAGCCTAAAATTTCCGCGCCCCCTGCGGGATGAAGTATTATTCAATTTTGGTCATCATAAAACAGACCCAAAGTGGGGCTTTGTTCTTGGCAGTCTCGGTTCCGATGTGCCCGTGTCGTTCAATCACTGTTTCGATATCGTCGTCACCAATCCGCCGTGGACGCGATTGCGCGCTTCGTCTGAGAACGCACTGGATAAAGCAAATGAAAAGGTGCATACTGCCGAGATGAATGGTGAGTTTACCAGGGTTACACGCCGCGCGCTTGGGGCTCGTGGACTCGACACCTTGGCACGACACTACACAAACCCGGATAATAATCCTGACTTGCCGTTTCTGTGGCGAGCCACCGAATGGGCAAGACCGAATGGCATTATAGCGATGGCTTTACCCGGTCGCATTATTCTCAAGCAAAGTGGAAAGGGCAAAGCCGCTCGTGACACTATCATGCAAGGACTGGCGGTCACAGGTATACTAAATGGATCGGACTTGGAGAAGACGGCAGTCTGGCCGCACATGAACTTGCCGTTCATGCTCTTATTTGCGCGTAATTCTTTGCCCAAATCCGACCACCATTTTCATTTCGTTACTCCAATCCGGGAAAACCATCTGAGCGGTCGCGGACAATTCCGGGTGGACTATCAAGCGGCAGAATCGGTGGCTGCGCAAGCGGTAATCGAGAATCCGTGCCTCCTGAAAACATTGGCCGTTGGCACGATTCTCGATTTTGAGGTGGTGGAGAAAATTCAGCAGCATGTTCCGACAACGCTAGGCGAATTCTGGTCGCCGCCCCATCTGGAGTCAGGAGTAGGTTACAAACTCGCTCCAAATCTACCGCAACAGCCAGCAAATAGTTTGTTCAATTTATTGGACTTTGAGCCTTCAGAAGCAGGCTTTCAGATTGAGTACAAGGCTCTCCAATTGTGGAGAGATCGCTTTTTCGTGGGCGACATTACGAATTTGCCATCTTTTGTGGGAACGCTGCTTAAGAGGTCCGACGCAATCTCCATTTTTCTTTGGAACCAACTGACTGAATACGGTAAAAACAAGCTAATACAGGATTCAAAGTTGGCGCTCAACCCTGAAGATCTACAGGTTGTTCTCGTTCGGATGCTCAACAAAACAATGGTCAATCAACCAATTTACGATCAAAGACGCTTTCAGGCCATCAACCTGAGTCCTGAAACACTGCGGCTCCTCGAGCAGGATCCGCACGGGCAGGATTTATTTCATCTTAATCGGTTGCTCTTGGAGGATGCTTATCCGACCGAGCTGGCGAGGAACCCGCGTAAGACAGTACATTCAGCCGGAAGAAGTGGTCTGTATCAGGCGCCCTTACTAATCATTCCGCAGACTCCGGGGGAGACTCGCGAAGAACCAAAGGCATTTTTGAGCAGCACGAAACCGTTGTGCTTTTCCCAAAGCTACTACGGTTATTCAGCTCACGGTCACGAGGACGGTAAACTGTTAACTGCGATGCTTTATTTGGTGACACATAGTTTGCTCTTTCAACACTTTTGCTTGGCGCACAGTTCCCGTATTGGCGCCAGTTATCGAACGGTTGTCAAAGAAGATCTTGAAGCTTTTCCGTTTCCAAACCCGGCCAAACTGACCGAGACGAAGAGGCGTCGTATTCTTATGCTTGCTGAGGGCCTGGAGACACTCACCACGAGACAATGGGATGAAATTGATGATTTCGTTTTCAGCCTTTATGGGCTTGATGAACACGACGCCACCGTCGTGCGTGACACTATAACTGTTTGTGGTCCTTATCGCGCGGTGCGTGAGTTTGCCGAGGAACCTCCTTCAACTGATAAACACAATGAGCTCGAAGTATTCCGACGATATCTCGAAGAGATGCTGCAACCGCTTTTTCAGGTTGCTCGCCAAAGCGTGACCGTCACCGTCCAGCCACTCGGTGCCGGCGAATGGAACCCGCCGTGGCGATTCCTGTCTATCACGCTCACGGGTGACTCACTGCCCGACATGCGAAAACTTCTGCCGCGATTGATGGCTGATGCCAATAAGACTGGAGCCAGCCGCATCGTGCTTCGCATTCCTAATGGAGGACTGCTTGTTGGAATCCTTAACCAACGCCGATTCTGGACACGCAGCAGGGCGCGACTCTGTAGCCTCCACATCGAGGAACACCATTTAGATGCTTTCCGAGGTCCAACCCAATGAGCGTTCCGGGATTTTTTACCCATATCCCGGATTACCGGCTGCCACACCCGCCAGTTTCACAGCGCTATTATCTGATAACACATTTGGCATTAGTCAGAGCGTTTGATCTGCTCCGATCAGAACCACCTGCCGGGTTCGTGCTGCCGAGTGCAAAGGAGGATGACATCACGCGACAACTCCATTGGGTGATGGAGAACAGGCTTCTCAGTGGCAAAGAGGTCGTTGGCTTTGATACGCGCCGCTTTAAGAATGTCATTCGTGCTCCCGAGGTTACTAATTACGATGGTCAACATCCCGCAAAGAAGCCTGATTTAGTCCTTTTCCTTTTGAAGCGTGAATCTCTGTCTGTTCTACGCTCGCATGATGGAATCTTCGTTGAATGTAAGCCAGTTGACGATGAGCACGCGATTGGAACGCACTATTGCGATAGTGGGATCAAACGGTTTATCAACGGCGATTACGCCTGGGCCATGCAGGAGGGGATGGCCGTCGCGTATGTCCGTGGCGGACGCACAATCAACAAGGACCTTGCACCCATTTTGACTGCTCACAATCGTCACGCGGCCCTTGGCTCTCCGAGTGCGCCAGCAGTCGTCGGTGGATCGTGTTCGTCCCAGTACGCTGAACCGCTTCAAGCGACGGTACATCAGCGTTCATTCGCATGGCCTGCCGGGTTTGGCAATGCATGTGAAATCCGTATTTTTCACTCATGGCACAATTGCTCCTGAAGTGGTGACTTTTTCCATGAAACCTCTCGACCAGTGCCGGCTTTATACTTTTGTTGACACGGCTTATCTGCGTGGACGGGCGGCGGCGGCGGTGGCGGAGCAGCTTTGCCGGGGCGGCTCGGACCTGATTCAATTGCGGGCCAAGGATTGTTCGCTGGAGCAAGTCCGCCAACTGGCCGGGGAAATCCAGCCGCTGTTGCGGCGCGCCGGGGTCGGTTTGGTCATCAACGATCATTGGGACATCGCGCGGGATTTGGGCGCGGATTTCTGTCATCTGGGGCAGGAGGATTTTTTCGGGGCCGGGTTGACGCGCGTCTCGCAACTTTCCGCGTTGCCGGCGCAGCCACGCGTCGGTTTGAGCACTCATGCGCCCGAACAGGCCGCGCGCGCGCTGGCCGCCGGGCCGGCCTACATCGCCATCGGCCCGGTCTATGCCACCGGGACAAAGCCCGGAGCGCGGCCCGTGACGTTGGCGTACGTGCGCTGGGCGGCGGCGCATGTGAAGATTCCGTGGTTCGCCATCGGGGGCATCCATTTGGGAAATGTGGATGAAGTGTTGCGGGCGGGAGCGCAACGGATTTGTGTTGTCTCGGCCATCCTCAACGCGCCGGACATCGCGCAGGCCTGCCGGGAATTCAAGAAGCGGTTGCGGGCTGGACAATCTTCCTTGCCTATTGCACCTTTGAGTCAAGGCCATGATTATGAGTCATCCCTAAAATGAGCGTATTGATTGTCGGTTCGACGGCGCTGGACTCGATTAAAACGCCGCGCGCGGAGAAGCCGCGCTTGCTCGGCGGCTCGGCCAGCCACGCGGCGGTGGCGGCCAGTTTTTTCGGGCCGGTCCGCCTGGTGGGAATCGTGGGCGGCGATTTTCCCGCGCGCTATCTCAATCTCTACCGCAAACACCAGATTGACCTGGAGGGTCTGCAGATCGCGCCGGGCAAGACGTTCCACTGGTCGGGCGAATATGAAGTCAACATGAATAATCGCCGGACCCTCGCCACGGAACTGGGCGTTTTCGAGACCTTCCTCCCCCGCCTGCCGGAGTCCTACCGGAACAGCCCGTTTGTCTTGCTGGCCAACATCGCCCCCGCCTTGCAGGGCCATGTGCTGGACCAAATGCGCCGCCCGAAATTTGTGCTGGCGGACACGATGGATTTGTGGCTGAACACCGCGCTGGCCGATTTGCTCAAGCTGCTCAAGCGCGTGGATGCTGTTGTGCTCAATGAAAGCGAGGCGCGGCAGTTGGCGCAGGAAGACAACCTGGTGCTGGCCGCGAAGAAGATCCACCGGCTCGGCCCGAAGCATGTCATTGTCAAGAAGGGCGAACATGGCGCGATCCTCTCCTCCGGCGGCGAACTGTTTCTGGCGCCGGCCGTTCCGTTGTCCCGGGTGGTGGATCCGACCGGCGCGGGCGACTCCTTTGCCGGCGGCATGATGGGCTGGCTGGCCGCCGCGCGCGGCCCGGCGGAGGCCAACCTGCGCCAGGCCATGGTTTACGGCAGCGTGGTGGCGTCGTTTTGCTGCGAGGGCTTCGGCCTCGCCGCCACGACGCGCGCCAGCCGGGCCGCCATCGAAAAACGGGTCCGCGCCTTGCGGTTATTGACGCGGTTCTAAAGGTCGGTACAAAAATAACTTGTGAATATGAGACGCCATTCAAACCTCATCGAGGTGGTGCCTGACAACCCATTCACGCAGGCCATTGGCAATTGGCCATTGACAATTTGTCATCCGCAATTGAGTCCCGCTTCCCCATCTGCTTGATTGCCAATTACAAATCCTCAATAACCAATTGCCAATCAACGCTTTCGATCTCTCACCCGTTCCGAAACGGGTTTGGTCGAAAGGGCACTGGCAAGAGGGTGCATGACAAAAATCTTCACCTTCCTGGCCGGGCAGAGCTGCCGCTCTGCCCTGAACTCCCAGGCGGGTAACTCCAGCCGGTGAAGATGGAGCCGGAATTGGTTTCCGGCGTGAAATGGTGCTGGTAAGGATCGGGATGGGTGGAGAATTCCCTGGGCATGAAGCCGATTTCCGCGTAAGGGCGCAGGCCGTTTTCCAGGTAAGTGTCAAAGATGCGGTCCAGGATGGTCCAGTCGTAAACCGGTTGGCCGGCGGCGTCTTCGTGGTAGGCGCCGGTGGAACCCCATTTGAGGGCGGCGGTGCCGTCGCCGGAGTTGAGCAGATTATGGGCGCGGAAGAAAACGGTGCCGGTGGGCCGCAACCGGCCCAGTTCGCCGATGAGTTCCCGGCCGTCCTTCATGTAGGCGTAATTCGGCTCGTCGGCGCCGAAGAAGCGCCAGATGGGACGAAGTTCGCCGGTGGTTTTGGCGGCGTCCACCTGGATTTTGACCGGGAAAGGGACGGGCGCGCTGGCGGACGCGTTGGTTTCACTTTGCGCGGCTAGCGGCGGGAGGACGACTAAGTGCTCTGGGTCATAATTTCGGTGACGTATTTTGCGGGTCAGGCAGCCAAGGCGCAGGCGGGCTGCGCTTGGAGTTTTGCAATCAACTCCCGTAATTGAACGCGGGTGAATTTCCATTCAAACGGCTGGGCGATCTGCTCATAGTAGGATTGAAATTCCAGGAGCCTCTGAGCCACGGCGGCCAGGGACGAAAAGTCATTGGGCGTGAGGACTTTTCTCTGCACGACCGAGAAGTAGA
>Ga0326728_10010703_pt1 | contig 21347 bp, 18 predicted proteins | sample MB3enrmetagenome_FD_207602 | JGI IMG/M metagenome (GOLD analysis project Ga0326728, IMG submission 207602) | Lab enriched peat soil microbial communities from McLean, Ithaca, NY, United States - MB31MN | ecosystem: Environmental > Terrestrial > Soil > Wetlands > Peat | place: USA: New York... | reverse complement strand
CAATCTTTTTCTGTCAACAACTCGACCCCGATCAAGACGCGAACAGGCGGCTCCTCGAAAAGGAGCTGGGCCGGAAGATCCGCTTTTTCCCTCTGCCCTGCAGCGGCAGGATAGATGTGCTCCATCTGCTGAAGGCACTAGAGACAGGCGCAGAAAAAGTCTATCTTATTACCTGTCCCGAAGGCGCCTGCAGGTATAGGCAGGGCAACGTGCGGGCAGGAAAGCGGCTCGAATACGCGAAAAGCTTGATCCGGGAGATAGAAATGCCGGCCGCATGCCTGGAGATTGTCCGTGCCTCGGGCACGCTCCCGCTTTCGATAGACGGTCTCGTCCGGAACCTCCTTGGGCTGGCCCCGGCGACAGACCCTGTCCGGGCAGGGGAAACCGGCAATGGCGCCGGACATCTTACCGCGACCGCGCCAAAAGGAGTGAACCATGATAACCGCTGAAAGAAAACCCTTCCAGGAGATAAAGGCGGCCATCAAGCCCTACGAAAAGATCCTGCTGGTGGGATGCGGCACGTGCGTGGCCGAATGCGCGGCGGGAGGCGAGAAGGAAGTGGCCCTGCTTGCGTCCCAGCTCCGCCTGGATGCGGCCAAGGAAGGGAGAAAGACCGAGATCAAAGAGATGACCCTGGACAGACAGTGCGTCTATGAGTTTATAGACCAGGTCACCGCGTTGGCCGATCAGTACGACGTGATCCTCTCCCTGGGATGCGGGGCGGGAGTCCAGGCCATGGCGGAAGTGCTGCCGAAGATTCACATCATCCCCGCCCTCAATACCACCTGCATCGCGGAAACAAGGGAGGCAGGGGTCTGGCTTGAGGACTGCCGGGGATGCGGCGACTGCAAGCTCGATCACTTTGCCGACATTTGTCCCATTACCCGGTGTGCGAAGGGTCTCTTCAATGGACCCTGCGGCGGCTCGAAAGAGGGGCACTGTGAAGTCGACCCGGAGGCGTTGTGCGCCTGGCATCAAATTATCACGCGCCTTGAGGAGACGGGCCGGACCGAATCGATGGACGAGATATATCCGCCCGCCAATTGGGCGAAAAAGCAAGGGAAGGGGCCCAGGAAAATCGTGAGGGAGGATCAGAGAGCGTGATGACCGAGAGCAGGCTTAAAAAGGTACTGAGCATGGGCCATTTTGCGGTTACCGCAGAGTGTGGCCCTCCGAAAGGCGCAGACCCGGAGGTGATCCGGAACAAGGGTCGCCTCCTCAAGACATATGTCGACAGCGTCAACGTGACCGATAACCAGACGGGCGTCGTTCGTCTCTCCAGTCTTGCCTCATGCGTGATCTTGAGGGGAGAGGGGCTCGATCCCGTGCTGCAGATGGTGACGAGGGACCGAAACCGCATCGCCTTACAGTCGGATGTCCTCGGCGCCTCCGCCCTGGGGATCAGAAACATCCTCTGCCTGAGCGGCGACCACCAGAGCATGGGCAACCAGCCGGAGGCAAAGGGCGTCTTTGATCTAGACTCCATGCAGCTCCTCCAGGTCGTGCGCCGGATGCGCGACAAGGGCATGATCCTTGGCGGCGATCAACTGAGCAGCATGCCCGAGCTCTTCATCGGCGCCGTGGAAAACCCCTTCGGGGACCCGCAACAATACCGGGTCACACGGCTCGCAAAAAAGGTGCGGGCAGGGGCCGAGTTTATCCAGACCCAGTGTATCTACAACCTGGACCGTTTCAAAGAGTTCATGCGAGAGGTGGGTGACAGGGGGCTTGACGAGAAGGTTGCGATTCTGGGCGGAGTAACGCCGCTGAAATCGGCTCGTATGGCGGAATATATGGCCAAGAACGTGGCGGGCATGGACATACCGCCAGGGGTGATCGATCGCATGAAGGCAACACCTGCCAAAGAGCAGCGCCGGGAAGGGATAAGGATCGCCGTCGAAACCATCCAGGCCCTTACGCAGATAAAGGGCGTGCGGGGCGTCCATATCATGGCGATCGAGTGGGAAGAAGCCGTCCCGGAGCTGGTGGACAAGGCGGGATTACTTCCAAGACCTTAAAGCGTGTGAGGAATAGCGATGCCGGCAAAATATCATATAGACACCCAGCCCGTCCCCAACAGGTTCCAGCCCGTGATCCGCTCGGGCGTCATTGCCTGGGAAGAGGGCTGTCTGAGGTGCGTGCGGTGCGTCAAAAAGGAATGTGTCTACAAGGTCTACGAAAAACGCGGGCTCGATCCGCGGCAGATGCTCGACTCTCTCGACACTATTTGCAAGGACTGTTTCCGCTGCGTCCAGAATTGCCCCAACCGCCTGATCGAGAAGGGCGTCAACCCTTCATATAAGGCGCTTGGAGACGAGTACTGGACCCCGGAAATCATCTCGTGCCTCTGGTTCCAGGCAGAGACCGGGCGCATCCCGGTGTCCGGCGGCGGATATGGCGGCCCCTTCTCGGGATCCGGCTTCGATGCAATGTGGACCGATATGTCGGAGATCGTCCGCCCTACCAGGGATGGCATACACGGCCGCGAATATATCAGCACAACCGTCGATCTTGGACGAAAGGTAAAGGCCCTGGAGTTCGAGGCCGGCAACGGCCGCCTCACTTCCTCCATCCCGCCCCTCGTAGAGGTACCCCTGCCGGTGATCTTCGATGTCCTTCCCTTTTCGCCACCGGGCCCGCTGATTACCCGGGTCATCCTCGGCGCCGCGCGCCAGGTGAAGACCCTCGCGGTGGTACGTGCCTCCGCATGGGATACCGATTACGAGCCTTATCTGAACGAGACGCTCCTTTACGTCGATGAGGAAATAGACCGGCTTGACGCGCTTCTCGGTGCGCTGCGTCTTGTCGAGATCGACGACTCACCCGACGTTCTCTCCCGCCAGGCGGCCTTCAAGGCACGGAACCCTCGTCTCGTCGTCGCCATACGTCTGCCCCTCGACGGCAATTCAGCGGCCAGGACGGCGGACCTTACCCATGGCGGCGCCGAGGTGATCCATCTCGTTGCCGACACCCACGGTCTCGACGGACATGTTCAGCCCATGTTCATAAAAGACCGGATGAGGCAGATCCACCTGCATCTGGTCAACGAAGGTATCCGCGACCTCGTGACCCTGATCGGCGGAGGAGGCGTGGCCATGGCCGAGCACATGGCGAAGCTGGTCATCTGCGGCGCAGATTTGGTCTCCTGCGATATACCGCTCCTCGTCGCCATGGAATGCCGCGTCTGCAAGCGGTGCGCTCAAGGCATCCTGTGCCCCGTGGAGATCGACACGGTCAACCCGGGATGGGGTGTGGCGCGCATCGGCAACCTTATCGCGGGTTGGCACAACCAACTCATCGAGGTCCTCGGCGCCATGGGGATCAGGGAAGTGCGTCGTTTGAGGGGCGAGATGGGAAGGGCCATGTTCTACGAGGACCTTGAAAAAGAGTTCGCCACACTAGGAAAGCGGAGTTAAACTCATGGCAGATCAGACCACATTTATGTTCCCCGAGGCAAAACGGACGCCCACCCGCTTTCGCAACCCCCACTCGAAATACCGTCTGATCGTCGGTGAGGCGTGTGATAACTGCGGCATCTGCGTTTCCCTCTGTCCTTATGGGGTCTTTCGGAAAGGCACGAAAAAGCCCAGGGCAATAGGCGATCACCTCTGTAGGGGACCCGGGTGCGAGAAGGAATCCTTTTGCTGTATTCGTCAATGTCCTAAGGCGGCCATAAGCATGCGCCTCAACCCGTCTTTTGAGATGCTCGGGGACAGGCGCTGGACGCCCGACCTCCTTGCCGGTACGTGGTATATGGCGGAAACGGGGGAACTCCCCTATCAGGACCTGAACTATAAGACGGGCGCATCGCGTGGCGGGTTCGACAAGATCCGCTTTGTCTATCCCCGCCAAAACGGCTCAAAGATCAAGGCAGAGGATATCTCCTGCGCCGTCAACCTGAATCACTCAGGCGACCGGCGTCCCCAGGTGCGGATTCCCCTGCCCCTCTATCTGGGGGGCATGTCCTTCGGCTCTATCAGCATCGTCTCCATGCTCTCGCGGGTGAGGGCCGCCACAGCCCTCGGCACCTTCTGCTGTACCGGAGAAGGGGGCTACCCCGACGAACTGAAGCCCTATGACGATCACGTGATCACCCAGGTGGCGACCGGGCTTTTCGGCGTCCGGGAGGAAACGATCAAACGGGTCTCCATCGTGGAATTCAAGTATGCCCAGGGAGCAAAGCCGGGTCTTGGCGGACACCTCCTTGGCGACAAGGTGACGCCCAGGGTGGCGGCCATGAGAGAGGCTGTGCCGGGAAGCGCCCTATTCTCCCCCTTCCCCTTCCACAGTGTCTATTCCGTCGAGGATCACAAGAAGCATGTAGACTGGATCAAGGAAGTGAACCCCCGGGCCCTCGTGAGCGTGAAAGTCTCCACGCCCACCGACGTGGACATGGTTGCCGTGGGGAGCTTCTTCGCGGGCGCCCATATCATCCAGCTTGACGGAAGTTATGGCGGGACCGGTGCGGCCCCTGATATCGCGAAGAAGAATATTGCAATGCCCATCGAATATGCCGTCCCCAAAGTGCATAAGTTTCTGAAGGAGGAAGGAATCCGGGACCGGGTGACCTTCGTCGCAAGCGGCGGTATCAGGACTCCCCATGACATGGCAAAGATTATCGCCCTCGGAGCAGATGCCGTCTGCCTCGGGACCGCAGATCTCGTTGCCCTGGAATGCCTTCGCTGCCACCATTGTGAATCGGGCCGCGGCTGTGCGCGGGGCATCGCCACGACCGACGACGAGCTGACCGGCCTCATGGATCTGGAATGGGGCACGCAGCGCATCGTCAACCTGTATCTTGCCTGGCGGAAGGCGCTCGTCGCTATCCTCCAGCGGCTCGGCATGCGGAGCGTCACCGAGCTGACGGGCCGTACCGACGTGCTCGTCCACCTGGACTATATGAAACAGGAAGAAATTGACGGAGAGTTGGACTAATGTCGGAGTCTCATGAAAAGGCACAGGAGAGGGGGCGGTCCGAACCCCGGGTAACGAGCGAAGCGAGCTGAGCGGGGAGGCTCGGCGGGCTTTGCCCGTCGAGGGGGTGCTGAGCCCCAATAACGAGCGAAGCGAGCTGAGCGGGGAGGCCGGGTGGCCACCCAGCAAGGCAATATGGAGCCGGGTACCCGGCCCTGTGCGAAGCGGGTCGTGGCTTTGCCCGTCGAGGGGGTGCTGAACCCCAATAATTGTCTAAAGAGGATCACATGAAAGAGGAATCATACGCCGCATTAATCGCCAATTCCCGCACATCCCTCAAAGATAGAGCCCCCGCGGGACCGTTCCGTGAGGCGGAGGAAGGGGGATGCGGCGTCACCGGTTTCGCCTGCAGCATCCCGGTAAGCGGCCGCCATATCATCGAGCCTTCGGTGCAGATGCACAACCGCGGCAACGGCAAGGGCGGCGGTATCGCAGCAGTCGGTCTCGGCGCGGACCAGCTCGGCGTCGACCAGAAGACGCTCGATGAGGCGTTCCTCCTTCAGATCGCCCTTCTCGATGATTCCGTCCTGCCCGAGCTTGAGCAGCGGTTCATTCGACCCCACTTCCGCGTCGACCACGAGGCGTTTCTTGACACTGTCGACGACTACCGCGACATCCCGGGCCTGGAGGTCAAACCGCCCACGGTGAAGCGCTACTTTGTGCGCGTCACGCCGGATAGACTCGCCCGCTTTCAGGGGGAGCGCGGCCTTCAACGCCTGCCCCTTGACAAGGTAGAGGAAGAGTTCGTCTACCAGAATACCTTTCTCCTCAACCAGGCCTATTACAGCTCTCTCGGCGACAAGAAGGCTTTTGTCCTTTCTCACGGAAGAAACATGATGATCCTCAAGATCGTCGGCTATGCGGAGCAGGTCGCCCAGTACTACAAGCTGGAGGGCTTCAAGGCTCACGTCTGGATAGCCCATCAGCGCTATCCCACCAAGGGCCGTGTCTGGCATCCGGGCGGTGCTCACCCCTTCGTGGGGCTCGATGAAGCCCTTGTCCATAACGGTGATTTTGCCAACTATTACTCAGTGACCGAGTACCTCCGGCAGCGGAACGTCTACCCCCTCTTCCTCACCGACACGGAAGTATCCGTCCAGGTCTTCGACCTTCTCAACAGGGTCTACGGCTATCCCCTGGAGTACATCATCGAGGCCCTGGCGCCGACAACCGAAATGGATTTTGACCACCTGCCCGAAGAAAAGCAGCGCATCTACCGGCATATTCAGGCCACCCAGATCCACGGCTCGCCGGACGGCCCCTGGTTCTTCATTATTGCCCGCTCGATCCCCAGGGAGCGCAGGTTCCAGATGATCGGCATTACCGACACGGCCATGCTGCGTCCCCAGGTCTTTGCCCTTCAGGAGGGTGCATTTCAAGTCGGCCTCATCTGTTCGGAGAAGCAAGCCATTGACGCGACCCTCCAGAGCCTTGCCTCGGAGGACCCGCGGTTCGGTACCATCGCCGACCGGTATTGGAACGCGAGGGGTGGCAGCTACACCGACGGCGGCGCCTTCATCTTCACCATCTCCGAGGCGGAAGGGGGCCATAGCCTGACCTGCACCGACAAGTTCGGCAGGGAGATAAAGATACCCACCGACAAGCAGGCTTACGACTTCAGCGCCTACCCCGCCCTGGCCGCCCTTTCCACGACCGTAAGAGCCGACCTGAAGAAAGCGCATGCCACCCTCGACGCGGACGCTCTCTTCCGCTATTTCACTCAAGGCTTTCTTGACTGGGGGTTTGCGGAGATACGGAGCCGCCTTGCCTTCCTCGCAGGGCTCGCGGCAGAGGAGGACTCGAAGCCGGTCGTTATCGAGCTCCTCACGCGCCTTCTCGACCGCCGCTATCCCACGGGAGCAAAGAGGAGACGGTCCCTCCTCCAGATGGTGACGGATGCACTCGACCACATTTTCCTTGACGTGCCACTTATCACTGCCGGGGCACCCGCTTGCGGGTCGTCCCCCTCAAACAAAGAACGTGAGACGCCGCGAGGCGCCTTTGTGAGGATCGATTTCTCCTCCCGAAAGGGTTTACGACCGCCAAAAGAGGGCGAAGAGATCCTCCTGACCAATGCCGGCGGTTTCCCGCCCGAAGGCGATGAGGGTCATGCCCGGCTTGTGTGCGATGCCTACGCCCTCGGGTGGCGCCGATTCATCTGCTTCGGCCATCGGGGACAGCGCTTTCTCGGCTCCGGTCTCGGTCCGGAAACCCATGGTGTCCGCATCGACGCCTATGGCTCGACAGGTGATTATCTCGGCTCCGGCATTGACGGTCTTGAACTCTACGTGCACGGGAACGGTCAGGACCAGATCGGCCAAATTCTCAAATCCGGCAAGCTCGTCGTCTACGGCGATGTGGGCCAGACTTTCATGTATGGCGCTAAGGGTGGTGAAGTCTATGTCCTCGGGAACGCCGCGGGGCGGCCCCTTATCAACGCCGCGGGGCGGCCGAGGGTCGTCATCAACGGCACAGCCCTCGATTTCCTCGCCGAATCGTTCATGGCCGGCGATCCTTATAATGGCGGCGGTTTCGTGATCGTGAACGGCCTTGCCTTCGACGATGAAGGGCACGTGGTCCCCCAGGAGACCCCATATCCCGGCTCGAACCTTTTCTCCCTCGCCTCCGGCGGCGCCATATTCGTGCGCGATCCGGAAGGCACCCTCGTGGACGAACAGTTGAACGGGGGGCGGTTCCTGCCCTTCGGCGACGCCGAATGGGAGCTGATACGGCCCTACCTTGAGGAGAATGAGCGCCTCTTTGGCATCATCGTTGATGAGCTTCTCACCGTGAACGGCAGCAGGCAGAAACCCCACGAGGTATACAGGATGATAGGGGCGGTAAAGCTCTCCGTCCTCGCCGCGGGCGCGGAGGGGGGGACGCAACAGTGGGAGGACGACGAATAGCAGGGGGCGGCCGGGTTAATTTCGCGCCTTGCCACCCGGCCAAAGCACTATGGAGGCTGGGTACCCGGCCCATGTCCCATCGCCGCTCCCGTGACGAGGGCCACCTTTCCCGTAAAATCGAAGCTTGGAGCGTTTGCCGTCTTCATTCCTTACCTCTGGGATTAATCATGGGATTATCGTCACATTCCTTTCTCGTCTCGGAACAGCCTCAGCCTGTTGTAAAGCTTCCTGTCGCGCTCACGCTTTACCATCTCGGCCGCGCCTTCTCTGTAATCGTAAAACCCGCCGCCGGTTTTTAGGCCCAGCCGGCCCTTGTCGATGAGTTTCCTAAGGATCGGCGAGGGGGCAAAATGTTCCCTGTGGAGCTTGTCGTACAGGTATTGGTAAACCGAGTAATACACATCCGCGCCCGCCTGGTCGCAGATCTCGCAGGGACCGTATGCGCCGAGGCGGAAGCCGAAGGAAGACTTCACAATACGGTCCACCTCCTCTGGTGTAGCGAGCCCTTCCTCGACGATGCGGAAGGCCTCGGCCGCCATGGCAAACTGTATCCTGTTGGCTACAAACCCCGGGCTGCTTTTGCAGAGGGTAGGCACCTTGCCGATATGCTTCATGAACTCCATCGTGCACTCGACCGTCTCGTGGTCGGTGGCGTCGGCGGGGATCACCTCGACTGCCGGGGTGATCTGGGGCGGGTGAAACCAGTGTGCGCCGATGACCCTCTCGGGATGGGCAGTCACAACTGCGACCTCATTGATGTCGAAGGAAGAGGTGTTAGTCGCCAGAGGCACCCCCGGCCGAGCGTTTTTATCCAATCGACTGAAGACAGCCTTTTTCAGCTCCAGGTCCTCGTAGACCGCTTCCAGGACTAGATCGGCGGCCCGCGCGGCCTTTTCCATGTCGGTCGTGAAAGTAATGCGCGCCAGGGAAGCGTCCGCCTGGTCTCTGCCTATCTCTCCAAGCTCGACCATATAGGCAAGGCTGTCGGCGATCCAGGTCCTTCCCCTTGATAGGATCTCATCGGTTTGGTCCGCGAGCAGGACATCGACCCCTTTCATTGCCAATACCTGAGCGAATCCGTGCCCCATGATCCCGGCGCCGACGACGAGCACCATTCGTATCGATCGCATGTCCTTCTCCTTTCCCGGTCTTTCCCGGACACGCCGGCCGGTTTACACCACTATCTTCTTTGCCCGGTATGCCTTCAGGTAACCCATGCAATAAGGGTCGGCACCCACAATCACCTGGGCCGCGTGTACCGTTGACTGTAGCGCCTGGTCCCTGACGTCGATAAAGAGCGTGTCTAGGCCCGCGAATATCGCCATGGCAAGGAAGGTCCGGTTGATAAGCTTTCTCCCCGGCAGACCCATGCTCACGTTGCTGGCCCCACAGATGATGTGGGAGCGGGGGAACCGGGCCCGTAGCGCCCGGATTGTATCGAGCGTCACGAGACCCGCTTCGGACTCGACCGCGACTGTAAGCACGAGGGGGTCGAAGTAGATATGGTTTTCGGGAATGCCCGCTTCTATCAGGTGGCCGGCCATTTGCGACGCAATGTCGCACCTGGCCTCCACCGTCTTCGGTATGCCCCGGTCGTCCATGCAGAGAGCGACGACTTTGCACTTGTTCTGCGAAACAACCGGGAAGAGGGCGCGCCACTTCCATTCCTCGCCCGATATCGAGTTGAGTATCGGGGGCTCGTCATGCCTGTAAACGGCGAGGGCAGAAGCGAGGGCGTCGGGGTTCGCGCTGTCTATCATAAGAGGGATGGGGACTTCACTTTGGACGAGGCCGACCAGCCAAGGAAGGTCCTCCGTCTCCACGCCCGTGCCCGTACCGGCGTTCACGTCGAGCATCTGCGCCCGACACTCAAATTGTGTCCGCGCCAGCTCCCTGAGGAAGGCCTCGTCCCTTTCGAGGATGGCCTGGCCCACCTTGGGTATAGTCCCGTTAATCGATTCACCGATGATCAGCATGGTTCTTCCTTACCGCATCCGGGCGGCCCTTGCTACGGGCCCTCGGCAAACGCTCTCGCCTGCGCCACTGCGTCGTATGCGTCTTTGCCCCTGAAGTCCGCGCCTATCTGCTTCGCAAATTCGTCCGTCGTGGGCGGCCCACCGATCATCACCTTAACTTGGCCGAAGAGACCCGATGCCTTAAGGGCATCCATCGTGTTCTTCATCGAAATCATAGTAGTCGTGATGAGGCATGATAGGGCCAATATCCCTGCTTTTTCGGCCTTCAGCGCGTTAACGAAGGTTTCCGGGCTTACGTCATAGCCGAGGTCAACGACCCTGAAGCCCACGCCCTCGAACATCATGCCCACTATATTCTTGCCTATGTCGTGGAGGTCGCCCTGGACGGTCCCGATGATGATCGACCCCTTAGGCTTGAAATCCGTCTTCACGAGGAGGGGCTTCAGTATCTCCAGTCCCTTCTGCGATGCCTTCGCGGCGACGAGCATCTCCGGGATATAGCATTCCCCCTCGGAAAACTTTTTACCAACTATGTCGAGAGCCTCTATAATGCCTTTCTGAATGATCTCGCTCGGCGGCCGGCCTTCGGCCAGAAGGTCGTTCACCTTGCCCTGGGTCGCCTTGAAGTTCCCTTCCTGGACCGCCTCCACAAGCTCTGCATACGATCCCATAGTGCGCCTCCTTAGAGTAAAAAACAATCTAAACGGGACAGAGCGGGACCCGTCTTAAGCCCGGATCGGGTATCTCCCGTACTCCTTGCCCGCCCGGTACATTGCCACGATGTTTTCGGGAGGTGTGTCGTCCTGCAGCGCGTGTGCAGGGGCAAGAATGAACCCGCCTCCCGGCGCCAGTTGCCTGATCCTCAATCGCACTTCCTCCCTTATCTGATCGACGGTGCTGAAAGGCAAAACCCTTTGGATATCCATTGCCCCGTGAAAAACCAGCTTTTCCCCGAATTCTCTCTTTATCATGTCCATGTCCATGCCGGCAGCGGTTGTTTGCAAGGGATCGAGAATGTCTAGGCCGCAGTCGATAAAGATGGGGATAAGCTTGTATATGCTACCGCACGTATGGAAAAATATCCTTCCCTCCGGGTTCTCTTTCTTGAAATAGCCCTTCACCGTCCTCCACTGCCGGTCTAGGATAGGCCGGAACATCCTGTCCACCATGGCGGGAGAGAAGATCGGCCCGTTCTGTCCCCCAAGGTCCCACCCTGTGAAACGGACGATCTGCACGTATTTTCCGATGAGCTCGATGCAGACCCTGTTGAACTCAATGGCCAGATCGCACAGCTTGTTCAGCAGGGCGGTTGCGAACTCCGGGTCTACGACGAGATCGGTCCACCACTGCTCGATCCCACGGAGGTACCCCGCGATCTCCCCGCTCCCCCTTTCGAGCCAGACCTGGATGGCATAATCCGTGTTGTCGTGCCACCACTTAACCCGCTCGACCAGCCCTTCGGTGACCTCCGGGTCATGCGGGTCCGGCCAGGGATAATCCTCGAGGTCGTCGATCGTTGCATCCTTCAACGGGTTTCCGACCATCTCCAGATAGAAGCCCCCTCCCGGCCGTTCGATCCGCTTTCTCCTGACCCCCCATTCGTCTACAATCGTCCCGTCGGGCTGCTCCTTGGGATAGCCGCTCGGCGGCCTGGAGCCGAGGTGGACGACGTCGATGTCGAGGACCTCCAGTACTTTCAGGTCGATGGGGACATAGGTGAGCCAGTTCGTAATCTTCGGCTCGGGATCGACCTCGCCTGCCAGGCCAAGATGGTTCACCAGCCTGGTGTAGGCCCCGAGGGTGATCGTAAGGTCCATAGGGACCCGATCGGGCTCCCTGCGGTTAAGGGTCTCGACGACTCTTTCCCGGGATGTCATTTCACGCATGGAATGCCTCCTGGTCAGTACGATCCATATCGCAGTCCGGCCTCGTACATGGCGATGATGTTCTCGACAGGGGTGAACGTCTGGATGTCATGGGTGGGGGCGAAAAGAAACCCGCCGTCCGGGGAGAGGTCCCCAATGACCCGCCGGACCTCTTTCTCGACATCCGATGGCGTCCCGTGGGGGAGGATCTTCTGGGCGTCGATGCCTCCCCAGAAGCAGATGTCCTTGCCGTACTCCTTCTTGAGCAGCGCCGTGTCCATGCCCTTTGCGTTCGTCTGCACTGGGTTCAGTATATCGACTCCCGCCTCGATCAGGTGTGGGACGAGTTTGAAAATGGCCCCGCAGGAATGCTGGGCCACCTTCGCAGTAGAATGGCGCTTTATCGCATCGAAGATCTTCTTCTCGTAAGGGCGTACCCTGGTCTTGTAGTGATCTGGCGAGATCATGGGCGCAGTCTGTGTCCCCAGGTCGCAGGTGACGCAGAAGAACTGAAGGTACTCTCCGACCTCCGTGAGGAAGTTTTCCACCATCCGCGCAAGGATGTCCGATATCCTGTCCGAGAGGGCGTGGAAGAATTCCTGTTCCAGGAGCATGTCCGTCATGGCCCGCTCGACCCCTCTCATGATCCAGGTCGTCTCGAATGTTCCTTTCATGTAACTGCCCACCGCGAAGCCTTTCTCGTGGTACTCTTTGGCAAGCTCTCTTACCCCTTCATACCTGCTGCGGTCGTCAGGATCAGGCCAGGGATGCGCCTTTATTGCGTCGAGGCTCGCCTCTTTGATAGGGAAGCCCACATGGTCGTAATAGAAACCGCCGTGGGGCCGCTTCAGGGTCGCTCCCCACTCATCGACCAAGGTGTCCGCAGCGGCGTTGGTCTTCGGGTCCCATGACGCGGCGGCCTTCATGTAGACGTACCGGGTATCGATGTGGAATCGACGGAGAATTGATTCATGGACGACCGCGAGCCCTAGGCGACTGTCCAATACCTCGGTCGGCGTATTGACCCCCAGGCGCTTCTTCAACTCTTCGTAGCCAGCCAGACCGATGCCCGAGCCTCTGGAGCCGAAATCCTGGGGCACCCTGTCGGGCACCTGATGATTGAACGCACTCCATACCCTTTCTTGACTGGTCATCATAGTACCTCCGAAACAAATTGCCCTTACATCCCCAGCAATGACAGCCTCCGCTCCGGGTTCTCAAGTAGTTCCGAGGCGGTCCCGCCGTAGATAACCCTGCCCGTGTCCATCATGTAACACCGCTCCGAGACGGACAGAACGATGGTCGAGCTCTCCTCGATGATGAGGATCGTGATGCCCGTCGCCTTTAGCTCGTGGATGATCTTCATCACCTCCTCGACTATGATCGGCGCGAGTCCCTCCGTCGGCTCGTCCATCAGTATGAGGTCCGGATTGCCGAGTAGCGTCCGGGCTATGGCGAGCATCTGCTGCTCGCCGCCGCTTAAGTTCTCTCCCTTCCGGTTCTTCAGAGGCTCAAGCTGGGGAAAATGCTGATAGACTTTTTTGAGCGTCCATTCCCCCTTTCTCTCGTGCCTTCGCCCGACTTCGAGGTTCTTCTCTACGGTCAGGTTGGCAAAGATCCTCCTCTCGTCCGGCACAAGGCCTATCCCTTCCCTTGCAATCAGGTAGGGCGGTCGGCCAATCATCTCCTTCCCGTTGAACCGTATCGATCCGGAGCGGGGCTGCACCATTCCCATGATGCTTTTCAGCGTCGTCGTCTTGCCGGCCCCGTTTCTGCCCAGCAGGCTCACGACTTCCCCCTTCTTTATCTCGAGGGACACGTCGAAAAGCACGTGCGCCTCTTCATAGAAGGTGTTGATCCTGTCAACGACTAGCATGCAACGTCCTCCCCGCGGGCGCTCCCGTCATCTGCCAAGGTAGACCTCTCTGACGGTCTCGTTGTTCTTGATCTCGCCGGGCGCGCCGTCGGCGATGATCCTGCCCTGCTGCATGACGACGATCCTGTCCGATATGCCCATGACGATGTCCATATCATGCTCGACGAGGAGAATCGTCCACTTCTTCGTAAGGTCGCGGATAAAGCGGGCGACCCCGGCCCTCTCGTGGGTCCCTACTCCGCACGTCGGCTCGTCGAGGAGCAGTACTTGGGGGTTTCCCGCAAGAGAAAGGCCTATCTCCAGGATGCGCTTGTCCCCGTAAGAAAGGTTCTTCGCCTTGAGGCGGGCCTTGGGAGCAAGACCTATCCCGTCTAGAATCTCCTCAGCACGCTTCGTCACACCCGACAACCGGCTCGGGGAGACAAAGAACTCCATCCCATGACCCATCTGGGCCTGCACTGCGACCCTAATATTCTCGAAGACCGACATGTCTGCGAAGATTTTCAGGATCTGGAAGGACCGGCTTATGCCTAATTTGACGATCTTATGGACGGGCATCGACGTGATTTCCAGTGCGCCGAAGAAGATCCTCCCCGCGGTCGGCTTGTACAGGCCAGTCAAAAGGTTGAAAAGCGTAGTTTTCCCTGCCCCATTTGGGCCTATTACGGAGGTGAGCCCTTTTTCGATTTCGAGGTTGACCCCATCCACCGCCCTCAACCCGCCGAAGGCAATCGTCAGGTCCTCTGTCCTTAAGACAGGTATCGCTTCTCTATCCCCGTTCACGCGCTCGCCTTCGTCCTTTTCAGCAGACCTAGGATGCCTTCCGGAATAAGCATGATGATGGCGATGAAGATCATCCCCAGGATCAGCAGCCAGTGCTCGGTAAAGGCGCCTATGGCATTCTGGAGAATGACGAAAATGCCGCCTCCCAGTATGGGACCGAAGAAGTTGATCAAGCCCCCGCCCATGATGGTGACCATGACCACATTGCCTGACTCGGTCCAGTTCATGTAAGTCGGGAAAACGGCGCCGTGCTGGAGCAGGAACATCGCCCCCGCAAGACCCGAGACTACGCCGGAGATCGTGAAGGACATCCATTTATAGAAGGCCGTGTTGTACCCTACGTATTTCGCCCTCATTTCGTTCTGCTTGATCGATTGGAGCACGCTCCCGAAGGGCGAATGGACCAGTCTCCAGATGAGGATCATCACGATCATGAACACGGCAAGGGTAAAGAAATAAAAGGCCATAGGCCCCTTTAGGCTGACGGCCGGCAGCCCCGGTAGTGCCAGGGGTGGCCTCGTGAGTCCCGTGAGGCCCGTCTCTCCTCCCGTCACTTCATCCCAACGGAAGGCTACCAGGAAGAACATCTGGCTAAAGGCAAGGGTCAAAAGGGAGAGGTATATGCCCCTTTTTCTGCATATGAGGGCGCCCACGATCCCCGAAAAAACGCCTGCCGACACCATCCCCATGAGTAACCCCAGCCACAGGTTCTCGGACCACTTCAGCTGGGTAAGAGCCATGGCGTAGGCCCCGATCCCAAAAAACGCCGCATGGCCAAAAGAGGCTAGGCCTGTGTAGGACAGAAGCAGGTTGAAACCCAGGGCGAACATCGCGTATATGAGAATCTCAGAGGCCAGAGCCGTATACCCTTTGATGAGGGGCATGAGGTAGGGCATGATGAGAAAGAACAGGAACATCCAAAGAAAGGGGTGCCTCAAGAAGCGTTTCATCGATTCCAGGTCTCCATCGTCTATTCCTCGAGCAAGCTCTTTTCGCCCATGATCCCTCGCGGCCAGAAAAGGAGGACGGCCGCTGCCAGGATGTACATCACCAGATCGGACATGCGCGGGAAGAACATTACCGCAAGGCTGACCGACAGCCCGACGGCGAGCCCGCCGATCAACGTGCCCCAGAAGCTCCCTATCCCACCGAGGACAACAATAACGAAGGCGGGCATGATGGCATCATTGCCCATGCCCGGGCGGACCGTCCACAAGGGGCCCGCGATGACGCCCGCGATGCCTGCCAGTGCAGATCCGAACCCGAAGACGAACGTCCTCAGCCGGTTGATGTTGTTCCCCAAAACGGCTACCATCTCGCTGTCCTGTGCGCCCGCTTTCACTATGGCGCCGTAAGAGGTCTTCTCAAGGAATATCCAGACCAAAAAGAGGATAAGCCCGCAGATGACGGCCAGGAGGAGACGGTATTTCGAGTAAAGCATGAAACCGAGGTCTATGGACCCTGAAAACAAGAGGGGGGCGGCCATGGAATGGCCGAGCTTCCCCCAGATCATGCGGATCAACTCTTCCACGCTCATCGCTATGCCGAAGGTGAGTAGCAGGCAGAAAAGGGCGTCCTTACCGTACATCCTCCTGACGGCCAGGCGCTCTATGATGATGCCGACCAGACCCACCATAAGGGGTGAGATGACAAGGGCCGCCCAGAACCCGAGGGTGTTGCGCATAGTCAGGGCGAAGTAGGCGCCGAGGGCGAAAAGGACGCCGTGAGCAAAGTTGATGACCCCTACAACCCCAAGCATCAAGGTAAAGCCGATGGCTATGGTTGACAAAAGGAGACCAAGGACTATGCCATTGATCCCCTGCGACAAAAAATCGATTGCACTAGGCATGAATCCCTCTCTGGAAGTAGCGGCGCGGCCTCTTCTCCGCGCCGTTCTGTTTCGCCGCTTTTATTCTCCGGGCAGTTTTTCCATCTTCGCCTTGCTGAGAGTCCTCGTGACCGCGTTATCCATGCCCTTTCCGTATCCCACGTACTCGAAAATGTCCGTCCACTCTTTCATGTTCTTCTTCGGCCTGAAGTAGTAAAAATCCTGCACGAACTGGTGGTCCCACTCACGGATCGTAAGAGGGTCGTGCTTCAGGCTGTCCTTGACTACGTGTCCCTCCATCGCCTTGATGACCTTGGGGGCATCAAGGGTGCCTGTCCGCTCGACGGCCCGCAGCAGTTCCCTGACGCCCATGTAAGTGTTAAAGCTGTTTGTAGTGGGGACCGGATATACAGGGCGGGGGAAGAGCTTCTTATACTTCTCCACGTGCTCCTTTATGCCGGGCACGCCGGGTATCGTATAGTGCCACTCTACGCCCATGAGGGTGAATATGGAGTTCTTCTCCGGACCGACAGTCCAGGCGTCTTCAAAGTCCTCAAGGGGAATGACGATCTTCGCTATTTTGTGTAGGCCGAATTCATACATCTGCTCGACCATGGCCGTGAAGTCCGCACCGGCCACGTTCACCATCACAACCTCGGGCTTCGCCCCTCTGACCTTTAGAAGGAAACTGCTGAAATCGCGCGTATTGAGAGGGATTTTCGACTCCCCCACCTCCTGTGCCCCATTTTCTCTCATGAACTTACGGCAGCTTTCCGTGAGGGTCCAGCCCCAGCTGTAATCGTGTGTGAAATAGTACCATTTCTTCCCGAGATGCTGAGCCACGTAAGGGGCGATGGTGTGGGCGATCTGATAATTGACGGGAGGGACCTGGAAGAAGAAGCGGTTGGCTTTTTCTCCGGTAAGGATATCAGAGTTGGGATCAACGCTCATGACGATGACCCCTTCCTTCTTTCCGAAGTCGGCCATTGCTGCGCAGACGGAGCTACCCCCAGCGCTCGCGAAGAAATTGACCTTCTCCGCCTGAAGAAGTCTCTGAGCCTTCCTTATGGAGAGAGCGGCGTCGGTGGCACAGTCCTCCTCCACTACCTCTATCTTTCTCCCTAGAAGGCCTCCCTTAGAGTTGAACTCGTCGATGGCCTGGGCCATGCCGCACCGTACCGACGCGCCAAGAAAGCCATAGTTGCCGCTGAGAGGGATTACGGCTCCGATCTTGATCGGTGCCTGCTGCGCCCGGAGGAGTGTCGGTGCCCCGGCAAATGTCAAGGTGCCTAGCCCGACAACGCTTCTCTTCAGAAAGGTTCTTCTCGAAATGCCGTTATCGTCTTTCTTTCTCATACGTTCCCCCTATTTTTGGTATGTACTCCTGCCTGCATGTCTGTCCGCGTCTCCCGTACCGCATGAGACGGATACCGATTGTGCTTTATCGTTAAAGCTATGCCAATCAAGATTCCGTTTGTCAAGAAAAAAATCCGGGCAATCACTAAGTCCCACACCTCCCTCCTACCTCTTCCCGTACTTATCCTTCCTCACCTTGCACGATATGGCGTGGGCCAGCATGTTCTCGTAGTTGCAGGCCCGCTCGCAGACGTCCGCAATCTTATACGAGGCCTCTTTCGTTGCGTACTGGTAGGTGACCGTCTTGACGAACTTGCCGACGGAAAGGCCGCCCGTATAGCGCGCCGCCTTCATCGTGGGAAGCACGTGGTTCGTACCGATCGTCTTGTCGCCATAAGCAACGGTCGTCTCCTCACCAAGGAAGACCGAGCCGTAATTCCTGCAGCGGTCGAGATAGTACCGCCAGTCCTTCGTCTGGACCTCCAGGTGCTCCGGCGCCCAGTCGTCACTCTCCTTCACTGCCTCTTGCGGCGAATCGACCACGATCACGTCCCCGTTATCCCTCCAGGCGACGGCCGCGATCTCTTTAGTGGGCAGCACGGCCAGTTGCCTCTCCAATTCCTTCATCGTCTCAAGGGCGGTCTTTTCGGAAAGGGAGACAAGGCACTGGCGGGCGTTCGGGTCGTGCTCGGCCTGTCCGAGGAGGTCGGCCGCAAGGATAAAGGGGTCCGCCGTCTCGTCTGCGATGATCAGTATCTCCGTGGGGCCGGCCAGAAGGTCGATGCCGACCGTGCCGAAGAGCTGTCTCTTCGCCTCTGCCACGTACTTGTTGCCGGCGCCGACGATCATGTCCACTGGCGCCAGGCCTTCCATGCCGAAGGCCAGGGCCGCCAGGGCGTGGACGCCGCCCATGCAGTAGATCTCGTCCGCGCCGCCCGCTGCCATCGAATAGAGCGTCGCCGGCCAGAAACCTACGCCCTTCACGGGAGGCGAGCAGGCGACTACCCTTCCCACGCCCGCCACCTTGGGCGTGATGACGGTCATATGGGCGGAGGCGAGCATCGGGTAACGGCCGCCGGGTACGTAAGAGCCGCTCGACACGACAGGTATCACCTTCTGGCCCAGGTGGACGCCCGGCAGGGTCTCCGCCTCGAAATCGACGAGGCGCTTCATCTGCTCGCCTGCGAATTTCTTGATCTGCTCCTGGCAGAAATCGATGTCGTCGATCTCCGTCTGCGGCAACTTGCCCCGCGCCACTTTTATCTCATCCGCCGATATCTTGAAACTCTTGGGTGACCAGTCGTCGAACGTTTTCGAGTAGTGCCTGACCGCCGCCTCTCCTTCCTTTTTCACACGGTCGAGGATATTGCGCACCGTATCCTGGACGGCCCGTGTGTCCTCCTCCGGTTTTTTTACTGCCTTCTTTAGATATTTCGCCATCGAAAACCTCCTGCCTTCTTCAATTACGTGCCCGGCCGCGGCCTTGCGCCAGGATTATGCAGGCGCCACCCGCAGGACGAGCGTATGATGATCTCCGGCTGCAGCACGATCTGTCTCGCAGACGCGCTCTTTCCTTCGATCTTCTCGATAAGGATATCGACCGCGAGGGCGCCCATCTCGTATTTCTTCTGGTTGACGGTCGTTATCTCGACGCTCCTTATGGCGGCCGCCTCTATGTCGTCGAAGCCCACCAGAGCCACGTCTTCCGGGATGCGCCGGCCCGCAGCCAGAACCGCCTCCCTTACGCCGAAGGCCATGTAGTCGTTCTGCGCAAAGATAGCGGTCGGCGCGTCGGGCATCGCAAGGAGGTCGAGGGTTGCCTTATAGGCCCTCTCCCACGAGAAATCGCACTCGACGATGAACCTTGGGTCTATCGCAGAGCCCAAGTCACGCAGCGCTTTTTCCGCCCCTTCGGTCCTCTCGGCCGCAGTCGATACCGAAAGGGGCCCGGTGACGAGCGCTATCCTGCGATGCCCCAGCCTGTACAGGTGATCGACCGCCATGTAGCCGCCCGCTACGTTGTCGAGCACAACATAGGCGATCTTCTTCTCAATCGCCTTGATCCGTGTCCTCCTGTTGACGAGGACGAAGGGGAAGCCGTCATCGACGAGGGGCTTTATGTGGCGGTCCTTCAGCTCGACGGACGTGAAAATTATGCCGTCTACGCCCTTGCTCCTGAGGCTGTCAATCAGATAGCCTTCGCGGCTCGAATCGTAGCGTGTGCTGCACAGGATGATGCTGTAGCCTCGCTCCATCGCCTTGTCCTCGATGCCGTTGGCAAGCTCGGGGTAAAAGGGGTTCATGATGTTCGTGATGACTACACCTAAGGTGCCGCTCTTCCGGCTCTTCAGGCTCCGGGCGATGTGGTTCGGCCTGTATCTTATCTTCTCCGCTATCTCCTCGATCCGCTCCCTCGTCGCCCGACCTATCCTCGGATGGCCCTTGAGGGCCATCGAGACGGCCATTGGGGAGACGCCCGCCAGCTCCGCTATGTCTTTGATCGTCGGTCTCTTGTTCATAATGCTTTAACGATAAAGCAGAGTACCAGGGGGTGCTCACCCATGTCAAGAAAAAATGCCAGATGTCAACGCAAGGGAGAAACGTCCTATTCCGGGCAATGCTACACTGCTTCTTTTTACGAGGAGGCAGGGGATGGCGGGAGGGGACATTATCATTTTGCGGGGACAGAGGAACTTTGTGGTCATCGATTCCAGGAAGGAGCCGAGCATCACCTTCACTTACAATCAGAGCCTCCGGCCTGCATGCCAAACGTTGCTATTGCCATAAGAAAGGAATAGGGGTCAGATGGATTTAGTGGACACCAAAGTTGAGGTACAATATCAAACCAGACGGAGGTGTCACTATGGCGGAAGTTCTGCGGCAGGCAGGCTGTGGCATGAAAAACATTTTGTGTCCACTATTGACATCAGGGGTCACCCCCCCCCCTGAAACTGTCAACTTTTGTAAACCCCTCTTCTGAAGGGCTTGCAAGAGTTGGGACTCAGGAAGAGGGGGTGAGAAGGTTACTGAAAAATCCGTGCACAAAAGAGGTAAAAAGAGAGTATAAAGCAGCACACAATGGAAAAAGGCACCTTTTTTGAGTTGTTCGTGCACCCTTTCCTCATGAGCCGGTCCAATGGGTCCGGAGCGACCGGAATAGATTGAGTGAAGAAAGGGGCAAACAATTCTATTTCCATCAACACCATTCTATGATAGAAAGATATGCGAGAGAAATATGATGCTGCGGACTCAACACGAGATGGACCAGTTGCTTCAAGACCTTGGCTCTCCGGACTGGGAGGCGCGCTTCAAGGCAGCGGAGGGCTTGGGGAGGCTAAAACGGATAAGGGCCGTGAAGCCGCTTCTTGAGGCGCTCAAGGACGAAGAGGAATATGTCAGGGAGGCGACGGTATGGGCCCTGGGCGAGATTGGCCACAAAATGGCGGTGGAGCCGCTCATCCAGGCAGTGAATGACGTGGACAGATACGTGCGGGAAGGGGCGGTCGCGGCCCTCGGCAAAATCAAAGATCCCGGCGTGGTCCAACCGCTCGTCCGTGCCTTGCAGGATCACGAGGAATCGATGAGACGGGCGGCAGAGGAAGCCCTTGGAAGCCTCGGCCCGGTTGCGCTCCCCGACCTCGTCACACTTCTCGGTGCTGAGGACTGGGATATCAGATGGAGGGTCACCCATGTTATGGGTCGGACCAAGGACCGCTCCGTTCTCGATCCGTTGTGCCGGGCATTAAAGGATGAGAACGCGTATGTGCGGGAAGGGGCGGTCGC
>Ga0326728_10010702_pt1 | contig 21349 bp, 15 predicted proteins | sample MB3enrmetagenome_FD_207602 | JGI IMG/M metagenome (GOLD analysis project Ga0326728, IMG submission 207602) | Lab enriched peat soil microbial communities from McLean, Ithaca, NY, United States - MB31MN | ecosystem: Environmental > Terrestrial > Soil > Wetlands > Peat | place: USA: New York... | reverse complement strand
CAAGTGGTGACCAATCAGCTGTATCGGTTGACTGACCTTCAGACATCGTTCGGAGTCATCAATCTTGCCATCGTTCAGGGCCGCCCGGCCGTCCTCACGCTCAAGGAGACGCTCCAGGCGTTCGTCACTCACCGGCGCGACGTCGTCACCAAGCGCACGCGCTACGACCTTCGAAAGGCGGAAGCCCAGCGCGAGCTCATCGAAGGGCTCGGGATCGCGGTGGCGGACGTGGACATCGTCGTCCGCACCATTCGCGAGTCACCCAACACTGAGGCGGCGCGAAACGCCCTGATGCAGCTCCCTCTTCTCGGCCTCGAAGCGTTCGTCCGACGGGCCGGTCGACCCGAGAGCGAGATCCAGACTGCCAAGGAACGCACCCCATACAACCTGACCGAGCGGCAAGCGAAGGCCATCCTCGAGATGCGCCTGTCGCGGTTGACGGGTCTCGAGCAGGAGAAGCTTGCGACGGAGTATGGCGAACTTTGCGACGCAATCGCCCGCTACAGGGCCATCCTCGCGAGCGCCGAGCTTCTCGACAACGTCATCGTCTCGGAGCTCGAGAGCATTCGTGCCACCTACTCCGACAAGCGCCGAACCGAGATTCTGGACAGCGATGCCGACATCCCCGACGAAGCCCTCATTCAAGAAGAGGACATGGTCGTCACGATATCGCACGCGGGCTACATCAAACGCACGAGTCCCCGTGACTACCGTGCACAGCGCCGCGGCGGCCGTGGGCGAATCGGCATGGATGCGCGCGAGGAGGACTGGGTGACCCAGCTCTTCGTCGCGTCGACTCATGCCTATGTCTTTTTCTTCAGCGACAAGGGGAAAGTATACGTCAAAAAGGTCTACGAAATTCCCCTTGCCGCTCGCACGAGCAAGGGACGCGCGATCGTGAACTTCATCGGCATCGACCCTGGAGAGTCTGTCGCGGCCACGGCGTTCGTTCCTGCCATCGAGAAGGGCAAGTTCATCGTCACGGTCACGAAGCGGGGACAGATCAAGAAGACAGAAGTCGACGAATACGAGAATTTCCGCGAGAAGGGAATCATTGGCGTCAAAGTCGACGAAGGGGATCAGCTTCTCAGCGCAGACCTGACCGACGGCCAAGGGGACTTGATCCTGGCCACCAAGACTGGCCTCTCGATTCGATTTCCCGAAGATCAAGTTCGACCGATGGGACGTGCAACGCACGGGGTCAAAGGAATCGACGTCGGCGACGGTGACGAGGTCGTGGCCTTGGTGGTCAGCGAGCCCGAACGTCCAAATGTTCTCGCGGTTTGCGAGAATGGATTTGGCAAGCGAACTTCCATAGAGGAATTTCGCACGCAGAACCGCGGTGGCAAAGGAATCATCCTCATCGACGCAAGCGAACGCAACGGCCCTGTCGTCGGGGTAAAACTTGTAAAGGATGGCGACGAAGTTATGCTAATCACCGACCGAGGGCAGACCATCCGCACAAGGGTGGACGAAATTCGGGAAACGGGACGCAATGCTCAGGGCGTCAAGCTCATGACTCTCGCGGAGGGCGAGCGCATCGTAGCCGTCGAACGACTTGCCGAGAGCAGCGAAGGTCTCGACGGAACGAATGACACACTTCCTCCCAGCACGACCCCCCCCCCGGACGGGTCGACTCCGCCCACAGACGGCGGCATCCCGCCGACTGTGTTGAACTGACGACCTTCGCTCACCGATGCCTTCGACGCACTCTCCCATTTCCGCCAGAGAGCGACACGCACGCCTTCGCAACGCGCGAGAGTGTGCCGTGACAACCCTCGCGCGGCTGTCCGCTCAGCACCCGACGGCTCATTGCGAACTCGATCATCGATCCCCTTTCGAGCTGATCGTTGCGGTTGTCCTCAGTGCGCAGACTACCGACATTGCCGTGAACAAGGCGACGCCAAAGCTGTTCGCACGCTTTCCCGATGCCCCCGCGCTCGCCGCCGCGGATCCCAGGGACGTCGAGCCGTTCATCGCTTCGCTCGGGTTCTTTCGAACGAAATCCAAGGCCATCGTCGGTCTCGCCCGAGCCATAGTCTCTGCTCACGGGGGCAACGTGCCCCGAACTCTCGACGACCTCGTGAAGCTTCCGGGGGTCGGCCGCAAGTCCGCAAACGTGGTTCTCGGCGTCGCATGGGGTTGCCCCGAGGGGATGATCGTCGACACACACGTAACACGCGTCAGTCAACGACTCGGATGGACGCGCAACAAGGAGCCCGAACCGATCGAGCGCGATCTAAACTCGCTGTTTCCGCCTGACGGTTGGGACCACGCGAGTCACGTCATCGTCTTTCACGGCCGCCGCTGCTGCGACGCGCGCCGGCCTCGCTGTGCGGATTGCTCCGTCTCTGACGTGTGCCCTTCCGCCTTCGATGCCGCCGACGTCGGCCGCAAGACTCCTCCGGCCGGCGCGCCCAAGCGAGCGGTCAAAAAGCCCGCCGGGCGCAAGCCGAGGTAGCTCGCCGCCCCTCTTGAATGGATCTGTCCATCAGCGAAACGTGTCCTTCCGGCGCCGTACCCTGGCAAAGACGGTCACTTCGTCCGATGCCTCTGGGATCGACAGCACTTGCCGGATTTCCGGCGAAGAAAGTCGGAGAAACGGGTTGGTTCGCCGTTCCTCGTCGAGGGTCGTCCCGACGGTCGGTTTCGAGCCATCACGCAGCGCCGCCGCTCGCCTTCTCGCGGAAACGATCTCCTGATTGCTCGGCTCCACAGTCGCTGCGAACCGCAAGTTGTCTTCCGTGTACTCGTGACCCGAAAACACGCGAACATAGTCAGGAAGCGCCGCAAGAGTCGATAGCGACGCCGCCATCTGGGCCGGTGTTCCCTCCAACAGTCGCCCACATCCCGCCGAGAACAGGGTGTCGCCCGTAAACACCGCGTCTGCCTCCTCGACGAAATACGAAACGCCTCCCGATGTGTGCCCCGGAACGTGCAGACACAGCGCCCGAATGCTCCCGACACGGACCCTATCCTCGTGCTCGATCGCGTGAGTGAGACCGGGCAGGCGACCCGCGTCCGACACGTGGCCAACGACTTCGATGCCGTACTCGGACGCGAGTTCGACGTTCCCGCCGGTGTGATCCATGTGATGGTGGGTCGACCAAATCGCTCGCGGATGCACACGTTCCAGCGCGAGCGCTCGGCGAACCGGCTCCGCCTCCGAGGCGTCGATGACCACGGCGTCGCCGTCCCGCGCGATGACGAGGTAAGCGTAGTTGTCGCGAAGGCAGGGCACGATCACCACTCGCATATCGACCTCATTGTCTACTTCTATAAGCTCCCTCGAGACAGCCTATGTTGCAGGCGTAAGGGGTTACCTCCGTGATGCCCGCACGAAGCTCTCGATATCGCGCTTTCATCGCGGCGAATTCATCGCCTTTGGAGATGCCGTGCTGCTCGAGCGGATCATTCGCCAGGTCGTAGAGCATGCAGTAACTGTCGCCTCCAAAGCAGATGAGCTTGGACGTGCCGCGCACGAGCGCCCTTCGTCGAGCGTTGTCGCTGGTCGCCGGAAGATCCACGAGTACGTCGCGCGCGGCGGGCGCTGCTCCGTAGAGCTCGGACACGACCGAGACACCCTCGAGCGGATGTGTCGGCTTGACGCCGAAAAGGTCTAGAATTGTCGGCGCGATGTCGAGGCCACTGCGGGGAACGTCGATGTGACGCGGTCGGTTCCCCGGCGCGAATACGAAGAGCGGCACGTGGACGAGCGTGTTCCAGACTTCGAACCCATGTCGCATCATGCGGTGTTCATTGAACTCCTCACCATGGTCACTCGTCACGAACACCACGGTACGCGGCGCCCACGACTGCGCCGCGATGAAGTCGAGCAGCTGACCGATGTATCGGTCCGCAAATGAAATCTCGCCGTCGTACCGATCGCGATCACGTCTTCCCCAATCGAATCCTTCATGCTTAACGTAGATGTCGTGGGGATCCATCCAATGGCTCCAGAAGAAGAACCGTCGATTGGCGTTTTCCGACTCGCCCAGAAGCTGTTCGGCGAGTTCCTCCGTCTTGGGCGACGTCACTTCGCGATCTGTCACCGGATCGAACACGATTCCTGGCGTAATCTTCCACTCGTCGAACCCCACGTCGAATCCCGCCGTCGCAAAGTACAGGTGTGCCATCACGCCCATCGTGTGAATCCCCGCCTTCTGAAGATCGCGCGGAAAGAAAGCTTCCTTGGGATACGTGCCGAAGAAATAGCCGCTTCGGCGCAATTCAGATGGGAGTCTGCCTGCGAGCAAGCCTCCGAGGCTCATCGACGTGTACGACGAGACGGCATACGCTTGCGTGTAGCTTACCGACTTGCCTTCGAGCTCGGTAAGCCGCGGAGCTATCGGGCGGTCGTAGCCGGCCCATGGCATGTCCGCTCTCATACTATCGACGGAAAGCAGCACGACATTGCAGTTCTCGGGCGGGCCGCTGGGCACCAGAGGTCCCGCATCGACGGGGGCTGTTGCCTGCAGGCCGGCGCCGGCTGTCGTCGGTGGGGAGACGGCGGGCGCCTCGCGAGCGTGCGAACATGCCATGAGAACCGTTACGACCGCCCACGATCCGAGTCCAACGAAACCACGCTCGCCACTCCGTCGCAATGCGAACGAATGCTCCGAGACGTGACCAAACCTCTTACATCGTGATGCCGAATAGAAATTCCTCGCGTTTCCTCCTTCACCTTCTCGACGCGGTAACACAGGTCAACTAGCCACGCCGGGGCCCGACCCGACGCCGACGGATGTCGACTCCGCAGCCTCGCGAGGCGCAATCATTCCGTTCACGAGTCGATGCCGATGCGAAGTTTCTGCCTCAGCGCGAGATACTCTTCTCCGATGCTGTAGAGAACGAGTTCCTTGATGCGCTCCTTGATTGGAATGCTCGACGAGTCCTCCGTGTTACGGATGACCTCGCAAGCGACTCCGAGGTCGTGCGCCACGAGAAAGCCTGCCCTGTCAACCGTAAGGTCGATAGCCCCCACCCATTTCTTGAGGTCGATGGCTGCTCCCGACTGAAGAAGCTTCGACACCGTGCTGGCGAGCATCTCGCGCTGCACGCCTTGGAAGTCGGCCCCAATGTACTCGAGCGCCTCCGTGACCTGTCCATCCAAGTCCGGCGCAATCGGAAACTGCGGAACACATAGTTTGATGGCAGCGAAGAGCCACGCTTTGAGGCCCGTGCCCGTGGACACGAGGTGGCGGACGTAGAAGCCCGGACGAAAGTACGCGAGGTGGCGAGCAACGGAAAACGCGAGTGCCTGATTGGCAACGACGTTGTCGAACGCCGACCTACCGAGGAGGATGGCTGGCTCGAGGGCATGGGCAAACCCCAGCGCAGCGTTCTCTTTCGGATTTGGAAATACTGGAGGGGCGGTCGCACCGAAGACGCCGAGCACGTAGTAGATCGTCTGTGCGATCGGATAAGGCTGGTCGGGGCCGATGGCCATCCGATAGCTCGGATCGAATCCGAGAGCCTCGAGCGACTGCGCTCGTGCGCGCACGATTGTCGGTTGAATCGACGAGAAGAGGCGAGTCACGAGCGGATCCGCATCCGAATGGACAATGCGACGCATCCAGTCTTCTTCGTCGACCACGGCCTGAGCCGGAGCCGGCGTCTCGGCCCTATGTTTGCGGTAGAAGCGTTCTTCGTCCGGCTCCGCGCGATTCAGCACGCTCAGCGCCTGACACACGCACCACGCGGGATCCGGGCGACGCGCTTCGGTGTAGAGATGTCGGAGGAGCTTGTAGCTCTGCAATCGATAGGGATTTCGATTGAGAATCAGTGCCTGCGCCTTCACGGCCTTGTCCAGGTACTTCGACGGATCGCGCGAATACAGGTCGGAAAGGATCTCGGTACGCTCCGCTGCCTCCGGTTCGAACGCTTGAGCCGCCTCATAAGCGTCGATCGCAAGGTCGATCTCATGGAGATCCTGTCGATACAGATCGCCAAGGTCGTCGAGCGCATCGACGATTGCAGCGCGATCCTGTGCCTCCTTCGCCTTCGCCAGACGAATCTTGAGCAACCGCTCGACTCCTGCCATGTCCCCCTTGCGGCGCCGCAGCACGATGGCCTCATCCATCGACTTCGATAGGGCTGGATCGAAGTCGAGCGCACGCTCGAACAGGAGAAGCGCTTCGTCCGCGTTTCCAAGCTGGCGCGAGGTGATGATGGCCGCGGTCTGAAGGTATTTGGCCCGCTGTTTGGTGTCCTCCAGGAACTCCGCCAAGCGCAGGACGATGTCGACCAGATTCACCCAGTCCTTGGCTTCCGAATAGAGCTGCATGAGCTTCGTAAGAACCCTTCGATCGTCCGGACGGTATTCGAGCGCACTCACGAATGCCCTCCCCGCTCGCGCGTTGTCGGAGAGCTTGGTGTACGCGACGTCCCCTATCTCCAACAGCAACTCAAAACGCTCGTCGCCGGTCGCCCCATCCAGACGTCGCTGCTTCGTGCGAAGGAACTCGGGCCAGTCGCCCGTCTCCTGATAGAAGCGAGCAAGAGCATCGAGCTGGGCCGGCCCGGTCGGCGTGAGTTTCACTGCTTCGCGAAGCGCATCCACAGCGCGATCGAGTTCTCCGAGACGCCGCAGCGATTCGCCGAGACGCCAGAGAGCCTCGGAGCGCACCGAAAGAGACAGATCCTTTCCCTGGGTGTTCAGGAGAGCCTCGTACGTAGTCCTCGCCCCAGCGAAATCTCCGCAATCGAAGAGCACACGCCCGATTCGAGCCCGAGTTTCCAGATCGGCGGCCGTCGATGATTCCAGCATGCCAATCGCAGCCACGAGCTTCGGGTGCTCGTCCGCAATGCTGCCCTGCGGAGCATTGGACTCCCCCGTCTTGGGATCCGTAGGTATCCTCGCAGCGACGCTCCGACCGTACGCCTCGATATAGCTCGACAGAACGCGAACCGCGTCTTCCTTAGGCAGGGAGTCGATCCGTCCGAGGACCGCCTCGAGGTGCAGCCTGGCCTCTACATACCGATCGGACTCTAGCGCGATTTCCCCGAGAACCATCAGGGCCTCGGTGTTCGTCGGATCGAAGCCCGCCGCGATCTTGGCATTGCTCTCGGCGAGCGACTGATTACGCAATTTGTCGCGTTGCAGGCGGGCGAGCTCGGCGTAGAGCCGCGCCTTTGCGATCTTCCCGTCCGCCGTGACCAACTCGCTCTCGATCAGCGCCACGACACTGGCCACTTCGCCTCGCGCGGCATACGCATGACGCAGCGCCACCGAGATCGTGCGGTCATTGGGCTTGGCTTCGAGCGCCCGCTTGTAGCGCTCGATGGCGCCGTCACGGTCACCGTGACCTTCGAGCAAGCGCGCTGCCCTCAGCCATTGCTCCGCTTGCGCATCCGGCGTTGCGGCACGCGACGCAAGCGTCTCGATCGCTTCGACTGCTGCCTTGGCGTCACCAGTCTGTTCGCGAACCCGCGCGACGGCCTCCAGCGCAGGAGGATATCCAGGAGAAAGCTCGAGCACCTTCTCATAGACACTCGTTGCGCGGTCCGGAGAACCGATGTTCTCGGCGAGCACACGCGCGCGCTGCATCATGAGTTCGACCTTGCGCGCCGGGTCCGCGGTCAGAGCCGCATGATTCTCGTACAAACGTTCGAGCTGCTCCCATTCGTCCAGCGCTCGGTAGTGCCTTGGGAGGGCCCCGAGGGCTCCTTCATGCATGGCATCGATGGCCAACACATGTTCGAGACAGTCGGCCGACCGCGCGTGGTCGATGAACTCTTCGTCGTAGAGCGCGGCCATGCGCTCATAGAGATTGATCTTCTGACGAGGAGTGGCCGCGATTGCTACCTGGCGTTCGAGATTCTCCAGAAGCTCGCGCTGCTGGCCGGTCCGATTGTAGATGCGGTCGAGACCTTTGAGGGCCTGAAGCTCGTGCGGATCCAGTTCCAGAGCGGAGCGGAACCGCGCTGCCGCACTCGCCATGTCTTCGACATCATCCTCGTAAATCTGTGCGGCCCGCAAAAGCGTCGCGATTCTCTCCCGGCCGCGCGTGGCGTCGGCGCGCCGATCCAAGATCGCAACGAGCGTCCCGTAGTCCTTCGTCTTCTCGGCGATTTGCAGGAGCCCGTCGCTGGCGCGTTCGTGCCCCGGGTCCTCCGCCAGGACTTGCTCATAGAGCTCCTTGGCACGGGCGACGTCGTTGAGCTTCTGCTCATAGACTTCCGCTGCCTCACTGCGAAGATCTCGTGCACGCGGCAGACCGCCGATGGCGTTGGCCCACCCCTTGAGTGCCATGACAAGCTCGGGCCATTGCTGGGCTTTGCGATAGATGGTCGCGAGTCCGTCGTAGGCCTCCTCGTAAGCCGGATCCGCCGCGAGCACCTGCTGGAATATGTGAAGCGCCAGATCCGCCCGCCCCAGTTGGCGGTCGTACCATCGTGCCATGTGGGACAGGAGAACGTTTCGCTCCGTCGATGACAGCGAGTCGGACTTCGCACCCTCGGTGGCCTCCCCGAGCACCTCGTTCCATCGCTCCACCCGCTTGCCGGCGAATTCTTCCACCTTCTCGGCATACTCCCGCGAAGTCGGGGCTTCGCAAAAGGCGCGCACATAGGCCAGCAGGCCCTGCTCCGAATCGTCGAGCTCCGCCACACAGAGCCTGCCGATCTCGGCAAAGAGACGCGCCCGCTCGGGACCGGGAGCCGCGTCCTCGGTGCGCGACATGAGCGATTCGACGACTTCGGCAAACTTTCCCAGCGCACGACGGATCTCGTCGAGAGCCATGCGTGCGACCTCGTCTTTGGGGTCCCAAGACAGGATCTGCTGATAGATCTTCTCGGCGCGTTGCTTGTCCCCCAAGAACGTGTCGAAGATTCGGGCGGCTCGGTAGAGAAGCGACTTCTTCCTATCGAGCACTTCACGATCGCCTTCGACATCGACGAGCTCCCCAGCCGCCATCTCGAACGCATCGCTCACCTTGAGCGGACTGGCGCCCTCTTCGACGGCCTGTTCGAGCGCCATCGCCGTCTCCCCATCGTCAGGCACCTCCATCAAACGATCGATGAGCTCGGTCAGACGCCCTTCGTCGAACCCTCGCGGCAGCGGCGCCATCGATTCCGGGCGATGATCGAAGCGATCGAGAAGGTCGAGTACTGCGCTCGCATTTCGCGGACGCCGCTCGGGTTCCTTCGCCAAGAGCGAGAGGACGAATGGATCCGTGTCTTGACCAATCCATCCCCGAGGAGCCTTCGTACTCGGCGGGTCAGGGACGCGTGTCAAGTGCGATATGGCAGCATCCGTCGCCGTCTCGGACGGGAATACTGGTTTTCCGGTAAGAAGCTCGTACAGCATCGTCCCAAACGCGTAGACGTCCGCTGCCGGGCCCGCGCGCAGTCCCCGCAGCTGCTCGGGCGCTGTCGTCTTCGTCGCCCCGAATGCCATCATCGTGACGACGTGCGCTTCGTTGCCGCGAGGGCGATACCGCAAGCGGTCTCCCCCCCCGTCCAAGAGCGTCACCCTGGCCAAATTGCCGGACTCCGCCTGACCGAGCCAGACGCTCTCCAATCGCAGGTCCCCGTGGATGACCCCTGCCGCGTGAAGTGAAGCCAGCGGTTGCAGGATTCCTCGAAGCGTGGGAAGGAGTTCACGTATTGCGGCAGGGCCAGTGCGGGCGAGGCGCTCTTTGAGAAGCTGACCCGGCTCGTACGCGTAGCTGACCCAATAGACGCCCCCGGCCTCTCCGGCTTCCAACCCCACCGGAAGTCCGGGGTGGTCCACCTGGGCAATCATCCGGGTCACCGTGAGAAACCGCTGCACGGCGGCCCGGTCGCGGCACATCTCTCGTCGGAGGACTCTCACCACGCGATCTTGTTCGCCGCGGCTCGCAGCGTAGGCCACCGAGAGATCATCCTCTCGAAGCTTGCGCAGGAGCAGGAATGGCCCCAGGCGGCCCGACTCCAGGACTTCCTCGTATCCAGTCAGTCCGACCGCGTCGCGCACGCGCGGATCCACTCCGGGCTTCCTCGCCAACATCACGTCCACGAGCGCCTCGACTCGGTCGCCATCGAGACAGCGTTCGGTCAGCGCCTTTGCGAAGCTGGCCTTCGTCGTGGTTCCTCCGACATCATCGGGGTTGAGATCGAGCAAGTGCTCGCTCATCGAGATCAGGTCTTCAAGCGAAAACAATCGCTCGAGTTCCGCGCGAAGAATATCGATCGTGGGATTCATGGATGGCACCTGGGGGTCGTCCAACGGACGCCGCATGGTACAAAATTTCGGTTCCCGAGGTTACGCGTTCTCCGGTGGACGCTGCCCTTCAGCGTCACTCGGAAGCGGGGAGCTCGAGGGGGTCGTGGTCCTCCCTCGTGATGCCCGGATAGCTCGGATCGCCCGGTTCATGGCGTGGATTGCTCGTTTCGAACGTGCCCGCTCGGCCGGGAAAAGACAGCATCAGGTCGCGGTCGTAGACAAACTGGTCGCGCGAGTCGTAGGGCACCGCGTGCATCCCGGTGTCCATGCGGATCGCGTCGCACGGACAAGCTTCGACACAGTATCCGCAGAAAATGCAACGCAATTCGTCGATGACGAACAAGACCGGATAGCGCTCGTAGCCCCGCCGGCCATCGCCGGCCGGGTACTCCCCAGGCTCGATGACGATGCATTGGGCCGGGCAGGCCGTCGAGCAGCATAGGCACGCCACACAGCGCATGCTTCCATCGGCGCGCGTGGTCAAGCGGTGGACCCCCCGAAATCGCTCGGGGTACGGTCGCTTCTGTTCCGGGTAGGCGATGGTCGTGACGCCGCGACCGAACGCCTCCAGCACCGGGTCAGGACGCCTGCGCCGAAACATCTCTCGCGTGTTGTCCAAGAAATGTTTCATGGAGAGGCCGACGCCACGCACGATTTCAGGCACGTAGCTCTCGACCCCGAGATTCCGCCGCGCGGGCGCCACGGAAACGGCGTTCGTCGGAGCCGGAGGTTTCTTCGGAAATGTGGCGGTGGGCATCTCGATCCTCGCTCTTGGCTCTATGCCTGCATCGGCCCGTGCTGCGTGCCACCGAGCTTGGCAACCTGCAGCGCCGACGAACCGAGAACTTCCGATTGACGACGAATTTGTCCGCGAAACGCCGACACGAGCCCCACCGCGCCGCACGCGAGCACAAGAGCAACAATCGCCTGCGACACGTCCGCGGCCACCGCCAACGCGCGTGACACTGGGGTTCCCAACCCGTCCAAGCCAAGTACGACAACTCCGGTGACCGCTATATTCACGAAAGATGCCGGTAGCAAAATTCGCCAGCCAAGTTTCATCAACTGATCGTATCGCAGCCGGGGCAGGCTCCAGCGGATAAACGCCTGGAACACACACATAACAAGAACCTTGCCAAAGAAAGCGGCGACACCGAGCAGGGTCATCCACACGTGAGGGATGAGCCAGCGAAGGGCGACCCATTCTCCAATTTGAATCGTCATGCCATCTCTATGAAAGAACGGAAGCGCCCAGCCACCGAAGAAGATCGTGACGAGCAACATGGACCCGGTCACGATCTCGGCGTACTCGGCGAAGTAGAACATTGCGAACTTCATTCCTGAGTATTCGGTGAAATACCCCGACACGAGCTCGCTCTCCGCCTCCGGGAGGTCGAACGGAATGCGCTTGTTCTCCGCTACCAGCGCCGCGAAGAAGAGGACGGCTGCGAAGGGCTGCACCACGATTCCCCATGCGTGTTCTTGCTGCCAGCGCACCATCTCATCGAGGCGCACCGTGCCGTAAATCATCATCGCCCCAACGAGCGACAGTCCGAGCGTCACTTCGTAGGAGACCATCTGACCGGCTGCGCGCAAGGCACCCATCAGACTGAACTTGTTGTCGCTCGAATACCCCGCGAGAGCGGCGGCGATGACACCCTGACCGGACATCGCGAACACGAAGAGAATGCCGATCCCGAGCGGCGCGATCATCAAGTCGATTGGAAACGTACCGCGACCCGGATCTGCGGCGCAGGTTCCCCATCTCTCCACCGCCGGCCCGACGAAGACATTCGGCCAGAGCACACGAAACTGCCGCGGGCAGATCGTGTCGCCGAACGGAATCGTCGCCACGAGCGTGAACACCATGCCCAGAGCGAGCATCGGGGCCACACGAAAGAGCAATCTGTCCGCACGGGGCGGCATGAAATCTTGTTTGGTGAAGAACTTGAGGCCATCGGCCAGAGGGTGGAGAAGTCCAGCGAGGCGAAACTCCTTGCCGAACAACTTGATGACGGCGCGATTCGGCCCGACCCGATCCTGAATCATCGAGCTCTGACGTCGATCCGCCCAGGTCAGCACGGCTGCAAGATTGAGCACGAAGCCGACCATGATTGCGATCTTTACGAGTGCCCAGACGACTTGAGAGACAGTCATCGTTCACTCCGCCGGATTCGCCAACGAAGACGTCGATATCGATTCATAAGGGGACTCCTTCGGGGGAGCTCGAGGGGGGCCGCGTAGCGCCCCCCTCGTCGATCGCGGAGCTCGAGGGGGGCCGCGTAGCGCCCCCCTCGTCGATTCCGAGAAGCTCCGACCGAACTGCGCGCAGACTGCGCCATGACGCATCGTGGCCCAGCGCTGCCGCCACGGAACCGATCACCTTCCACGCGGCCTTGCTCTCGCCCTGAGGCTCGAGCGCCTTGTCACTGACCTGTCGCAACCCGCGCGAATTCACGTAGGTGCCTGAGTGCTCAGCCCACGACGTAACCGGAATGACGACCGTTGCGAGTTCCGGCAAAACACCCTCATGCGCCGCCAGACTCAGCCACGTGGCTCTCGCCAATATGTCGCGGACCACCAAGGCCGTGCTGCCCAAAGAGATGACATGCGTCACACGCCCTGACTCCACATGACCAACGAGCTCGCCGACCGGCTTGGCCTCGGGAGCCACGCTGCGCACCCCTCGGGTGTTGGAGTTCTTGTCGCGATGAATGAGGATGTCGTCCTCGTAGCCTTCGGGTCGAGCGGCGAAAAATACGCCCTCCGTGCCCAAGAGTTTCGTTCCCAGCTCATGAAGAGCCCAATTGTCTTCGAGCGAATGTTCCGCGCTGAGGACGATGGCTACGGCCGAGCTCGAGACGCCGCCGAACAACGCCCGCACCTGATCCAGCGCTTGCGCCACGGGGATCTCGACTCCGCGCAATCGCGCGCCCAAGACCCGACCCTCATGCGCCTCCTTGTACGTCAGCATCCCCTCGTCGCACATCCAGAAGTCGTTTACCCGAGCGTTGTCTCGAGGGCGGTGCCGATAGGCCTTGTTATGGCGAGGATCGTAGTCGAGATAGGCATTGCAACCCGTCGCGCACCCTTGGCACACGACCGATGCACTGCGCAGGAACCAGACGCGCGCCTTGAAGCGGAAGTCCTTGGTCGTGAGCGCGCCGACGGGGCATACGTGCTCCGTCATGAACGTGTAGTGTCCGTCGAGACGACGCCCAGGAGCCACCACGATCTCGTTCAAATTGCCGCGCTCTCGCATGTCGAGCACGGGGTCTTTTGCCACCTCGGCCATGAAGCGAACGCACCGCGTGCACATCACGCAGCGCTCCCCGTCGTAGACGATGGTCTCGCCGAACTCGACCGCCTTGGGCTTGTGAACCGGCTCGTCGCGCATCCGCTTCTTGAACTGCCCATGCTCGAGCCAGTAGTCTTGGAGCTTGCACTCGCCAGACTGATCGCAAATCGGGCAGTCCACCGGATGGTTCAGAAGGAGGAACTCCTGAACGTCCCGGCGGGCCTTGCGCACGTGCTCACTGGAGTCGCTGAGAACGTCGAGACCTTCCGTCACCGCCGTTCGACACGCCGGCTGAAGCTTCGGCTTCTGAGTCGTCGTGTACTCGTGCGACGCGTCGTTCCACGCCAGCACGTCGAGCGTGATCGGTCTCTGCCCTGGATTCGGCAAAATTTCGACGAGGCACATGCGACAGTTCGCAGGGGCGGAGAGCCCTGGGTGCCAGCAATAGTGCGGGATCTCGATCCCATGGCGCCACGCCGCCTTGATGATCGTATCGCCTGCCTCGAAAGGGATGGATCTTCCGTCGAGCTTGAAGGTCGGCATGGGTCGTCTTGAAGTCCTCGTCGTTTGCCAGGTCTGCGCACGGCCGTGGGAGCCCTAGTGGTCGCACTCCCCGCCGATCATGTTGAGGGAGCCGAACGTCGGCACGATGTCGCTGAGCAGTCGACCCTCGATGAGTCTCGAGAGCCCGCCGACGACCTGGAAGCAGGGAGGTCGGACACGAACTCGATACGGAGTGCCCGTACCGTCTGATACGAGATAGAAGCCGAGCTCGCCGTTGCCGGCTTCTGTATACGAATACACTTCCCCCATGGGTACCTTCGACCCTTCCATGATAAGTTTGAAATGTCGGATGGTCGCCTCGATGGTCGTGTAGACTTCCCCTTTTTCGGGAAGAACCATCCGGGGGTCGTCGCAATTGACCGGACCCTCTGTGGGCATTCTCAGCAGCGACTGCTCGATGATGCGCTTACTTTGGCGAATCTCTCCGAGGCGGACCAGAAACCGATCGAGCGTGTCGCCGGCGTGGCCCACCGGAACATCGAAATCGACTTCGTCGTATTTCAAATACGGGTGAGCCTTGCGGATGTCGTACGCCACTCCGGTGGCACGCAAACACGGACCCGTCCATCCCAGGGACACCGCGTCCGCCCCCGAAATGACGCCGACGCCTTGTAGCCTATCGAGAAAGATGCGATTCCTGAGAAGCAGCTTCTCCCCCTCCTCCACGGTCTCGAGGATTCGGGGCAAGGCGGCGCCGCAAAGGGCCGCAAAATCCGGGCTGGGCGGCGAAGCCATCCCTCCGATGCGTCCGAAGGAGTGCGTCAACCGCGCCCCCGTTTCCTCTTCGAGGATATCCCAGATCATCTCGCGGGCCTTGATGAACCAGAGATACGGAGTCGTTGCTCCGAGCTCCATCGCCATGGCCCCCGTGCAAGTCAGATGGTCGGCGATGCGCGCAAGCTCGCCGAGAGCCATCCGGTACCACTGGCAGCGCTCGGGCACGACCAGCCCGCAGAGCTTCTCCACCGCCAACGCATATCCGACGTTGTTCAACATCGGCGACACGTAGTTGAGCCTGTCGACGTACGGGAAAACCTGCGCCCAGGTTCCGCGCTCGCACATCTTTTCGAAGCCGCGATGAAGATATCCAATCTGCACATCGGCCTTCGTGACGATTTCCCCGGACAGCTCGAGGACGATGCGCACCGTGCCGTGCATGGCCGGGTGCGACGGACCCATGTTCAAGTGCACCGGGTCTGCCGGAAGCTCGAGCTCTCCTTGCTCGAGCTCTCGATCGAGCGATTCCATCAGTCCTCTTTCTCCGGCCGCGGCGCGGGTTGACGACCGAATGGCATTCCCTCGTGAGCGCCGAAAGGCTCCAGCTTGTCGACAGGCATCCCTGCGCTGGCCTCCGTGCGATAGGGGACGAGAGGCTGCGTCTTGGCGGCTGGATAAGTTCGTTGAAGCGGATGCCCTTCGAACTCCGGATACATGAGGATGCGCCGCAGGTCGGGATGGCCCCGAAATCGCACACCGCTCATGTCGAACACTTCCCGTTCGAGCCAATCGAGTCCAGGCCAGATCGACGTAAGGCTGTCGAGCTCCGCGCCTTCCATGGCTTCGTCGCCCACCCGCGTCTTCAGTCGCACGCGGTGGCGCCTTCCTATCGAATAAAGATGCAGGACGACTTCCATGCGCCCCGGGAGCGTCCTCCGGCGCGCCGCCGCCTCGGAAATCGGATAGTCCACGCCACACAAGTCGATTGGAAGATTGAAATCCAGGTCCGGGTCGTCGCGCAAGAATAGGCACACATCCCGCCAAATGCCTGGCTCCACGACCGCGGTGTCGTCCCCGAACTCGCTATGAGTTTCGAGCACCAACGGTCCAAACCGCTCGCGCAACTTGTCGAGGGCAATCCGGCTCACGCGATCCCTCCTCGACGATCACCCGCCGGCGGATCCGGTGCATTCGCCTTGAGAAGTGGAACGAGAGCGCGCGGGTCGCCCGGCGCCCGACGAAGGCGGACGAGTTCGGCCGCCCTGACTACGGGATCCTCCCTCGGACGCACCACGCCCGGGGTTTGCACGCCGCGCGCAATCTTGTCCTGCAACAGCAGAAGGCCGTCGAGAACCGCCTCGGGGCGTGGAGGGCACCCTGGAACGTACACATCCACGGCAATGACTTTGTCGATTCCGGGAAGCGTTGTGTAGTTGTCGTAAAATCCGCCGCTCGATGCGCAGGTTCCAAATGCCAGAACCCACTTCGGGGCCATCATCTGTTCGTAGATGCGTACCAGAACCGGGGCCTGCCTCTGGCTTATCGTACCGACCACCCAGAGAAGATCGCTCTGTCGCGGAGAGAAACGCGGAGCTTCTGCCCCAAAGCGCGCGATATCGAACCTCGGGCCCGTGAGGGACATAAACTCCATTGCGCAGCATGCGGTCACGAATGGATACATGAAAAGCGAATACTTGCGCGCCCATCCGAGCATCGCGTCCACGCGGCTCGTCGCAAATCCTTGCTCGTTTCCGTCGATGGCCACCGAACGCCGCGCGCCGCGCTCGTCGCCCAAACCTTCGCGACCGGTCAAGTCTCCCATTCAAGCGCCCCTTTCTTCCACACGTAGACGAGGGCAACGATGATCACGCCGAGGAACGCAAACATCTCGGCGAGACCCGACCATCCAAGCGTCCGAAAGTGGATGGCCCATGGATAGATGAATACGGCTTCGACATCGAACACGACGAATAGAATCGCAGTCATGTAAAACTTCACTGACACCTTGACGTGCCGTCCGCCCGTACTCTCGCTTCCGCACTCGTAGGGAGCGTCCCTTTCGGCGGTGTGGACGTGGTGGCGGCCCAGCACGGTAGCCGCCGTCCAAAAGCTCACGGCCAGGGCAGCAGCAGCGAACAGGACGAGAAAGACGGGACCGTAGATAGCCATCATGGTCGTTCCGAAAGTACCAAAATATGCAGTGATTCCCTAGTGCCAGCGCCAAATGCTGTCAACGACGCGGGCTCGCGCGTGCCGGCTCGAAGCGGATCCGTGTCATCGCGCACCTACGTGTCCCGCTCGGACGACGAGGGGGGCGCTCCGCGGCCCCCCTCGAGCTCCCCCAAGGCCTTCCATGCGACGAGCGCGGGCCCCAACGCGGCCTCGACTTCGCGCAGATCGTCTCTCACGGCCGGATCGCCGACACCCGCGGCCAGCGCTTGGCGAAGGCATCCGTAGGCTGCTACCCAGCGACGCCGCTGAATGAACGCTCTCGCCAGAGTAGGCATGACCTCGGCCGGAGAGCCTCCAAATGCCAGCGCGCGGCGCAGAGGGGCAATGGCCTCGCCCGGCCGCTCCCCGACGAGCAGCGCTTCGCCCAGGCGCCGGAAGAGGTCCGCCGCTTCCACGCCGTCGTGCGCGTACTGGATTCCGATTCGAAACACCTCTTCGGCTTGATCAGTCTCCCCGATGCGAACGCATGCTGTCCCCAGCAGTCCTAGACCTCGAGCAATGAGCGCGCGCGCCTCCGGGGTCAACATTTGGCCCTCGGGCGTGCGCAAGAAGATGGCCAAAGGAGCCGGCCAGCTCCCGAGAAGCTGAACCACTTTGACCCAGTCGTCACCTCGCGAGGCTTCCTCGGCCTCTGCAACCCGCGACAGGTCGATAGTCCCTCTCGAACTCGCCCCGCCCCGATCGAGCTCATCGCGCACGAGCGCACGCAAGCGAGTTCGAAACGCCCCGAGCGGCAGAACCTCGGACGCTCCGTCGTGCATCATCACAACCTCGGCGGCCACCCCATCGCCATTCCCGAGCACGAGCGTGCGCAGCGAATAGCCGAAGAGCGGGGCAAGGAGCAGGTACCGGACCCCGAGGAACAGCTGGATGGACTCGATGTCCGTGTCGCGCGCTGGCGGGGGCACTGGCTTGTCGTCCTCGACGAGGAGGGCGCCGACCACGCGTCGACGAAAATCCCCCAGCGTCAGCCGCTGCGAATCCACCGCGTCGTCGGTGTCTCCGGCGCCGACCACGAAGTCAATCAGCGACTGGTCCGGATTTCGCCGGTCGACCGTCAGCGCGGTGATGCGCGCACCAACGATGATCGAAAACGCAAAAAAGCGTTCTCCGACAATGTCGCACAGCGCTTGGAAGCTGCCGATCCCTTCGCCGATGCGCTCGAACCAACCATCCGTGCGCACGGCATCGAGATCGAATGCGCGCTTCGTCGTGTCATCCATGGCAAACGGAGCCTAAAGGCGAACATATCAGACCGGACGACGCCGCGAAGCACCCAATGCCGCCGGAGTCTCGGAAGGCCTGGACCCTTTCCAATGCACGCACACCGGCTTTACTCCACAGCCGCTGCACAGGTGTGGTTCTCGCCGAGAGGGGCATCGACGAAGCATGCCCATGTGGCACAGCGAGAAATCGTACTTGGTCGGGTCCGAAGCATCGAAGCGAGCAAGCGCCCGCGTGATCTCCTCGGCCGTCTCCCAGGAGACGGTGCGGTGAGAGGTGAGACCCAAGTTTCGGGCAAGCCTGTGGATGTGAACGTCAACCGGAATGAGCAAACGCCCGGGATCGATCGCCCAGAGGCCGAGGTCCACCCCATCGGCCGGGCGGATCATCCACCGAAGAAAGAGGAGCAGCCGCTTGCTTCCGCTTGAATTGCGCGGGTCTGGCAGCAGGTGCCGGGGACCCACACCGGGTCGGCGCAGACGAAGGCCGCCAGCGCTGCGTATTCGGTCACAGAAGCGGGCGAGTGCTTCGCGCAGGGTGGAAGTCCGCCCGAGCTCCTCCGAGAACGCGGCTCCTAGCGATCCGTCGGTCCGCTGCACCGCCCGTGCACCGACGAGGAGCCACGCCAGGTCCTGGCCGACGAACACCCGATGCTTCCAGCCGCGCAAGCGCGCTGCGATGTCGACATCGTCATCGGCCGTCCTCGCCGGACTCGGCCCAAGCCGGGCGAACAAGTCCTCGAGCTTCGCGACGATCACCTTGGCGTTGCCAAACGCGATGCTCGACGCGGCGAGTGCAGCGAGCTCCCTGTCGTCGCGCGCGAGATAGCGATGCACGAACGACACGGGATCAGCAGCCCGTCTCACGTCGACGTCACAGAACGCGCGCACGTCATCGAGCGCAGACTGCACGCGATCCATTCGGCGTGCTTCGGACGAGGGGCGCGCAGCCATCACGGTCCGGCCTGGACACGTTTGGCGTGGGCGTGGGCCAGGCGAAGCCGGGCTGTCGCGACCCAATGCGTCGCCCGATCGGAAACACGGGTGTCCGCCAGCTGCGCCTCCGCGCCCGCCACATAGGCCTTCCAATGCTCCTCGGCGGTGGCCCACATCCTCGCCCTCGCGGCGGCATCCGGCGCGCTGTCGGCATCGGCCGCCTCGCCCATCGCGAGGTACCACTCGCGTTCCCACGCCGGGACAAAGTACACGTCCACCTGGTCGTGGATCACGTCCCATCCAGTGACCGTCCTCACGAGACCGAGCGGGCCTTCTTCAAGCCACGTCCAGCGCTTGGCCCTACGAACGGTGTCGAGCGCCACGGAGCTGTCCCCTGCTCGATCGAGCGCGACGGACAAATCCCACAGAGCGAGGGCGTACTCGGCGTCGAGTGATGCCGCTCCGGCCAACCCCTCGCAAATCTCAATCGCCCTGCGAAACTCGGCCGTCGCCCCCGTCAGGTCACCGAGGCGCATCTCGGCTTCCCCCAGATTCACGAGCGGCGAGACGCGGCGCCGATCGTCGGTCATGTCGTCGACGTAGCGCCTCCAGATAGGGACTTCCTCGCGAGGTCGATCGAGCCACGCGTATGCGGTTGCGAGAGCCTCAAGGGGAGCAAGATCCCCGCCAAAGCCCTCCGGCCTGTTTGCCAAGGGGGCGAGCAGATCCGCGACCTGGCGGTGCCATTGCCCGCGCTGTTGGATGCTCGCCAGGGCCTCGAGCACCAACGCCAGGTCGACTCGCAGCAGCTCAGGCCCATCGCCAGCGTCGCGAATCCCCGCTTCCAGCGTCGCCTTGGCCGCTTCGAGCCGGAGCTCGCGCATCCGAACGATTCCAAGTCCGAGCTCGGCGCCATCGCTACCGTCGCTAGAGGGGTGCAGGAGCCTGTCGACCCTGACATGGAGCTCGTAGGTGCTCCGGATCGCCGGATCCTTGGCGATGTCCCACACTGACGGCGGAGTGTCCGCGCGCGCACCACCGTCCGCGGTCAACGCAATGACAATTGCCATTCCCGCGCCAGCCCAGAACTGCTTCATGGCCGCCACCCCGCCGCCGACCGGTCGACCTCCACATGCGCCCTGGCGTAGTCGGTCCACGGCCCCTTGGGATCCGCTTCAATCGCAGCCTGCCACGCGTCGTGCGCACCGGCTCGTTCCCCGGCGATCTCGAGCGCGAGCGCCGACGCCGCCAGAGCGTCAGACGGCGCCAACGCGAACACGGCCCTGGATATCTCGATTCGATCGCGCGGGTCGCCCATCGATCGGTCCATTCGGAGGGCCTCCCGGGCACCGGCGATGTCCCCGCGTCGGTCGAGTGCGAGAGCCAACGCCAGAACCGCCACGGAGTGCAGGTCATTGCCGCACTCGCGCGTGGCTGCGCGCAGACTGCTCACCGCATCGTCCAGGCCTCCGCGACCCATTGTCATTGCCGCGATCCCCACCTCGATCTGCGCGGCTTCACGGTCCGCACCGCGTAGCTCGCGAACCCACGGCTGAAGAATTCGATAGGCCTCGGCGGCTTCCTTCAGTTGCCCGGTCTGCGCAAGGGCACGCGCCCACGCGAGACGTGCAATCGGTTCGTCGAGCGCCCGAGCGTCTCGCACCACAGCCGCACGAAACGCAGTCACGGCCTGCTGGCCATCGCCCAACGCCATGAGTGCTCGGCCCTCGAGAACGAACGCCTCCGCACGGTCGGCAAGCACCCGTTCGGCCTCTCGAGCGAGGTCGAGTCCTGCCTTCACGGCTGTGTGGCCGGAGCTGAGCTTGGCGCGAGCGCTCCCGACCACCTCGCAGTATCGTAGGAGCTCGGGCCGCTTGGCGCGTTCCCAGACATTCCCGGCCTGAGCCCACGCCGCCTGGCAAGAAGGCGGCGCCGCCGGCGTCGCAGCGACCCCGGTGGACTGTCCGAGCATCAGAACGACGAGCATGAGCATCGCACAAGTGTACCCGACTGGCCACGCAACGCTTCGCGACGGACGCTACGTAATGTGCGCTCCGCTCGGTGCCGGTGCCCAAGGCTCGACCTGGGAGGGCGTCGACAAGCGTGAAGGCCGTCCCGTCGCGATCAAGCGTTTCGACGTGCGTGGCGCTCGGTCTTGGAAAGACGTGGAGC
>Ga0326728_10010699_pt1 | contig 21354 bp, 15 predicted proteins | sample MB3enrmetagenome_FD_207602 | JGI IMG/M metagenome (GOLD analysis project Ga0326728, IMG submission 207602) | Lab enriched peat soil microbial communities from McLean, Ithaca, NY, United States - MB31MN | ecosystem: Environmental > Terrestrial > Soil > Wetlands > Peat | place: USA: New York... | reverse complement strand
CATCCACGTCTCTCCCCCTGAGCACATCCGGCCCTCCTCTGCTTCCAGAATCGGGCCGATTGGTCACCCTCAGCGGGTGGGGGATTTTTCAACCGGCGTTATGGGGATTTTTGCACCGGCGCTGACATTTTGCTTGACAGAAACTCGCAATTTTCATCATACTTGCTTATTGCCGCAGCTTCTGCTTTCAACGTTTGAGCGTTCGTGGGTCATGTTCCTGGTCAACGCAGAAGATAATTGTCTAGCGCGTCTAGCCTCATAAAATCATGGACTTGTGAGGATTGGGCGCGGATTATTGTCATTTGCTGCATCACCGTGATGAACAAAGTGCCCGAAAAATAACACTTTCTGATGTTGAAACACGCTAAACAATTACCGCAAGAGATAATCGAGTTACCATGACGAACACCAGTAAAGGAATTCTGCACGACGTCCGCATTGTGGAGATGTCTTCGATGGGCCCGGTGCCTTTTGCTGCCATGTTGATGGCCGATATGGGCGCCGAGATATTGACGATATCGGCTCCTGCCGGGCGAACCAGCGAGATGCCGCTTGCGGCTGATGATCCTCTTTGGCGAGGCCGCTCCCGGATGTACTTAGATCTGAAAGCCGACGGCGTGGCAAAACGCGTTCTGAATATCATCGCAAAAGCGCACGTCCTTCTCGAAGGCTTCAGGCCCGGAGTTATGGAACGATTGGGACTCGGCCCGGAAACTTGCTTAGCCGAGAATCCTGAGCTCGTTTATGGAAGAATGAGCGGATGGGGGCAAACCGGCCCCCTCAAGTACGTGCCTGGGCACGATCCCAATTATCTTTCTTTGACAGGGGCACTTCATTCGATTGGTAACGGAGACCTTCCTCCTGTACCGCCTCTTAATCTGGTTGGCGATTTTGGGGGAGGTGCTATGTATCTAGTGGCTGGTGTTCTGGCTGCGTTGCTGGGAGTCCGCCGGGGTGAACAGGGACAGGTCGTGGACGCTGCCATCGTCGACGGAGTGGCATCGCTGATGACTTCAATTTTCAGCATGCGCAACGCTGGGCTATGGCGTAGCGATTCTCGGGAGTCGAACCTTCTCGATGGCGGCGCGCCGTATGGCCGTGCGTACCAGACTTCAGACAGTAAGTACGTGATGGTGGCAGCCATGGAGCCGCGTTTCTATAAGGGTCTGCTCGCGCTTCTCGAGCTGGACGAGGCCTCGCTCCCGCCTCGCAATGACCCGTCGAATTGGCCGGCTCTGCATCGGATATTCCAGGAGAAGTTCAAGTCTCGCTCGCGAGACGAATGGTCTGAACTCGCGCAGAAGAAGGAAGCTTGTCTAACGCCTATCCTCACGCTTGCCGAAGCACCACATCACCCGCACAACGTGGATCGCAACGTATTTGCTTGCCGAGACGGGAAGCGTATTCCCTCGCCAGCTCCTCGGTTTCAGCGGACGCCGAGCGTGCTTGCTCCTCCGGAAGGCGCCCCGTGGCAGGAGGTCTTACAGAAGTGGGGAGTGGAGACCGGTGAAGTTCCGGACGAGGAGTCGCGGATTGACTTGTCCGTCCCCGCTGTGACGAAGGCAGCGACATCTTGACTGGCGCATTTTGAATCGAGGTGTAGATCCAAATGGGAGATTTTCTCTGAAGGCTCTACGCTCTCTCCCACATACGTGGAGCCCATCCTGGTACTTCGAGTGGCTGACGCGTTTGATTGTGGTAGGATTTGGTATCAAACAGCCGGAAGACACATTTTGTTTATTACTACCTGGTGCACTGACGCAAGCGCTAGCCGAAGCGTGCCTCGGCTGCTGTCAGAGCCGGCATGGGATGGAGAAATCTATGCGCGCTGTGCTGTGCCGTTCGTTCGGATCGCCTGAGAACCTGACTGTCGAAGAAGTCCCGCTTCCGGTGGCGCAACCCGGCGAGATCGTAATCAAAGTCGAAGCGGCCGGCGTGAACCATGCCGACCTTCTGATGGTGCAGGGCCTGTATCAAGTGAAGCCCCAGCTCCCGTTCGTCCCGGGGCTTGAGTTTGTCGGCGTAATAACGCAAGTGGCAGCGGATTGCCCCGACTGAAAACCAGGCGACCGTGTCATAGGCGCGCCGAGCCAGGGCGGATGTTTTGCGGATTATATTGTCATGAAGCCCGACCGCGTGCTTGCGGTGCCGGCAAGCTTTCCAACTCCATTGGCAGCGGGGTTTCTGATTGGATACGGCACGTCCTATTTCGCATTGAAGCGTCGGGGGGCGCTGCAAACGGGAGAGTGGTTGCTCGTCTCGGGAGCGGCGGGCAAAGTTGGCCTCGCTGCTATAGACATTGCAAAGCGCATGGGCGCAAGGGTGATTGCCGCCGAGATTTCCGCTGAGAAGCTTGCGATGGCTCGAGCGCACGGCGCCGACGAATGCATTGATTGTTCCACCGAAAATCTTCACGAAGCCGTCAAACGGATTACCCGGGGCAGAGGGTACGATGTGTACTTGGACCTCGTCGGCGGGAACCTGTTCCGCGCGGCGCTGCATACAGCCGCGCCTTATGCGCGACTGCTGATTGTGGGTTTTGTCGGTGGCGAGATTCCGCAAATTCCAGCCAACTATCTGCTTTTGAAGAACTTGTCTGCGATCGGCGTAGGGTTTGGTGGCGCCATTGCAAACGACGTGCAGGGCCTGTGCCGTTCCGTAGTTGCTGATCTCGTCGCGATGCACGCCCGGCAGCCCTTCTCTGCCGAGGTGGGTGGCGAATATCGTCTAGAGAATGAGGCGGACGGCTTGAAACGGCTCAGTTCCCGCAATGCTATCGGAAAGCTCCTGATGAGACCTTAAGGAAGTTCGTCGATGCCTAAAGCCGTTGCTGCAGCCATTGCCGAAGCGACTGTGCCCGATACTACGATTCAGTTTCGGCAGTCAATTACCGAAGCGCTTGCCGAGGAGGAGGAGATGGAGCGCGACCCTACCGTATTCGTGGCCGGCGAGGACGTCGGCCTGACGTCTGGTCTGTACGAGCGCTTGGCACTGCTCGACCCAGATCCACCAAGGGCAGCAAAATCTGCCCCTGCTTGGCCAGGAAGCTGGCCAATTCCTGCTCGTTGACTTGCCCTTGCTTACGGATGGTGTGTAGCTTTTCTTCGCGAGCGGTTATCCTTGTAAAAGGTTTGGCAACCCGATTCTTGCAGAACCGCCGCTCAACGGGGCTTGGCAGTTTCATGTTTGGTCGTATCGCGGGGGCGGGCACGAACTTTAGCCCTCTGCCAGGCTTCTGCAGGGGCGTCAAAGTTCTATTGCCGACCAACAAAGGGGCAATGATGAAGAAAGTCGCCATCAACTCTATCAGCAAGCGCCAACTGCGGCGGGACAAAATGCGGCAGGAGATCATCGCGGCGTCGAAACGGGCGTTTGCGAGCTCAGGTTACTGGGCGGCATCTCTGCGCAATATAGCCGACGAGCTGGGGATAACTGCCGCCGCTTTATATAATCACTTCAAGAATAAGGAAGAAATTCTCTGGGAGATTATCAGTGGAAACCTCGATGGTCTGCTGAAACTCATCATGGCAGAACTGTCCCAAGACTCGCCCTCTGCATCTCGATTCAAGAACATCATTAAATTGCACATACGGTACACCGTGGTGCACGCGACCGACACGAAGATCATCTTCGAAGACGGTCATTTCCTCAGCGACAGGTACTTTGCGGCATCACAGGAAAAACAGCGGACAGTGCTGCACGTCTATCGAGCTTGTATAACCGAATTGGCTGAATCGGGACCTTTCGTAATCCCAGATGTCACAATCTGTGCGTTATACGCCCTGTCGGCCGTAAATGGCACATCCCGCTGGTACAGACCTGACGGCAAGTGGCCTGTTGAGCAGGTAGCCGATATTGTCGCGGAGTTAATCCTGAAGAGCTTCCGCAACTCTGACCACTGTGCGTCGGACGGGCTCGAACGCTCCCAGGGTTAATGAATCCGGTGCCAACGTAGCGCTTGGCCTATACGCCGGCTCGGGCCTCCAGACCCGCGCCCACCGCTGCCAGCGTGGATGTCGTCAAGTACAGCCGTTCACTGACGGAGGTAATCCCGCCGAAATCTCTGGCTTAATTGGATCCTCAATTTATTAACGTGTGTTCATTTTGTTCTTGACAGGGGGGAGCGAAAGTTGGATCATGGTTGCACTCATGATCGCGATCTGCGCAAGCACAACAACATTCTGAAGCGGTAGTGATTCGTGTCGCCGGGTTCAATCTGAGCCTGATCTGCCGTCGAATGCTGGGCGCGGGAACACCGCGGGAGTGGAGGAACCTTGGAGGGGTGGTGTTTTTGTTCTTGCGGCGATTGTTGATGCCTGGCCAGGAGCACTACCGGCCCTGTCGAAGCTCGATTCTCCGCTCGCGACTGATTCCGGCCGCAGCACCGAAACTCCGGCTTGCCCTAGGCGATACCGGAGAATCGCTACATACTCCACAGGCTTCTAACCGTATGCGCCGGATTCAGATACATAGTATTAGTTTTTACTCTGGCAAGGAGGTTTGCTGAGTGAGAGTTATCGGCGATTTATCGCGTCTTTCGGCGCGGCGCTATCCGTCCAAAGCAGCCTTGATGATGGGAGACCGGAACCTGACTTACGCCGACATCGACGGTCTTTCAAACCGGCTTGCACATGCGCTGATCTCCAAAGGCATACAGCCAGGCGACCGAGTCGCGCTTCTTGCGCAGAACCGACTGGATTACGGCGTGATCACGCAAGCAGTAGCAAAATGCGGGGCAATCCTGGTCACTGTCAATTTTCGCTTCGTCGCCTCTGAAATCAGGTTCGTGATTGAGAACTCGGGGTGCAAATTGTTGTTTTACGAAGAGCCGTTTTCCACATCGATAGCCTCGATAATGCCAGACCTCTCGGCAAAGCCGGAACTGGTAGTACTTGCGGACGAAGGGCCAAGCTCGCCGACGGCCTCCTCTAGTCAGTGTTATCGCGGTTTAATGATGTCGCAAAACGGTAATCCTCCGGATGTTGAGGTGGATGCGCAAAGTGCGGCAACGATCATGTACACGAGCGGAACGACGGGCTTTCCAAAGGGCGTCATGTATTCGCACGCCGGTTACTTTCGCTTGTTCATTTCCAATCTCGTTGAACTCGAACTTGGCCGGCAAGACGTCTTCCACATCGTGCTGCCGATGTTCCATAACGCGGGACTGAACGGCGCGCTCAACTCGATGATGATGATCGGGGCCAGCGGTGTGGTCCATCGCGGCTCGTTCGACCCGGAAACGATACTTGCCGAAATTGAACGCTATCGCATCACCGCCGCCCACTGGGCGCCGACGATGTTGGCGATGTTGTGCAACTACGATGAATTTTCCCGGTTTGACGTATCCAGCCTTACGAAGATCAATTATGGGGGTATGCCCATCGAGGTGAACGTGCTGCGGCGCGCCGAAGCGCTGTTCTCGGCGAAGTTCTACCAAGTTTATGGGGCAACGGAGTGCGGGACGGTGACCGTCTTGCGCCCGGAGGACCATGTGCAGTGGCCGCAGGCTACCGGACGAGAAGCGTTCAATGCGGAGAGCCGTGTAGTGGATGAGCACATGCGCGATGTGCCTGTCGGTGGAGTTGGTGAAGTCATTGTGCGCGCACGCGACAATGGAATGCTCGGCTACTGGAACAACCCGGCGGCAACGGCGGAGACGATCCGGGATGGCTGGATTCACACCGGTGATCTGGCCCGCGTGGAACCGGATTCGCTTTTGACGATCGTCGGGCGAATGCAAGAACTGATCATAAGCGGATCAGAAAACATTTACCCGCGCGAAGTCGAGTCGGTACTCGCGCGGCATCCTGCCATTCAAGAGGTGGCAGTTTTTGGGATTCCTGACGCGGTGTTCGGGGAAAAAGTTTGTGCCGCGATAGCGGTCCGCAGTGGCGCGAAATTGTCCGAGCAAGAGATCGAACAGTTTTGTCTGGAGAACATGGCGCGTTACAAACGGCCGCGGGTCTTCGAATTTCACCCCGAATTGCCCAAGAATTCAGCGGGGAAGATCACCAAGACAAAACTGCGTGAAGTCCACTGGGCGTCTCGCGAACGATCCGTGTAGTCCCGGAGTTTTGATTTCTTTATTGAACGAAATCAACGCGTAATCTAATCTAACATTCCGCAGTTTTGCAGGATGATTCTCTTCCTACATGGAGAGCAGCCGGAGCCCGGCGGTCAGGCGTATTCAGGAGGAGATACACCCCGGCCTGCCAGTCACACTGCCGGCTCACTTTTCGCAGGCGGGGTCTATCAATTCTTCCGATTGAATAAAGGAAATAGATCGTGGGTGCCTGCAGCTTTACCCTCGCTACGCAAACGATACTTCTCGACACGCTGCGTCGCGGTCTTTGGCAAGCGCTCCATTAAACGTACATAGCGCGGCACCATGAAGCTTGCCATATGGTTCCTGCAATGACTCAGAAACTCTTGTTCGCTGAACGACGCACCTGGACGAAGGACAAGGCATACCAAAATTTCTTCTTCTCCCAGCTCTGAAGGAACGCCGACGGCCGCGCATTCCAATACAGGAGCATAGAGGCTTACTGCTGCTTCGACTTCGTAAGAGCTAACATTCTCTCCCCGACGGCGAATCGCGTCTTTCTTACGATCCACGAACCGAAATGAGCCATCGGGCTCTTGCGCCAGATAGTCACCGGTATGAAACCACAGATCGCGCCAAGCCTCGACGGTTTTTTCTGGCATTCCGACGTATTCAAGCATCATCACGTTCGGAACTCTAGGCCTTACAAGGAGCTCACCGGTCTCACCAACAGCGCAGTGCTCGCCAGCATCGTTGACCAGCTTCACTTCGTAATCATCGCGCACTACGCCGCATGTTCCGGAGTAATGGTTTCCAGGCAGGTTCAGAAGCAGAATGCCGATCTCCGTCATTCCGTATCCTTCGATCAAGCTGACTTTGAACCGCTGTTCGAATTCTTCGAACAGCGAAGCTGGCGCTCCGCTACCCCACATGACCCGCAGCGGGTTGTCGCCATCATCGGGGAGAGGCGCCGCCTTGGCCAGAATAGAAATAACGCTCCCCACGTAATTGGCCACCGTACAACCATAGCGACGCACCTGTGACCAGAACTTGCTCGCTGAAAACTTCTCCTCCAAAACCACGGACGCGCCTGCCATCATGGCCGGGACTAGGCCCAAGCCATGCGCGTTGCCGTGAAATAGCGGCAAGGTCAGATACAGCCGGTCTTCCGGGGTGTAACCTACGGTCTGCGTCACGAAATCAGCGATGTATATGGCTTCGTGATGCGGTTTAAGAGAACCTTTGGAAGGCCCCGTCGTGCCCGAGGTGAACATGATTACGCCAGGATCCAAACGGCTAACGGAAACGGCCCCCAATTTCGCGCTGCACTGCTGAAGAGAAATCAGAGAGGGTCGGCCTTGGACTTCGTCGTTGCGAGCACGTACAACCACGTCCACAGGACGAGACAGAGACGAAAGTTCCGCTTCAACTCGTTCAAGAAGACTCGCTTCAGCAACGATCAGGCGGCATCGGCTGTATTCCAGGATGTGGCGCAGCACCATTCCGCGCTGCTCGGTGTTGATGGGCACGAAAACAGCGCCGCACTTGGCGATCGCCAGCCAGGTGGTTACGAAGTCGGCACTGTTACCCATCATCACAGCAACGAAATCATGCTTCTCGATTCCGCGCTGCTGCAGGCCCGCGGCAATCTGGTCCGAGAGCCGGTCCAGGTCCACAAAGGACAGCTCTTGATCTCCGCAGAAGAGGAATGGCTTATCTCCAAGTCGTTCTGCTTGCCGGCGCAAGATATCTTGCGGCGTCTGGCAATTTGCAACTGTCGGTGGTACCATCGACGATTGGCTCCTCACTGATAGATTCGAGTTGTTTTGGTCAGGCATATTCGTATTCCTAAATGGCACCGTATCGAATTTCGTTGCGCCAGCAGCCTGGAATGGAAAGCCGCGCCCTTTCGGCCTTTTACACAAAGCGGCTTAACCATTTGGCAGCTACTTGCGCAACTGCCAGAATATTCTCCGTGCCGGTCGGCGCGCCGTAAGGAATGCCCTTGAACACATAGATGCCGTTCTCGAAAGAACCGCGCAACTGGCCAGCCCTGACGGTCGCGACCGGCGGGGCCATCGCATCTGGCGACTCTGCCCTGGCGGAGGACAAGAACATAAGACAGACAATGCTAACCGCAGTGACTTGCAAGCTCAGCATGCGTTCTTTCCTATTGACCAGCAGCGATGCCGCCCCAACGACACTCAGCCCCGGCCGCGATCACAGCTCGCGCTGTGTAATTAAGTCTGCCGGAGACTCTCCCAGAACTTCCGCTCCGCGCCACCCGGATCGTTGACCACTGTGCACGTGTTGTCGAACATCATCGTTGCGCGTTCCGCCGGCGAGTACGCAGGCCATTCTGGGAGACCGGAGTGGTTCGGGTTGCCGCTGCGCGCAAACGCGATCCACGCTGCGCTCGTCTTCTCGGCGAGTGCTTTGGCCGTTAAAGCCTTCGTCATGACCGTTGGGATGTCGGTGTTGTCGAACACGAAAGGAATCTCCACCGTGTGGGGCGAGCGCAGTCGGCCTCCTTCGGCGGGGGATTGCCAGGTGAAGTAATACATGTAAACCGGCGCTTTGCCTTGGGCGCACTTGCGCTCCGCCAACTGGATCAATTCGCGCCGAATCCACCGGTCGCTGACGATCAGAAAGAAAATGTCACTGGGACTCGCGCCGGGGTTCGCTTTCCTGTAAGTATCAACAGCGCGATTGCCATTTGCTTCGCCCAGAATGTCGACAATATGCGCGCGCATACCGGCTTCGTCGAGGGTGAAGGCGGCAGGGTCTTGAAGATAGTAGAGCGTCATTTCGTACTGCGTGCAGCCCACCAGCAGCGGAATTTCGGCAGAGACGGGACTGGCGACCGGGTCAAACGGATTAGAAGGCAGAATGTTGCCGTCGACCACCGGGGCATACCCGAGTCGCATCGCTCCACCCATAGGCGGTACGCCGTCTCCCGCGTGTGTGGCGAGCAATTTTTCAACGGGCACGCGCTGAAGATCGTCGATCTTGGCCGGTGTTATTCCAATCTCCTTGAGCAAAGCCCTTGCGGTCTCGTTCGCCTCATCGCGCGGGGTAGCTCGCAGCAACAAGCCGCTTTGCATTACGGCGCGATGAAATAAACCCTTTGCCGCCGGCATTGCGAGCAAAGTGCAGACCTTCCCACCCCCGCCCGATTGGCCGAAGATCATTACCTTGGCAGGGTCGCCGCCGAATTGCGCGATGTTGTCGCGGACCCATTCGAGACCGGCGACGAGATCCAGCATGCCCACATTGCCGGAAGCGGCATACTTTCCCCCGCCAATGTCTCCGAGATGGAGATAGCCGAAAACGCCCAGCCGATGGTTGATGGTCACAACGACGACGTCGCCGCGCCGGGCCAGTGCTTCTCCGTCGAGCCACGGCCAGGAGCCGCTCCCCGCGACGAATCCCCCGCCGTGCGCCCAAAACATCACAGGGCGCCGCGACCCATCCTTGGGTCCGGGTGTCCAGACGTTGAGCACCAAGCAATCTTCATCGAACCCTTCGGCTGGATCAGCCTCTGGCGCGACCACTGCCGTGAAGTGCATCTTCTGAGGCGCCTGATGGCCAAACTTGAACGCGTCGTGCACACCTGTCCACGGCTTGGGTTTCCTTGGAGGCATGAAGCGATTTGCCCCTGCCGTCGATGCTCCGTACGAAATTCCCTTGAAAGCATGAATGCCGTTGCGGACCGTACCGCGAACTTTACCTGCAGTGGTCTCCACTGTGGCCCCCGGGGAGGACTGTCCAAAGGCTGGCAAATCGAAGAGCGGAGTGAGCATAAACGAAGCCATGCCGGCGCCGGCCAGACGCGAGGCTTCGCTTAAGAATCTGCGCCGGCCTAGGCTGGGAATTGCCGCAGTTTCTCCTGAATTCTTCCACTCACTCATCGCAACCATTCCTCAATGCCCCGGCGAATACACAATATTGTCTTTGCTAAATTCGGTCCCGTAAGCAATCAGTTCAACTAGCAGCCTTGGGATAAGTTCCCAGACATGCGAACATGGTCCAAAACCCGCCTTTACGCTCGATTCGCGAGGAGCAGCCCCACTGCGCGGTTGAGCCGCGTCTCGCACTCTGCCTCATGCCTTGGTCTGCCGCGCCTAGCACATTGGCCAGGCGAGGGGCAAAACAACACTCTCCGCCATTACCGGAGACACACGGAGAATATGCCAGAGGTCGAAAGCTCCAGCCATAATAGGGAATGCCCAAGTAACTGTCAAGGCAAAAAATGAACTAACATTAACTAAAAGAGCAGCAGGGACCGGTGGTCTGGCGTATTCGGGCAGAGATGCACCCCGGCCTGCCAGTACAAGGCACGCCGCCGTCTCATCCCCGGAGCTCGCTTTGCGAAATAATGCTTTAGAATCAGTTTATTAAAGGCGTTTTTGCTTTGATCCATCAAGCCTAAGAACCCTGATCCAAATAAGCCGTACCGTTGGGTTCCTGCCGTTCGCGGTTTAGGATTTCACACGGATTTTGCGTCGTTCTAAGCTGGACACGCCACATTTTATTAATAGGCGTTCATTTTTTTCTTGACAGACGATTGGGGATTTGCTTATCGTTTCGTTCACTCGGTGTATTTGGTATTGGGGCCTCAGGAATTCGCGCTATTGAAACGAGCTCCTGCGGTCTGTATATCGCTTTCGGCTTGCCGGCGGGCCGCCGCGCATGACCGGTGCCGTCAAATTTGGGATGAAAACCGGCATCGCGATGACCGTCGGTGCGCCGAGCGTGGTAAACAGCTTGAACGGAGAGGCAATTTATGCTCTGCAAATTCTCGAGGCTCAACTATGTGCTCGATTTTGGCACTGGCTGTCAAGGGGTGGTCCCGGGCAGCCGATCGCCGAACAGATTTCAGGCGGGACTTGGATTTAGGCTGTCGGCCTGTGCTGCGAGTACTGAGGAAGCTAATCGGCCTGCGAGGCGCAGGTCACAACACTGATGGTTTCCGCGAAGCGTGCATTCGCGGAAGCGCCAGCTTGGAGGCTGGGATGAAACAACATCTTCTTCGTACAGTTTTCTTCTCCATGGCCGTGCTTATCGGATGTGTTCTCGCCACGGCTCAAACCGCAACCACGGGCCAGTTGACCGGCACTATTACGGACAGTAGTGGAGCTGTGATCGCCGGCGCCACCGTAAGACTTCGCAATCTGGCAACCGACCAAGTTCAGTCTTTGACGGCCGGCGGAACCGGTGAGTACAGCTTCTCACTGCTGCCTCCAGGCATGTACTCCATCGAAGTGCATAGAGCCGGCTTCAAGGCCGTTCAGCAAAGCAACATCAAGATCCTTGTCACGGAAACCACGACGCTGCCCATTCAGCTCGAGGTCGGCGAAGTGACGCAGACGGTCACCGTCAATGCGGTAGCAGCTCAGCAACTACAAACGCAATCGACGGCTCTGGGCCAAGTGGTGGAGGGCAGCAGCATTCAATCTTTGCCAATGGTCACGCGGAACTTCACGCAGATTCTTGGCTTCTCGGCAGGAGCCATCATGCCCGTTGAGAATGCCGCCGACCTCGGACGCGGCACCACCAGCTCTGCGGGCGGCAATGTGGGCGTGAAAACGACGAATGGCAGCCGCAGCTATGACAATGATTTTGTATTTAACGGCGTCCAGGTCAACGATACGTATGGCGCGGGCAATCAGAGAGGCACTGATTTCGGCGGCGGCATCCCGATTCCCAACCCCGATACGCTGCAGGAGTTCAAGGTGCAAACCGCGCAGTATGACGCCAGTTATGGCCTCAATGCCGGATCGCAGGTAGAGATCCTCACCAAGAGCGGCTCCAACAACGTGCATGGTTCGCTGTGGGAGTTCTTCCGTAATGAAGACATGAATGCGAATGACTACTTCCGCAATGAGCTGGGTCTGGACAGGCCGCTGTTGCGGCAGAACCAGTACGGCGGCACCATCGGCGGCAAGTTCATTCAGGACAAACTCTTCTATTTTGGTTCCTATCAAGGGACAAGGCAGGTGAACGGCTATGCGAGCGGTTGCCTTTCCACGATTACCAGCGAGCCGCTGTTGACCAACGACCGTTCTGCCGCCTCCTTGGGCGCCATCTACGGCGGCCAGACCGGCCTATACGGCGGGACTGCAGTCGCCGCCGACGGGTCTAACATAGCGTCGACTGCCTTGGCGATCCTCAACTTCAAATTACCGAACGGGCAGTACCTGCTTCCCACGCCGCAAAAGGTCGTCAACGGGAAAGGGGAATCTTCGTTCAGCGAGCCATGTACCTATCATGAGAACCAATACATGCTCAATCTCGATTACACTCAATCGTCCAAGAATGTAATCTCCGCCCGTTATTTCATGCTCGACAGCACCCAGGTCACCGCCTTCACGGGAGGGTCGAACATTCCCGGATTTGGGCAGCCCGCGTTTAACAAGTTCCGCAACGGTTCGGTTTCCGACACCTATGCGTTCAGCTCTCGCTTGACCAACCAGTTCATCTTCGGCATCAACAGCACTTTTACCAGACAGACGCTCGAACAGCCTTTGAGCTGGGCGACTTTAGGCTACCCTTCAGTCACCGGCAATCCCTCGATGTTTTCGCTCGTCATCAATGGAAGCTACAACGGATCTGCCAATATCGTCAATAACCTGTGGCAATTTAACTACAATTTCGCCGATCTGGTTTCCTACACGCGGGGCAAGCACACACTGCGCCTGGGCGGAGGCTTGACGCGAGAGCACCTGAATCTGCTCGGCGGCTGGACCAACAACGCGCTCACTTTCCAGAGTGTTCCGGATCTTCTGCTGGGTCTACCGGGTGGGACGGGTGCGGGCGACAACGGGACCTCGTTTAGCAACATCTTCAGCCAATCCGTGGGCGCCAGCCTCTACGGCAGGAAGTTGAGGGACTGGGTGAACAACCTCTTCGTGCAGGATGATTGGAAGTTGTCCACGAATCTGACCCTTAACTTGGGATTCCGTTGGGAACGCTTCACCGCTCCCACCGACGTGCTGGGCCGGCTGTCGAGCATGGATATTACCAAGCTGAATCCGAACCCGCCGTCCACCGGCACCCTCGTGGGCTTCGACGTCGCTCACAATTTCCCCGGGACACCTCCCACTGGAGTTACCGTGCTGCCGGGGGATTCTAACATGTATGGACAGGAGAACACCTTTGCTCCCCGCGTCGGCCTGGCATTTAAAGAAACGAAGTTCGCGGTCCTTCACGCCGGCTACGGCATCTTCTATTCCGAATTGCCGCTCATCTTCGTATTCAATGCTACCAACACCCCGCCATGGTCGTATAACTACTCTCCTTCGGGTTCGGCAAACGTGAATGACAGTTGGGCCAACCCGTTTTATGGGTTCGACTATCCGCTCAGCGTGCTCCCCGAATTTACGCCCTACAGTCCGACCACCAGCATCGCCTTTAGAGCGGTTCCCATAGACAATAAGGTCGCGGCGACCCATATATATAGCCTCAATGAGCAGTTTCAAATCCCTGGGGGAGTCCTGCTTGAGGTTGGCTATGTGGGTACGCACGGCACTCACTTAATGCAAGATATGCTCATCAATCAAGCCGGGTTCGCCACGGCCGCGAATCCGATTCGCGGACAGACAACGAACACCCTGGCTAACATTCCCGAGCGCGTGCCATACGAGGGATTCACTGCAAACACGTCCCAGATTTACAATGACAACGGAAGCAGCCATTACAACGCGCTGCAATCAACCGTTACTTACCAGGTCCGCCATGGCTTGCAATTCCAGGCGGCGTACACCTTCTCAAAGGACCTGGAAACGGATGGTATGAATGGCGGCCTTGTTAGCGGGGTGACGCCCACCGGCGACTGGAGCAATCCCCGCCGAGACTACGGGCCCGCCTTTTACTCGCGTCCGCATCGCATCGTTGCTAACTATACATATCAATTTCCGTCGGTGCATTCCGGTGGAAGCATTGTTCAAAATATCCTGAATGGATGGCAGACCGCGGGAATCCTCACCATCCAGTCAGGCCAGCCGCTGACGATCATCGGCACCAACTCCCATAACTACGCTGGAATCACCTCCGACTTCGGCGAGATTTCCTCGAACTGTTCGTTCAACATTGAAACTCCGGGATCGGTGCAGAAGAAGTTGATTAATTATTTCAAGAAATCCTGCATAGCTGCCTACCCAACGGTCGATCCTTCGGGAACGACGGGCTTCGGCAATGCGCCCATCGGGAATATGCTCGGACCCGACCAAAACAATTGGGACATGTCGCTGATAAAGAGTACTAAGATCCCGTTTCCCACCGAGAACGCGGTTATCGATTTCCGCATTGAAGCCTTCAACTTGTTTAACCATCCGCAGTTCGCCAATCCGGCGACTACGGCGACTGCCGGGAGTTTCGGTCAGATTACAGCCATGAGCGTCAACCCGCGGGTACTGCAGCTTGCGCTGAAGTACACCTTCTGATCCTCAACCGCGGCCACCTGGCAGCAGCTCCTGCCGCCGCCAGGTGACCCGCTTTTCCAGCGGGGAAGAAATGCAAATCTTACGAACAACTATCGCTGCCATTGCGTGTCTTACCCTCGTAACCTCCGGAAGAGCAGAGACGGCGAAAGGGAATGTCGCACCGATTGCGACCGTCAGGACTGGCCAGTTGCGCGGTTCTTTCGAGAACGGCATCTATGTGTTCAAGGGCATTCCTTACGGCGCCCCTACCGGTGGCGCTAACCGTTTCAAACCTCCCCAGCCGCCGAAATCTTGGAATGGCGTCCGCGAGGCGCTGAACTTTGGTGATCGATGTCCGCAAGCGTCTCCTCCCGGTAGCCACGAAATTGCCGGCGAGGCGCCGGAAAGCGAAGATTGCCTGATGCTCAATGTGTGGACTCCCGGGCTGCACGACGGCAAGCAGCGGCCGGTAATGGTGTGGTTGCACGGAGGAGGCTATCTCAGCGGTTCCGGGGGCCTTCCTTACTACGATGGGATGCAGCTTGCCAGGCGCGGCGACACGGTAATCGTTACCGTAAACCACCGTCTCAACATTTTCGGCTACTTGTATCTCGGCGGCATTGCCGGCCCCGAGTATGCCGATTCTGGCAATGTTGGGATGCTTGATCTCATTGCGGCGCTTCAGTGGGTGCAGGATAACATCGGCGAGTTCGGCGGCGACCGGCAACGGGTGACGATCTTCGGTGAATCGGGCGGCGGCGGCAAAGTGGGCACGCTAATGGGGATGCCACTGGCCAAAGGTCTTTTTCAGGGCGCCATTCTGCAAAGCACCTTCGGGATAACCGCGATCCGAGCAGAAAAAGCAACCGAACTAACGGTTGCCCTGCTGGCCGCGCTGAATCTGAGCCGAAATGACGTGGACAAACTGCAAACCGTTCCGGTGGGTGAGCTGGAAGAAGCCTTGCGCAAAGTGAGCGGTGCTAGAGCACTTGGATTCCTTGGCAGCATGGGCCCGGTCGTCGACGGACGCTCGCTCTCTCGAGATCCGTTTACGCCAGACGCGGTGCCGACATCGAGCGATGTTTTCGTTATAGCGGGGACTACCAAAGATGAAACGACTGTCCTGTTCCCGCCGGCGGATTCCTTCGAACTCGACTGGGCCGGGTTGAAGAAGGACTTTACGACTTCCTTTCCCTGTGCCGACGTAGATAAGCTGATTACGGACATGCGCACGCTCCGTCCGCGAGCGAGTGCCAGCGACTTGTATTTCACTGTAACGACCGAGGCTTGGAAAGGAGCGGATGCGCGCGCTTTTGCGAGTCGCAAGACCGCCCTGGGCGGCGCGCCGGTGTATCTATATCGGCTGGAATGGGAAACGCCGGTCGACGGAGGGCGTCTGCGCTCGCATCATGGGTTGGATGTGCCGCTGGTATTCGACAACGTGGACAAAGCGGGTTCCATGGTAGGGACCGGGGCCGGCGACGCACAACGTGTTGCCGATGCGATGAGCGCGGCGTGGCTCGCCTTTGCGCGTACGGGCGATCCGAATGCGCCGGGCCTGGCCTACTGGCCGCCGTTTGATGCGACGAACCAGCGGACGATGGTGTTCAATGTGGTTTCGCGCGCAGTCACCGATCCGATTCGAGATGTGCGGCTGCTGCTGGATCCGATAGCAGCATCGGTTGGGGCAGAGGAGAACCCCTTTCGCCCGCATGGATTCCCTTCGGACCATACGCCTACCTGCAAATGACCCAAACAGTGGTCTAATGGGCGCTTTGCGGTTGACGATGCCGTTTGTTGGTGGACAACTTGCGTGATGATGGGCGCAGAAGAAATTAGCAGGGAGGCAGAAATGTGAGTTCCCATAAAGTTTTCCCGCCAGTACGCGGCTTTGATCATATCCGTTGTGCTTTTTCTTCTCGCTGCGGGTGCGACTAGGGCGGCAGGGTAATTGGCGGCTGCCAGTACGACATCGCGGCAGATTCAATTTGGATTTAAGTTACTTTTCTGAAGTTCGTTTTTCTTGGCTTTAATACGGCAGACTGGGCGGAATGAGGAAGTGTTCGGGCCCGCCCAGTCTGTGTCGCGGCCTCGGCGCTCAGGTTACAGGGTGTTTCTGACCCAAGTGCCGCGCTCGTTCGGTGGTGCTCCCACCCAACGGATATTGAACGAAGGCAAAGCACAATGGCTCGTGCGTCGGCCTGGGAAAGCAAAATGACTTTTCTTTTGAATGGCAAATCGGCAATAGTGACCGGCGCAGGCGGCGGAATCGGCCGCGGTATTGCCCTGGCGCTGGCGAAGGCAGGGGCGAGTGTACTGGTCAACGATATTGACCAGGAAGAGGCTGCGCGAACAGCTTGTATGGTTCGCCAAGCCGGGGGAAAGGCAGAAGAGAATTTCGCTGACATTACCGATGCCGAACAAGTGGGCATCATGGTCTCCGAAGCTGCAGAGCGACTCGGCATGATCGATATTCTGGTGAATAACGCCGGCATAATTCAAGACAGCCTTATTCAGAAGATGCGCGACGAAGCCTGGGACGATGTGCTCCGGCTAAATCTCACAGGAGCTTTCTACTGCACGCGGGCAGTGGTACCGTCCATGATCACGCGGAATTGTGGACGGATCATCAACATCTCTTCTATGTCTTATCTCGGAAATGTCGGACAAGTGAACTACTGCGCCTCCAAGGCCGGCATTGTCGGGATGACAAGAGCTCTGGGGCTCGAACTGGCGCCCAAGGGCATCACGGTGAACTGTATCGCGCCCGGGTTGATCAACACTCCCAAGACCCAAGAATTTAGCGCGGAGATACGGGAGCGACTGCTGAAACGAATTCCGCTGCGGGCGATCGGAGAACCGCGGGACATTGCTGCAGCAGTTGTTTTTTTTGCCTCCGACGAAGCTCGATATATAACCCGCCAAGTGCTGCACGTAAGTGGCGGCGTGGAGGGCATGTAGCATGGAGCAGCCTTTCAGAGCCGGAATTTTTGCAGTCAACGGCCAGTATGTAGTTTTGCTGACCAGCCACTGCAAGAACTGCGGACAGGGATTCTTTCCACGCCGGCAACATTGTTTGAAATGCGGTGCCGCGACACGCGAGACGGAATCTGGCCCGGCTGGACGCCTTTTTTCTTTCACCACCGTTTACATGCCAACCCTCCATTTCAAGCCTCCGTATTCCGTAGGTCTCATTGAACTCGGAGATGGTCTTCGGGTTTTCTCGCAGATCGCCAAGCTGCCCGATCGGGAATTTACTGTGGGAATGGAGATGGAAGCGCGCCCCAGAATATTGTGGAGCGGGGACGGCCTAGCGGCCTCCGGATTCGAATTCATACCAGTGTAACTCTCATCAGCAGCCAATGTGAGCATAACGACCAGAGAGCCAGTTTATGCGAGATGTCGTAATTATCGGAGTGGGGCAGAGTCAATTCGGCAAATTCCCTGAAAAGCAAACGCTTGATCTGGGCCGGGAAGCCGTGTGGGCGGCCCTGAAGGACGCCAATGTAGCTCCGCGGTACATCCAGGAGGCATTCACCGCCCGGTTGTATGTGGACCAGGTCACGGGCGAGGTTCTTCTTCGCGATATTGGAATCTCTGGTATCGAGATGGTGAACGTCGAGAACGCCTGCGCGGGAGGAGGTACGGCGGTACGCAGCCTCTGGAAGGACATAGCATACGGGTTGTGCGATGTCGGGCTGGCGGTGGGTTTGGAGTCGATGACCCGCGGTCCATTCGCCGGAAAGATCATCACTCCTGGCGAAGACGACCTGGCCGGGCAGCTCGGAGGCGCGATTCCCGTTGACTTCGCCCTCATTGCGCGGCGGCTGATGCATACCCGCGGTGCGACTCGGGAAGATTTTGCGCAGATTTCGGTAAAGGCTCATCGCGCAGGCGCGTTGAATCCCATGGCGCAGTATCAGAAAGAGCTTACACTGGAAGAGGTGCTCCATTCGCGGGTCATCTGCGATCCCATAACATTGCTGGAGTGCTGCCCCAATACCGATGGGGCGGCGGCAGTTGTATTGTGCGCCGCAGAATTGGCCTCGCGTTTCGTCGACCATCCAATCAAAATCCTCGCGTCGGTGTTGCGTTCCGGCAGCTATGCCTTCGAGCAGGCGGACTTGACATCCTTTGAGGTTGGCAAGAAAGCCGCCCTCGCCGCTTACGAAATGGCTGGCGTTGGCCCAGGGGACCTCGATGTGATAGAAGTCCACGATGCCTTTGCTCCGGAGGAATTGGTGCATTATGAAGATCTCGGCCTATGTGCCCACGGAGACGCTCTCGCCCTGCTGCGCTCCCATGACACGGAACTGGGGGGCCGCTGTCCCGTGAATCCAAGCGGTGGACTGCTTTCCCTGGGTCACCCTCCGAGCGCTTCGGGAGTTCGGAACATCTGCGAGATCGCACTGCAACTGCGAGGCCACGCCGGTGCTCGACAAGTGCCCGGAGCCAAGTTGGGGCTGGCGCAGATGATTGGCGGTTTCGCCGCCGGGCTGGAAGCAGGCGCTTGTTGTATTCACATTTTGGGGCGGTAGCGAAAGGATAGTAGCCGGAATGAACAACTCTTCTGCCATGCCTGCAAGGGTGACGATCAGTCGAGACGTGCGCGCTTGGTTTGTAACGCTCAACAATCCCGCAAAACTAAACGCCATAGATGCGGAGATGACGTATGCGCTGAACGATGCATTAGAGCAGGTCAGTACCGACGATTCTAACCTGCCGCTGGTACTTCAGGGAGCCGGCTCGGCTTTCATGGCAGGGGCTGATCTCACTTGGTTCAAATCGCTCGTGGAGAATGAAAAATTTGATGAGCTGTCTGCCTCTCTCCATGTTGCTCAGGGAATCATCTTGAAGGTCGCGACCATGTCCAGGGTCGTGGTTGCTGCTGTCCGCGGAGCAGCGATCGGTTACGGATTCGGGTTGGCCTGCGCGGCCGACTGGGTGATTGCGAGCGAAAAGGCGTATTTTAAACTAGGTCAACCGTCGCTAGGACTTAGTATCGATGGCGGGCTCACTTACACGCTGCCTCGATTGGTCGGATATCGCCAGGCGATGGAGCTTGTGCTCGCTGATCGCACCCTAGGCGCCGACAAGGCCCAGCAAATGGGTTTAGTGTCTAGATTGGTGGATGATGCACAGTGGGATAGCGCGATGTCCTTGGCGTTAGGTGAGCTCAGCAAGGTTTCGCAATCGGGGCAAAATAAGGCTTTACTGCGCGAAAGCTTTCAGGTTTCGCTTGCGGAACAGTTGCGTTCTGAGCAGGAAAGATTTCTGGAGGCGGCCAGAGGAGACACGTTTCGGGTTCGCCTGCGAGAATTTCTTGGCCGTAAAGCATAGTAGAGCAGGCGGACGTTTTCGACACCGATTGAACGTGGATGGAGGCTGACATGCTGGTGAATTATCGCGTCGCCGAAGATGTTGCGGTGCTGGAGCTAAACTCTCCGCCGGTGAACACGCTAAGTCTTCCGCTGCGCAGCGACTTGCTCGATTGCCTGTTTCGCGCTCTGGACGGGGTTTCGATTCGCACGATTGTCATTACCGCCAGAGGCAAGGGCTTCTCCGCAGGAGCCGACGTGGATGAGTTAGCTGCCGGCGCCGCCCTGCGTGAACCGCAGCTTGGGAAAATTCTCGAAGTGCTCGACTCCTCACAGAAACCCGTCATTGCGGCGGTGCACGGGATGGCAGTGGGAGGCGGGTTCGAACTTGCAATGGCGTGTCACTATCGTATTTTTCAAACTGGAACTTTGGTGGGCATGCCTGAAATCAAGCTCGGATTGATGCCAGGCGCCACTGGCACGCAGCGTTTACCACGCCTCGTCGGACTGGAAACGGCAGCGAATATGATCCTAAACGGGAACCTTCAGCCTGCTGATACGCTCAAGGACACAAGGCTCTGTGACCAATTGGTGAGCGGGGATCTTCTGAACCACGCGATTGCGTATGCGGAGCGAGTTCGGACATCCGAAATTCCTCGCTACAGTTCGGCCCCGTTGGACTATCCGAACTGGCAAGCTTATCTACAAGCGCATCGAAACAGGCTTCAGCCGGGATCTGTTGCTGGCTCCAAGGCTCTTGATGCCCTGGGAGCCGCGTTCCAGAATACGTTTCAGCAGGCATCCGAGATTGAGCTTGCACTCTTTATAGAGTTGTTGCATTCAAAACAATCACAAGCTCTGCGTCATGTCTTTGCAGCAGAGAAGCTGTCGAGCAAAGTCGAAGGCCTGGCAGCGAATGTTCCGCACCGCGAAGTCGCACGGGTTGCCGTCATCGGAGCAGGAACCATGGGCGCCGGAATCGCAATTAATTTTCTCGATCACGAAATTCCGGTGTCGCTTATCGACATCACACAACCGGCGCTGGAACGCGGAGCGCAGGTGATTCGGAAGACTTACGAGACTGCTCTGAAGAAGGGGCGTCTAGCCGAAACCCAGGTCAGGAGCCGCATGGAACTGCTGACGACAACGCTGGAGATGAAGGCGATTGGCAGTGCCGACTTGATTATCGAAGCCGTGTTCGAAGAGATGCAGGTCAAGGAAGAGATATTTCGGCAAATGGATCTCCTGGCCAAATCGGGCGCAATCCTGGCGAGTAATACCTCAAGCCTGGACCTGAACTACCTGGCCTCACGCACTAACCGGCCGGGAGATGTGATCGGGATGCATTTCTTCTCCCCCGCGAATGTTATGAAGCTGCTTGAGGTGGTCCGAACTGAAAGGACCGCGGATGAGGTGCTGGCAACGGTAATGTCGCTGGCGCGGCGGATCGAAAAAATACCCGTAGTCGCAAGAGTGTGTGACGGGTTTATCGGAAATCGCATGATCGAGGAATACGGACGCCAGGCCGGCTTCCTATTGGAAGAGGGCTGCCTTCCGCAGCAGGTGGATG
>Ga0326728_10010698_pt1 | contig 21354 bp, 16 predicted proteins | sample MB3enrmetagenome_FD_207602 | JGI IMG/M metagenome (GOLD analysis project Ga0326728, IMG submission 207602) | Lab enriched peat soil microbial communities from McLean, Ithaca, NY, United States - MB31MN | ecosystem: Environmental > Terrestrial > Soil > Wetlands > Peat | place: USA: New York... | reverse complement strand
CATTGCTGGTTACGCTGCCAGCGGTATTGGTCACCGTCACCGTGAACGACGCGCCGTTGTCGGTCTGCACCGTCGCCGGGGTGGTATAGCTGGCGCCGGCCGCACCCGCGATCGCCGTCCCGTTCTTCTTCCACTGATAGCTCAACGGCGCGGTACCGCCGGCCACTACGCTGAACGTGGCCACCTGGCCCACCGTCACCGTCTGGCTCACGGGCTGCGTGGTGATCGTAGGCGCGATCACAACGGCCTTCACTGTCAGGATGGCCGCATTGCTGGTTACGCTGCCAGCGGTATTGGTCACCGTCACCGTGAACGACGCGCCGTTGTCGGTCTGCACCGTCGCCGGGGTGGTATAGCTGGCGCCGGCCGCACCCGCGATCGCGGTCCCGCTCTTCTTCCACTGATAGCTCAGCGGCGCGGTACCGCTCGCCACTACGCTGAACGTGGCCGTCTGGCCCACCGTCACCGTCTGGCTCTGCGGCTGGGTGGTAATCGTGGGGGCAACTCCTACGGCGACCACGGTCAGGATGGCTGCGTGGCTCGTCACTCTGCCTGCCGAGTTGCTTACGGTCACCGTGAACGACGCGCCATTGTCGGCCTCGCTCACCTCCGGCGTAGTATAGGAACTTTCCCGGGCCCCCGGGATCCTGTATCCGTCCCTCACCCACCGATAGATCAGCGGAGCGGAGCCGCTGGCCACCACGCTAAACGTGGCCCTTTGCCCCACCATCACCGTTTGACTCTCGGGCTGGACCAGGATGGATGGCGCTGTCGCACCACTGGCGCTGGCGGCGGCGATCAGGACCATCGCCAGGCTGGCCCCAAACCGGCGTGCGTGGGTCTTCTTGTTACCATGCGCCCGGCTCAGTGCGGGCTGGACATTAGAAGGGAGAATCGTAAGGCTTGAATGTGACATTTGGACAAGACTCCTGGTTCTCCACCAGCGAAGGTGGTTCTCGCTTGGGCGGCTCTCGCCAACGCCGGCGTCGCCGCTGGGACCCATGCATAGGGGCGTGGACTGTTCGGCGACTCTCGGCATCGGCGGCTCCTTCCCACGGTTCGGGATCTCTCGAACCTGTGGGGCTCGATTAACCAAAGCTAGTAAAAAAGTACTATCAGTACTAGAATTTCAGTACTCTGAGTACTATAGGAAAGGTGGCTGGAGTCCGTCAATCCCGCTTCGGTTAGCCACTGGATAATACATTACGGAATGACCATCCGGGTTGCCGGAAGTTGGTGAATACCTGTGGGTTGGCGTACATCGGGAAGAGCGGGGCTGGCCCTCCCCGCCGCCCGCCGCTATCCCGCCGCCTTCTCCGCCATGGCCACAATCTCCCGGCCGATGGCCAGCGACGCGGTGGCCGCCGGGCTGGGCGCGTTCAGTACGTGCAGCGCATTCGGCCGCGCGATCAGCCGGAAATCCTGAACCAGGTCGCCCTCCGGCGCGATCGCCTGCGCCCGCACTCCCGAGCCGCCGGTGGCCAAGTCGCCCGGCCGGATCTCCGGCACCAGCCGTTGCAGCGACAGGCAGAACAGCGCCCGGCTGAAGGACCGCCGCAGCTCGTACCAGCACATCGATGGGTACCTCCGCAGGAAGCGCCACAGCCCGGGGTAGCTCAGGGCGTCGAACAGATCGCGCGCGTTGAAATCGGTCTTACGGTAGCCTTCGCGCGCCAGCGCCAGCACCGCGTTCGGCCCAGCCTCCACGCCGCCGTGGATCAGCCGCGTGAAATGCACGCCCAGGAACGGAAAATGCGGATCGGGCGTGGGATAGATCAGGTGGCGCACAAGCTGTTGCCGCTCCGCGCGGATCTTGTAGTATTCGCCGCGAAACGGCAGGATGCGGACCTCGCGGCGCTCGCCCGCCATCTCGGCCACCCGGTCGGAGTGCAGGCCCGCGCAGTTGATCAGGAAGCCCGCCTCGAAGGCGCCCGCCGCCGTTTCCGCCACCCAACCCGGCGCGCGCGCGGCGATCCGCCGGACCTTCGCTCCCGTGACCACGCGCCCGCCCAGCGCCTCGATTCTCGCGACCAGCGCGGCGCACACCGCGGCGTAATCCACGATGCCTTCCTGCGGCACGCGCAATGCCGCCACGCCGCCCACGTGCGGCTCGATCTCGCGCATTTCGTCGCGTTCGAGCCAGCGCAATCCTTCCAGGCCGTTGGCCGCGCCGCGCTGCTCCAGGTCGCGCAACCGCGGCACTTCGCTTTGGTCCGCGGCCACCACCAGCTTGCCGCAAATCTCGTGCGGAACGGCGTGTTCCGCGCAGAACTCGACCATCTCGCGGATGCCCTCGACCGCCAGCCGCGCCTTCGCCGACCCCGGCTTGTAGTACAAGCCGCAGTGCAGAACGCCGCTGTTGTGCCCGGTCTGGTGCCGCCCCACGCCGGCTTCCTTTTCGAGCACCGTAAGGCGCGCCCCGGGAAAGCGTTCCAGCAGCTTGCATCCCGCCGCCAGCCCGACGATGCCGCCGCCTACGATCACCACCTTGCGCGAATCGAAGCCGCCCATCGAACCCGCTATTGTAGCGTCCCTAGTGCCCGCTACGGAACGACCCACCCGCCCGCCGTCGAATGGCCGCGGCCCCGAGGCCGTTTCGGAGCCGTGCGCGTGAGCTCGCGGTGGGCTGTGCCGGCAACGCCGTTCTCGTGACGAGACCCTGCTATGGCCCGGCGATCGTGAGCGTGACCGCTGGGGCGGATACCGATCCCACCGTGACCACCACCGGCTGCGGACCGGGCGGCACTGCGGCCGGCACCGTGAAGTCGATCTGCGACACGCCCACCAACCCGCTGGGGATCCCCGCAAACGACACCGTCGCCGGCACCCCGCCCACGGTCACTTTGACCGGCAGAATCGGCGCCGGCAGCTTGCTCACGGCGGTGCCCGAGGCGGGCGAGGCCCCCGTAGCCAGGAAGGGCGTCACGTCGCCTTCCCCGGTCATGAAGAGCAGCAGCACCTGGCCGGCCGAGGCCGCGCTCACCAGGCTGCCGGTGGTGTTGGAGATCGCCGACGGGTACAGCCCCGGCGCGGTGGTCGACACGGTGAACGGAAACACGGCTACCCGCCCGTTGTCGTTCACCGCCAGAACCGCCGGCCCGCGCCCGGTCTCGTAAGGAATCTGCACGTCCAGTTGCCCGGGCGAAACGTAGTAGAACGGAGCGCCGATCCCGTTCACCGTCACCGACACCCCTTGCAGGGTCAGGGGCAGCGGGAGCGTGGCAGCGGTCTGGGTGGCCGGCGCCAGGTTCGTCCCGTAAACCGCCGCCAGCGTGCCGGGAGCTATATCCGTGCCACCCGAGAAGTTGTTGGCAATGCCGCCAATCGCGATGGCGGCCGAGGCTCCCACCACGAACGTGACCGGGATGTCGATGGTCTCCGGAATCGCCGCCGCGGATTGAATCGAGATCACCGCGCGGTAAGCGCCTTTCGAGAGCCCCGCGCCGGTCGCCTGAATCTGCACGGTGGCGGGGCCCGAGCCGGAAATCGGCGACACCACGATCCAGGCGGATGCCGAGTTCTCGGGCGACACCGTCGCCGTCCATGCCGGCGAGCCCGCCGCAAACCCCACCGAGACCGCCGCGGCGGCATTCTGCGAGGCGTCGGCGACGGACATCGTAACCGCCGCCGGCGATGCCGTCATGGCCGTCTGGCTGGCGGGGGCGGAGGTGAGCGTCACCGCCAGCGTGGAAGTCACCGTCATGCCCAGCTCCACGCTGGTGGAGACCAACTGCACCGTCATCGTGCCGGTCCCGACCGTGCCGGCCAGACACAGGGTTCCCTGCACCATGCCGTAGGGAGCCAGCCGGGTGGTGCCGAAAGTCTGCTGGATCAGGCTGGTGTAACTGGTTCCGGATACCGAGAGCGAGGTGAGCTGCATCAGGAAGCCGCCGCTTTCCTGCACCGTCAGTTGCACGGGGTACGCGCACGTGGGGTCCGTGCCCGACTGCGCCACCGTGGGCGCCCCGATCAGATCCACGACCGGCTCCAGCGGCTGTGACGCAGGGCCCGCGAACGAAACCACGATCTGCTGCGACCACGTCTTCCCGTCCGCATCGCTGCCGCTGAAGACGAACGTGCGGTTCAGCAACGCCAGCAGGCCGGTGGCGACCACCGACGCCGAGATGCTGCCACCGGCGGGAATGTTGGGACTGGTGAAGAAGGCAACCGGCTCGCTGACTCCGCCGACCGAAAACCCCGTCAGCGTGGTCGCCACGCCGGCCCTCTCGGTCAGGGTGATGGTGAAGGGCCAGTAGATCCCGGCTTGGACCACCGGGTTGGGATTGACCGCCGCCACCACTGCCGAGCCGCCGCCCGCCGGGAGTTGGATCGAGATCGTCGCCGCGCCGCTCGATCCGGCGTACACCGCGTCGCCCGGGTACAACGCGGCGACCGCGCTCGCACCCGCGCCCAGCGCGTTTCCCGTAACCGTCAAAGTGGCTGTGGACACGGCGCCGGAGGCGGCCAGCGCCACGCTGCCCAGCACCGTGTCGTGCGCCAGGAAGGTCACGGCGCCGGTGGGCGCGGCGCCGCTGCCCGAGGCGCTCTTGACCGTGGCCGTCAACTGGAGGGAATCGGCCGCCGCGCCGCTCGAAGGGCTGGCCGTCAGCGCCGTCGCGCTGGCGGCGCCGGTATTCCATTCGGTCGCCAGGTTGTAAACATCCACCGACCCCAGGCCGGTTGTCATATCGTAACCGGGGCCCGCGCTGAAGCCCATCAGCCCATCCACACACCCGGGACTGGCTTGCTCGCAGGGGACCTTGTTGTCGCCGGCCGTGACGTCGTGGAAAACGTCCGTGGTGGCTTGCGCCAACTGGTACAGCGCCGGGTTGATGTTGCCCAACCCCGGCTGGCTCAGCACGCCCTTCGCCACCAGGTACTGGTTGAGCAACGCCAGAATCCCGGCCACCGACGTAGTGGAGGCCGACGTGCCCGCCCCGGCGGTGTTCGCTCCAGCGGTGGTGATCATGTAGGGATAATGGAAGGTGGATGCCGGCAGGGAGATATCGGGCACGTCGCGGGCACCGTCGCCGGGAACGCCGGGGCCCCTCTGCCAGTACGGCTTGGCGAACAGCGCGCTCGGTCCGCCCCCGGTAGCCACCAGGGCGTTCCACATCGCCGACTCGTTCCAGGCGATTTCCGGAATGTAGCCCAGGGCGGAACCCAGATTGGCGTCGTTGCCGGAGGCCCAGTAGGGGCCGCCGGAGGCGTCGTTGAACGCCGTGCCACCCACCCCGGTCACCTCCGGAAGGCTGGCCGGCCAGCCCACGGTCGGGCCCTTGCTGGCCTGCGGTGTCGGCCCGTAACGCTCGCAGTTCGCCGCTCCGGCATCTCCCGACGACGCCAGCAGCGTGATTCCCTGGGCGTTAGCCTGCTGCCACACGCCGCGCATGAACCCGGCGCTCTCGTACGGCTCGCAGGCGCTGTAGCTCATGCTGACGATTGGCCCGAGGTTCCGATCGATGGCGTACTGCGCGGAAAGAAACACGTTCTCGGAAAACGCGAAAATGACGGTTGCGTTGGGTGCAATGGCGCCGGCCCATTCCAGGTCGAGGTCGGCTTCGATCATATCCGAATTCTTTCCGGGGTTGGTGCCGTAGATGACTTTCTGCGGATCGTTGGGCGGCAGGCCGAACCGCTGGCGGAACGCCTGGATATCGCTGAGGTCGAAATCCGTCTGCCCGGCGATCACGATAGTCTGCCCGGAGCCGTCGATGCCCGCCTGGTACAGCTTCTTGATGTCGAAGATGGCCGCCAGGTCGTCCGGCGCAAGCAGGTGCGAAGTGGAGATGTTGTAGGCGGGCCCGGCGGGGACGATCGTGGGTTGCGGCCGGAAATCGTCCAGCCCGCCGATCGCGCTCACCACGTCTTCGAACGCCTGGGGAATCGAGGGCGCCGCGGTGTTGGCAAAGTGGGCGGCGCCCCCCACGCGGAAGCGATGGATCGGCGTGTGGAACGCGCGGGACATGCGATCCGCCGAACCGCTGAAGGCGATCCAGTGACGCCCCCGCGCTACGTCTTCCACCCGCAGCCCCTGCGATTCCAGCCAGCCCGCCAGCGCGGCAACGTCGTGCTCGCTCAGGCCGAAGCGGCTGGCGAACTCCTCCGGCATCAGCCAGCGGTGGTAATCCGGCGAGCCGGGGGTCTGTTGCTCCGCCAGAAACGTCTCCAGCCCCGGCGCCGGGCTGAGGAACAGGGTGACGTGGCTCAATTCCTGGGCGGGATCCACCGGACCCAGGTCGAATTGCGGCTGGGCTTCCGGCCGGACATGGCCGCGCAACGTGACGGTTCGCGCGGCATCGATGGGTCCGGCAATCCGGTCGGCCGCCGCCAGGAGAGACGCCGCCGCGGCCAGCGCGACGATACTGCACCGTTGGATCGGACTCACTTCGACTAGCCTCCCAGGATTGACTCGGATTGAATTGCCATTGTACCGAAGTGCGCCCGCCCGGCTTCACGCGCTCCGCCTATTTCGCCAACAACCGGCGAAACCAGTCGCAATCGCGGACGCTGGCGAGTGCCGGGTCGCGAGCCATCCGGTCCGCACTGATCCGGATCCCGGGCTCGCGGCTCTTCTCCAGCCATTGCCGGCACTCCTCCGGCTCGCCCAGCCGCGCGGCGACGCAGGCCAGACTGTATGCGGCCCGTCCAGGCGCACGCGACTCGGCTTCGGCGAACTTGTTCCTGGCTTCTTCCAGGAGCCGGACTCGCTCAGCGCCATCCGCCCGCCAGGCCTGCGCGGAGAGGAGGCTAGCCCAGCCATTCAGGATCGAGTTGCGGTCCCCAACTTTCTGCGCGTCATCCTCGAACCTCCGGGCCGCTTCTTCAATCAGACGGTCGGTTTCCGGGCCTGGCATGCGCTCGGCCCGAACAAGCAGGATATTCCCCCAAATGGAAAGGAGGAGGTAGTACGCGGGATGCTCCCGCAAGGCCGTTTCCACCAGTTGGCTCGCCTTCTCGAGGATTCCGTTGCACTCTTCAGCTTCACCCAAGCAGGCGCGCTCGCCCATGACCGCTGCCAGGTAGCATAGGAGCGATTCATCCGCCGGGGCGGCTGCCAGACCCAAGCGGAATTTCTCCTCAGCCTGGGCGTAGAGGCTATCCGCTTCCGCGTCGGGCGCACGCACACCCAGCCAGAGAAGCGAGAGGCCCCAGCCCGCCAAGCCGAGCTTGTCGTTCGGGAATCTGCGGACGAGTTCCGCGTAGGCGTCGCGTGCCTCGAGGAGAAACGGGCGCCCGGCCTCCCCAGGGTGCCGAAGCGCCCGCCACAAAAAGCAATCGGCCCTTCCGCACTCGGAACCTCTATGGCCCGGATCGATGGCCAGGGCGGCCGAAAATTTCTCTCCCGCCTCGGCGTAGACGCGATCCGCCCCGTCAATCTCCGACAACCATCCCAACTGTATGAGCCGATAGCCCCAGTACTCGAAGGCCAGGCGGTGAAGCAGGCGGTCACGGCTCTGGTGGCCACTGCTGTACGCGGCCATCCGCTCGCACAGGCCGCAGGCGCGGATCAGGAGTTGACGCCCCTCCTGCCCTCCTTTCCGGAGGCCACGCCTTGAGAGCACCGTGACGAGCCCAGTTATCGCCGGCGCATAGTCGTGGTCGATGGCCAGCGCGGCCGAATACTTCTCATCCGCCTGGGCGTAGAGTTGGTCGGCTTCGTCCCCGGACTTCTTCGCAGCGAGCGCCGCCAGCGCTTTCCCCCAACCGCTCCACGCCGAGGCATCTCGCGGCCTCTTTCGAACCGACCGCTCCAACTTCTGGCAGTCTCTGGCGAGCGCTTCAGGATCGTAGCGGGCAGTCTCACTCTCGCCGGGAGATCTGCGATTCGTCCAGGGAAACGAACCCCACACCAGCCTGTAACGCAACAGCAAGGCGCAGAGCACGGCAAACGACACCATTGCCGTCCCCATGAGGAGCGCGCCTACTAAGTCGCCAACAGTCGAAGGCATGGGCGGAGGCCCATTGTAGCGGATGGCGGCGGGCGCGGCCGCGGCGCGGTTAGTGAGCTTCAGCCGGCGTCCGGCCGTCCCGCTTCCGAGAACCCCTTGATGAACACGGTACCCTCGGGGAAGCTGGCGCGGATCTCCAATGTTCCGCCCATGGCCTCGATGAACCTAGCCAACGTGCTGACATACATGTCGGTTCGGCGCTCCATTTTGGAAATGCTGGCCTGCTTGACTCCCAGTAATGCGGCCATGCTCTCCTGGGTCAATTGCCGCGCCGCACGCAGTTCGTCGAGCGGCATTTCGGCGAGCATCTTGCGGGTCTGGGCCTGGCTACGCGCTCGGGCCGCGGGCGGCATCTTGGCGCGCAGTTCGTTGAAGTTCCGGGATTTGGCCATGTTACGTCTGCTCCAGTTCTTTCAGGTGCCGTTCGTACAGCCGGTCTGCGACGGGTACGAAAACCTCATACCAGCGGGAATTCCCGGTCTTGTCTCCACCGATGAGCAGCAAGGCGTCTCGATTCGGGTCGAAAGCATAGAGAACCCGGTAGGGATGGCCCTCGTGCTGAATGCGAAGTTCCCGCATATGGGAGTGCCTGCTCATAAAGACCTTGGAGCTATGCGGCGAACCGAGGGCCACTCCCACGATCTCCAACAGGCCGACGACGGCATTCACGCTGACCTGTTCTTCCTCGCTCAGACCGTTCCACCACGTTTCGAATTCGGCGGTGTAGAGCACGTCAACCACACATGAAGTATAGCCTACGAGGAATATAGCGTCAAGTGAATGAGCGGCTAACCGGAGGATGGGCATCCGCGGTGGTTGCGCGGAACACCCGCCCCAGGGCGACCCGCTCATCTCGCCGCCACCGGCTCCAACTTCGGCGTGGCGCGGCTGGCCGCCGTTCCTGGGGGACACGATCAACGCGGAGACGACGCCGGGTAGAAAACCAGGGGATAGACAGCGAGTTTCCAGCAGAAAGCGCCGGAAACTCGAAGTCTGTCCCCGTTGCGGCGCACGTCTGAGCCACGTCCCGCCTGCCCGCGCGCGTTATAATCGCTGGGTGATGGACGTTTTCGAGGAACTGGTGCGTCTGCGCAGCCTCGGACGGAAATGCGCGCTGGCGACCATCGTCGAAGCGCGCGGGTCGATTCCCAGTTACGAAAGCGCCAAACTTCTGGTGCGCGAGGACGGGTCCATGACCGGCACCATCGGCGGCGGCTGCCTCGAGGCCCAGGTCTGGAGCGCCGCGCGGGAGGCCATCGAGACGGAAAAGCCCAAACGGCTGTCCTTCGATCTCGGGCAGGACGCGGCTGACGATAACGGCCTGATCTGCGGCGGGCAGATCGAGGTCTTCATCGAGCCGGTGCTGCCCCTGCCGCGCGCCTTCATCTTCGGGGCCGGCCACATTTCCAAGAGCCTCTCCAAGGTGGCCAGCCTGGCGGGATTTGCGACCGTGATCGTGGACGACCGCGAAAGCTTCGCCAGCCGCGAGCGGTTCCCCGAGGCCGAAGCGGTTCACGCGGGCGATTACGAGCAGGTGGTTCCCACGCTACGCATCGACGAGACCAGCTACGTGATCATAGTGACCCGCGGCCACCGCGACGATATGCGCGCGCTCAAACTGGCCATCGCCACGCCGGCGCGCTACATCGCCATGATCGGCAGCCAACGCAAGGTGCTCAACGTGGTGCGCGAACTGGCCAAGGAAGGCGTTCCGCGCGAGGCCTTCGATCGCCTGCACGCGCCCATGGGGCTGGATATCGGCGCCGTTTCTCCCGAGGAGATCGCCGTTTCGGTGGTGGCGGAGATGATCGCGGTGCGCCGCAACGCCGCCTCCAACTGGCGCTCGCTGGCGCTGACGCTGTTCGGCGAATCATCGCGCGGGGCGTTGCCGGAGTGACCGGGGCGGGCCGCACGGCGGGGTTGATTCTGGCCGCCGGCGAGTCGCGGCGCATGGGGCGGCCCAAGGCGCTGCTGCGCTACCGCGAAGAGACGTTCCTGGATACCCTGGTGGGGCTGTTCGCGCGTGTGTGCTCGCCGGTAATCGTGGTGCTGGGCGCTCGGGCGGACGAGATCGAGGCCGCCGCCCGGCGTCCGGCGGTTTTTGTGCGCAACGAGATCTACATGCGCGGACAGACCACTTCGATGCAGTGCGGCCTGGGCGCGGTGCCCCCCGAGGCGGCGGGCGTGCTGTTCACGCTGGTGGACCATCCCGCGGTGTCGGAGGCGACCGTGGCCCGGCTGATCGTGCCCCCCGGCGCCCTCCGGTTGCGGATTCCGCGCTACCGCGGCCGGAACGGCCATCCCATCTGGTTCTCGCGCGGCCTGGTGCGCGAGTTCCTGGCCCTGCCCGACGATGGCGCGGCAAGCGGCGTGGTGCGCGCCCACGCCGCCGAAACGGAGTTCGTGGACGTGGACGACCCGGGTGTGACGGCCGATATCGACAACCCCGAGGATTACGCCCGCCTGATTGGGGCGCCCGCATGACGCCGCGGCGGCGCAAAGCGGTCAGGATCGCGGCACTGGCGCTGGCGGCGGCCTCTTCCGCCGGCATTCTCACGCTGTACTATGGCGCCGGCCGCTACGGCCAGCGCCTGCAACGGTCGCTCGAACGGGCCTTGGGGAGAAGGGTCGCCTTCCTCACTCCGGTGGAGTTCAGCCTGCTCCGCGGCCCCGCCCTGTACGTGGAACAGGTGGACATTTACGAAGACCCGTCCATCGGCATCGAGCCGGTGGCCTACGTGCGTGGCGGAATGGAGGTGCGGCCGAGCCTCTGGTCGCTGGTGGGCGGCAAGTTCGTGATCTCGTCCATTCGCCTGGAGGACGCCAGCATCAACCTCGCCAAGACCGGTCCGGCCGCCGAGTGGGGCCGCTGGAATTTCGCCGCCTTCATCGGCCCGTCGCTGCTGCGCAACACCCCCGCCATCCATGTGCGCAACAGCCGCATTCACTTCAAGTTCGGAGACGAAAAGTCGGTCTTCTATCTGACCGAGACGGACCTGGACGTCTCGCCGCCCGTTTCCATAGGGCGGGGATGGAAGGTCGAATGTTCGGCCAAACTGGCGCGCACCGACCGTCCGGCGTGGGGTTTGGGATCGTTCACCCTGGAGGGCCGCTGGTTTGTCGCCCCCGAGCGCGTGGACCTGGACGTGGAAGTCGCCCGCGCCGGGCTGGGCGAACTGACGGCGCTGGTGCGCGGCGAAAGCGGCAGCATCCACGGAACGCTGTCCTCGCGCCTGCACCTCGGCGGTCCCATCGACGACATCGGGATTCAGGGCAGGCTGCTAATCGAAGACGTGCACCGCTGGGATCTTATGCCGCCAGGAGGCCAGGGCTGGCCGCTCCGGATCCGCGGGCGGCTCCGCCTGATGGCGCAGCAACTGGAACTCGAGGCCACCTCCGCGGGCAACGCGCCGGCCCCGCTGGCGGTTCGCTTCCGCGCCAGCAACTACCTGACCCAGCCGCGCTGGGGCGTGTCGCTGAGCGGCAACCGGTTTCCACTGGCTCCGCTAATGGAACTGGCGCGCCACATGGGCGCCGAAATTCCGCCCAAGCTGCAACTGGCGGGCACGGTGGACGGCGCCATCGGGTACTCCGGCGAAACCGGATTGCAGGGCGAACTGGCGTTCCGCGACGCCGCGCTGACCATTCCCGATTCCCCGCCCCTCAGTTTCGACCAGGCATACCTGGTGGTGGGACAGAACCACCTGCGTCTCTCGCCCGCCCTGGTGGGCACGGCCAACGACCAGGCGCGGATCGAGGCCGACTACGCCATGGACCGCCAGGTGCTGGACCTGTCCATCTCCGCCAACTCCATGGACGTGTCCACGCTACGCGCGCAGGTGGCGTTGGCCGCCGTGCCGTGGCTCGAACAGGTCGTCGCGGGCCGTTGGAGCGGGCAGTTGCACTACCGGTATCAGTCGCAGGGGGCGCCGCCCGCTCCCGCGCCGCCGGTTAAGGGCGCCGCCGCGCAGCCCAAGGCCGGCTGGACCGGCTCGCTCGAAGTGCGCGATGCGAGGTTGGCCGTGCCCGGCCTGGCGGATCCGCTCGAACTGGCGTCGGCCCACGCGCAGATCGATGGCGCGCGGGTGGCGCTGGATCGCGTGACGGCCCGCGCCGGCAAACTGGCCTTCACGGGCGACTACCGCTATGAACCCGGCGCGGCGCGCCCCCATCGCTTGCACTTGCGCGCCACCGAGGTGGACGGCGCCGATCTGGAAGCCGAATTCGCGCCCACGCTGCGGCGCAACACCGGCCTCCTGGCGCAGGCGTTCGGCCGCTCGCGCCTGCCCGACTGGCTGCGCCACCGCGGAGTGGAAGGCACTCTGCAGATCGGCGATCTGTCGCTGGCCGGGCTGCACTTCGAGGGGCTGCGCGCCCGTCTGCTGTGGGTGGCGGAACGCGTCGCCCTCGACGGGATTCAGGCCACCTCCGGCGGCGCCGCCGTCTCCGGCCGCCTGGACGTCAATCTGCGCGGCATGCTCCCGTCCTACCGCCTCGCCGCCCGGCTAAAGGGGCTGGACTATCTGACCGGCAAGCTGGATGCGGAAGGCACCCTCGAGAGCTTCGGATCGGGCACACAGTTGCTGACGAATCTGACCTCGCAAGGGACCTTCACGGGCGCCGGCTGGGACCTGGGAGCGCCGGAGGCATGCGGATCCGTGGAGGGCGTTTTCCACCTGAGATGGGCTCCGTCCGGCCCCAGCCTCCACCTGACCGGAGTGAGCCTGCGCGACGCCGAGGACACTTACACCGGCAACGGCGCCACCGAGGAGAACGGCCACGTGATCCTGCTCCTGACCAACGGCTCGCGCGAGATGCGGGTGAGCGGCCCGCTGGCCAAGCCCCAAGTGGAGGACGCGGCGAAGCCGTAGGGCGCTTGCCGGGAGACAGCGCACCCTTCCTTATTTACGTAAATAAGCGTATTATTTAATTACGTAAGCCGCAATTAAAGGATCGTCGTCAGGCATGACTGAGCTTTCGAATCAACGGCTTGGGAGGTATATCAACCATCAAGTGGGCGGGGAACTGGTGCGAGCGTTCGTTCCGCCGCCGCTTCCCCCCGATCCTCCCGTGCGTTTCGACGGGCTGCAACTCCTCCTCGAACGGGCGAACCAGTCCCTGGGGAGACTCGATGGGATGGCCTCGATCCTGCCGGACATCGAGTTGTTCATCTACACCTACGTCCGAAAAGAGGCGCTGCTCTCGTCGCAGATTGAAGGCACGCAATCGTCGCTTTCCGACCTGCTGCTTTTCGAAAGCGACGAAGCGCCGGGCGTGCCGATAGAGGACGTGCAGCAGGTTTCGAACTACGTCGCCGCGCTGAAGCACGGGCTCCTCCGCCTGCGTAGCGGATTCCCGCTGTCGCTGCGGCTCATCCGCGAGATCCACGAAGTGCTTCTCTCCCAGGGCCGGGGCAGTTCCAAGGAGCCCGGAGAATTCCGGCGCACTCAGAACTGGATCGGAGGCACGCGCCCTGGCAACGCCGCCTACGTTCCTCCGCCGCCCGAGCAGGTGATGGAGTGCATGGGCGCCCTGGAGAAGTTCCTTCACGAGGAGCGAACCGATCTGCCGCCGCTCATCCGGGCGGGACTGGTTCATGTCCAGTTCGAAAGCATCCACCCGTTCCTGGACGGCAACGGCAGGCTGGGCCGCTTGCTCATCACCTTCCTGCTGTGCGCCGCCGGGGCATTGAGGGAGCCGATTCTCTACCTGAGCCTGTTCTTCAAGACCAACCGCCAGACCTACTACGACCTGCTGATGCGAGTGCGCGAGACGGGAGACTGGGAGTCCTGGATGGAGTTCTTCCTGAGAGGCGTGGGCGAGGCCGCCGGCCAGGCCGTGAGCGCCGCGCGGCGCATCCGCGAGTTGCTGGATTCCGACCGCAAGAAGTTCGTGGCGCTGGGCAGGCCGGCTGCCAGCGTGCTGCGCGTTTTCCAACAGGTGCAGACCACCCCGATCTTCTCGATCCGGACGGTCGTGCGGAAGACCGGCATCTCTTTCCCCACCGTGAATGCGTGCGCCGGCCACATGCGGAAACTGGGCGTGTTGCGCGAGATCACCGGCAAGCGGCGGCGCCGTCTGTTCGTCTACGACGCCTACTTGAAGATCCTGAGCGAAGGGACCGAGCCGATGGCTTGACTCCTACCCGCCGCTCGCCTTCAGCTTCCGGCGGGCGATCTCGTCCAGGTAGGCGCGCTTCAAACGCTCGGCCTTGTCCAGCAGCGCCCCGCAGAAATGGTCCGGCTTCAGCTTGCGCAGTTCTTCGTCCGAGAGCGCCTCCAGGTGAGTCCGCCAATCGGCTTCGGCTTGCGGATTGAAAACCTTCCGATCGATCACACCGCAGGCCCGCATATTGAGATCTCCCGGAACCATCACGCAATACAGGCCGGGCGGCGGGCCTGGTTGCGGCTCCGGTTCCGGAGGCTTCACGACGACACGGCTCGGAATTCTCGCGGCTCGCAGCGCGGCCTGAATTTCCGCCCCGTTGCCGGCGTAATCATATCCGGGGCGCATGTACGCGGACCAGGGGCAGCCGGCGTCTTCCAGCCAGGCGGGCGGCGGGCCGTTGTCGCCTTCATCGGGACCGGGGCTGCCCGCGTCATCCCCGGCTTCGTCCGGCTGGTCGTCGGGCGCGCCGCCATCGCAGGCTTCCTCTTCGGGTTCCCCCGGACCGTCCAAGCCCCGGCGCGCGATCTCCTGGTCGTAGATCCCCTGCGCAACTGAAGCGAGATCCGCGCGGTCGAGGTCGAGGAGCTCCTCGTCGGAGAGCGATTCGTAGTGGCGGCGCAAGTCTTCGGGGTCGATCCGCATTCGGTCACCTCATGCTTCGAAAATGGCCGCCGGCTGGCGGCAACAAGCTCCAATTATACCGGTTGGGCCGGTACGCCACTCCTCCGCCCCGGTCTTCGTCCACCGGGAAACAAAAACGGCGGCCGATCCGTCGATATGTATGGATAGAGGGGGCGCACGTGGGCGACGCGCGGTACATAGAGATTCCGGGCAACCAGACCCACGAACTGCCCCCTCTGCTGGTTCACGCCACGGGATGGCCGGCCGGGGACGAATCCACCGAACTGGCCGCGGTGATGCCGGAAGCGGAGGATATGCTCGCCCCCGGCGACGCGTTGCCCGAAGAGCTCGAGCGCCGCAAGTTCGACCTGGCGGTCAGCCTCACCGAACAGTACCAGGGACTGGTGGCGCACTGGATGTGGGGCGATTCGGTCCTGGAGTGGGTCCGCCAGTGCGAAATCACTTTCGAGTACCACGACGCTCTCCGCTGGCTGCTGCGGCCGGATGTCTGGCCGCATGCCAGCCGGGCCAGTTTCGTCACCCTGCTGATGGACAAAGGGGTCTTGGCGCAACGGGTCGCGGTGGAGCGCGCGGTGGGTCTGCGCCTGGCCTTTCGCTCTCCGCCGCCCATCGCGTGCTTCTCCAACCAGTTCCTGTTCTACCTGAATTCGACGGTGGCCGGCAGCGCCTACGACGCGTGGTCACGCCTGGCCCAGCCGGCGCCTTCCCTTCTGCCGCCCGGCCGCTTTCACTTCGAAGTCCTGGAAATGGGTAACTGAACGCCGCCGGTGGCGGTGACGCCCGGCTCTCACTTCTTCGCCGGCGCGGCCCTTTTGGCGCCCTTCTCGTACTCGTCCACCACTTCCTTCGTGATGTCGGTCGAGTTCTCCGAATACAGCCGCGGCACATCCGACGAGCTGATGTCGAGGACCACGTCGTAACCGTGCTCTCTGGCATAGCGCACCACCGCCGCCATGAGCTTCGGCCCCAGGTCGCGCAGCACCTGCTGCTGCGCCTGCGCCAGGTCGGCATCCGCCTGGGTGGTCTCTTTGTCCACCTCGTCGCCCTTCTGGTCGATCTCGGCGGCCAGCCGGCTGCGCTCCTCTTCGCTCCCTCCGCCCTGGTCGAGCTTGCCCTGCAGGGCCATCAGTTCCCTGTGCTTCTGGTCGATGGCGGCCTTGCGGGGAGTGAACCGAGCGTCCAGTTTCTTCTCGGCGATCTGCCCGTCGGTGGTCGAGACCATCGCCCGCTCGAGGTTGACCAGCGCCACCTTGGGAGTTTGTGCGAAGGCCGCTCCGGCGGCGGCCAGTGCCAGTAGGACAAGAGTGTGTTTCACGGTATAGGTGCCTTGATCGGGATCTTAGCACGCTGGGCGCCCTTTCCGCCGCCGCCCGCCTGGCGCTCGATCGGCCCAGTTCGGCGCGGAGTTTGAAAACCGACAGCAGGTTCTGCGAACCGGAACACGCCGCCAAAACAGGCCAACGCCAGTTCGTGCGCTTCCAGGAAGGCTTGCCGGTTGGCGTGCGGATGCGTCGGGTGAGATGTAGCCCCGCCGGGCTCCGCAAGTCAAGCCGAAACCGCCGGTCTACGCCCGTGATAGAATAGGGCGGTTTAAGGGAACTCCACGGCTCATAGCCCCGCATCGGAGGTAGAGAGTATGACCCGGCATAGCGCCGCCGTCTCAGTTTTCCTGCTGGCCGTCTGGGGAACCGCCGCCCAGCAGAACCAATCCACGAATTCGACCGTCCGGAACTCCCCGGACGATTCGACCGGCAAGGTTGCCGCCGAAGGCGCGCGAGAACTGTTCTATCTGGCGGTGGCCCGCAAGGACAAACTGCCGCCCATACCCAAGCCGTCCGTGACCACTTCGGCGAAGGCTTCCAACGGCGCGGCGCCGGCCCCGCCGCCCGCGGACTCGACCCCCGCGCCGGCTCCGGCCATGCACCTGGGAATCCGCTACAACCTCCTGCTGGTGGACGACGCCAACCAGGGCGTGGCGGTGGATCCCGATCGCGTGTTCCGCAAGGGAGACCGCGTGGCTCTCGAAGTTGAAGCCAACCGTTCGGGGTACCTCTACGTGCTCGCCCGCCAGTCGAGCGGTTCCTGGCAGGCTCTGCTGCCCTCGCCCCAGATGTCCGACGAGAGCAACGTCATCGACCCGGGACGGAGGATCCGCGTGCCCGAAGCGTACTACTTCGAGATCCAGGATCCGCCCGGATCCGAGCACCTGGTGCTGGTTTTCTCGCGCGACCCCCAGGATTTCTACGAGTTGTACGAAGGCATCAAGAAGCAGAATGCGGCCCCCGCGCCGTCCTCCGCGCCGGCAGCCGTTCAGTTGGCCGACGCTTCGCTCGTCAACAGCGCGGTCGCCAGGATGCGCCAGGAATTCGGAACGCGCGACATCGCTATCCGCAAAGTGGCCCAGCCGCTCAGCCCCGGCGAGCCCACCGGGTCGGTCTACGTGGTCAACGCCTCGGATAAACCGGCTTCCAGCGTGGTCACCGAGATCGAACTCAGGCACCGCTAACCGCGCCGCCGGCCGCTGCGCCGGGAGAGAGGAGTTGCGCGGCCCGGCGCGATTGGTTACATTGAGGAAGACCCTGCCACGCAAGCGCCCGTAGCTCAGTTGGATAGAGCGTCTGGCTACGAACCAGAAGGCCGGGTGTTCGAGTCACCCCGGGCGCACCACCTAAGTATTTTGAATTCATTGAGTTCTCTCCTTCCGAGCCGGGGAGGGTCTCAGCGCAGTTTTGAGGGTGTGCCCAGAATTGTGCCCACTCTCGGGTGACAGAGCGGCATTTCGCGCGCGTTCCATGGCATCGCGGACAGTGCCTTCCTGCGGGTGCACATACCGCTTCGTAGTGTTCATGTCGCGATGGCCGGCGAGGTATGCGAGGGTCCAAGGGTCCATGTGGGGTGCCCAGCGCGTCAGGCAGGTGTGGCGTAGAGTGTAGAGTTCGAACGGCTCCAAGCCCGCCGCTTTGTCGCCCGTCTCCTCGCTGAGGAGATTGGTTGCTTCTTTGATGGCCTTTCTATGCGCCTTCTTCAGCGTTGAGGGTTCAATGTGACCGCTCCTTGTCGGCGCTGGAAAAATCCAGGGACTCCCTTGCAGGCGTTCGAGGCGCATTTCAAGCAGGGCCTTTACACGAGGAGTCGTTTGGATTCTCCGGCGAGCATTCTCCGTTTTCCCGAAGAAGATTTCCAACTGGTCGGGCACGACGTTCTCGCGACGCAACCGAAAGCACTCTTCCGGCCGCAGGCCGCAATCGAGGAGGATAGTTGCTACATCGCGCAACAGGCTAGGCTCCGCGCAGCGCGCTATAGAATCAGCCAGCGTTCCACGCAAGTAAACCTCTTCTTCGGCGTCCGTCAAGACCCGCTCTCGATGGTGTTCGCCCGGCAGCATTGAGACCTTGGGGAGCCTAGTTTCGACCCGCCGCCACTCTTGCGCAAGCGTAAACATCCTCCGCAAAACTTGCAGTTCCCGGTTTATGGTGGCGATCTGCAAGGGCCGGCCGCACTTCCCGCCCGCGGACTGCCGGCGCCGCACGTAGTCGGCGATTTTGTCCGTCGTAATGTCGTCCAACTTCTCACCGGAGAGCCTTTCGGCACTGAGAAGATTCTTCACGCCGTTTTCGTAATAGAGCAGCGTCTTCGGCTTTTTCGCAAACGTGGAGCGAACAAACGGCAGGAAATCGTTTTCAGCGAACGCCATCAATGTGGGCACAGGCTTCTTATCTCGAATCCCGACCTCCCCTCTGGCCAGCGAAACCCTGTGTGCAGCTTCAATTTGCCGCGCCACACGTGCATTACTCTGTCGCGTCGTTTCGCGGACGGCTTCGCCATGCGAGTTGAACTTGTACCAGTAGATGCGACCTCGTTTGAAGATGGACATTTTTCCGTACCCTATCCCAAGGGACCCTTACTACAGCACGTTACACGCGCCTGGGCGCACGCTCGGAGATGCGACAAAGTCTTCGACATCACGCCTGCGGTAGCGAACGCACTTCCCGAGTTTGATGTGCTTCGGGCCGTCGTGGTTACTCCGCCATTTGCGAAGCAGTTGCACACTGACCTTCAGCAGATTCGCTGCCTCACGCTCGTTCAATAGCAATGGCTCATCCATGACCGATTCACCTCGTTCCTAAATCTTTGCCCCTCTTTCGTTTCGAAAAAACCGCCCGCTTTCCATCTGGGGCAACAATCGTAATCGACGTTGCGCCGTGATGTCGCGCGAACTTCATCGCCTTCCTGAATAGCGGCCGTACGTCCAATGGAAGGCTGTGGACCGCGGGGTCGATTTCGGCAAACACCTGCGCGCATAACGACGCGAACGCTGTCTGCTCCAATCTGTCGATGAGCTTGGGGCCTGGATTCAACACGGTTGTTGAGAAGCTCAGGCGGTCACCCAGGATTCGCCGCAACTCCTCGATCTGCGATTCCGTGTAGACACGGGCGCTCACCCCCCCGCGATCGATTCGATCGGCTTTCGGGATTGCGCCAGTTTCTTCCCACCGGTAGAGGGAACGGAGACTGCACCGCAGCATCCGAGCGACCTGACCTGCGCTGTAGGTTTGTTCCTTCTTCTTCTGCTCAGGCATACGGTATATTCTGATATACCATGATCGTCAATGTCTGTCAATGCTTGTCCGGAACGCCGTTCGTGCACCATCACAGCATGGCATCAAGGCCGGCCCCCCAACACAGATGGGCTGCTCAGACCTACTGTTCCTGGCAGCTCTCCGTCTCGTTACCCGTTACAGAACGCGGCTGGGGGCTGGTCGCCGGCATCGCATTGTCAATCGCCGCGCATCTGGACAGCGCCTGTGCCGCCCTGCCGACGACGGTGAAGACCGTCTACGGCCGCGCCGATATCCTATCGCGCAGCGATGCATTCCTGGCTTCGGTACGCTTCGATCACACGATACACGGCGTGCGGAACTCGGCAAGCTTCGAGATTCCGTTTACGCCCGGTCGCGTCGCATCAAAACTCGGCTGTAGGCGAGAGAATTCCCGCTACAGAGCATTGGTGGCCGGATGGTTCATCCTGTGGCTTCTGTGGTGTTTGAACATCCCGCCCTACACTACACTATCTTAGTGGGCGCCCAAATCCGGGATTGTGGACCGGAAACGCGCGCCGAAGCTCATCGGACAGACCACCTCGGTCATCTCCATGGCACGCCGACCCAGTTGGTTTGTTCCGCTGTGGTGGGCACGCTTTGGCACCAGAGGTTGTGATGTCAGATTGACGCGATGCCGGACTGCGAGACGGCGGCGCGCGAATGACGAGAAACGCAGAAAATCTGAAGAGTACGTGCGAAACAGCACAGAACGGTTGAGGTATTTCAAACGAACCGGGCCAGAATCTCCGAAATTCAAATTCTCGTCATCACTTTCCCATTGCGGGGCCGTATTCGCTTGTAGTACTTTCGATAGTCCTATTACTCCTAGCATGCCGGAGTTCACTCTGTTCTCGAAGACCACCAAAGCGAGGATTCCTGCCATGAACATCAGCCGTCTCATTAAGGCACTCTCTGCAGTTTCGATACTCATTACAGCGGCATCCGCCCAGACGGGCACACTGAAGGTCTATCTATCCCCGCCGGCCGCCCAATCGAGCACGGTCTCCGGCGTCACCACCGAGACCTTCGACGCGCTGAAGACCGGCATCTATACCAACACCTATACTTCGACAGCGGGAATCGGCACATACACGGGCAGCTCGAGCAACCCCTTCGCGATCATGGCACCCGACGTCCATGGCGGGGCGACGGACAGCACTCATACTTCGCCGACGAACTATCTCGGAGTGGGCAGCGATACCGCCAGCACCAGTCCGGTTATTCTCACGCTGGCTAAACCGGCGGCCTATTTTGGTTTCTGGTGGTCGGCGGGCGACGCCAACAACAGGGTTTCTCTGTATTCTGGCAGTACGCTTTACGGAACGTTCAGCACGGCGGACCTCTTGCGCTTCCTCAACAACGGAACCGGCACGATCACGGCAACGAATGGAACCGCATACCAGACGAGCGCGTACTTCGGAAACCCGAATATCGCTTCGGGCACGCGAGATGCCGCGGAACCGTTCGCCTATGTCAGCTTCGTGATAACCGGTGCAACGATCGACAAGCTTGAGTTCTTCAACACTTCTGCCACCGCCTCGTCGTTCGAGAGCGACAACCACAGCGTGATCTCTTCGGGAAATACCCCAACGATTCCAACGACATTTGTGCCTGTCGGAACCTTTACGATCGGTAATCCAGTCCAGCCACCCACTTTCAGTCCCCCGGCTGGCAATTACACGTCACCGCTGACCGTGACGATTTCCAGCACGACTCCAGGAGCGGTGATCAACTACACGACGAACGGCTCGACGCCGAGCGCGTCCGGCGGAACGGCATCGCCGGTGACAGTGCAAGTGAACTCGACGGAGACGATCAACGCCATCGCCTACGAGAGCGGGATGACCACCAGCACGGTGGCCACGGCGGCATACACGATCACACAGGCTGCCCCGACGCTGACGGCGTTGGCTCCGAACAGCGGAGCGCAAGGTGCGACCGTGACGGTGACCCTGACGGGGACGAACTTCATCAGCAATGGGACCACGGTG
>Ga0326728_10010697_pt1 | contig 21357 bp, 14 predicted proteins | sample MB3enrmetagenome_FD_207602 | JGI IMG/M metagenome (GOLD analysis project Ga0326728, IMG submission 207602) | Lab enriched peat soil microbial communities from McLean, Ithaca, NY, United States - MB31MN | ecosystem: Environmental > Terrestrial > Soil > Wetlands > Peat | place: USA: New York... | reverse complement strand
TCCGCCGCCGCCGGGGTTCGATCACCTGGGTTGGTTCGTCCACTCCATCACTGCATCACCTGCGGAGGCGATTGTACAGATGGGGTTGGCTAGACGGATACATTCGAACCTTCAGCCCCGTGGTCACCAGAACAGCCGTCAGCCAAAATCCCTACGAGAACCCGCCCACGCGCTCGACCGGTCCGCCGAAACCCGGAGCCACCTGCTGGGGCGGCTCCGGGCGCTGGTATGTGCCGCCGGTCTGGTCTTGCCTTACTTGCTCTCGATGCGCATTCCGTAGAAGCTGCGATACACGAACACAACCGAGACCAGGAAGAAGACGGCGGCCAGGGCGGTGGTCAAGTGGGCGCCCTCATTGTGCGGACCGGTCAGGTTCACCGCCAGGGAGACGGCCAGCAAGCCGAACAGAGTTGTGAACTTGATGATCGGGTTCAGAGCCACGGAACTGGTGTCCTTAAAAGGATCGCCCACCGTATCGCCCACTACACAGGCATCGTGCAGCGGAGTGCCCTTGGCGCGCAGTTCGGTCTCGACAACCTTCTTGGCGTTGTCCCAGGCGCCGCCGGCATTGGCCATGAAGAGGGCTTGATACAGGCCGAAGAGCGCGATGGAGATCAGGTATCCCACGAAGAAGAACGGCTCCAGGAAAGCGAACGAGAGCGTCGCGAAGAAGACCACCAGGAAGATGTTCAGCATGCCCTTCTGAGCGTACTTGGTGCAGATCTCCACCACCCGCTTCGAATCGGCCACGGAAGCTTTGTCGGCGCTTTCCAGCTTGATGTTCCGCTTGATGAACTCCACGGCGCGGTAGGCGCCTGTGGTGACGGCTTGCGCGCTGGCCCCGGTGAACCAGTAGATCACCGCCCCTCCCGCGATCAGGCCCAGCAGGAACGGCGCGTGCATCAGCGAGATCAACCGCATGTACCGGTCTTGCAGACCGTGGGTCAGGGCCACGATGGTGGAAAAGATCATGGTGGTGGCGCCCACCACGGCCGTGCCGATGAGCACCGGCTTGGAGGTGGCCTTGAAGGTGTTGCCGGCGCCGTCGTTCTCTTCCAGGTTTTCCTTGGCCTTCTCGAAGTCCGGAGTGAAGCCGAACTCCTTCTGAATGTCCTGGCTGATGCCGGGGAGGGTCTCGATCATGGAGAGCTCGTAGACCGATTGCGCGTTGTCGGTGACCGGGCCGTAGCTGTCCACGGCGATGGTGACCGGGCCCATTCCCAGGAAGCCGAAAGCCACCAGGCCGAAGGCGAAGACCGCCGGGGCCAGCATCAGGCTGCCCACGAACATGGTGCTCATGTAGTAGCCGATGCTCATGAGCAGGAGCATGGTGAAGCCCAGCCAGTAGGCGCTGAAGTTGCCGGCCACGAAGCCGCTGAGGATGTTCAGCGACGCGCCGCCTTCGCGCGAACTGCTGACGATCTCGCGCACGTGGCGCGAATTGGTGGAGGTGAAGACCTTGACGAACTCGGGGATGAGCGCGCCGGCCAGAGTGCCGCAACTGATGACCGTGGCCAGTTTCCACCACATCGAGCTATCGCCGCCCAGGTCCGGAATCATGAACGCGCTGACCACGTAGGTGAGCGCGATGGAGAGGATGGACGTGACCCATACCAGCGTGGTGAGCGGCGTCTCGAAATTGAACTTCGGCAGGTTCGAGAAGCGGGCCTTGGCCACCGCGCCGTTGATGAAGTAGCCGACCGCCGAGGAGATCACCATCATCACGCGCATGGAGAAGATCCACACCAGAAGCTGCACCTGCACGATGGGGCTGGGGACGGCCAGCAGGATGAAGGTGATCAGCGCCACGCCGGTAACGCCGTAGGTTTCGAAGCCGTCGGCCGATGGGCCCACGGAATCGCCCGCGTTGTCGCCCGTGCAGTCGGCGATCACGCCCGGGTTGCGCGCGTCGTCTTCCTTGATCTTGAAGATGATCTTCATCAGGTCGCTGCCGATATCGGCGATCTTGGTAAAGATGCCGCCCGCCACGCGCAGCGCCGCCGCGCCCAGCGATTCGCCGATGGCGAAGCCGATGAAGCAGGCGCCCGCCAGGTCGCCCGGAATGAACAGCAGGATGAACAGCATGATCAGCAGCTCGACGGAAACCAGCAGCATGCCGATGCTCATCCCCGCCTGCAGCGGGATGTTATAGCAAGGGAATGCCTTGCCTTTGAGTGCCGCGAAAGACGTGCGCGAGTTGGCGAAGGTATTGACGCGCATGCCGAAGGCCGCCACCGAGAAGCTGCCGGAAATGCCGATCACGCTGAAGAGCAGAATGATGGCAACCTTGTACGCCTCCATGTGCTGCAGGAATCCGAAATAGAAAACGATGATCACCGCGATGAAGCACTCCAGCAGCGCCAGGAACTTGCCTTGAGTCGCCAGGTACGTCTTGCACGTCTCGTAAATCAGTTCGGAAACTTCCAGCATCGAGGAGTGCACCGGCATCTTGCGCAGCCGCGTGAAGATGATCAACCCGAAGAGCAGTCCGAGAGCGCTGACCACCATGCCCCCCATCAACAGGGTTCGGCCTTGGATTCCGCCAAGCGCCTCCAGAAACGGCCGGGCGGAGTTGAGGTTGGGTAGCCTGAGGTTGGCTTCGCCTCCTCCGGTTTCCTGCGCCATCAGAGGCGTGCCCATGGCCGCCAGAAGGAGCAGGGTGAAAAGGACTCGCAAAACCCGTGCGGTTTGCGTGGTGCCGTGCGTGCTCGGAACGGAGCGCATCGAAAGGTATCCTCCAAAATCCTGGGAATTGACGGTCCCTCAACGAGACAAGCCTGCTCGCCAAGGGCCGAGACTGGGACGTGTGACTCGAAGACAACCGAAACCACAGTATAAGAGATGTACAGGTCGGAATTCAAATACCCACGCCGGGGTGGGAGCGCGGCACATCTGTGGGGATACGGCTACCCTCCGGCTTGGGGCCCGAGGCCCGTGCCGGGACCGGCCGTCCGCTTCTATTCGCGGCAAATCCCGCGTTTGCTGGCGCGGATGAAACTCACCAGGTGCAGCGTCTCCGGCGTCGGAATTTCGGTCTCGATCCGTGCCAGCGCGTCCTGCAGTTTGAGCCCGCTGCGGTAGAGCAGTTGGTACGCCTTCTTCAGAACGCTGACGTCCGATGCCTTGAAGCCCGCGCGTTTCAGCCCAACCAGGTTCAGCCCCTTGGCCACCACGTCGTGGCCGGCATACAGGAAGAACGGCGGCACGTCGCTGTTGACCCGCGTGTTGCCTCCGATCATCGCCAGCCGCCCGATCCTGGAAAACTGGTGCACCACCACGCCGCCCGAAATGAAGGCCTGGTCCTCCAGCTCCACGTATCCCGCCAGCAAGGAGCAACTGGCGATCACCGTTCGGTTTCCCACGCGGCAGTTGTGCGCGATGTGGCCCGACGTCATGACGTAGTTTTCGTCGCCGATTTCGGTCACCGATTCCGGCGCCGTGCCGCGCGAAATGGTGAAGTGCTCGCGGATCTTGTTGCCATGGCCGATTCGCAGGTAGCTGCGCTCGCCGGTGAACCCCTTATCCAGCGGATCGGTGCCCAGCACGGTCCCCGCGGAGATCTCGTTGCGCTCGCCCAGGGTGGTCCAGCGCTTGACGTATACGTAGGGTTCGAACAGGCACCCGGCGCCAACCACCACGTCGCTCTCGATCACGCAGAATTCCCCGACGCGGCATCCCGGCCCGATCGCGGCGTCGGGATGGATGCGGGCGGTGGGCGCGACCACGGCCGTGGAATCGACAGGCATGAACTTGTATCATAAGCGACGGCGGCCGGATTTGGTTGGAATCCCCGGCGGCCAGTCCCCTATCCGCCGCGCCGTGCTACAACGTTAGGCAGGAAGGAGAGCGGCATGCGATCTCTTGCCATGCGTTCGGGGCTGTTGGGTTTGGGTGTGCTGTGGCTGGCGGTTGTGCCGGCATTTGCCGACACCGCCGCGGGATTGGCGGCCTTCAAGAACAAGGATTTTCAGTTGGCCTATCGGGAGTGGAAGGAGTCGGCCGAAGCCGGAAAGGCCGAAGCCCAATTCGATCTGGGCGTGTTGTACGCACAAGGGCTGGGTGTGCGCAGAGACCTCACCCAAGCGGCCGCCTGGTACCGGAAATCCGCCGAGCAGGGCAACGCCGCGGCCCAGTTTGCGCTGGGACAGTTGTACTCGCGCGGCTGGGGCGTTCCCAGGGATGAGGCCGACGCCATCCGCTGGTTCCAGATGGCCAATTCGGTGGACTCCGACGGCCCGCCCACCGACTGGGCGCCGGTGGAGGGATACGGCATGCAGAGGGACCCGCGCCAGGCCGCGTATTGGTACCGGCAGGCGGCCGACAAGGGTCATGCCGAGGCGCAGTTCAACCTGGGCCGGTTGTATTCGAGCGGCGCCGGCGTGAAGCGCGACGAGGAGCAAGCCGCGCGTTGGATCAGCGCTTCGGCTACCCAGGGCTATGCCCCCGCGCTGGCGGATCTCGGAGGGCGCTGCGCCTCCGGCAATGGCGTCGCCAAGGACGACAAGCGCGCGTATTTCTGGCTGACCCTGGCCTTCCTCCACGGCGACAAGAGCGTGGAGAAGCTGCGCGGCGCCGAAGCGGCCAAGCTGAGCCCCGCCGAGGTTGCCGAACAGGACCGCGCCGCCCAGAACTGGAAACCGAGATTGCCGGCGGCGAAGCCCAAACTGTAACGTTGGCGGGGCATGCCCCGGCTTGCCTGCGAGCGGCCATGAGATTCGTCCTCTTACTCGTCGCGGCCGCCATGGCCCATGCCCAGGCGGGGCGCGATCCCAACGCCGTGCTGGAGCAGGCTCGCGCCCGGCTCCAGGCGGAGGCGCACAGCCTGGAGAAGTACGTCTGCATCGAAACCGTGGATCGCAGCTACTATGCGCGCGCGGTGGACCGCGAGCCGCGGAAGCTGGAATTCACCGATCGCGTGCGGCTCGAGGTGACCGTATCGCGGGGACGCGAATTGCACGCCTGGCCGGGCGCCACCCGGTTCGACTCGCGCGACGTCGACGAGCTGATCCGCGACGGCCCGGTGTCGACCGGCGCTTTCGGCGCCTATCTCGCCAGCGTCTTCGACCGCCCGGGAGTCGAGTTCCAGTACATCGGCGAGCAGTCCGCCAACGGCAAGACGGTGTTCGAGTACCGATACCGCGCGCCCTTGGAAGCCAGCCGCTTCGAAATCAAAGTGGCCGCGGCCTGGCGCACGGCGGCCTACGAAGGCGAATTCGGGATCGATCCGCAATCGCTCGACCTGGAGCGCCTCGCCATCCGCGCCAACCAGTTGCCGCCCGACGCCGCCTTCTATGAGGCCGGCGCCACCCTGGACTACCAGCGCGTTCGCATCGGCGACAGCGACGTTCTGCTGCCGCGCCAGAGCCGGTTGGAGATCGAGCTCAAGGGCGGACGGGAGACCCGCAACGAGATCGCGTTCTCGAACTGCCGCGAGTATCAGGCCGAATCGGAGATCGTCTACGACGAGCCGCCGGAAATCGAAAGCGCGGTGGCGCCGCGCGCCGGCCGGGGCCGCGTGGCGCTGCCCATCGGCTTGCCGGTAACCTTGGCGCTGGATGCGCCCATCGACACCGCCGGTGCCGCCGCGGGCGATCCGGTGGCCGCGAAGGTGCTCAAGCCGGTGCGCCGCGCGGGCTCGAACGAGGAACTGATCCCCGCCGGCGCGACGGTCCGCGGACGCATCCGCCGCGTGGAACACCACCTGTCGCCAAGCCCGTATTTTCTGGTGGCGCTGTCGTTCAACCGGGTGGAAGCGCGGGGAGCCGTGTCGCCCTTCGTGGCCCGCAGCGAACCCGATCCCGGTCTGGCCCGGGAGTTGGGCGCCCACCTGGCGATGCGCGACACCGGAATCTGGTTCTGGGGCGTCGGTACCTTTCTGATTCCCACCAATAAGAGCCACGCCGTGATTCCGGCCGGATTCGAATCGAGGTGGTTCACCCTGGCCACCGCAGGGCGCTGATCGAGGGAGTCTGAGCGCGCCCGCGCGACGGCCTCGCGCAGTCCCTCTGAAGTCCTGCTAACCTGGGCATGAGTTCCGGGAGATGACCACTTTCAGGGAGATACGGCGCCGCGACAGGGCGCTTACCGAGGAGCAGGCTCGGGAGATTTTGCGGCGGGCGGAGTACGGCGTGTTGGCCACCGTGGGCGCCGACGGATGGCCGTATGGCGTCCCCGTGAACCACGTGCTGTCCGGGGACGCGCTTTACATTCACTGCGCGGGCGAGGGCCACAAACTGGAGAACATCGCGCATGAAGAGCGGGTCTCGTTCTCGGCGGTGGCGAGCGTCACGGTGTTGCCGGACAAGCTGGCCACGCTGTATGAGAGCGCCATTGTGTTCGGCCGGGCGGCGGTGGTGACGGATCCCGCGGAGAAGCGCCGGGCCCTGGAGCTTTTGGCCGTGCGTTTCTGCGGGTCGCTGACACCCGCGGCGGAAGAGGAGATCGCCACTACCGGTCCCCGAACGGCCGTGGTGCGCATCCGTGTGGAACGGATCGCCGGCAAGGCCCATCGTTCCGCCTGAGCTGGCGCGCCGCCAAGCCTGCTACATCGCCCGCGTGACGATCTCGCGCAGTTCCTCGGGCGTGAGCTCGATGGGGTTGCCCTTCATGCTGCCCGCCCGCGCGGCCCGTTCCACCAGATCCGGAATGGCCGGCTCCTCCACGCCGTACGCGCGCAGGGGCGGGATCTGCAACGTGGCGCAGAGCTCGGCCACCCACCGGGCGCCATCCTCCGGCGCGGCCTGCGGATTGTCCGTCAGAATCCGCGCCACCTCGCCGTAGCGCCGCAGGGCCTCGCTCTCTGGCGCGCGTTGGCGCAACGCCCGGATGTTGACCTCCATGGCGTAGGGAAGAACCGCCGCGCAGGCCGCGCCGTGGGGCGCCGGGAACATACCGCCCAGAGGAGCGGCGAAACCGTGTACCGCGCCCAGCCCGGCGTTGGCCAGCGCCAGGCCGCCCAGCAGACTGGCCCAGGCCATATCGGTGCGCGCTTCCAGGTCCCCCGGCCGATGCCACAAGCGCGGCAGCGCCTGGGCGGCGCGGCGCATGCCTTCCACGCAAAACAGGTCGGTCGCGGGATTGGCCCGCGGCGAAACGTACGGTTCGATGAGCTGGGTGAGCGCGTCCAGGCCGGTCGACGCGGTGATCGCGGGCGGCAGGCCGAGGGTCAGCTCGGGATCCACAATCGCCAGGCGCGGCAACATGGTGGCGGAGCGCAGGCTGGCCTTGACTTGGTGTTCGGGCGAGGAAAGCACGGCGTTGCGCGTGACCTCGCTCCCGGTGCCGGCCGTGGTCGGCACGGCGATCATGGGCACGGACGGCTGCGTCAGGGGCTGCCCGCGCCCGACGATCTCCAGGTAGTCCAGCGGATCTCCCGGGTGGGCCAGCAGCGCGGCTACGGCCTTCCCGGCGTCCAGCACGCTGCCGCCGCCGATCGCGACCACCACGTCGCAGCGTTCCTCGCGCGCCCGCGCAACGGCCTCGCGGATGATGGCGACGGTCGGTTCGGCGGCGACCGTCATGGGCGCCACCGTCACGCCTGCGGCCATGAGGGCCTCCACCAGCGGGGCCGCGCGGTGGGCCGAGGAGCCGGTCACCACCAGCGCGCGCACGCCCATGGACGCCGCGGCGGAGGGAAGCTCGTGCCGCGTTCCCACGCCAAAGCGGATGCGCGCGGCGGTCGAGAATTCGAATGGCATCTCTACCACTCCGCGTCGAATGGATCGACGCCGGCGTAGGTGGTTCGCGTGCGGGGCTCTATTAGCCAGCCGGTCACCTGGGCGGCCCAGGCCTGGTAATGGGCGGTCTCGCGATGGCGCGCGTGGCCTTCGCGGCCGCGATACGCCTCCACCAGCGTGAAGCGCGTGGGATCTTCGGTTTCCTGGATGACGTCGAAGCGCGCGACGCCGGGTTCCCGCCGGCTGCTGCGCGCATTTTCGATGGTGGCTTGCCGGAAATCCTCGACGTGTTCCGGCTTGACGTGGGCGTAGACCAGAAGTACGAACATGGCACTTCTATTATGGCCACGCCCGGGCATGGCGGGCAGGGGGATGGGTTCTCAAACGGGGCCGCCCGGAACCGCTGCCCATCCAAAACCGCTACGCGCAGCGGTTTTGCGCTCTCCCCTACTTGGCCCAGTATCCTTCGCGGGTCACTACCACCAGGTCTTTGTCTTTCTTGACCTTGTTGTTGGTGGTCAGGTGGATGTGCCGGTAGACGCCGCTCGGCGCCGGCGGATCGGGCGTGTACCCTATGCTGTACTGGCCGCGCAACTCCTCCTCGATTTCGGCGTAAATCTTGTCGATCGGATGGCTGTGCGAAACCTGGTAGAACTGCCCGCCGGTCTCGCGGGCGATCTGTTCCAGCACCTTCTTGCCGTTGCCGCGGTCGTATCCGCCGCCGGGCTGCGGATACCGGCCCATGCCGCCCCTGCGGCCCATACCCGGTCCGCCCATTCTCATCGGCTGCGAGTAATTTTCGGAGCCGGCAAAGAGCACGGAGTACACCAGCGTGTCCGCTTTCTGGGCGGATTCGATCGCCTGAAACAGCGTGCTCTTGCTGCCGGTGTCCACTCCATCGGTCAGCAGGATGAGGGCTTTTCTGCCCTTCTGCTTGGCCATCAGTTCATCCGAGGCCAGCAGGATGGCATCGTACAAATCGGTACCGCCGCGAGGGCGGCTCCCTCCGCCACTGGGGTACCCGCCGCCGCCACCGCCGGGGTATCCGCCGCCGGGGTATCCGCCACCGGGATATCCACCACCACCGCCGCCACCGCTGGGATTCCCACCGCCCTGTCCCTGGCGCTGCTGCAATCTCGGTGAGATTTGAAGCTGGTCCAGGGCCTTTTCCAGGTCTTTGCGCGAAGAAGTGAAATCCTGCAGCAGCTCGACTTCGAAATCGAAGTGCAGGACGAACGCCAAGTCGCGGTCTTCCCGCAGAACCTGGTCGAAGAACTTGAAGCTGGCGGTGCGCTCGTCGTTCAGGACGGTGCGCTGGCTGCCGCTGGTATCCACCAGCAGGCCCAGATAGAGGGGCAGGTCCGATTCCTGGGAGAAATACTTGATGGCCTGGGTCTTGCCTTCCTCATCCAGCAGGAAATCGTCCTTGGTGAGGTCTTTGACGATCTTCCCCTGTTTGTTGCGGACGGTGACGAACAGGTTCACCACGTTGACGTCGCTGGAAAACTTCGGTTGGGTCCCTTGGGACGCCGTAACCGGGGGGGTAGGCGCGGTTCCCTGGGTTTGCTGGCCTGCCAGCAGGCGGGCGGCCGGGAGCAGGGTCAGGGCGGAGAGCAAGTCCCGGCGGGAGATGTTGGTTGGTAGTCGCACGGTTGTTATTGAATGATGCGCGAGCCGGAGTTCCCGTTACACTCCAGAACGCCTTTTCACTCTCCCCGACCGGCCAAAACCGCCGCAAATCCCAACACGCATAGGGCAGTTGACAGCCTTCCAGCCGGCGCTCCCGGCCCTACCGTGGCATCGGCATCAGCGGGTTGCGCGCATTCGGGGTCGGCGCGGTCATGAGATCGACGAACAATCGCCCGAACTTCGCCATGTCGACGTCCATCTGCGCGTGGACCAGTTGCAGATCGAGCGCGGGCTTGATGCGGTCGCTCCAGGTGAGCGTGTCGCCATAGCCGGCGCCGCGGTCCAGGTTCACGTCCATATAGACTTGGCGTTCGCCGGTGATCAGGCTGGGGTCGAGCCACGCCGCGGCCGCCAACTCGTCCCACATGTAGCTGCGCTCGGGCTGGGAATATCGCGCGATATACTGCGCCGCGGGTGTGCGCGCCCGCGAAATCCGGTCGAACATTTCCTGGCTGAGGCGGGTCTTGACCGAGACGTCCACCGTGGTGCATACGATCGCCGGCCAATGCGCGCGCAGAACGATGCGGGCGGCCTCGGGATCGAACCACAAGTTGAATTCGCGCCGCGGCGTGTCGGCGTGCTCCGCGTCGTCCGCGCGCGGGCTCAGGCTGCCGCCCATGAAGACCAGGGCCTGGCTCAACTCCGCGAAGCGCGGATCGAGGCTCTGCGCCAGCGCCAGGTTGGTCATGGGTCCGCCGGCGTATATCGTGACCTCGTGGGGAAACTGGCGCACCATGCGCACCAGGAAATGGGCGGCATCTTCGCCGCTCGGCTTGATGGTGGGGTTTCCTTCGGGCATCGCCGGCGTCTCGAACGGACCGTGGCTGCTCTCGCGCCGGCTCCACGCGCCCTGGTAGGTTTGTTTGCCGAACGTCTGTTCCCACAAGCGGGTCTCCGGCTGGGTCCGCACCAGGGGAAAGACGGCGCCGGGAACCACCGGGATATCGGTGCGCCCCACCAGTTCCAGAAGCCGCAGCGTGTGAGCGACTTCCTCATCGCGCCAGGCGTCGCCGGTCACCACCGTGATGCCCAGCGTTTCCACATGGGGCGATTGCAACAGCACCAGGATGGACATCATGTCCGTGCCGCCGGGACCGGCGGCGTCCTGGTCGATAACGACGTACCGTTTGGCCTGCGCGAATGCCGGCAGCGCCAGGACCAGCAGGGCCAACGCGACCGCCAAGCGGGTTACGAAACGACTCATGGTGCCCCTTTCGGATGACTCTACTCTTTAGCAGCCTGCACCCAGACGCGCAAGCCGGGCCAGCCCCTCACGACAGCAGCAGCTCCAGGTCCTCGCGCTTCAGATCGCGGATCAGGCTGTTGTCCTCGCCCAGAATGGCGTCCACCAGCGCCCGCTTGGTCCTTTGCAACTCCAGCACCTTCTCCTCTACCGTGTCGCGGGCAATCAGCCGATAGGCAAATACCGGCTTGGTCTGCCCGATGCGGTGGGCCCGGTCCACGGCCTGCGCTTCCACCGCGGGGTTCCACCACGGGTCCAGCAGGAACACGTACTCCGCCGCCGTCAGATTCAGGCCCAGGCCTCCGGCCTTGAGGCTGATCAGGAAGAGCCCGCAGTCCGGGTCGTTCTGAAAGGCCTCGACGCGCGCCTGTCGATTGCGCGTGGCGCCGTCCAGGTACTCGTAGCGCACGCCCGCATCGTCCAGCTTGCGGCGCAGAATCGCCAGCAGGCTGGTGAACTGCGAAAACACCAGGGCCTTGTGCCCTTCCTCGCGCAATTCCGCCAGTTGGTCCAGCAGCGTGTCGATCTTGGCGCTCGGGTCGGCCACGCGCCGGGGGTCCAGCAACCCCGGGTGGCACGCCGCCTGCCGCAGGCGCAGCAGCGCTTCCAGCACCTGCATCTTCGACCGGCCCAGCCCCTGCCGGTCGACACGGTTCAGCAGCACTCCCCGATAGTGCTTGCGCAGCTCGTCGTAGTGCTTCTTCTGCGCGCCCTCCATTTCGCAGAAGATGGTCTGCTCGGTTTTGGCGGGCAACTCGCGCGCCACCTGCTGCTTGGTGCGGCGCAGGATGAAGGGGCGCAGCGCCTGGGCCAGCAGCCTTCTCGAATCCTCACTCGGATTCCGCGCCAGCCCGCCGGCCATCTTCAGCACTTTCGCCTCGCCCAGCATCCCGGGGTTGAGAAACTCGAACAGGCTCCACAACTCGCCCAGGTGGTTCTCCACGGGTGTGCCGCTGAGCGCCAGGCGGTGCCTCCCTCGCAGCAGCCGCACCGCTTTGGCCGACGCGGTGGAAGCGTTCTTCACCGCCTGGGCTTCGTCCAGCACCACATAGTCGAACTCCATTCCGGCCAGCCGGGGCGCGTCCCGCAGCAACGTTCCATAGGTGGTCAGCACCAGGTCGTGCCCGGCGATCGACCCCTCGTCGCGCGCCATGCCGATATGTTCCAGCACGCGCAGCCGCGGCGTGAATCGCGCCGCCTCCTCGCGCCAGTTGAACATCAGCGACTTCGGCGCCACCACCAGCGACGGCCCCTTGCTCTTCGCCCGCCGCGTCTCCAGCATCGCCAGCACCTGCGCCGTCTTGCCCACTCCCATGTCGTCGGCCAGACACCCGCCGAATCCGAATTCGCGCAGGAACTCCATCCACCCCAGCCCCTCCCGCTGGTAGTCGCGCAATTGCCCCACGAAACCTTCCGGCTGCGGTCTCGCCTGGATCCCCTGAAAGCGGCGCATCTGCTCCCGCAGGCGCTCGAAACCCTCGTCCACCCGCACGTCCGGCTGGGCCGCCAGCAGGGCGTCCAGCAGACCGGCCTGGTTGCGGCGGAAGCGTAGATGGTCTACCTGCTTGGCGCCCAGTCCGGCCAGCGGAGCGAAGCGCTCCAGCCACTCCTCCGGCAGCAATCCGAAAGTGCCGTCCCCCAGAACCACCATCGATTCGCCGCGCCGCAATGCCGCCAGCAACTGCGGCAGCGATGCCGTGGCCCCGCCGTAATCCACCTCCCCTCGCAGCTCGAACCAGTCGATGCCTGAGCTCACCGCCACGTGCGCCGCGCCTGGACTGCGAAAGGCCTTGCCCTCGGCCTCCACGTGCCAGCCCGCGCGGATCAGTTCCCGCACAATGTGCGGCAATTTCCTGGTGGGGAGCGACCACCGGCCGGCGCGGTAGGCGTCCCAGCGGAGCCCCAGGTTTTGCAGCGTATCCACGGCCGCCCGCTCCGCCGCGGCGTCGCGCACCAGGTACACGCGCTCTTCGGGAAACCACACTCCGCGGCCTTCCGAAGGTCCCTCCACCCAGCCGCGCCCGTAGTCCAGCAGCAGCCGCGCTCCGTGCTTCACCTCGCCCGCCGAAGCTCCCTGCCGATTCACCCGCAGGCCCAGGCGTGGCTGCGCGCGGCGTTCCTCGAATTGCAGCGGAGGGTCCGGATCCAGGGGCGGGAGCACCGCGCAGTTCAGCAGCCGATCCATCACCGCGTCGCGCTCCCGGTCGGAAAAGCGGATCCGCTTGGCGGCCCGCAGTTCGTCGACCCACGGAAATGCGCCGCCCGAGTCGAAGTGCGCCAGCTTCCCCCGCGCCAGCACAAAGCCGTCCACCACCAGCGGAGGCTCGCTCAACGGCATGCGTTCCGCGCCGCGGCACAGCGCGCCCGTGAGGTTCCATTGGTCGCGATCGTCCTGACGCACCTCCAGGCGCAGCTTCCAGGCCTCGCCGCCGTCCCATTGCAACCGCTCGAAGGCCGCCGTCGCGCTCTCGCGGCTGTACAACCGTCCGGTGGCGCCCATTTGCGGCATCAGCTTGCCGGCCAGGCGGTGGGGCAGCGCCTTGCGAAACGCGCCGATCGTCGAGGAATAATAATGGAACGAGTAATATTCCTGGCCGCCCAGCATCGCGCCGGCGATGTCGGCGTCCGCCGGGTCCGGCAACCCGCTTGCCTGCTCGGGCGTCAGCCGCAGTTCCTTGAGAATCCCCCACTCGCCGGTCTTCTTTTGCAAACGCGAAAACAGCTCCACCGAGATCTTGCCGGCCGACCTGGAGGCCGCCATGTCCACCACGTACCAGATCTCGAAAACCCGCTCCCGGCCGCCCGCTCTTCCGTCCTGCAGCGTAAGCTTCCGCTCGACCATCTCCAGGTGGTCGTGCCATCCCGGAATGCGCGGCTGCGGGCGCGGCATGGGGCGCCGGTATTCGAAGGGGTCTACGAACTCGTCGAATTCGTCTCCGTCCCGCGCCGACTCGTCTTCGACGTTCAGGCCTTTCAGCGCCAGCGCGTCCGCCGGCACGCCTCGCGCGTCGCCCGCCAGAATCATCGCCCACAGGTGCTTGCACGGCCCGCGTTCCCCGAAATACGCGCAATCGCACCAGATCAGCAGGGTGTCCCCGTCGAGGGTCAGGCGCACTTCATACTCCCCGCCGCCCATCACCTGGCCGAAGAGGTGGCGCGGCCCCGCGTCCTTGATGCGGACGGCGCCCGCCGAATACAGCGTCTGGCCCCGCATCTGCACGGCGATCTCGAAAACGGGGTCAAGCTTACCGGCAAGGGACATGGATGGGGATGTCTTCATTGTAACGGCACCGAATTGTCCACGCACGAATTGGCCGCCCGTCCCCGAATGGACCGCCTGCCTCCGAATTGTCCGCGCACGTACTTGCACCACGGGCTGCTAAGGTCCGTTCTTTCCGGAGAACAATCGCCGCTCAAACTCACGACTTTTCTGTACGCAGGCGTATTGAAGAATCGAGTTGGTGCCGATAACTGAGTTATGCGAACGCTGTCGGCGCCAGCAGCGCCCCCGCCGCGGGGCACTCCACCTCATGTTAGGGTGGCGCCGCCTTCGGAGTATGCGCGTTGGGCAGCTCACGATGAGGGCGCCCCTCCCGCCGCTGAGCTAGCAGCCAAACGGTTCCCCTGAACCGACCACCGGAGATGAAAGTGATCAGACAAAACGCAGAAGCACCCACCAACGGGGCGCCGGGTGTTCCCAGCCGCCTCGCCTTGAATCGTCTCGCACCGCAAAAGGGCCCGGCCACGCCGCCGCCCGTGAAGAAGTCCATAGAACCCAATGGGCAAGCGGACGATATCGCACAGAATCGCCTCGCCGCCAAGAAACTGGCGGAGGAGAAGGCGCGCGCCCGCACCGTGGCCCGCGCGCAGGCCGTGGCGGAGAAGCTGTCCACCGCGACCGACCAGGTCTCCAGCGCCATCGCCGAAGCCACCGGCGCGGTGGAAGAGCTGGAAAAGACCATGCACACCATCGCGGCGGGCGCCGAAGAGGCGTCGGCCGCCGCCGAAGAGTCCCGCGCCGCCATCAACCAGATCGAGAAGGCATCGGACAACGCCAACGGCCGCGCGGAAGTATCCCTCAAGAGGGTGAACGAGGTAGTGGCCCTCGCCAAGTCCACCACCGCGGACATCGAGGCCCTCATCAGGGGAGTCGGCGACGCCGCCGATGCCAATCTTGAATCCGCCAAAATGATCGCCGAATTGGAGCGCCAGAGCGAGGAGATCGGCAAGATTGTCCACGCCGTAACGCGGATTGCCGACCAGACCAACCTGCTGGCCCTGAACGCCGCCATCGAAGCCGCCCGCGCCGGGGAACATGGCAAGGGATTCGCCGTGGTGGCCGACGAAGTGCGCAATCTCGCGGAAATCAGCGAGAAGAGTGCGCGCGGCATCCAGGAAGTGGTCAACGAGATTCAGAACCAGGTGAAGGTGGTCGCCGGAGACACGGAAGCGGCCGGCAAGAAGGGCCGCGAGGAAGTCGAGAAGGCCAAAATCATCACCCAGGATCTGCTCCGGATCGCCAGCGATTACGAAGAGGTCCGGGTCAATTGCGCCGCAATTCAGAAGAGCGCGGCGGAAGCGCTGGCGGGCGCCAAGACCTATCTGAAGGGCGCCGAGGAGATCGCCGCGGCCGCCGAGGAAGCTACCTCGGCCTGCCAGGAAGCCCAGAAATCGACTCAGGAGCAGTCCAAAGCGTACTCGGAGATGAGCGACGCGGCCCGCTCGCTGGCCGAAATGGCGGAGGCGTTGAAGACTTCGACCAACGCGCAGAAGTCGGCCGAGGAACTGGCCGCTACCGCCGAGGAACTGTCCACCAACGCCGAAGAACTGAAATCCTCCTCGCAGCAAATCTCCACCGCCATCGAGCAGATCAACAAAGCGGCTGGCGCTCAGGCCAAGGCGGCGGAAACCTCTAACGCCCTGGGTGCTCAAATGCGGCATGCCGCCAAAGGCATGTCGGACCGCGCCGAAGCCAGCGTGGAGAAAGCCCAGGCGACAAAGAAAGTTCTGGTCGGCAACAAGGGGAACGTGGATGCATTGATTGTCAACGTTGGAAAAAGCGCCGATGCGTCCGCCGAATCCGCCAAGAACATTCTGGAACTGGAGGAACGGACGCGCCGGATCGACAAGATCGTGGATGCCATTGTCATGGTGACGGTCCAGACCAAGATGCTCGCCGTCAACGGCAACGTCGAAGCCGCGCGGGCCGGAGAATACGGCCGGGGCTTCTCGGTGGTGGCTGGAGACATCCGCTCCCTGGCCAACGAGAGCAGCGAGAACGCGGACAAAATCAAAGACCTCGTGAAGAACGTGCAGACGCAGATCACCAAGGTCGCCGGGGACATCGAAATGGCCGGGAGCAAGGGGCGGGCCGAAGTGGAACGCGCCAAGGTTTCGACCGCCAACCTCGAACGGATCGACAAAGAGTCCGACGTGGTGGTGATGGACATCCGGGAGATCTCGAAAGCGTCCGGTGAGGCTGCCGCCGGGCTCGAGCAGGCCGGCAAGGCCAGCCAGCAGATTGCCGCCGCCGCCGAGGAAACGGCGCGCGCCTCCACCGAAGCGGCCGGCGCCTCCGAGCAGGGCTTGAAGGCCGCCCAGGAGATCGCCCAGGCCATCGAGGACATTGCCTCGCAGGCCGATGAACTGCAGAACGGATAGCCGGTAGAGCGTTCTCGCCGAAGGAGATTCGTCATGCAAACAGACACTCTACAGCCATCCGCCGGCCTGAAAGACGAAAGCCAACTGGTCACGTTCCTGTTAAAGGACGAAGAGTTCGGCTTCGATATCATGTCGGTCCAGGAAATCATTCGCCTTCCCAAGATGGCGAAAGTCCCCCGCACGCCGGCCTACGTGGACGGCATCGCCAATTTGCGTGGTGTCGTCCTCCCGGTCATCGACATGCGCACCCGTTTCGGCATGGAGCGGGCCGAAGAGACCGACCGCACCCGGGTATTGGTCGTCGATATCGACGGCGTCAAGACCGGTTTGCGCGTGGATCGCGTCAAGCAGGTGACCCGCGTCCTGCGCAGCGAAATCGAACCACCCCCGGCCGCCATCCGCGGAACTTCCTCAGACTACCTCGCAGGGGTGGTGAAACTCGAAAAGGGGCAGCGCATCGTCATGGCCCTGAACGCCGCCCATGTCTGCGAAATCGGCGTTGCTCACAAGACATCTTCCGCCAACGGAGTGGTTTCGGGCGCGGAAACCGGAAGCGGCGAGTCGTCGGACAAATCCAAGGGCGGCGACGCCGAAGTCCAAAAGGTGGTCACCTTTCGTATCGCCAAAGAGGAATTCGCTTTCCACATGGAGCACGTGCGCGAAATTCTGCGCGTCGAGACTCCCAACCAGGTTCCCGACGTTCCCGACTACGTGCTGGGAGTGCTGACCGTTCGGGGTCAGATTCTCCCGGTCATCGACCTGCGGCGGCTGCTCCAGCAGCGGTCGCTCGCCGACGAAATCGCCGATACCTGCCGGCCGCTCCGCGAGGAGTATGAGCGCTGGATCGGCCAGACCGAGAAAGCCTTTGCCGCCGGTTCGCAGCAACAGGTGGACGGCTCGGTCACCGAGCGTCTCCGCGCGTGGCTCGCCGAGACCAACAGCTCCAGCCAGTTGCTGATGGAGGCGCTGGCGAAAGCGCGCGGGCAGAACGATAAGGTCATCAAGCAACTGCAGGCGAGGACCAAGCACGAACAACGCGGCGATGGCGATGGCGCGCGCGCCTGCGGCGAGGAAGTACTCTCCGGCGGCCGGGAAACGGTGGCCGCTTTGCAACGGTTTGAACTGCAGATCGCTCAAAACATCCAGGAAGACCAGCGCATCATCGTGGTGGATGCCGAGGGCTTCGTGCTGGGGCTGGTGGTGGATCACGTTCACGAAGTGCTGAACGTACCCAAGAACCTGCTGGAACCGCCGCCTCGCATCACCTCGAATGGCGGGATGGAACTGTCGGGAGTCGCCAAACTGGACGACGGCTCGCGGCTGATCATGTTGTTGGACGTCGCCAACCTGATGAAGGACCAGAAGCTGCGGGACGTCCAAACCTCGTCGCTACAGGCCGCCGCAGAGGAGCGGACCGGGGAGGCTCACGGCTCCGGAGCGGGCGGGCAGGAACTCAGCGAAGTGCAACTGGTGACGTTCATGCTCGGCGCGGAGGAATACGGCGTCCCGATTTCGCAAATCCAGGAGATCGACCGCCTCGCCAAGATCACCAAAGTGCCCAAAGCCGCGGAGTTTATCGAAGGCATCACCAACCTGCGCGGCGAAGTGATTCCCGTGCTGGACACCCGCAAGCGCTTCGAACTGGAGGTCAAACCGCCGGACGACCGCACGCGCATCATTATCGTGGATCTCGGCGGGGTCAAAACCGGCCTGGTGGTGGACTCCGTGCGCGAGGTGTTGAATCTCGCCAGGAAGGACATCGCCCCGCCGCCGGAAGCCATCGGGAACGGAATCGATCAGCAGTTCATTTCCGGAATCGGAAAAGTGGATGCGGGCAAGCGCATGATCGTGCTGCTCGACGTGGAGAGGATTCTTTCCCGCCGGGAACAGGAGCATCTATCCGAAATCACCAAGTAAAACGAATCCCGAACCGGGGCCGGCAGTCCGGCCCCGGGCACTTAGGGCTCGTCGGGAAAGAAGCAGTTCACTTGCCGGCCACGGCTCCGTTGTGCTCTCCGAGCCGCGGCCGTGAGGGAGCGGTGGGCACGATTGTTTCGGAACAGACCCTTACTGAATGGCCATTGGCCGAAGCCGATCCAGTCGACTGGCCGGGCAGTTTTGCCAGGGGCGGCCGGACCTCGGCGTGGAAACGGAAGCGATGGGCAGAATACGCGTACTAGCGGCGGACGATTCCGCATTGATGCGGCAAACCCTCAAACGCGTCATCGCGGCGTCGGCCGATCTGGAATTGGTGGGTCTCGCCCGCGATGGTGAGGACGCGGTATTGAAAGCCAGAGAATTGCGGCCGGATGTCGTTTCGATGGACATCAACATGCCGAAGTTGGACGGAGTCACCGCCTTGCAGATGATCTTGCAGGAGAAGATCTGTCCCGTCGTCATGGTCTCGTCGCTCACCCAGGAGGGAGCCGCAACCACCTTCGAGTGCCTGGAGCTGGGGGCCTTCGATTTTGTCGCCAAACCGGACGGCACGGTTTCCTCCAACATGGGCGCCGTGGCGGACGAACTGGTTTCCAAGCTTAAAGCCGCCGCGTCCCGAGGCATCGTCGACCGCCTGCAGCGCCACCGGGAGCGCCGCCAGCCCGCCCGGCCGCCGCTTCGCGCCACCTTCGAGAACGTCACCCGAAACAGGGCCGTCGCCATCGGAATCTCCACCGGCGGGCCGGCGACCCTGCAGGAGGTGCTGCCGCTGATTCCCCCGGACGTGCCGGCCAGCCTCTTCCTGGTGCAGCACATGCCGCCCGCGTTTGTTGCATCCTTCGCCAAGCGGCTGGACGAGCACTGCGCGCTCAAGGTGGTGGAGGCCCGTTCGGGCATGCCGGTTGAACCGAGCGTATGTTATGTGGCGCCGGGCGGGATGCATCTATGTTTGCACCGCAAGATGACGGGCGAGGTGGTGGTCCGCACACCCGCCACGCCGGCGACCCTGTTCGTGCCCTCGGTGGGCGTCATGATGGAGTCGGTCCTGAAGATCTACGGCGCCGACACCGTGGGCGTCCTGATGACCGGCATCGGAGACGACGGCGCCGACCAGATGGTCGCGATCCGCCAAGCCGGCGGGCACACCATCGCCGAAAGCGAGCAGACCGCCGTGGTCTACGGCATGCCCCGCGAAGCCGCCGAAAGAGGCGGCGCGTGCGTGGTGGCGCCCAGCCACCAGGTCGCCGGAGAGATTCTGCGGGCCGTTCGGAGGACCGTGGGATGAACAGCCTCAAGGAATATGTGGAGAAGCTGAATGGCGCCGAAGAAGCCGAGCGCATTTACGCGGCCGAGGATATCGGCTATCTAAATGTCCCGGAAGGTGTGCCGGCTCTTTTGGAGCGGCTGCGCGCGGAGCCATCGCTGGCCGTGCGCGACGCCATATTCCAGGCCCTGATCCGGATCGATGGGGACGCGGCCATTGAGGGCTCCATCCGGCTGTTCACCAGCGACGATCCGCAAATCCGCAACCAGGCCGTGGATGTGCTCCGCCGCAAAGGCGCGCGGTCGATCCCCTTCCTGAAGACCGTCATGCGGGATGGCGACAAGCACATGAGGAAGCTCGTCCTCGACGTTTTGAGCGGCATGCCGGCCACTGACACCGGGGAAATCTATGCGGCCGCGCTTGCAGACGCGGACCCCAACGTGGTGATCACCGCCGTCGAGAACCTCGGCGGGATCCGGGCGGAGGACTTTCGAACCCGCATCGAGGATCTGCTCCAGACCGGCTCGCACCCCATGCTGATCGCCGCCTGCGTGGAGGCTCTGGTGGGGATTGGCCGCCCATCGTCGTTAGCGCCCATTCGCCGCCGCTTCCCGGACCTGGCCGCGTTGCCGGACTTCTTCCTAGCGCCTTGTTTGAAAGGGATGGCCGCTTTGGGATCGGCCAGGGAGTTCGCCGAAGTGGCGAAGCTCCTGCCGGTGCGCGGCCCGCATCTGCGTCCCGCGATTCTCGGCGCGCTCCTCGCCATCCATCCGCGCTGCCCGTCGCCGGACCCCGGTGAAGATTTGCTGCCGGCTTTACGAGCGGTGGTTAAGAATGGAGATCCGCCGTTGTGCCGCTATCGGGCGGTCCGGGTTCTGGGTCTTTGGGCGGCTCGCCCCCACGTCTATGAGTTCCTCGTCTCGTGCCTGTCGAGCGAGGAGCGCCTGGTGCGCCTGGGGGCGGCGGAAACCCTTCGGGCCGCCGAACGGCCTGGGCTGGAGGCGGTTCTCGCGGCGCGCGCGCTCGAAGAATCCGACGAGGAGGTCTTGCAGGCCCTGAGCTGCTGACCGGAACGCCATGCCAGACCTCTCCGTCGAACAATTCCAAAGCCTCAGCCAGCAGATCTATCAGAAGCTGGGGCTGCATTTCGACGAAAAGAAGATCTACTTCCTGAAAACCCGGGTTGCCAAGCGCATGGCGGCGTTAGGCATCGTCGACCCCCGCGAGTACCTGTTCCTGCTCGGCTACGCCGACCCCGAGGGCCTGGAGATGCAGGCGCTGGCCAACCTGGTCACCACCAACGAGACTTACATGTTCCGGGAGTACGACCAGTTGCAGGCCTTCGCCAATCACTGTCTGCCGGAAGTGCTGTCCTCCAAGCAGGCCCGCGGGGAAAGGAAATTGCGGATCTGGTCGGCGGGCTGCTCCTCGGGCGAAGAACCGTACACCCTGGCCATGATCCTTCAGGAAGTTTTCCCGCAGGCGCAGACCTGGGACTGCGAGATCGTCGCCACCGACATCGACCAGAATATGCTGCGGAAGGTCGCGGCGGCGCGCTACGGAGTGCGGTCGGTGGCCGACGTTCCCGGCGAATACCGGGCCAAGTACCTGATCGAGGACGGCGAAGACTACGTGGTGCGGCGGCGCACCGCGGCCCTGGTCCAACCGGTGCATCTGAACCTGCACGACCGCATGGCGATGCGGGCCATGCGCGGTTTCGATTTTGTATTTTGCCGCAACGTCTTGATCTATTTCGACGATCTTTCGCGAAAGGCGGTTGTCGACCATTTTTACAACGCCCTGAATTCGGGAGGTTACCTCTTCCTGGGGCATTCCGAATCGGTGGGCCGCATCACGCCGGCTTTCAAGCTGAAGCGGCTGGAAGA
>Ga0326728_10010696_pt1 | contig 21358 bp, 21 predicted proteins | sample MB3enrmetagenome_FD_207602 | JGI IMG/M metagenome (GOLD analysis project Ga0326728, IMG submission 207602) | Lab enriched peat soil microbial communities from McLean, Ithaca, NY, United States - MB31MN | ecosystem: Environmental > Terrestrial > Soil > Wetlands > Peat | place: USA: New York... | reverse complement strand
GACGTTTTTGAAGTTGGAAGGGTTAAGGACATTCCCGACTACAAAGAACACGTCCTTCCCAATATCCGTAAGCGACCGCCAATCATCATGTGCTCGGATAATCACAACATCCGCAAATATAGCGTCAAAGAATCATGCTGGATCAAAGCTGACACCACTTTCTCGGGTTTACTGCAGATTCTTCGTGAACCGGACGACCGGGTATTTGTTGGCGGTGTCCCGCCTGTCCTTGAAAGGGTTTCCGAAAGGCCTTCGAAATATATCAAGGCCTTCTATATGAAGAAGGTGCCCCAGTCGCCTCTTGACGAACAGTGGTTTGATGATGTCAAGATAGAACTAAACCCGGAAATGGCGGCCATTATAGGTAATAAGGGAAGTGGTAAGAGCGCGTTGTCCGATTCGATGGGGCTATCAGCCAATTCCAAGAACTACGACGATTTCTCCTTCCTCAATGAAAGTAAGTTTTGCAAAAGAAAGGGTGGTAATAAGGCCAAGCAGTTTTCTGCCCAGCTTCATTGGTTTAGCGATGCTGTGTCATCTGAAGTCCTCTTATCCGACCGACCTGACGACCTCGCAGTAGAGAAAGTGAAGTACATACCCCAGAAGTTCTTCGAGCGGCTCTGTAACGAAGAGGACGAAGCCTTCCAGCAAGAGTTGGAAAGAGTTGTTTTTGACCTGGTCGAGGATAAGGCTGGGAAAGAGAATCTACAGGAGCTCATCAACTTCCTGAGCGAGCCGGAGCGTGAAAATATTGAGGCCTTGAAGCTGCACCTGAATACGATAAACAAATCAATAGCCGAGTTGGAAAGGCTGGCTACAGACCAAGAAAGGAACAAAATTACAAATCGGCTGAAGGAGAAGAGACTCGAACTCGAAGCCATTGTTGACCCTGAACCAGTCACAAAACCGGATGAGGACTCCCCGGAATTGAAGGTGACTCTGACCAAGATCGAAGAATTAAAGGCCAGGATAGCGGAACTCAAGACGAAAAAGGCCGAGGCAGAAGAACGAAAGGTGCGTCTGACATTTGACAAGAATGTCCTGAATAATGTTCTTAGAAAAATAGAGAACTTCAGGACAGAGTTTGATAGATTTGTCGAAGAAATCCAAGAAGATTTGGACTCACTGACCTTCAAGGGTTTGAAGGCCTCCCAGATGCTAACGGTCGATGCGAAAGTCGAAGAGTTAAAGAAGATCGAAGCCGGGATAGACTCCGAGTTAGAGCAGCTTACCGGTCAATTAGACTCAGACAATAAGGGATCTATAGCAGAGGAAGCGGCCGGCAAGGGAAAGGATCTGGAGGTGTTGCAACAGACGCTGGATAGACCAAACAAGGACTACCAGAAGTACTTGGCGACGAAGGCAGAGAGAGAGCAGACTAGGCGTGAAATTGAGGGCAGCGAGGACAAAACGGATACCATCAAGTACATTGAGGGCCGACTTAAGTACATTGATGAAGATCTATCCCGAGAGATCGAGGAAAAATATGCAGACAGATTGGCTATGACGGAGAGAATATTTCTTAAGAAAGAAGAACTGAAGACTATCAGGGAAAAACTCTTTGGACCTATAACGCGCCTTATTCTGGAAAACAAAGATCTACCGAAGGACTATCCGATAACTCTTGAGGTAGCCTTTAAGATGACGGGTTTTGATGAGGCATTTCTGGGTATGCTTAATCTGAATGCGGCGGGAAGCTTCAGGGGCAAGGATGAGGGCGCGCAAAGACTCAGGAGCATTAGGGAAGGCTGTGATCTTAATGATAAGTCTTCGTTAGCATCGTTCCTTAATGAATTAATAGACAGCCTCAAGAAGGATAAAAGGCCGGGAAAGGGAGACGAACGGCGAGACATTCATTCGCAGATTCTAGGCGAACCAGAGGCCTTGTATGATTTCTTATTCGGGCTTGACTACTTAGAACCTTACTATGAACTAAAGCTCGACCACAAGAGCCTTTCACAGCTGTCGCCGGGGGAACGAGGTTACCTGTTATTGGTTTTCTATCTTTTTATAGACAAGGGGGATATCCCGTTAATTGTGGATCAACCGGAGGAAAACCTGGATAACCAGAGCGTCTTTGAATTGCTGGTTCCATGCATTAAAGAGGTAAAAAGGCGGCGACAATTGGTCATTGTAACTCATAATCCTAATATTGCGGTAGTGTGTGACGCAGAGCAAATTATTCATGCAAAAATAGACAAAACAAACAAATGCAGGGTTTCTTATACGACTGGTTCGATCGAGAACCCACAAATAAACCAGAAGATAGTGGAGGTGCTAGAGGGAACATTGCCAGCGTTTAACAAGCGGGATTCAGCCTATGACGTCACTCGGGCACAGGCTTGATCCCAAACCCAGACATCGTTGCGGAAGACTTGGCCTATGTCGGAAACCTATTTGGCCTGTCCTTCCGCTTTTCTCGGCTGTCTTCCTCTCTTTTTGGGCGCCTGTTCGGAAGACAGCATCTTTTTCACAACGGCGTCGAAGACATTGCTCTGCACTCTTCTTTTGGTCGGCAGTATTTTCTTGATTTGCTCGTCTGACATGCCGTGGGCTTTCATCGACTTTCTTAATTTCCCCGCCCAAAAGTTGATCGTGCTCTCCTTCGCCCCCAGTATCTGAGCCAATTCGCTGATGTCTGTCTTATTCCAGCCTTCTATCAACGCCTGGAGTTTGTCTTCGCTCACCTTGGCCTCGCCTCTTGCCATGCGTACCCCTCCGTTTTTTCCGTATTATAACAACTATCAAAGGGACATTGAAACGATAAACTTATAGATCCCGAACCAATCACTCATCTCTTGCCTGGAGCGGCGGCCTTCAGAGTCTTGTAAACCCTGTGGGCATACCCCTCCCTTTTATCTTGTGAAAAAGCGTTATAGCAGCCAACCGCCGTCCAGGTGTACCCGTATCGCTGAACGCATTGACTCAAAATCCACGCCCCTACCTGCACGTTGTAGCACGCATCGCCGAGACGCATCCATTTTTCATGACCCAACGCGCCGTACCAGGACGAGTTTACCTGCATGAGGCCGTAGTCGAAGGACCCGTCCTTATTGTAGTTGACGGCTGAGGGGTTGAAACAACTCTCGGTTTTCGCGATGGCCCAGAGCAGCTGCGGCGACACCCCGTACTTTTCGCCGGCCTCTTCGAAGCAAAACGCGCAAGCATGATGAGAAGTGAAGAGTACGAGGGCGACCGCGAGGAAACACGTCCTGGCGGAACGGACATTGCCGATCGCATGTCTAAGCCATCTCATCGTCAGAGTATTACTTTGCCGGTGAGTGGCGGGGCCCGGCCTGTACGACGGGATGCACGGGCCTTCGGCGGGCTGTGCGACTGAGCAGCAAAGGCTAAGTACGGGGTCTCCGGGAGTTGTCCGGAGGCCCCTTGCGACTGGGTTTATTTCGTCTTAGCAGGTTTGGCGGGCCCTTTCTTGGCTGCTGTCTTCTGAGGGGCTTTCTTCGGCCCGTTGAGGCCTGTGCTCAACACGGTTGAGGCGGAGAACTTCACTCCCTTCCGGGCAGGTATCTTGATCTCTGCGCCGGTCCGGGGGTTTCTGCCTGTCTTTGCCTTGCGGTCGACAACGGTGAAGACCCCGAACCCCGGCAGCGCGACGCGCTCCCCGTTCTTCAGGGAGGTCGAGATCATTCCGACAAACGCCGAGAAAACGCCCTCAGCCTGTTTCTTGGTAATTTTTCCACCTTCAGCCAACTTCGTCACGAATTCAGCCTTGCTCATGCCTGTCTCCCCCTTCTCTTGGATTTAACAGCGCTTCGCACGTATATACGCCATATCCGCCGATCAGGCAAGAGAAAAGTGGACGGCGAGGTAATATTGCCATAGCTTTAGTGCTTTTATTAGGCCTTCCGAAAACCTGCCACTGTCCGCGGCTGTCGTCGTGTCGATACGTGGTTTTTTGATTCCATCAAAACCATGCGAAAGGAGGAGTGCGCCTATGTACGCAGAGATAGAGTTAATCGGCCGCCTGACGAGAAAGCCGAACCTTCAGTTTTCTCCGACCGGCATGCCCATATGCAACTTCAGCGTCGCCGTTAACAAGAAGGTCAAGGGCGATTCAAGCGACAGCGTGACGTATTTCGACGTGATCGCTTTCAAGAACAAAGCCGAGCTGTGTGCGGAGTATCTCGACGCGGGGAAGCTCGTCTTCGTCAAAGGAGACCCGCAGATAAGGAAATGGGAAGACAGGGACGGTAAGAAGCACAGCAAGTTCGAGATAATCCTCCAGAGGATCCAGTTCCTTTCGGCAAAAGCGAACGCTCCGGCTCGACAGGCGGATGGAACGGACGATTTCGTCCACGAGTCCGATGAGGACGACATCCCGCTGTAAGGAGGCGACCATGCGAGAAGATATACTCAGAGAGCGGTATTTCCGGAAAGACTCACAGGGAAACGTCATCGAGGACTGGCAGAAGCTCTGCGAACGGGTATCGGAAGCGATAGCGGCAACTGCCGAGCAAGAGCGCGAGTTCTTCAGGGTGATGCACGATTGTCTTTTTCTCCCGAACACGCCGGCTCTCACGAATGCAGGCCGGCCGGACTTCACCATGTCGGCGTGTTTCGTGCTCCCCGTCGAGGACTCCATCGAAGGGATCTTCGATGCGGCCAAACAAGCTGCCCTGGTCCACAAGATGGGCGGAGGGACAGGCTTCAGCTTTTCCCGCCTGAGACCCGAAGGCGACAAGGTGGGGACGACGAACGGCCTGGCGAGCGGCCCCTGCTCCTTCATGAAGATCTTCAACACGAGCACGGAAGTGATGAAACAGGGCGGCACAAGGCGCGGCGCCAACATGGGCATGCTCCGCGTGGACCACCCCGATATCCTCGATTTCATCGGCCTCAAGTCCCGCGACGGTGACTTCGGCAACTTCAACATTTCCGTCGCTGTCACCGATGAATTCATGGACGCGGTCAAGACGGCCGGGAATTTCACCCTCCGGTTCAACGGAGAAGTGAGGAAGACCGTCAAAGCCCGAGAGATATGGGACAAGATCATTGAAATGGCGTGGCTCAACGGCGAGCCGGGCGTCTTCTTCATCGATAGGGCAAACCGGTCCAACCCCACACCTCACGTCGGCCAGTACGAGGCGACGAACCCCTGCGGGGAACAGATGCTGCTTCCTTATGAGGCCTGCGTGCTGGGGTCGGTGAACCTTGCGAAGATGGTGAAGACCGGCAATGAGGTCGACTGGGACCTGCTTCGCTCCACGGTAAGGACGGCGGCGGCCTTCCTCGATAACATCATCGACCGACAAGCCTACCCTCTTCCCGAGATTGAGCAGATGCACAAGGCAAACCGGAAGATCGGCCTGGGGGTTATGGGATGGGCCGACATGCTGATCCGTTTGGGCATCAGCTACGCCTCGGAGGCAGCAGTGACCCTCGCGGAGCAGGTGATGGCGTCTATCACGGAAGAGGCCATACAAACGTCGGTGGAGCTTGCAAAGGAGCACGGGCCGTTTCCCAACTGGGAAGGATCGGCGTGGACCAACGATGTCGCGGTCCGCAACGCGACCCTTACCACGATAGCGCCTACGGGAAGCATTTCGATTATCGCCGGGGTAAGCAGTGGCATAGAGCCCGTTTTCGACTTCGAAACGGAGCAGAAAAGGGCGGACCGTTCTTTTGCGGTATCCCACCCGCTCTATGAAGAATGGCGAAGGGCGAACCTGGGAAAAGAGCTGCCCGACTATTTCATCAGGGCTTCCGACATACCGGTTGAATGGCATATCCGGATGCAGGCCGCGTTCCAGAGGCACACGCATAACGCGATTTCAAAGACGGTAATCCTGCCGCGTGACGCAACCAGGGCGGACGTCGAAGGAGCATTCCTGTTCGCCTATGATCTCGGCTGCAAGGGACTCACAGTTTACCGGGACGGGAGCCGCAAGAACCAGGTAATCTCATCCCGAGGCAACACCAACGGGACCCGCATCGAGCCGGTAGAACTGCCCAAGATCAGGGACCAGAAACTGGTGGAGGTGGATACCTCCGAAGGGAAAGTCTTTGTCCATATCACCATGGCCGAAAAGGAGCCTCTGGAAGTCTTCATCACTTCGCCGGTCGAATCGAAACACGCTGAGACCTATGAGGCCCTCGCGATGATCATGTCAGATGCCTTACGATGCGGCCGTGCGCCGGAGGCGCTGCTGAAGCATATACAGAGAGCAAACCTTAAGCACGGCAGCGTCGTATCTCCCACATACGCAATACTGAGGGCCTTTCGGATGCTCGGCGTCAACGGTTCATCAGACAAATGCGACGAGTGCGGCGGCGTAGTTGTGCTCCAGGAGGGATGTCAGACCTGCCTCAGCTGCGGCGCGAGCAAATGCTGACCAAGGATACAAGGAACACACACATTCTGCTTCGGTACTTACTTGTCGGCCGCAAAGAAGTGTTATAATGGTTAGAGATAACCGCAAAGGAGGAGCACCATGAAGGTTGCTGATCGCGTCGAAGTCAATCCGAAGATCATGATGGGCAAGCCGGTCATCCTGGGTACTAGGATACCCGTTGAAATCGTCGTCCGGAAAATAAGCGAAGGGGCAAGCGAAAGGCAGTTGCTGAACGCCTACCCGAGGCTACAGAAAGAAGACATCAAGGCAGCCCTCAGGTACGCCGCGGATGCTATCGCCCACGAGGAAGTTCTGACTGTCGGCCTTCCCAAAAGGTCGGCCACGAAATGAGTCTGCCCTTTCTTGCCGATGAGAGCTGTGACTTCGGCGTTGTCCGGGCCCTCCGGTCTGCCGGTTTCCAGGTGACAGCAATATCGGAAGCGGCGCCAGGCGCGGACGACAACGTCGTGATCGATCTGGCTAACCGGGAGAAAAGCATACTGATCACGGAGGACAAGGATTTCGGCCAGCTCGTCTATGCGTCCGGGCATGAGAGCGTCGGCGTCCTGCTCGTGCGCTATCCGTTTCCTTCACGCAAGAAACTTTTTAAAGACATAGTCCAGCTTGTCCGGCAGAGTGGAGACGAGCTTGTTGGGGCTTTCACCGTTCTTCAGCCTGGCCGTGTGAGAATTGGACGTATGCCGGGCACTTACGAGCCCAACCAAACGCCTTAGCCTCACTCAGATCGCCGCCGATCCCCTCCATGCCGGCGTTCCAAAATAACCGCCGAGCTTATAGAGCATTCAGCTTCCTTCGACGTGACCTCTGCCTGCGGTGCCATGCTGGCGTCTTACACTTTTTGAGAAACTCAACTACCGAGTGATCCCTCTTTTACGGCCTGGACATCGCCCGACGCGAGATCGTTCTCGAAACCCACATGATAAGGAGAAAACCATGGCCAATGAAGCCACTGATGGCAAGCATACGGACCTTTCCGAGACAGCGCAGAGATATGACACACTGCGGAAGAGCATCCCCTTCGTCCGCCCGCCGGACACCCTTGTTGTCACAGGGGGCCTGGCGGCCTCGTTTTCTGACGATCTGCCATCGATCCTCACAAAGGTAAAGGAATTCTCGACGTTCACCGAGGATAACGACCCCTGGTACGAGCACGACTTCGGAGCATTCGAGCATAAGGGCGAGAAGATATTCTGGAAGATCGACGACCACCGCGGCGACGAGGGATACAATCTCGTCCTGACCGTCATGCTTGCTTCGGATTACTGACAAAGGAGAACGCCATGACGAAACAGGAGTTCGAGACCCTGACGGGACGGCAATTGAGTGACGACGATTACGGGATCGTGGAAAAGGTTTACGCCTTCTACCCGGGCATTCCCGACGTGGACGGAAAGAAGGTCACGTCCCAGCTCTACAAGCAATTCGGTTTGACCATATTCCAGGACATGTACGAGCGGGCCAACAAGATATCGGAAATAGAGAGCGCCATTCAGGAACAGAAACGTCAACTGGAGTACGTAACCAGGGCGCCTCTCCGCTCCATACTGGCGTAGCGGGAGGAGAAAGGCAACATAGTAATAATCAGACAGGCTTGGTTTTAAGGGGGGCATTGAGCCCCCCTTATTTTTTGGACCCGAAGTAATAGATCAATAGACCAGTATTTTCATTAGACCCTCGAAAAAGCCCGCTTCCGGGTATCAATCACCACAACAAACACCTCACGAAAAGGAGGCAAATCACATGGCAAGGCTGGAATCGAATGCCAAAATGGGGTACTACCCTGCCCCGCAGCATACGTTGCTCCATATCCTTAACTGGATAACGTTTCAGAAAGATGCCGGGACCAAGGGCAGTCACGTTCTGGATCCCTGCTGTGGAACCGGCGAGGCATTGCAGCACTTTCGTTTCAGGAACCCCCACATTACAACCTACGGCGTAGAGCTCGACGCTCAGAGGGTCATTGAGGCCTGTGACAAGTTGCGATTCGCCGTGCACGGCTCAATCTTCGATACGAGGGTCAATCCCCTTGCTTCCATCGGGCTGCTCTTTTTGAACCCGCCTTACGACTGGGACGAGGGAGAGCGCCTGGAGATGAAGTTCCTGAAGCATGCCCACAAGTGGCTGTGCGTTGACGGCGTGCTCGTTTTCCTGGTGCCGGAGCTGATATTTTCCTATGAGAAGCACAGAAACTGGATAGGGCAGCACTTCTACGACATCCGTGTCGCGAGGGTCACGAAGGAGGATTACCCTGCGTTCAGGCAGGTCGTGCTCTTTGGAAAGAAAAGGAGCGAGCGCCGGGAGACAGGGACTGTCGAGTCACCCCCGTATCTCCATATCGAGAATGCAGAGGCGTCAACCTACGCAATCCCTCTGACGAACGGTCCCAATGTATTCCAGGGGACAGACACGATCACCGACGAGGAGATAGCAGGCCACTGGCCCAACGTCGTCCGGGAGATCGAGAGCATCACGCGACAGTGCGACGAGGCAACGCAGCTGAGTCCCCTTCTTCCCTTGAGGAAGGGGCACCTGACGAGTCTGCTTACCGCGGGTATTCTCGACGGCGTCGTTGACACCGTGGACGGCCCGATGATCCTGAAAGGGTTTTCCGACCGCGCAAAGTCCACGTACTACGAGGATGACAAGGAGATAACTCACGATACATTTTCGGTGGGCATCCGCGTGATCGAGCCTTTCAAGGGGGTATGGTATGACATCAAATGATCCGGCCATACTCACCGTCGAATACGAAGGGGTCCTCTGCAAGAGCGATGCGGGGGTTCACGGGCAGGGATACGACAATGAGCTGCACTTCCTTTCGATCTATGGCGCGCCCCAGCAGACGAAGGCAATCTTTTCAGCCCTGGCCGCCTCGAAGGAGCTGCAAATAGGAGACGACGCATTCCAAAGGCCACGTGATGCCCTGCGCTTCCGGGGTTACAGCCTCGGCTACGGTAAACATCACGGTATCATATGGACGGACCGGCTCGACACCTCCCTCATCATCTGGACCTCTGAGGAAGAGAAGGAGTCCCGGCTTCGCAACATCCTCTCGCGGCAGCGCATACCCTACGATCCTCACGACCTCGGGCGAATCGAGAAGCTCCTTGTCGAACACGGCTATCTTATGGCCCTGGAAAGCTGGGGGAGTATCGCCGGGTACGCATGCGACTTCAATGACGATGCCATCTGCGATTTCATCCTCGCGGAAATCTATCGTTCCCAAACACGCAAAGTAGCCTGATCGCTCTTTCGACGATCTTACGCAAAAAGAGGAGGCAACTGGTGAATCCTTTATGCGACAGATACAGGTCTCTCGTCGATTCTATCAAGGCCTATCAAAATGAACCACTGGACGAGGAGACCAAGCGGAGAATCTACGAATACCTCGCAAACCCCAATCCTGCAGCATGGTCCGACATTTCAGGAATAATCGTCAACAACCGGTTGGTCACCGTGTGGCAGGCAGTCAGACGGGTAGACCCATCGTTTCCGGCAACCGGCAGGAGATATGAACTCGGAAGCGGCCGGCTGCTGAAAGAGTGGGAGATAATCCCTCATCCCGATCTTGTGCTCAAGGCTATAGAACAAGCACAAAATGAAGCGCCGCATTGAGCCGTCCGATCACGCTGATATCTTATCCCCCTCTAAAAAGGAGAGAACACGCATGATAAACGAAGAAAAACTATTCAAGCTGCTCCCCTATTTCTTTGATAAACCCTCGGCCGTTCTCCTGGAGATCGCGCAAAACGCGCACCGGTCGGGCGCCACGAAACTGGCCGTCACCCTCAAAGGGAACACCCTGGAAGTGGAAGACGACGGCAGCGGCACCGACAATCCACGGGCACTCATCTGCCTGGCAGAATCCGACTGGCCATCGGATGTCATGGAGAACCAGATGCCGGCAGGCTGGGGCCTGTTCTTTCTCATCTCGGTCTCCGAGACAGTCACCTACACGAGCCTCTTCGGGGCGCTGACGGTTGACTGCAAGAGATTCTTGAACGAGGCGGTTTACCGCGAGAACGCGCTGAACCTGGTCGATGAATCGGCAAGGACTGAAAAGGGTTTCCGCATCGAGGCACGTCTCCTGGAGGGTGTCTTCAGGTCGGTTGCTTACCTGCAGGTCCTCGACGGGCTCTCGTATTTTCCCATGAGCATCACCATGAACGGCAGTCTCATCAAACGGAAGATGCTGTCTGAAGCATGCAAACGCTACCCGATCAGAACAGGCTACATGGGGAACGCCGTCTATGTGAATCCCAACGGCGTCATGTTCCTGCAATCGGTCGATTCGTTCCTGAACCATGTTTCTCTGGTCTGGCACGGCATGCCCCTCAACGTGACCGGCTACCTCCACGACGTTGCCATCGACGTGCGCGAGGGCGATCCCCTCACACCGGTCCTGCCTTATAGGACTTCCATAAAGCATGACGAGAAGGCGGAGCGGTTTTTGGAGTTCGTGCGGAAAGAGGCGGCCGCCTGGTGCATGGAGCAGATCAGTGCCTTCGGAGAGCACTCGAATCGGGACCTCAAGGAGATGGTCCACATCATGAGGCTCGCGGGAGAGCTGCTTTCTTCCGAAGAGCTCGACAGCATCAACCTGTTCTTTGTCGAGGTCGTCGATCCATACCATACGGAAAGTACCGATTCTGACGAGGTAGTTATGTACCGCCTGGTCAGAAAAGGCGAAGGACCTCTCGTGAGCGAAAGGCTCTCGCTGACGGTGGACGGAAAGCTCCTCTGGGACGAGGAGGAATCGTGCCTGGACGGATCGAAACCGATTCTTCCCCCCTGGACGATCACGAGAATCGATCTTCCCGGGAAACGGCCTTCGTGGCTGCAAAAGAAGGAGCGGTGGGTGCCTGTATGGGTGACGTCCCGCGATACGGTCCGCTATGACTACACGTGGCATAAATCATCAATAGAATGCGAGGGCAAGGAGATCGCGGTCGTCTCAATGGTCGAAAGATGGGCCGAGGGCAACATCTACTATGCGAATGGGCCGGAGGACTTTCTCTCCGTCGAGGACGCGGTCTTTGATATGAAGATCTATTCCGACGAAGGCGACACGTACGACACGCAATGGGACTCGTTCTCGCAGCTCACCGGCAGGGAGATCATGAGCGTCACGGGCAAGTATCCCCTCTCTGATCTACTCGGCGGCATCAGGGTGACCGGTGTCCACCCGCATGAAGTGCAGGCTATAGATATCAACCTGGGCGACCGGGTCATGAAGGTTACGAAGACGAATGGGGAAACCCTTTCCATTGAGCTATTGGCTGCATGAGGGCCACTGGAGGGCATATGGAGCTAAAGGTGAGAACGAAGGAGGCGATCACGAACCCCGAACAGATAGCGGAGATATTTCAGGCCATCCAGACGGCGGAGAACGAGATCGACAAGATGAAAGAGAAGTGCTGGGTGGTCGGGTTGAATACGAAGAATTTCATCATCTACATCGAGCTCGTGTCGATGGGGACCCTGAACGCTTCCCTGGTGCATCCAAGGGAAGTCTTCCGGTTTGCGATCATGAAGGGCGGAGTATCCGGGATCATTCTTGTGCATAACCATTGCTCAGGCCACACACACCCGTCGGACGACGACCTATCCCTGACAAAAAGGCTCCATGACGCCGGCAAGATCCTCGGCATCGACCTGCACGACCACATCATTGTTGCCGACGGACCTGGTTACACGTCCTTGAAAAAGAACGGGATCATTTAACGACCATCGAAAGATAGATCAAGCGGGCGGCCCTTCCGGGGGCTGCCCCTTTTTTTGAGTCCGAGTCGTGAGAAGAAATGAAAATGATCATGGGGTAAGCGCGGGTAGAAAGATTGGATTGACTTCTCAACGTGCAAGACGAATGCCCGGCGGCTTCACGCTACGCTATTGTTGCCTCTCATTCCTGGTCTCTTCTTTTGTCCTACTTGTTGCGAAGTTTTCCTTGAAATGTTAAGAATGAGCGTTACGGTAGACTGGCGTGCATTGACGCCGATGAAGAGGGTTATCGAACACCACCAAAGAGCCTTTTCCTCGCCTTTCCGGGCTTCCGACGGTGTCGGCAAAATAACACCAAGAGGTCAGTGATAAGGTGGGAGAATCGTGTTCCAAGAGGGAGCGAAGATGATGATTGATAAGACTATCTTGAAGATACTCGACCGCGCCCGGGAAGGCATAGCGCCCACGAGGGCGGAGTGTGTCGCCATGCTGGATTGCCCGCCGGCTTCTCCCGAGGCATCCCTCATTCGCGGAACGGCCGACGGAATAAGCCGCCGGCGCTTCGGCAATCAAGCCTTTATCTTCGGACAAATCGGGATCGAGATCAATGCCTGTCCGGGCCGTTGCAAGTTTTGCAGCTTTGGAGAAGGACACACGACTTTCGAAGCAGGCGCCATGTCTCTTGACGACATCCTCGCAAGCGTCGACAGCTTCACCACTTCCGGCGACCTTTACGCGCTGTTTCTCATGACCATGCACCTATTCGATTTCGACAGGCTCATCAATATTGTGCACGCGATCCGGGAACGAATGCCGTCGAAACCGGACCTCGTCGTCAACATCGGCGACTTCGATCGCGCGCAAGCCGACGCGCTCAAGGCGGCCGGGGTCAACGGCGCCTACCACGTATGTCGGCTACGCGAGGGCACGGACACCTCTCTGGATCCGATGCGAAGGAAGGAGACCGTCAGAATCATCAAGGACGCCGGGCTCGACTGGTACTATTGCTGCGAGCCCATAGGGCCCGAACACACGTCCGAAGAACTGGTCGAGCAGATGTTTTTCGGCTTTGAGCACGGCTGTACACAGCACGCGGCCATGCGTCGCGTCTACCTCCCGAATGCGCCGCTCGCGCAATACGGTCAGATTACGGAGTTGCGACTGGGCCAGGCTACGGCCGTGGTCGCTCTCGCAAGTCTGGCTTGCCCGGATACGAGGATCATAGGCGTCCACGAGCCGAATCTCATCGGCTTGACCTCCGGCGCCAATTCGGTCTTCGCGGAGACAGGGGCAAATCCCAGGGATACCGAAGAGAATACCGCAGGCCACCGAGGACTCGACATCCGGGCCTGCAAAGCAATGCTTTGCGAAGCCGGGTTTGATTATTTGCTCACTCCATCAGGGGAACGTCGTTTAATCGGGGAAGTCTATAAGATATAAGCGGTTCCAAGTTCGAATAATGGTCTTAAACTACTTCGCTCATCAACAACTGGCTGGTCGGCTATTCCCCTATCATTTTCTTTACCAGTTGTTCCAAATATAGGACCCATTGCCAATGTTTTATTGCCGTCAATTTTGTATGGCTATTCACTCCGAAGTACCTTGATAAGGATTCTTTTACCTCCGGGCTGGATACGCTCAGCCCGATCTGCTCCAGGAGTTCCTTTTCTCTTGCATACAAGTATCCTCTGCCTGGAATGGCAGTGCCTCTCTCGATAGCACCCGTTATCCTTCCGGAGATGGTATTTGCGTATTTTTCGTCAAGGTAATTAATAATGGCATCGCCCATGGCTTCAGGCCAATCCCAGATTACTGTCCACTTGTTTTTCTTAATCGCGAAGTCCGTCTTGAATATTCTGTACATAGCGCCATAAGCGTCTTTGCCGAATCTTTTTTCTCGTTCTTCTCCGAGTTTGTTAAACCTTTCGGTTATTGCCTGTTTCAACAAGGTATTCGCACGGACGGTTCCGGGTGGTGGCAAATGCTGGATGACCGGCTTTCCCCGGAGCTTAACGTTCAGGTTTCCATATACAATGCCAGCCTGAACGTTGTTACTGCCTGTCATGTTCTGCTGGATGTTGCCGAGACCGTCTCCCCGGTGTATTGGAGGATAGTTCGGCGCGGTCCTGGCATTCGGGAGCTTGATGACGTTTCCGAGGGGCGGCTTCGTCACTGAAGACTGTCGAGTAAGCCTCCGGTAGAGCCTCTCATAGCCTGCTTGTTGGAAAACATCGTAGTGAGTGAATGACCTCAGAGCTCGGGGAATGTGCTCTTTGTTTTCTTCGCCGAATAAGACCGGGATGAACTTCTTGTTGCGCCCCTCCTGATCATAGATTTCTTGAGTGATTACTGTTCCTTCCCACTTTACCCCTTTGCCGCCCGGTTTTGCGTTCGGTTGAAGTTTGTCGAAATACCCTTTGGTGCAAATAACAAGAACATAGGAGCTTTTGCTCAGTTCCGCTTCCATCCACTTCAACCATCCTTCCTCCGGCGATTCTTCGTATTGATCGAGCACACAATCGATTCCTTGCTTCCGGAGTTGATCGGCAAAACCCAGGACGAGACGCTTATGATCCTCGGAGTCATGCGAATAGCTGATAAACGTCCTCATAACTACCTTTCGCATCCGTGTCGGTCGTCGCTCGAACCCAACGGCTCAAGCCTTGCGCACCCTCGATGCGTCCTAAATTCATTACCATCGGTCCGCCATTGGTTTCAAGCAAAATCCTTGCAGAGTAAGAAAAAGATACAACACCTGCCCGCAAGGCTTTCGACATAAGGCTTTACCCTTCCCTTGCCCTAGCAAGAAGGGTTCAGCCTTCCACTCGGCCCTCCTTGTTTGATCCAAACAAACAGGAGGGCCGCAGCATTAGTCGATGTTTGTAAGAGCCTCCATTGCCCGTCCGAGAGTACTATCGCCCCTACGGACATCAGAACCGAAGGCGTCTCGCGAGGTAATACCACAAGTAGTCAGTGTTTTTTATTAGGATTCCGAAGATGGAACCGTAGATTTCCCGTTTTTCTGCGGCTTTCCCTTCACTTGCCTTATCCGGGCAAGGGTTTCCACGCCTGGCTTCCAGGCAGTCTACTACTCCAAAGGAGGTTCTTATGGACGTCGTCACAAAATATCTGTCTGCCCTCATCGGCAGAATGCAAGACGGAAAAGAAGCAAAACGCGAACTCATCAAACTGGCCCGAAAATCACCCGAAGAAGTTCTCCGCTTTCTCGGCAGACTCCCGCCATCCGAGCAACGGTATCTGAAGTGGCTTCCGGCCATTGCAGAGGAAAGCTCGAAGACCTTGCAGGAGGTCCACTAATGGCTGAACAAAACGCGGTCAAATTAAAGGACTTCCTCGAGCGGCACGGTGCGCGTCTGGGCGAGAAGATCGAGCAGAACCTGACTCCCGTGTACAATCCACTTCATCCGGAAGGGGTCGAAGAATACGGGCAGAAGATGCTCACGCTCTTGCGCAAACCCTTCCCCGTTCAAGCCGAGGTGATAAAGGGCATATCGAAAGCTCTTTACGGACGGGGACGGCACCATCTCTTCGTGTGCGGAGAGATGGGCACCGGAAAGACCCTCGTATCCCTGGCGACGGCAGGAAACGCCCCTAAGATGCGGGTCCTCGTTGTCTGTCCGACTCACTTGGTGGAAAAATGGATACGGGAGGCGGAAAGCACATTTCCCGATGTCCACGCGGTCGACCTCACTGTCAAAAACGTGATTTCGGTCCTTCATGCATTCCGACACGAGAAGGGCGCTCCAAAGACACAGGAGATTCACGTGATCTCCAAAGAGAAGGCGAAACTCTCCTATGCATGGCGGCCGGCGGCGCTCAAGATAAAGAGGAGCATCTTCCCTCACTGCCCGGCGTGCGGCCAGATCGCCATGAAAGACGACGAGTATCTGACCTTTGAGGAACTCTCAAAGAAGAAGGTCTTCTGCCGGTCGTGCAACAGCCCGCTCTGGCAGGCAGACAGGACGCTTAGAAGGTTTGCCCCGGCCGAGTATATTAAGAAGTACCTCAAGGGCCACTACGACATGGTCATCATCGACGAGATACAGGATTACAAGGCCGAAGGCACCTTGCAAGGCCGGGCCATGGGCGCTCTCCTGAGCAGCTCGCGGTTTGCCCTCTGTCTCACGGGCACGTTGAACTCGGGATATGCCGACGATATCTTCCACCTGCTTTTCCGGATGGACCCGGCGAGGCTCAAGGCCGACGGTTTTGAGTACGATAGCAGCAACAAGTTCCTTTCGACCTACGGGACCATCGAGGTGGTCAGGAAACTTGACGAGGTGGACAACGTCTACGGCAGGGGGAAGAAAAAGGCGGAGATGATTCGGAGGAGACCGGGCGTCTCGCCCGTCGCCATCGGAAAATATCTGCTCGACAAAACCGTCTTCATCCGCTTGGCTGATGTGATCGACGGCCTGCCACCCTATGAGGAGAACGTCCTCTCCTACACCATGGATAAGAGACAGGCGGAGGCCTATGGAGATTTGCAGGAACACTTGAAGGCCGCTGTGAAAGCCTACAAGACGAAAGCGCTCGGATCGATGCTGCAGGCCCTTCTGTCCTACCCCGATTCCTGCGTTCAGTTCCCGGAACACATCGTGATCAGGGACAGGGGAGCGGACGAAGAGCTGGAGACGATAGAGGCGCCTATTTTGGAGCTTCCCCCCGGCGAGCTTCTTCCAAAGGAAAGGGATTTTGTGGACATCGTCAAAAAGGAGCAAAAAGAGAGGCGCAAGGTGCTCTGTTATCTCACTTTTACCAACAGCCGCGACATAAGGCCGCGCCTCAAGAAGGTGCTCGAAGAGGAAAAGATCAGGGTGGGCGTCCTTGAGTCGTCCGTCTCTCCGAAGCGCAGGGAAGAGTGGGTCCGGAAGCACTCATCCGGGTTCGACGTCCTCCTCACCAATGCGGAACTCGTGAAAACGGGTCTCGATCTCTACGAGTATCCGACCATTTACTTTTATCAGACCGGGTACAACGTCTTTTCGTTGAGGCAGGCGGCGCGAAGGTCCTGGCGCATCGGCCAGACGGTCCCTGTCCGGGTCTTTTTCGCAGTTTACCGCAACACCATGCAGGAAATAGCCCTCTCTCTCGTTGCCAAGAAGCTTGAGGTGGCCCTCATGGTTGAAGGTGAGCTTCCGGAAGGTCTCGCCGATTACGCCTCATCGGGAGGTTCCATTGTGCAGGAGCTTGGCAAGGCACTGATCGAAGGGGGTGATTACACGGGCGCAGAAAAGGCCTGGGCAAACTTCAGAAAGATTGAGATCGAGGCTCAGCTCGGCGTCTGCGGAAGGGAGAATGTATTCTACGAGAAGAAGAACAACGAGTCTTCCACCCAGGCAACCATCCAGAGCAACGTCACGGTAAAGGTATCGTTCATTGAGGGCAAGAAAAGATCGAGGTCCGTCGTGGAAATCAATGCGGGCGACCTCGATGCCGTTGCCGCGGGCAGAATGATTCAGTTCGCCCTGTTCTAACCAACCCTGGGCCGGCGCCGCCCACGAGTAACCTATCAACATCGGAGGAAATTATGAAGAATAGCACGGCATGTGCTGCAAACGACGACATGCGCCGCCCGGTCATCCTGTATGACGTGCCGGACGGGCCGCAGGAGAGGGATTATGAGTGTAGCCACTACAACGACTGTCTGAGCCGGGCATCCAAGATCAAGAAGGCCCACGGTTTCACCTGCGACGGCTGCCCATCCAACTCGAACACGATCATCAAAGAAGAGGAACGCGCCCAGGAGGACATGCTCATTTCCGTCCCTCCGCCCTGCTCCCTTGAAACGGTGCCGCTGGAAAGCATCATCCTTGACTTCGAGATCGAGGAGGCCTTTTTCAGGAGCCTCGCGGAGTCGGTCGACAAGCTGGGCGTAGTCATTCAGCCGGTGATGCTCATCGAGAACGGCGACGGCAGGTACAGGGTATATGCCGGGAAAAGGCGCATCCTTTCTGCAAGGAAAAAGGGAATGGCGGCCATATCGGCCCTGGTCTTTGCGAAAGGCGCTCCCGAGTCGCTTCTCAATATCTATGCGATCGCGGAGAATATGAACAGAGGGCCCAACCCCGCCGACGAGGCCGAAAGGATTCTCAAGGTCATGTCCTATTACGGCTGGAGCGTGGAAGAGGCGGCCAGGCAGTTGTCCGTGCCTGTCGCCCACATCCGGCAGCGGCTCAAGCTCGCCCAGCTCATCCCCGATTTCTTCGAAATGCTCAAGAAGGGCAAGCTGCGGGTGAGCATGGCCCTTCGGATATCCTCGCTCCCGAAGGAAAACCAGAAGAAGCTCCTCGGAGAGGAGAAGCTGACGCTCGATAAAATCGAGAAGGGATGCCGTTCCTTCAAACTGGATACGCTTCTCGGAGAAGACGACCTCTTCGATGTACCGGAAATCGAGCGGGACCCCTTAGAAGAAGCAAAGGCGAAGATCGCCTCGGTTATCGAAACGAGCGACGCTGACACCACCCTTCTCCGAGAAGCGATCATGCTCATCGACCGGTACCGGGCGAAGGAAGGTGGCAAATGACCCGGGGATGCGGCAAGAGAAAACCTGGCGGCGTCTACATATGTACGAAACTGTCGCCTCACGGCGCACCCCTGGAGGAGTTTATCATAGACCCTCCTGAACCCTATGAAGGAGAGAAGTTCCGGGTGCCGATCATTTTCGAGAAGAATGGAATGAATCACCTCCTCTTCTGGGTGGGCAAGGAGTTCTATCCCTTCCCTTCGGACTTTATCGAGGAGGTGCGGCGGTTCGGCGCATCTAAGCGGGTCCCGGTGGAGTTCCCTATTCAGAAGCTGAGCATAGGGTCCCTCATGTTCTTCGTCCACTCCCTCGCGATCATAAAGAACCACACCGTGCTTCCGCCGCCACCCTTGTGTCCGAAAAACCTGAAAAGTCACCTGAGCAACGAGAACTACTGCCTCGGCCATTCATACCAGGTTGCGCCGGCGAACGCTGAAGGCAGGCGCAAGGTCGGTGATACGGTCTACGACGTGAAGCCGGTCACTTCAGATACGCCACTGGAGTTCGCCCCAGGGATATTCCTACGGCTCCCCATCACCGACATAGATCACGTGATCTACAAGGATGGAAAGCCCGACCCGAGGGTCAAGGAAAGAGCATCGGAGGTGAAAATTCCTTTCAGTTACACGCTTGAGTGATACGAAAACGACTATGCTTCAGGGCCCCGAGTCTGGGGCCCTTTTTTGTGGGCCGACGGGTGCACATTGCGGCATCGGCTTTGAGCCACTCTTTTCGTCCTTCCCCGACTAATTCACGAAGCGTTGCCTTGACGTATTGATAAGCTCTATCACTTACCGATTGAAAGCCGCTATATAACTTACGTTTATTCCAGCCGGAATGCAATCGGGATGATCAACTCCGCCCTGACCGGGGGCCTGGGGAAGGGCTGCAACGCCCGAACCGTTCTGAGCACACTCTGGTCGAGGAGATCATGACCGGAGCTCTGGGTCACCTTGATGGCTTCCGTATTTCCGTTTTCCAGAATCACGAAGGCGACGGTCACTGAACCCTTCCAACCCATTTGTCGTGCAACAGACGGGTATTTTAGGTTCCTGACGATCAGGTCACGGATGTAGCCAAAGTTGCGCTCCAGGTACTGTTTCTTCCCTCCATCCGCGCCATTGTCGGCGCCGGAATCGGAGCTTGAGCCGTCTTCGCTTTTTCCGGCGCGGGCGACCCCTGTTCCTGTCCCGCCGTCCGAGCCGCGTCCTTCGGCGGCCTCTCCCGGTATCGCAGACCCCATCAGCGGCCCGGCAGAGAACGTAGATAATGTCGGGTTTTCTGCCGCGATGGCGATCTTTTTCATTGGCATCTCGTTGTCCGTTTCCGGTTTCGGTGCAAAAGGCTTCGTGGTTCCGGGAATGGCCGGCTCCGAGCGCTCCCTTTCGGGGCTGCGGCTCTGTTTCACATGGGTAGGGGAACGCAGCTTCACACCGACACGGGCCGGTCCGGCTTTTTCCGCGGCACCCCTCTCTCCCGGCAGTCCGGCGTCTGTAAGGAACACGGTAATGGTCTCCGCGCGCTTCGTCACGTTGCCGCCAAAGCAGACAATCAGGAGGGCGACGACGATCACGTGGAGCGTGACGGAAACGACCAGTGCCTTGCCCACGCCTCTTTCTACTGCCTGCTGGAGATTCACCCTGCTTCCGCTCCTGAAAGAAGCGACTGCCCGGTTATTGTCATCGCACGCATTATCATCACTGGAGTAATGAGCGCTTGTCGGACCATCCGCGCTGAAATCAGTTGATGCCGACTCAGGTTTAATCGCTGGTCCACAGACGTTTCCTCACTCTTCCCCGCCCGTCTCTTCGGGCCATTTGTCCTGGAAGCCCAGTGCGAAAGCATGTTCCGCAAGGCTCAGGAGGTCGCGGTCAGAGAACGTGCAGCCTGCCGCGGCCAGTGTGGCGCGATATACGGGCAGCCGGTCATAAATCCCCGAGACCGCCGCAGCGATTTGTGCCCCGTAAGTTGCCCACAATTCGGGCGCGCAGCTTCCGGGAAGAATACCCCACGCGACTTTATCACGTACATGGACGAGCGCGGCAACGGCGGCCACTACAAGGGGGTCCCGCTCGATAACCGTGAAGTTGGCCGCAAGCAGCGCCTCCTTGCCCTTGCCGAGGCGGGCGGCGACGGACGCTCTCATGCTGTCGTGACCGGTGCCGAAACGCTCCAAGTGGCGCACCGCGGACCGCTGTCTTTCGGGGGTAAGAGAATCCTGCAGCGCCATAGTTGCCTTGACGGCGCCGCAGACCGTTTTCCCTATAAGTTCCCCCAGAACGGTATGTTTTCCCGCGCTCGTGAGAGGTATGCCCGTCTCCAGTCGGGCGGCCACGCCTATCTGGTCCGTGCCCGTTCCGGTGGCTATCCCGGGGGAATAGCGGGAATTGACATCAAGTTCCTGGAGTGCCGCGGCCTTGGCCTCCGTTGCCGTCATGACGGCATTCACCATGGCGCCTGGCGTCAACTCACGGCTGATAAAGAGCATCGTGTTGATGGTGCCGTGAGACACCGGCGGATCGATTGAGACCCTCTCATATGCCCCATCGCATTCGTAGACCACGGCCGGGTCTCCCGCGCGCCCGGCATTTGTCTCGGCGCCGCCCGTGCATACCGCGACGACGGCAAGGTCGCGAAAGCGCGCCTCCTTCGTGATGGCATAGCGCATGTTGGCGGCGGTGCCGAGGGTTGCGCAGCGGTCGTCGGGCAGCCGATA
>Ga0326728_10010695_pt1 | contig 21359 bp, 19 predicted proteins | sample MB3enrmetagenome_FD_207602 | JGI IMG/M metagenome (GOLD analysis project Ga0326728, IMG submission 207602) | Lab enriched peat soil microbial communities from McLean, Ithaca, NY, United States - MB31MN | ecosystem: Environmental > Terrestrial > Soil > Wetlands > Peat | place: USA: New York... | reverse complement strand
TCAAGGGACAGGGTCATCGCTCAAGCTCCCTCCATGCAAACGAGCGCCGGTCTATCACCTTGAAGAGATAGTCAACGCCAATACCGATGATCCCTATCACGATCATCCCCGCGATGATCACCGGCACTTGGCTCCAGTTATAGGCAGATATGATCAGGTACCCCAGCCCTGAATTCGTTCCCGGCATCATCTCTGCAGCGACCACGCACATCCACGCGATGCCAAAACCCACGCGGAGCCCGGTCCAGATGGTGGGGGCGGCGCCGGGGAGGATGACGCGGGAGAGTATCTGGTGCTCTTTTGCGCCGAGGATATCGGCGGTCTCGATCCAGTTCTTTTTTACTCCCTTTACCCCGTCAAGCGTGTTCAGCAGGATCGGGAAGAACGCACCCATACCGATGATGAAGACCATCGAGACGAGGCCGATCTTGAACCATGCAAGCGCGAGCGGCACCCACGCGAGCGGCGGGATCGGGCGGAGGAGCTGCATCAGGGTGTCGAAGAGCTCGTGGAGCACAAGGGACCGGCCCATGCCGATGCCCAGCGGGATCGCGATCGCGGCGGCCACGAAGAACCCGGCGAGCACCCGCTCGAGGCTGGTAGCCGCGTTGGCGGCGAGGCTCCCGTTCCCGAGGATGTCAACTGTGGGCGAGAGCAGCACCGCCGCGACCGCCTCGAGACGCGGGAGGATGAACGGGTTGTTGACCCAGATGGCGAGGAGTTCCCAGCCCGCAATGATGGCGATCGGCAGCACGAACTTCAGGAGGGATCGCCGATTGGAGAACCTGAATGCAGCGGGCAGGGGGGGCATGGCGGAGGGTTTCCTGAAGTACTATTCCGGCGCAGGATAAAAAAAGTGCCCGGGGAAAAAGGAATCAGGATACGGTCGCAAACGTGAGGTTGCTGGATTTGAGCGCAATCTGGAGCATCACGTCCTGGATCGAGCCCTTGCCCGGCGCAGCAATCCTGATGGGGTCTCCCGCGGCGGCCCGCTGTTGCGCCCACGCGGCGAAACTGTTCCAGTCAGTGACCGGCGCGCCCGGGCTGACCACGAGCCCGGAGCCCTCGGTGTTGATCGGGTTGATCACCTTGACCGGGGTGCCCTTGTCGATCGCAGCGATCGTGGGCGGGACGCCGACATAGCCGATCTGGACGACATTGGTCGCAGCCATCTGCATCACCTGTGGGCCGGCACTGCCGGAGACCAACTTGACCTCCGCGACCTTTACGCCATTCACGACGAGGTCGGCCGTATCGGGACGGACCTGGGTCGGGTCACGGGGTATGAGCGCGACGCCGTAGGTGTCATTGAAGTACTGCCAGTTCTTGAGCGCGATGGAAAGGGCTGCAGAGTGCATGTCGCCGGTCAGGTACCCGATCGTGATCGGGTTGGCCTCCGTGTGCGGGGTCGTGATACTGCCGGCCGCGAGCTCCTGCGATGCGTTCTGGTACGGGCCGAAGTCAAAGAGGAGGGAGTCGAGCTGGTCGGCTGAGGCGTTCTTCAGCTGGTTGTTGACGTATCCGAGCTGGATCTCGCTATTTACGAACCGCTTGGTATCATTGACCCACTGCGGCGAGGGATCGGTGGTGTACTGCACGGTCGGGAATGCGTCGTTGAGCACATCGACCGAGGAGACCGAGATGTTCCCGAAGGTGAAGTTGCTCTTCCCGACTAGGAAGTCCGCCTCCAGATCAGCCGCCTCGGCAGGGTGGGCTTTAATATACGCGCTTGATGCCTGCGTCAGGGCGCTGATCGCGGTGACGAGGTCCGGGTTTTCGGCGATCAGATCGTCCCGGGCAAAGAGGACGCAGCACGGGTGGTTCACGTTGCTGTTGTCCGGCGGGAGCTGCCCGGAGTAGACGACCAGCTTGCCGATCCCGCTTTTTGTAGCGATCGAGACATACGGCTGCCAGGCAATGTAGCCATCGATCTGCTGCGTTGCGAGGAGCTGGGGCATCGGCCCGACACCGGCCGTATAGAGAATTCCTACGTCCGCGTTCGGGACGGAGGTCGATGCGGCAGGGGTGCTGCGGGAGGTGCCCGACGGCTGCGTGCACCCGGCAGCGACAAGCAGGAGGGCAAGAGATACCAGAGCTAATGCAATGATGCCAATCCGTTTCATGCCGGACATGTTGTGCGATGGCTATAAAAGAATCACGATTTGGACACAAATTTTTCATTTTTGTCATTCTTTTTGCGATAGATTGTTACTATTGGATAGATTGTGAGCCTTTATTGTCTCCTTTGCCGGATATTTTGCCGGTCATTTATGCCACGCCGACATGGGCCAGAACAGAAAATTTTTCTTATAAATTAACCGTATTGTATCCATAGTATGGCACATCTGGACCCCATCGACCGGCTCATGCGCGCGGCACTCATCAGCGATGAAGAATTTGTCACGACGTTAAACGACCTGCTCAAAAACGACCTCCGCGTCAGTGTCCGCGAGCTGGCGGAACGCTGCGGAGTCGCCCAGAGCTCGCTCTACAAGATCCTGCACGGGAAACGCTCGCCCAACCTCTCGACCCTCCGGGCGATCGTTCACGCTCTCCGGCAGTTCTACCATGCGGGCGAGGAGAACTTCATCGGGCTGATCGCGGCTCGGCCAGTCCTCGAGAGCGTGGAAGAACGTGTCGCCGATATTGACGGGCACCGGATGCGGGTGCGAGAGTACCCGGTCCACACGATGGAAGACGCAATCGTCGCGGCTGTCCGTGCCGAGCGGGAAGGTGCAATCGCGATCGTCTGCGCCCCGATCGTCTCCAGCATCATCGAGCAGCTGGTCCATGTGCCGGTCGCCACCATCATCCCCCGGGAGTCCGTGCAGAGGGCGATCGAGCTGGCCGCCCGGAAGGCGTGGATTTAATCGATCTGCACACACACATCAGTTGTACAAAGTATTCACTGAGGGTGGACGGATGCGAACCGATGTAGTGAGGCTGGGGCGCCTTTCAGGAAAGCGGACCGGGGAGATGATGCGGTTCCTCTCTTCGATGCGGTCCGACCGGTGTATCGCTGATGCGGATGTGCTGGTGGATATCGCCCACGTGCTGATGCTGGACAAGCAGAAGATCCTCGACCGCGATGCCGCCCGGCAGATCCTGCCCGTGCTGCTCGAACTGAGCAGCGAAGGGGTCCCCGATGAGGTATTCGACGACCGGTTCGAGGACGTCCACGCCGGGATCGAGGCACTCATGATCGAGGCAATCGGGCCGGATGCCGGCGGCCGGATGCACATGGGCCGGTCGCGGAACGACGAGGTCGCCACCTGTATCCGGATCAAGCTCCGGGAAGACCTGCTCAAACAGATGGCAGCCCTCCTGAAAGTCCGGGAGGTGCTCATCGGCCTTGCGGAGCAGCACGGCGAGTCGGTGATGCCCGGGTTCACCCACCTCCAGCACGCCCAACCCACCACCCTCGCCCACCACCTCCTCGCGTACGAGCAGCAGTTCTCCCGCGACTTCGACCGGCTGCACGACGCGTACGCACGGGTGAACCTCTGCCCGCTCGGCGCCGCCGCGTTTGCGTCCACCGGCTATCCCATCGACCGCGAGTACACCGCAAAACTGCTTGGGTTCGATGGTCTCGTGGTCAACACGATGGACGCGGTGGCGACCCGGGACTTTGCGCTCGAAACGCTTGCTGCCCTCTCCATCCTGATGGCAAACGTGAGCCGGATCTGCGAAGACCTGATCCTCTGGACCACATCGTTTGTCCGGTTCGTCACCCTTGACGACGCATTCTGTTCGACATCATCCATCATGCCGCAGAAGAAGAACCCGGACATTGCCGAGATCATGCGTGCAAAGACCGGCTCGGTCTTCGGGGCGTACACCGGGGCGCTCGTGACCGTCAAGGGCCTGCCGATGAGTTATAACCGCGACCTGCAGGAGCTCACGCCCAACATCTGGCGCGGGATGCAGGATGCAAAGGAGAGCCTGCGCCTCCTCATCGACATGCTCTCCAGTGCCACATTTGACACGGGGCGCATGAGAGAGGAGGCAGGCAAGGGCTTCTCCACGGCAACCGAACTTGCCGACACGCTCGTCCGGAACTACAGCCTGCCGTTCCGCACCGCCCACAACATCGTGGGACGGGCCGTGCAGAAGGGCAGCCTCTCGCTTGCCACGCTCGATGCAGCGGCACAGGAACTGGAGACCTGCATCTCCCTCTCGGGAAAAGGGCTCACCCAGCAGCAGGTCGACGAGGTGCTTGACGTGAACTATTCCGTCGGCCTCCGCCGGGCCACCGGCGGGCCGGCGCCGTTTGCCACGAAGATCGCGATCGCGGATCGCAAGAAGGTGCTCGATACGGACTCGGCGTTTATCGATACATGCCTCGCAAAAATCTCAAAAGCCCGGGACGACCTGATCGCCGATGCACGGAGGCTGGTAGCATAAGTTCTGCGCTGAACGCCGGTGATATCGTCGCCTGCACGTACGCCGGCCGGACGATGAACGGCACGTATATCACCGAGCGGGACGGGATGGCGGTCGTCAAGCTCGGCAGCGGGTACAATATCGGGGTGAGACCTTCGTGCTGCCGCCAAATCTCCACTGCGCCGGCGGCGGCACCACGGCTGGCGCCGGTCCGTCAGGACCCTGCCCTGCCGGAGCTCTCCATCCTCTCGACCGGCGGCACCATCGCCAGCCGGATCGATTACCGGACCGGCTCGGTGACCAGCCAGTTCGATGCGGACGATATCCTGATCGCGATCCCGGAGCTGGCGGAGATCGCCCGGTACGAGACCCGGTCCCTCTATACGATCCTCTCGGAGAACATGACCCCGGCGATCTGGCAGGAGCTCGCCCGTGCAGCATATGCCGAGATCCGTCGCGGGGTCACTGGCGTGATCGTCACGCACGGCACGGACACGATGGCATACAGCGCCGCGGCGCTCAGCTTCATGATCGATACCCCGGTTCCCATCGTCTTCGTCGGCTCGCAGCGCTCGGCGGACCGCCCCTCAAGCGACAACGCGATGAACGCTGCCTGTGCCGCGAGCGCGGCCACCAGCGACCTCAGCGAAGTGGCTGTCGTGATGCACGCGACCACCAGTGACGACACCTGCGCAATTCACCGGGGCACCCGGGTCCGGAAGATGCACACCTCCCGTCGCGACGCGTTCCAGAGCATCGGGATCGACCCGATCGGCACGGTAACGTACCCGGGCCGGGAAGTTGACCTGAAGCCTGCTGCCGTCCGGCGGGGTACCCGGCCGCTGGCCCTGCACGAATTACTCGAACCGCACTGCAGCCTGCTCCAGTTCTACCCGGGCATGTCCCCGGAGCTCCTCGAACCCTGCGAAGGCTGCCGGGGGCTGGTGCTCGCCGGCACCGGCCTTGGGCACATCAGCACGGCGCTGATCCCGCGGATCCGGAAACTTGTCAAGGACGGGACGATGGTCGTGATGACCTCCCAGTGCCTGCACGGCCGGGTCTGCGACCGGGTGTACGACACGGGGCGCGACCTTTTGGCGGCCGGTGTCATCGAGGGAGGGGACATGCTGCCCGAAGTGGCGCTGGTGAAGCTGATGTGGGTGCTGGGCAACGAGCCTGATGCGGAACGGGCCGCGGCGATGATGGCATCCGATCTCAAAGGGGAGTGCAACCGGAGGAGCGCCCATGGACTATAAAGCGCTGGGGCTCACCGCGGGGATCGAGATTCACCAGCAGCTGGACACCGCCGAGAAACTCTTCTGCCACTGCCCAACCGCACTGCGCGATACCGCGGAGCATACCGGGGAGTTCTTCCGGTACCTCCGGGCGACCGAGAGCGAGATGGGCGAGATCGACCGGGCCGCCCAGGAAGAGATGAAACGCATCCGGAAGTTCCGGTATTATACGTATGACACGACCTGCCTTGTCGAGAACGACGAGGAGCCGCCGGCACCGCTGAACCAGGAGGGGCTCTCTGTCTGCCTTACCATCGCGAAGATGTTCGGGATGACGCCGGTCCCGCAGATACACACGATGCGCAAGCTCGTGATCGACGGCTCCAACACGAGCGGGTTCCAGCGCACGGCGCTCATCGCATTAAACGGCGTGCTCCCGGACGGTGGGGGGATCGAGACCATCTGCCTCGAAGAGGAGGCAGCGCAACGGGTCCAGGACGACACTTTCTCGCTTGACCGGCTCGGCATCCCGCTCGTCGAGATTACCACCTCACCCTGCATGCACACGCCCGAAGAGGTGCAGCAGGTGGCCGAGCATATCGGGATGGTGCTCCGGTCCACCGGCAGCGTGAAGCGCGGGATCGGCACGATCCGGCAGGACGTGAACATATCGATCAAAGACGGGGCCCGCGTCGAGCTCAAGGGCGTGCAGGAGCTCGACCTGATCGCGGAGGTCGTCCGCCGGGAGGTGCGGCGGCAGGAGGCGCTCATCGCGATCCGCGATGAACTGGTGCGGCGCAATGCGACGGTGAACCCGGACCAGACGGATGTAACGGACCTTTTCCGGAGCACGAAATCCTCGATCCTCAAAAAGGCGAAGAAGATCTACGCGCTCACCCTGCCGGGTTTCACCGGTCTCGTCGGCCGCGAGATCCAGCCGGATCGCCGGCTCGGGAGCGAGTTCTCCGATTACGCGAAGGTCTGCGGCGTCGGAGGGATCTTCCACACCGACGAGCTGCCGGCATACGGGATCACCGCTGAGGAAGTTGCACAGCTCCGGAAGCACGTGAAGGCGTCCGAGGGAGACGCCGTGGTGGTCGTCTCCGGCACGAACAAGAAGCAGGCCGGGTGTGCGGCCCAGCAGGTTATCACACGGGCGAAGATCGCACTCTCCGAAAGACCGGTACCGGAAGAGACACGGAAGATGCTCGAAGGCGGGAGCAGTGCGTACATGCGCCCGCTGCCCGGCGCGGCACGGATGTATCCCGAGACCGACGTGCTCCCCGTAATCATCGATGAGGCGCGGTGGAACGCCATCGCCATCCCGGAGCTCCTGACCGTCAGGGCTGAGCGCTATGCAAAGGAATACGGGATCGACCGGAGTTATGCGGCCAGGCTCGCCTCATCCGATCGTCTGTCCCTGTTCGAACGGGCCGTGAGCGCCGGGATCAAACCAAAACTTGCCGCCTTTACCCTCCTCTCCACCGCGACCGAACTCCGCCGCGATGGCGTCAACGTACACAATATTTCCGACGACGCTTACCTCTGCATCTGGCACACGGTCGAATCGGGCCAGGCGGCAAAAGAGGCAATCCCCGATCTCCTCCGGTCGGTTGCATCGGGCAGCACGGTGGACGCGGCTACCGCACGGCTGGCACCGGCGGTCACCCGCGACGAACTTGAAGCGATCGTGAAAAAGATCATTGCCGATCGTGCGGAGTTTGTCGCCCAAAAACAGAAGGCTGCTCTCGGCCCGCTCATGGGTGTGGTGATGAAGGAGGTGCGGGGATCGGTTGACGGGAAGCTCGTGAGCGAGATCCTGAAAAAGGAGATCGAACGGGCGATTGGCAGGAAGTGAAAAACTTCAGTTGCGAACGCGATAATTACGATTATTTTCGTAGTTAAAGCAAATATTATAACTTTTTTTGTGCAATCTCAAGACTATGCCAATCCAGCAAAAACCCGTGATGGTATCATCGTTCTTTGCTTTTCTGCTGATCGCAACCCTGCTCATCAGTGCCTGCGTGAGCACCCCGGCCACCCCGGCATCACCGGGTTTATCGAAGGTGATACCCCCACCAATCTTACTACCGGCCAGCCCCACGGGAACTGTGTCACCGGATAATACTACCGCGGTCCAAGTGAGGAGCCCCCCGGTAATCATCTGCAACTGCCCGATGGAACCGGCGGTATCGCTTGCGGTCACCCCTCCGGCACCCCGGAATGACAGTATCTGTCACTGCCCGCAGTGAGATGCCGCGACTGCGCTGGTTTCCCTGATCGTACTGTCATCACCCCACGCCCAGCCCTGCCCCAACATTTATCACCCGCACGGAAGAAGTAGATAAGGAGTTTTACCATGGGAAAGACCGGTACAACCATCTGGGCGCAGGTCAAAGGCGTCAAGGGCCAGATCAGACTCGTCCCGAAAAAAGAGGGGGAACTCAAGACCCCCGGGCCGAACCAGCGTTTCAAGGCCAGCATCAACTTAAAGAAGATGGACCAGGCCGCCGAAGAGCAGCGGGGCAGGCGCGGCGGAAGGCGCGGCGGCGGACGGGGTGGCAGGCGCGGCGGCGACCGTTCCGGCGGTTCCGGCATGAACGAGTCGACGGCAAGCCCGCTCATCCGCCGGCGCATGCGCCGGGCAAAAGTGTCTGCGCTTGGTGCCAAGGCAAAGTCAGCCCGGTAACGAGCCCGGTTTTAAACACCCGTGGTAATATATAATTCGGGGTCAGCCGGACCCCGGCATGTTTTTTCCGGACGATGCCGGATTTTGCGGAGTTTTTTCCAAATATCATAACTATCTTTTATTGGCAAGGAGTATGGTGAGTATGGATCTTCCGACCGCAGTAAAGAGCTACCAGTTCGGTGAACGGGCAAAGTCCGAACTGATCGTCGTCTCCCAGCTTTGCCAGGCGCTCACCGGTTTTTCCGATGCGGAACGCACCGGCGGGAAACGGATGCTCCTGATGCTTATGGAGCAGGTGCGAAACGAACTCCAGTTCGCTGCGCGGAGTACCGCCCAGACGGAATTCCAGCGGGCGATCAATGCAACGAGCGAGGCGATCTCGCTCGTGGAGAGCAACCAGCCGGTCCAGGCCGCGGAGAAGATCGCGTCGGCAATCAGCGCGTCCACCACCCCGGCACAGGCCGCTTGGCAGGTGCTGTCAGAACATGGACTCCTCTGAGTTTTTTGGATTCCTGACACACCGATCCTCGGTGCGCGAATACGACAGCATCCCGTTCGCGGAACCGGAGATCGATTATATCCTGTCCTGTGCCAGTACGGCGCCAAGTGCCGGGAACCTCGAGGCATGGGACGTTGTCGTGGTGGCCGACGATGACCTCCGTCTTGCGCTAGCGGACGCCGGGTTCGGGCAACCACAGCTCGAACAGGCACCGGCGATCTTCGTGGTCTGCGCAAACTACGTCCGTTCAATGTCGCAGTATGGCGAGCGGGGGATACTCTACGCGGTGCAGGATGCGACCATTGCCTGCACCTACATGATGCTGGCCGCCCACGCGAGCGGGCTCTGCACCTGCTGGACCGGCGCATTTGACGAGGACGCGGTGCGGGACCTGCTGGGACTGCCCCAGCATGTCAGGCCGCTCGTCCTTCTCGCGGCCGGTAAGGGCCACCCGCCTCCTACCCTGACCGAACGCATGCCCATTGGAGAACATGTCCACCGGGACGGGTGGTGACCGAACGGATGCCTGACTATCTGGTGACGCTCGAATCTGCGTGGTATCTCAAGGACGTCCAGTCGCTTGACGACGCGATCGGGATCGCCATCTGCGAAGCGGGAAAACGGCTCAACCCGGCAGCAAATTTCGTGGAGGTGGAGGCAGGTATGCTCACCTGCCCGTTCTGCGAAGAGACGCTGTCCAGCGCAATCGTTGTCGCGGATACAGCGCTCGTGGGTCTGGTCCTCGAGATGAAAGTCTTCCGGGCGGAATCAAAAGAGCACGCCGGCCGGATCGCCAAGTCGGTCATCGGCAAGGCGCTGCGCGAGATCCCCCTCAAGCTGCTGGATGTGCAGGAACTATGATCCATGTCATCGGGCATACGGCGATCGATCACATCTCCCGTGTTCACCACCTCCCGGAGAAGAACACGTCGACCCATATCACCGCACGCGAGATCTTTTTCGGCGGCGGGGCGGCAAACATCGCGGCCGGGATCGCGGCGCTGGGAGAGGATGCCGCACTCGTCTCCTGCGTGGGCAGCGATTTTGCCGGCAGCGACTACGACCGCTGGATGAAGAAGATCGGCGTCCGCCAGCAGTTCTTCCACGTGCCCGGCACCCACACGCCGACCGCGTTCATGTTCACGGACGAGACCGGCGACCAGATGACGTTCTTTGAATGGGGGGCATCGAAGGCGTTTGCCACCGCGGAGGCCCCGTCCCTGCCTTTCGTCCACATGGCAACCGCCGACCCGGAGTTCAACTGCCGGGTCGCGGAAAAGAGCACCTTTGCCTCGTTTGACCCCGGGCAGGACGTATTCTGGTACACGAAGGAGCAGCTCGAATCGATCCTCGCCAGCACCGATATTCTCTTTGCCAACCACCACGAGGTGCAGCACATGTGCCGGACCCTCGGTATCAGCCGGGAGACGCTGGTCGGCCGGGTGAGCATGGCGGTTTTTACCATGAGCGGGGACGGGAGCATGCTGTACACGGACGGCGCTGAACATTTCATACCGGTGGTGCCGGTCACGCTTTCAGATCCCACCGGCGCCGGCGATGCATACCGGGCGGGCTTTCTCTCTGCCTACGCAAAGGGCTACGCCCCGGTCACCTGCGGCCGGATCGGGACGGTCACCGCATCGTTTGTGGTGGAGCACCCGGGCTGCCAGACGCACCTGCCCACGTGGGAGATGATGCTCGCACGGTACCGTGCGCACTTCGGTGAGCCGGAACCGCCGGAACACGGGAGGCGTATCCCGTGAGCTGGGCCGCGCTCACGTCCGGCGGCAAGGACTCGATCCTTGCCTGCCAGCGGGCGATCGATGCCGGAAAGGACGTGAAGTACCTTGTCACGGTGCGCCCGGAGAACCGGGAGTCGTACATGTTCCACTCGGCAAACCTCGATGCCGTGCCGGTGATCGCCCGTGTTGCGGGCATGCAGTACGTGGAGATCGCCACCCACGGGAAGAAGGAGGAGGAACTCGCCGACCTCAAAGAGGGGCTTGCTGCGCTCGACATAGAGGGCGTCACGGCCGGCGCAGTCGCTTCGGCGTACCAGGCGGAACGGGTGAAAGCAATCACGGACCGGCTCGGCATCGCGCTCCTGACACCGCTCTGGCACATGGACACCGAACTCCTGCTCCGGGAGGTGGCGCAGCGCATGGACGCCCTGATCGTGGTCACGGCCGCAGAGGGATTGGGCCCGGACTTCCTTGGTGCCCGCATCGATGAGAAGCTGATCGCGCGGCTCCGGCGGGTCTCGGCCCTGCACCGGATCAACCTTGCCGGTGAAGGAGGGGAGTACGAGAGCCTCACGCTCAATGCCCCGTTTTATTCCCGCCCGGTCACGTATACCACCACGGAAATCCGGTCGACCGCGGACCGTCACGAACTGATCCTTGGGGGATTTGCCTGATGGCACGCGGGAGCGACGTGAAGCTCGGGCAGCTGACGAAATACCTCTTTACAGCACCGTCGTGGCCCCGCTCCCTTCTGATCATCATCGTACTCGGCCTGCTCATTGACGGGGCGAGCGCCCGGGCATGGGTGCAGTTCCCGTTCTCCGGCACCCTCGCGTTCACCATCCCGGCCCTCATCGGATTTGCTCTCACCAAGCCGATCATCGGGTACTCCGGCAAGACGATGACCTGGAACCGCTCGGCGCTCCTCGCGCTCAGCTGCACGGTCTTTGCCGTCATCATCACCCTTGCCGCGCTCCTGGGCGGCATCAGGCTTATCCCGTTCTTCTACGCGATCTCGCTCGGGTTCATCTTCGGCCTGCGCCTCTTCGTCCTCGTCGCGATCTCTGACTACCGTGTGCCGCGGATGATCATCCCTGCCATCACCCAGAGCGGGGCCGGGGTCGTGATGGGGATGATCCTCTTCTCGCCGGCCTTTGGCGCCTTTGCCCTCGTCCTCCACATTGTCTTTGGCCTCGGCTTTGCTATCCTCATCTGGCTGATCGAGCGGCCGCTGTACCGGGCCTTCCACATCCGCGGCCTCGCGTTCATCAACGCGTTCATCGCCAACATGACCGACGGCTCGAACAAGGAGATGGAGGATTTCTTCCGCGAGATTGGCGAGGAGATCTTCGTCCCGCAGGTGAACTTCTTCTTCCGGCGCGGTTCCAAAAGACCGGTCCTCTTTACGGTACCGAACCTGCACCCGGGCCCGATGGGCGAGATCGGGGGCGGCAACCTCCCCCGGATCCTGCACGACCGGCTGGAGGAGGAGACGATGGTCGCGCATGGCTGTGCCACGCACGATTTCAACCTCGTTTCGGAGAGCGAGATCGAGAAAGTGATTGCGGCGATTGAACGATCAAAGCAGGATCGCACCTATACGCCCATGGCCAGCCGGTCCGTCCGGCTCGCTGCCGGGAGCGTGCAGCTGATCTGCCAGCGGTTCGGCGATTCCGTCCTCATGGTCGCCACGCGGTCCCCGCAGAAGACCGAGGATCTCGACTTCTCCATCGGCATGACGATCATGGCAGAAGGGCACCGCTGGTTCAAAAACATCGCGTTTGTCGATGCCCACAACTGTATGACCGATCTCTCGTCACCGGTGCTCCCGGCGACGCTGACAGCCACCGAGTACCAGCGGGCCGCGATGCAGGCAATGGATGCCTGCCGCACGGCAGAACTCCAACCTTTTGCGGTGGGCTATGCGCACCGGCGGCTCCCCTTTTCCCGGGAAGAGGGGTTCGGGGATCTCGGCGTGCAGGTGCTGGTGATTGCCGCAGGCGGGCAGCGGACCGCGTACGTGCTGATCGACGGCAACAACATGGCCGCTGGCGTCCGCGAGGTCCTGCTGGAGAGCGTCCTTGCGTCCGTGGACGCGACAGAGGTCATGACAACCGACTCGCACGTTGTCAACACGATCACCGGGAAGAACCCGATCGGCATGGCGACAAAGGTTGATGCATTCCTGCCGCTGGTACAAGAGACGGTCGATGCAGCGATCGCCGATCTCTCCCCGGCAGAGTGCGCCGCAACCACGGCGCAGTGCGAACACGTGGTGGTCTTTGGTTCCAACCGGATCACCCAGCTGGCGAGCACCGTGAACGCGATGCTGATCTTTGTCGCCCCGCTCTCGCTCGCGATGCTCCTCCTCGCCTTCCTGCTCTCGCTCGTGGCTTACGTGGTCATGGTGTAAGGCGATCCCGGATACCCGGGTAAATGTTGACGATTTTTCATTTGTTTGTAAATCCGGGTCTATTCCACCACAAGATATATTCGTACGCAGGCAGATAGTCACGATCAGGTAAGGAGGGAACAACAAAAGGGAACGCGTGAATTCCGGTAGTCTGTACCGCTGGCGAACTTCTCAAGAAAGGACAAGGTGGTCGAATTTCATCAGTCCGCATTCAGAGCGACCCGCTGGATTGGCGTTGACCTGAACACGACCGGCCATGTGGCCGTCGCCGCCGATCCGCAGAGCGGGAGAGTAATGAAACTGGGGAAAAATGCACAGTATGTCCGCAGCCACTCGTCACATCACTATACGAAACTCTACAAGGAAGGAAAACTCTGGAAACTGAAACGGTTCAAGAGCCGTGAACGCAAAACGTTCAAGGCAGCACTGCACGCAATCTCCCGGCAGATCGTCTCCTTCGCGGAATCGCTCGGCTCGGGAATCAAGTTTGAAAAACTCTTTTCCACCTGTTACGCGCACCGCAAACCTGCGGCGGCGTTGTTCGAGTTCTCGTTTGAGAACGGGTCGTTCTTCTCGCTGAAGCGGCTGGTGGAGAAACGGGCCCGTGACCGGGGTATACCGGTGCTGTACGTCAACCCGGCATATACTTCGAAACGGTGCAGCAGGTGCGGCGGGTTCGGGCGCAGGACCCGGAAACGGTTCGAGTGCCCGCACTGCGGGTTTGCCACGCACGCGGATGTCAATGCGGCGTTCAACATCGCGGTCACTTCAGTCCGGTCCACGGTGGCATTTGATCTCTCCGGTGAGCGAGAGGCGGAACGCTTCCGCATCACCAGGAAAGAGGTGCGCAGGATGATCCGGGAAGTCCGGCCCGGCTCCATTGTCCTGCCAGCCGGTATAACCGTGCAGGCAGCTGGCGAGAACCTGCTCGCGGTGCTGGAATAACCGCCCACCTTTTTTACTGGCACCTCACACCCCCCTTGAAAACCTATATAATCAGCCGGTTCGTAAAAATACCCGTTTATAACGTGTTTTTTCGCCCCCCCACAGAAACGGCCGCCAATGGCCTCCGGTTGGCCGATCTTTCCTCAGATCGATCTAAATCACCTCCCCCTTTTCCCGGGCTGCTGCAGGGCCGCTAAATTGGCCGATTTTTTCCTGATTAAAACGCGTATTTTCAAAAAATAACCATTTAAAACAAGATTTTTTTCGGGCGTCAACACCGTTTCCACTGGAACCGGAAAACGGGATCGGAATTGAGGGGATCGGAGGCCGATTCAGGCCCGGATTTGTCGTGGTTCCTGTATGTCACTCTTAGCTCGTTTTGGGATTCCCGGGATCCTTTTCTGGACACTACCGATGAGGTTTCTCTTTATTAGCTACCACGCAGTCTCACGCAAATTCTCGCAATCAGTTTACCTCATCAATGCTTTTTTGAGATTGAAGGCTGATATAACCGGGACACGACCGCGTACTGAACCGGCGCGTTGTCAGATGCGTGGTCTTGTTGTCGGGAACCCCCGTAGTGTAGCGGTCAATCATGCAGGACTTTGGATCCGGCGACACCAGTTCGAATCTGGTCGGGGGTATCGTTTCGGCATTCCTTTTATACCAGCGTGCAGAACGAGAGTATGTGATAACGACCATCCACCTGCGCCTGCGTATCTACGTCTCCATCCTTCTTGTCGTTGCTGCAGTCGGCATTCTTGGGATGATGGCAATCGAACACCTCTCGTTCCTTGATGCGGTATATTTCATCGTTGTCACGATTGCCACGGTGGGGTTTGGCGACATCCACCCAGTGACGCCGTACGGCAAGATCCTCGTCATCGGCATCATCCTGATCGGCGTCGGCTGTTTTGTCGGGCTGGCTGCAAATGTCATCGAACTGATGATCGATGAGCGGGAACGGGATATGCGCATGAGAAACCTCAACATGCTGGTCGGCGTCTTTTTCTCTGAAGCCGGGACCCGGCTGCTCCGGCAGTTCAGTGCCGTGGACCCTGTGGCTGACGAGATCCGTTCTGCGCTCATTGTGTCTGACAACTGGTCTGAGGCGGATTTCGCCCGGGCACAGGCTGTCGTACACCAGCATGAAAACCGGCTGGACAGCCGGACTATCCGGCTGCCGGAACTTCGCGAGTTTCTCACGCAGCAGAAGGGCCTCATGCTCTCCCTCCTGGAGAACCCGCAGATCATCGAGCAGGAAGGCTTTACCCCGCTCCTGCAGGCCGTCTTCCATCTTATCGAAGAGCTGGCCGCCCGCGACCAGCTCACGACCCTGCCCGGGGCAGACTATCACCACCTCTCCGGTGATATCAACCGGGTCTATGGGCTGCTCACCAAAGAGTGGCTCACCTACATGAAGCACCTGAAGAAAAATTACCCTTACCTCTTCTCGCTCGCGATGCGGACCAACCCGTTCGATGTGCATGCATCGCCGGTTGTCCGCTGACGGCTAAACAGCCCGGGCAGATGGAGAAACGGGTATGGCAACGTTAAGACGTGGCCATCCGAAGAAGCTATCCGGATGTCCTGAGAAGAGATTCTGTCTCTCCGGTACTCTTGCATCAGAACATCAGGCAGAATGAAGTTTGAACGGTCTCGTACCTGATGCCCCCATTCCTACGATCGGGAGATCGTCCCGCGTGATTAAAGTTCACCGTGAATTCGTATCACACCATCCACGGAACAGAAAAACACCTGAAAAAATTGGTCGGATGATCATGGATATCAGGTTCTCTTCTTTTGCCGCCAATCGCGATAAGCGACGATTGCGAAGAGAACAATCAGGAGAATAATAAAGATCATTGCGGCCGGGATCAGGGATACCACGTTGATCCCAGGATACTGGGGTGGTTGTTGTTGAGCGGTCTGGTTGACAGAGAATATTGCAAAGAGAGATGTGCCATTGGGAGAGTCACCTTGGAAGATCATGTTATTGTTGAGGTCTTGTCCGACAAACACCGTATTGAGAAGTTCTGGTTCCCCGGTATCTTCGCTGATTCTGGCAACATGGATCAAATCCGGCCCTCCCTGCTGATCAACCCATGATGCAGGCAATGTCATGGTCACATTTGCTGCACCCGGTTCGGGAAGATTGATCCTCTCCACCTCCATCGTGTATGCAATATCTGCCAGTTCAAGATTGTTCTGTGCGGAGACATTCCGGATCTTTTCGGTGACCTCTAGCGGTATGCTGCTGCTGACGGTAACGGTGATATTTATGAGAGATGGCTGGAGAATACGGGTTGGGATCGCGTGAACGAAGCAGGAGATATTGCCGAACGCCATCGTCGTGTTCATCGGGTCGGTCATAAACTCTGCCTTGGAGACCGGACCAAAGATGTTCTGGTTGGTGATGTTGAACTGGTCGCCCCAGAAGGTGAGGAGTAATCCGGGCGAGTGGTGCTGGTATATTTCAATGCGATCCGCGAATATTGTTATCGTAGCCCCTGCCTGCTGAGCTTTACTGATATCCACTTCGAGATTCTTTTTGTCGTCCCAGTTATAGAGCAATCCTATAAATCCTATGGGATAATCCCGGAACATCTGGATGTACTGACCGGCAGGCTGGAAGACCGGAGCGGGCTGTTGTGGTTGCCCTGTCGCGGCGGGCTGCAGAAGTGAGGGGCCGGTATAGGTATTGCTCCCACCACTATACGGAGAGCCTCCTCCACCAGAGCTTACACCCCCTCCAATCACTCCGGGAACGGGGGTCGGGGTCGGTATCGGCGGTATGGCAGCTGTGATGAAGGTTGTGTCTGCACTTACAGCACGGTTGCCGGAAGCGTCATAGGATATCACGACGAAATGGTATAATGTGCCCGGTGAAAGGCCGTGCAGGGACATGGTGTGGCTTGCTACCATTGTGCCATCGGTACTGAGGGATCCATAGGCAGGAGTCGTGCCGTACTCGACCGTGCTGTTGGCAATCTCGTTGGTCTTCCATGTGATGGTTGCATCGTACCAATCGATGCCCGAGACTGTTATATCATAGGTGACGAACGGGACATTACCGGTGATTGCCACCTTCCCCGTAGTTGGAGCAATGGCAGGAGCTGACAGGAAGACCGATACCGTAAGAAAAGTGCAACAAATGATCAAAAATTCAAAGGATTTTTTTTGGGAGATCATTTCCTCTGCCTGACCGTGCCACCAAGGATGATTGCCGTGGCAGCGAGGGCCACGATACTCAGTACCGCGGGCAGGGAAGCCTTCGTGGTCTCAGCGGCAGGTGCTCCCGCACTCGTTGAGGACGAGACCATGACCACCCAGATACCCAGATGGTTTGTGGCCGCGGTCAGCTTCATGTCCTGCGTGTTCACCTGCGTGGGCAGGATCACCCACGTGGATTGCGCTGCATCGTAGTACGCAAGTTTGAGCTGAGATGCATCTCCGCCGGCCGCTGCAAGGTCATCAGATGAATACGTGACCGTGACGGTGGCGTCCTTGCTGAGCAGTCCCTGGAGACCCGAGATCTGGAAGCTGGTTGTACCCAGTTTTGCACCGGCCGGGGCCGCGCTGAGCTGGCTCAATGCATAGGGTTTCAGGGTGATGACGACATTATCCGTCACGGCTCCCTGCGGCAACGAGACCGAGTACCGCCCGTCTGGTGTTGCTAGTGTAGCCGGGCTGCCAGGCGTCACCGTTATGTTCGATTCGGTTGCGGGCGGGATGTAGTTGGTCTGGATGGTCAATGTGGTCGTCTTTTCATCCAGCACCTGTCCATTCAGAATGACTTTTGAATCTACCGTATAGTTCCCTACCTTCAAGTTGTTGACGGGAGGCTGCGCGACAAACTGCACGGTATTCCCCGGAATGATTGCGGTTGCCATGGGGGTTGTAGAAACGTTCCCGACAAGGTTTCCGTTTGCATCGGTCAGGGCGACTTCGTTGCTGGCAGCGTAATAATGGTAGTTGCCGGTATTCGTAAATGTCGTGGTGACCGTGATCGGCTGGCCGAGAGTGACGGCCCCGGTGGTGACCTGCGTAATAGTGCCGGTTATCGTGGGTGTTGTTCCGGCAACCGTGATGAAGACGGGGACATCGACTGCTGTCGACATGGCTGCACCTTTTCCCGGTATTGACCGGATATAGATGATCGCGTACCTGCCGCCCGCACCGACATTCTGCGGGAGACTGATGGTCGCTGTGACGCCCTGCGTTGTGCCGGGCTCCACGTGAATTGTCGTGTTATCAAGGGTGATAAACGTCCGGGCTGAATACGGGCTGAGGTCATCTGCCGCGTTGAGCGGGATATATGCCCCACCGGGAGTCTGCCCGAACCCTGCCACCCCCACCACAACATCGGTGGGCGAGTCGTTTGCCCCGATATCGATGGTCATCACCTGCGTATCCGTACCGCCGGGAGCAATACTCCCGGAATACTTTGCACCCAGCACGCCAAGTGCGGCTGCCGGTGTTATAAAAATGAGCAACAGGAAGATTACGGCCACGATGGTGATCCCGGCTGAGAGAAATTTGAATCGTGGTGTCGTCATATCAGACCACAACCGCGGTCATGAGAAAATCTACGGGCAGTATCACTCGGGATCGCTGGAGATGGACAACCATAATCACTCACACATGAGGACGTGTTGTAAAAATAAAAGGTTACCGGTTTTTTAAAGTTGAATATTCAGTTAGCAGTGATGGTGAATACAAAGTCAATCCGGTAAGCGTTCGTGGGAGATGGAAGGACCGGGTCCGTGTATGCGACCGCCTGGGAGAATATATTCGTGGGGCAGTCCGCACTATTCAATACCCCCAATGTTGTGAACATGTTCGCTGGTGTGGATGTAATGGGCGGGGTGATTGCCACAGGAGTTATAGTTCCTGCAGCACCCGGGACGCAGGTTGAGCTTGCGGTTAAGGCAATAGATGATGCCAAGGTTGTATTCAACGCAGTCGATCCTTGAGCATAAGTGGTTGTGTAATTTCCCATGAACCCTTGTGCTGCAGCAGGGCGCCCGGTGTTATCTGCAACCGTCACGGTAGCTGGGGTGTTCTGTGAGAGCTTTATGTCAAGAAGATTATTCGTTGCTGGAGAAGACGTTGGGTCTAAGGTCAGGGTAAGACTTGACGGGCTTACGGTAATTGAAACATATTTCGCTATGTTTCCCGCAAGGTAAGTTGTCCCGGTAGTCCCTGCCGAAACCGGCACGGTCACCGCTGCAAACGCTATGATCAGAATTCCAATCAGAACCAATACTTTTGTTTTCATCATGTTCAACTCCGTTTGATTAATTTGAGATCAATTATCTTAATTGTCTCAAGTTATATTTAAATATTTCTCATTTGGATTCTCATGGGATTATAAGACTTCAAGATTTTTGGACGGAGAGATGCATCGGGATTTTGCTCAATTCTCAAATATTATATCTCAGCGAGTTTTTTGTCCTGTATTGCCACACGTTTCTTTTCATATTATCTTTTGTATTTCCCAACAGTTATTCCTTTCTTCATCCGTAAGAATCATATTCTCTTGTTTGACTGCCAGACCTGACTCACGAAAATCCCGATATTCGATTATAAAAATCCTAAATAGATATTAAATTCCCTGCAAAAGAGTTTACCTTAGTAAATTTGCGCAAATTCTGCTCGTGTCTCGTATGATCTGCAAATTGCATGACAAAAATATTTACCTAAAAACATAACATGTTCTGGTTGTACAGTGCCATGCCTTTGCCCGGGGCATTCCATAAAAGGTGTTTGAAATTACGGCTTTTAAAAGAAAGAATGAAGATGCAGTTTCACCGGTAATCGGCGTCATTGTTCTGGTCGCCATCACGATAATTCTCGCAGCAGTTATCGCTGCGTTCGCATTCGGTATGGCAGGAAACCTCCAGAAGACCAAAAGGGTTGCGGCGACGGCATCCAAACCCAGTCCAAACGAGATCGTAGTCACCTATGATGGTGGCCAAGATGCTGCACTATTCAGCTTCGGACTTGTAACGGTTACTCCCCCCCCCGGCATTATTGAAACTGTGACCTATGTTAATACTACTGGCTTTAATACAACGAGTGGTGCTCAAATAGCTACTAATAATGCGCAAGGAGCAAATGCTGGGTCTCAGGTTACTGTAACCCCAACTGTTACCAATGGTTGTTCCGGGGGATCGTGTAATCTTGCAATAACGGGTTATTTTATTACTAATGGAAGCTCGCAAAATGTGCTGGGAAGAATTGTGGGAGATCAGGTTATTGCAACCCCTTCTGTTCCTAACGGTTTTTCCGGATCGTGTACTATTATCGTAACGGGTTATTTTACCGATGGAAGTTCGCAAGTTATCCTCAATACCCAGATATAATCCCAGCCTTTTTCACGAACTGAGGGGAATGAGTAAAAAAATAAAAGAATTGGCAGATTTTTCAGAGACTCGAACTTATGTAGCCGTGATGGTATACAACAGGTCAATCCGGTAGTTGGAACCATTTGGCAGGACCGGATCAGTATATGCGACCGGCTGGGTAAACAACACGGGGATGTTCTGGTTGGTGACGGGGGCGCTTCCTATATAGAGTGCTTGTGCGGTGGATGTAATGGGCGTGGTGATTGTCTGCGCAGTTGTAGTGCCGGTAGTGGTTCCGGCTATCTGAATGGGTGATGCTAAGTCAGGTCCCCCACTGTCATACGCAGTACCCGTATAACTTCCCATATACCCCTGATATGAACTGCGTCCGGTATTATCTGCCACGTAAATATTGAACGGAACGTTGTCTGTGGTGTTTATAACGAGGCTTGAATCAGTTGCGGAAGAACCCGCGGTAAATGTCAGGGCGATCGAATTTTCGTTCAGAGCGAGCGAAACACTTGTTTGGTAGGTGAACTTGTCGGCGGATGAGGTCGCGGATGTGCCACCGGGAGTCGTAACGGTAACGTCAACAGTCCCGATGGAACCGGCCGGACTTGTCGCGGTGATGGAAGTATCGCTGTTAACGGTATACGTGGTTGCTGCGGTTGTGCCAAACTTAACTGAGGTTACTGCGCTCGATGAACCCCCACCGTAAAACCCGGTACCGGTGACGGTTACTGAGGTGCCACCAAGTGGCGAGCCGGTGTTCGGTGAGATGCCGGTGACCGTCGGGACTGGAGCATAGGTGAACTTGTCGGCGGATGAGGTCGCGGATGTACCGACAGGATTGGTGACGGTGACATCAATAGTCCCGGCTGCTTGTGCCGGGCTGGTCACGGTGATCTGCGTGTCGCTGACAATGGTTATTGCCCCGGTGGCGTTCGCGACTGTACCAAACTTCGTCCAGTTCGCGATGAGGAAGCCGGTACCGGTGATGGTGACGGTAGTGCCGCCGGTTGTTGGGCCGGCAACCGGCGAGATGCCGGTGACCGTCGGAGTCCCATCATACGTGAATTTATCCGCGGATGAGGTCGTGGATG
>Ga0326728_10010693_pt1 | contig 21361 bp, 16 predicted proteins | sample MB3enrmetagenome_FD_207602 | JGI IMG/M metagenome (GOLD analysis project Ga0326728, IMG submission 207602) | Lab enriched peat soil microbial communities from McLean, Ithaca, NY, United States - MB31MN | ecosystem: Environmental > Terrestrial > Soil > Wetlands > Peat | place: USA: New York... | reverse complement strand
CAATTTCGTTACCTTTCCTTTGCAATAGTCCACTTTTTCTTCTCCTTACTCCAGCGGGCCGTAGGTGCGTCCCCTCAAGGAAGCAAAAGTTTTCCAGCTCCCCTATTCGAAAGCCAGTAAGTCTTGCCGACCGCAAGGAACAGGGGAATGACACCGAACACGATAAACATAAGGTCGGCATTCATGCGAAGCCACTCGAACATGGTCGACGTTCTCTGGTTGAGAAACTCAGGGCCCCTCGCATGCCAGTACCCGTTCGTCAGGACATCCCACAACTGGCGAACCACTGCGGGGAAAAGATTAGGGATGACCTATTGCACATGCCGGCTGACCTCAATTCTGCACCTCTTCTCCATGACCGTGCAAGCCTTTTTGCCCCGAGACCCACTTAAGGATGCCCATGGAAAAAGCGCCCCAACACCCGAACCGGGAGGGCCTGTGGTGTGACGATTCACGTTGGTTATAACCAGTATTCGGGATATTTCCTGCCTCCTGAGAGGTTGTTTATCGTGAGAGCGACAGCGAGCATGACGAAGACGCCGAGACCCACCGGCACCAGCACGTAAAGGAAGCCTGACTTATGGATTTGCGCGCTGCCCGTCACCGCGAGCAGGGCGGTGGCGCCGCCCGGGGGATGAAGGGTCCCGGTGAAGAGCATCGCGGCAATGGCGCATGATACGGCCAGGGCGGCGCTGAACCAGAGTCCTCCGAAGGAGTGATAGCATGCAACGCCTATGATCGCCGAGATGAGATGACCCCCGACAAGGTTCCTCGGCTGGGCGAGGGGGCTCTTGACGGCACCATAGATCAGCACTGCGGAGGCGCCGAAGGAGGCGATGATCAGGGTCAGGTCCCTCGGCTCGAAATAGGCGGCAGACAAGTAGCAGCAACCCCCTATGCCCGTAAACGAGCCGAGTATGGACCACACGATCTCCTTCGGCCCTACCCTCGGCGGACTTTCACCTCCGCCACGCATCTTGGAGAGATACTTATTGAAGGTCATCGTCCTGCTATCGCCCTCACGATGTCCGCCCTCGATATGATCCCGACGAGACGGCCCCCTTCATCCATCACAGGGAGTCTCTTGATCCTCTTCTTGTCAAGGACCGCCGCCGCTTCCCTGAGGTCCGCGTCCGGTCGCACGGTAATGGGAGGGGTCGACATGAAATCCCTGACCTTTGCGTCACTGCGGCCCGGGAGAGGTTCCCCGAGCAAATGTCCGATGATTTCCCTGATCGTGTGCCCCTTTCTCACGCCGCTCATCGACAGGACGTCCGCTTCGGTAATCACGCCCAACACCTTGCACCGGTCGTCAACGACGGGCACGCCGCTCACTCCCTTTTCGGAGAGGAGCCTCGATACTTCGCTGAGGTCGGCGTCCCTGTCGACGGTGACGACCTCCGTGGTCATGACGTCCCTGACCGGGACGTAGGAAGTTATCCTTATCCGAGCGTGCCTCACGGCAGACTCGCACAGGGTCTTCAGGTCTTCTATGCTGATGTCGACGTATGTGCCCAGGTCGCGCAGAGCATTCTCCAGATCCTCTTTGGTGATCTCCACGCAACCCAGACGTGTGTCGCTCGACGAATCGTCCATAACGATCGGGCCCTCCTTCCCTGTCAGAACCGGGTTGTTAAGAAGGTTGTAGAATTAGCATCTTCATTCACTTCACCCCAAGACTACTTTCCTACGCCACGGCACTTTTTTGCAACAGGGCGCCCCTCGTGCTGATCACGATTTCTTCAAAGGGGATGTGCTTGCCGGATAGGGACAATGCCTTTCTCACGAGCATTGGAAGCCCGGAGCAGCACGGCACCTCCATGTCGACCACGGTGACGCTCCTCACCCCGGCAGTCTTGAAGATCTCGGCGAATTTCTCCACGTATTCTGCCACGTCGTCAAACTTGGGGCAGCCGAGCATGACGACCTTGCCGGGCAGAAGGTCCGTATGGAAGCCCGCGTAGGCGAGGGGCGTGCAGTCGGCTGCGACCAGGAGGTCGGAATCTTTTAGAAAAGGCGCACCGGGAGGCACGAGCTTGATCTGGACAGGCCAGTGGGTAAGGGCCGGCGGAACTTCGTGTCTATCATCCGCCGACCCTCGGCCTTGAGCTAAGAACGACGAGGGGAAGACTTCTATATTCCGCGAGGGGCAGCCGCAGGCCATGGGCGTCTCTTCGATGTGGGTTTTTTCCGGGCTTGCGGGTCTCACATGCTCCTCAACTGCCTCGGGGTCGAACTCATCGGATACCCGCTCCGTTATCGTCAACGCCCCCTCAGGGCACTCGCCGATGCATGCCCCAAGTCCGTCGCAGAAAGTTTCCGACATGAGCTTGGCTTTGCCGTTGACTATCTGGAGGGCCCCTTCAGCGCACTCGGTCACGCACCGACTGCATCCCGAGCAGCGCTCTTCATCGATTTCTATGATCTTTCTTTTCACTTTCATCGCGTTTCTCCTTCCGCCGGTCATGGGCGGCCGAACCTGGCCGCTTGCCGAGAGACCCCTATCTTCGTGCATCCCTTCCCTCCTGCCGTCTGTTCGCCACACTGGTAACAAAACATGTGGTCCTCCAGTGGTTGGTTGTTAATAAAGAGCACTAAGCGCCGGTATACGATGCTCTCACTCTTCTCATTAGGATTAGTTTAGTCGAAAAAGGGAGGGCCTGCCTTGACCTGAGTCAAGGGAGAGAAGTTTTGCTCGTCGTCGATCTTAGGCCGTGATGGTTTCAAGCCGATAGCAATACTCGGCTCACCCCCGATTACCTGCTGCAGAACGGTGGGACCCTATTTCGCGTAAGCCCCGCCGTATTTTTCTTCGTAGAATTTCCTTATCTTTTCAAGTTGTTCCTTGCTCATGCCTTTTATGAACCACTCGTGCCTCACGTCGGGTTCGAGGTACTTCTTCACGAGCTCGTCGTAAAGCTCCGGGCCCGCCACGCGCCTCACCTCGGGCATGAACTCTACGTAGAACGTCTTTGCCACATCGTACATGCCGTGCCACCAGGCGTAGTCGGGACCGGACATGGATGCTCCGTGCCTGGCCCGCCTGCCTGCGTGGTGCCAGAGTTCGTAATAGATCCAGTCGAGTCTGTCGTCAAAGTCGGCTTGAGTAAGTTTGCCCTTCTTCATCAGCTCGTCTCTGATCGCTGTGGCAGGTTTTGCGAACTTGTCGTCGTAGAGATTCACGAGGCTGTCGAACTGCGCGTAGAACCCGTCGATGAACGGGGCCGCATGACAGCTTCCGCAGACGTTCTTCATGGATTCGCGTTTCTTGTCTGCATTCTCGAGCTTCTTCGAAATGGGGGGCCTCAAGCTCCAGCTTATCCTCGCGCCCACATCGTGGGTGACCGGCTGATCGGGCGTGGCGCCCATGTGGCAGGTCGTGCACGTGGGCGCAGCCGTGTAGTCCTTTCCTACGACCCAGTTATCGCTCTTGATATTGAGCCTATCCTTGAAGGCAGCATAGAGTATCCCGTGCTTCGACTCCCCGTAAACCTCGATCTGGGGGTGGTCGGGACCGAGATGGCATTTTCCGCACGCGTTGGGCTCCCTGGCTTGTCCTTTGGAGAAATTATGGCGCGTGTGGCAGGCGGAACACGAGCCCTTGGACCCGTCAGGGTTGATCCTGCCTATGCCCGTATTGGGCCAGGTGGCCGGATCGAGCTTTCCCCCGGCTAACACCTTGATCTTCGAGCCGTGACACTGCACGCACCCGGTGGTGACGGCCTCGGGTCCTCCGATCACCTCGCCGAGGTAATTATCGAGAGAATCGAGGATGTCTCCCGCCATTGCGTGGTGGCTCCCCGTCATCTCCTTCACCTCTTTAGCGTGACATCTTCCGCAGTTCTTTGGCGTTACGAGGATCGCGATCGTGGCCCCGTAGTGATCCATGGCATCGGGGCTCCCCTTCTCGGCATGGTGACACGTATAGCAGTCAACGCCTTTCTCGGCGTGTGTGCTTATTCTCCATTCCTGCACGAAGGAAGGCGATTGCATCTCGTGGCAGGAGACGCATTCCTGGCCCTCCTTCGATATGACCGAGCCCCCCGATCCGGGTTTTTCGGAGGCGGCGGTGAGCGGCGCAGCGGCCGTCAACAGAATCGCCGATACGGCGAAGATCGAGGCATAGAGGAGTCTCTTCACCTGTGTGCACCCCCTTTTAGACATCAACCGCTTGTTGCATTGTGCGCGTTCGCTATCCTCAAGTCAAGGCGGGCGTTGCCCTTACAAATTGCAACTGAGCACGTGCCGGGGTCTCATCGACTTGCGTTCTAACCTTATCAGCGGCTATCCTCAGAAGTTGAGCAGCATCGAGAATCACCGGTTACAGGTGTCGAAACCTGCTCATGTTTCGGCATGACATGCGCACCTCGCTCGACAATCCGCCTTGATATCGATCGGCATTCGTCACAATAGTTTCCGGTTATCCCGCCGGACACCCGCGCACGCGGTGGCCGGACCTTTTCCCTCCTTGACCCATGACCCGGTTCCTATGGCAACATGCCCCTCTTGATACCTTCGAGACGCTTCAGTAGGTTCGTGTGCTTGGTTTCGTCCTCGAGCAGATAGTTGAGCAGATACTCTTGCACCACCATGCGCTTTCCTTTAAGCGACGGGAGTAGCATTTCAACGGCCCCGACCATTTTGCGTTCCAACTCGATGTGGTGCTCGATCATCGACCATACACTGCTCAGTTCTTCGGGGGTCAGTGAAATAGCGGCACCCTGAAGGCTCTCTGCAACCCATTTCTCGACATTGTAGTGCATCTGTGAATCCCGCTGAATAATCTCCATGGCCAAACGTATGATCGGGTTCGTCGTTTTCTCGATGATACGTCCCGTAGAGGCAAGAGAGGCATCTTCCATCTTCTGCCACTCTTTCATCGTATCCACGATCTCGCTCTGAAGATCTTTTACTTTTTCCTTTGCCTTCATACCCCCCCTTGTTTAGGTTTCTTTGATTTCTCCGGTCTATGTGTGCCGGTCACGCTGCGTTTGTGCTCCATCTCATCGCCATCGCTTATGGTCGCTTTTCTGCTAATATATGCACCTTGGTCTCGGATGTCTCGATGGTCCTTCTCGTCACCGGACCTAAAGAAGAAGCATGGGCTCAGGCCTTGCGACAACACAATCCTTGCGTAATGCTTTCGTGTCTTCTTCGTCATGGAAAGCCTAATACTTTCAAAGCCCGAACGCGAAGGCTCGCCAATGTTGAGCTACCTCGCCGAAGCGGAGGGGGGGAGGGCATTGGTGACCAATTTGGCCGCCGATTCGTCAGTAGAGTTTATAGACATCATAAAGATTAATGAGTTGACTTCTATCGTGCAGCCGTAATTATAATGTGAAGTAATCATTGATGATAGAGGGAACTGTGTGAACAAGAGAGAAGTGTCATCTCAAGACAGATTGCTAAGAAACGGAAAGAGGCATTTTCTTATTCGTCCCGAATCTCGGTTTTCGCCGGAGTCTGGGGGTTCTTTCAGCAGGTTTCTTCTTCTCTCCGTATCGTTGTTGATTTTTCGAAGTTACTAAGTCAAGGCTCGGGTTGAGTCATGTCCGCATGCGTGGCCAGGACTTTTTTCTGATAATGTACGCAGCGTTTCGCTCTATTATCCCAGCGTTCGCAGCAGGCCCTTCCCGTCTCTCACTCCATGGAGTGTTTTCATTTGCCGTAGTTGCAATCTGCTATTGGTCAAAGTCCGGATAACCCTGGCGGCTTACGGCATAGCCGCTTGCACTGGAGGCGCGCGTATGAATATCTTCCTGCCCATTGCACAGATGAGCGTGAGCGTTCCGGTGATTCTCGCCGCGGGAGGGGTGGTCGGACTGCTGTCCGGTCTCTTCGGGGTGGGCGGCGGCTTTCTCCTCACGCCGCTGCTGATGTTTCTCGGAATATCCCCTGCGGTGGCAGCAGCCTCTGATGCAGCCGCTATCGTGGCAGGATCGACAACCGGGACTCTCGAGCATTCGCGCGGGCGCACAGTCGACTACAAAATGGGCTTCTGGCTCTTTGTAGGTGGATCCATCGGGAGTGTAGTCGGCGTCGAGCTGATTCATCGGTTAAACCGGTCCGGGCCCGCGAATAGCGCTATCCGCGTCCTTTACCTGGTCATGCTCGGCGTGATTGGGGGTGTCATGCTGGCGGAGTCGATCGGAAAGTGGCGGCGTGGCGCATACATGTCCGAGCGGAGGTTTGAGCCCATTCACGTGCGGACGTGGGTCGAGTCTCTACCATTTCGGGTTCGCTTTCCTAAGTCGGACATTGAGGTCTCCTTCTTGTTGCCCATCGGCTTTGGGATGCTATCCGGAGTGCTTGCAGCGATGATGGGCGTGGGCGGTGGGTTCATCATGCTGCCGCTGATGCTCTATGTGCTCCGAATGCGCATACACGTGGCAGCGGGAACGAGCCTTTTCCAGATCCTTTGCACGTGTATGCTTGTTACGGTGCTGCAGTCCGCAAAGAATCACACGGTAGATTTCGTGCTTGCCTTCCTGCTCGCCATCGGTACGACAATAGGTGCCATGGTCGGCACCAGGGTCGGGCGGCGTCTCAGGGCCGATCAGCTTAAGATCCTGTTAGCTCTCATTATCCTCCTCGTGGCCTGTCAGATCGGGTGGAATCTCTTCAGAACACCGGTAACCCTCCTTTCGCACGTGGCTGGCGAGTGAGGTGACCCATGTCGAGGAGACAAACCTCCCTTCGTCGGATAGGGGTTGTCATCACGGCCACTGTTTTTGTGTGCGCGATGGCATGCTGCTCCGCTCATGGCGCCACCTTCTCCATTGTCGAGCCTACGAGCATCTCGGCAGGCATGTTCTATCACGGGGCTACCTTGCGCATCTCAGGCAGCATCGGTGAGGATTCCCAGGTAGTGATCCGGATAAAGGGGGCATCTGAGCATCACGTATTCAACCGCCGCGGCAAGATCGGAGGGATCATATGGGGAGGGGTAGAGCATGTGGCCTTCCGGAACGCTCCGAGTTTCTACGCGGTCTACACTTCCACTTCTCTGGAGGTGGCCGCCGCCCCGGATGAGCGGTCACGACTTCAGCTCGGCTACGGTCCGCTCGAGGAGCGGATGGACGTCGAAGGAACTAAGGCGGACAAGCACCTGATGATAAGCCAATTCGTGCGTTTCAAGGAAAGTGAGGGCTTGTACCGCGTCGTAACGGGAGGCGTGCATCTCGCGGACCCTGAGGGCTCGAAGCGTGCGTTCGATGCAGCCATTCCGCTCTCTGCCAGCGCTCCCCCCGGCGACCTCGAGGTGGCCGTCTTCGAACTCGTCAAGGGTAGCCTAGTCCACGAAGACACGGCCCATGTGGCTCTCGAGAGGGTGGGCCTTCCCGCCTCTCTCTTCAGGCTGGCGCACGAAAACGGCGTTTTCTTCGGGTTGCTCGCACTTCTGGTCACCGTTTCAACCGGCGTCATAGTGGATTTTCTCGGACGTCTCGGTCGAAGGGGGGCCGACCGAGGACCCGTGCTGGACGTCGCAGCGGACTTGTTGGGGCTGTTTATGGAAGGCCTTCTCAACGTGCGTGTGAAAGCGCGCTTCCCTGAGGCCATGGAGCGCCTCCACACGAGGTACCGCCTCTTCCGTAATCTCCTTTTCCTGAACAACGAACTCCTTGGACTTCTTGCCGAGCTGGAAGAGGAATCGTCATGGTCTTCGTTCCGCCACCCGCGTGTACGCATGGGTATCCGAGCTCTTTTCGACGGGACCGAGGATATGGTCCAGATGTTGAACCAGCTTACGGGGAATCGCTACTTCGACCTCAAGAACGTGATTGCCGGCGTCCGGAACGATGTCATGGGTTTTCTTGTGGTCATGTCAGAGCAGGATACGGTTGGCCTTACTCTCCCATTGGGTGAGGTTAACTCGAAGACGGCCGACCAGGCGGGTGGCAAAGCCGTGAACCTGGCACGCCTCGAGTGTGATCTCGGAATGCACGTGCCTAAGTCCTTCGTCGTGACCACGCAGGCTTTTCGGCAGTTCTTGGAGTCGGAAGGGCTCGGTGATAAGCTGCGAACGGTCCTCGCCCCTGCCCGCCTCGACACACCCGACGATTTCCAACGACGTTGTGAACTGGCCCAGGGCCTGGTTCGGGAAACATCCGTGCCCCAGCCTGTGCAGGAAGCGATCCGTAATGCATACAGGGACTCTGCCATCCCCGTAGGTGAGGCTGTCGCGGTGCGGTCCAGCGCCGCAGGCGAAGACAGTGAGTTGTCCTTCGCAGGCCAGTTCGATACTTTCCTCAACGTGCCGGAATCAGGAGTGACGGAGGCCTGGAAGGGGGTGGTAGTGAGCCGGTTCTCTCCGCGGGCCGTCTTCTACCGTAGGGCCGCGGGGCTCGCCGAGGTGGATACGCCGATGGCCGTGCTGGTGCAGCGCATGGTGCATGCCAGGGCGTCCGGCGTGCTCTTCACTCGCCGGCCCGAGCGCCCGAGGGAGCCTCTGCTTCTCGTCACGGCAGTCCGGGGACTCGGCCCGGAGGTGTCCGCCGGTATCGCCAGTGCCGATGAATTTGTCGTGTCTCGCGGCGACCCTCAAAGCATCGTGGGGCGTCGCATCTCAGTTAAGCCGACACGTTTGGCGTGCACCGATGAAGGAGGGCTCGCCCATTTGCCGGAAGCAGCCGAAAAAATGGAACAAGCCGCAATCACGGACGACGAGGTTGTGAGGCTCGCGACGGCCGGCCTCAGCGTGGAGCGTTACTTTCGATGTCCCCAGGACATCGAATGGGCCATAGACGAGGACGGGGAGCTGTTCATTCTCCAGGCTCGGCCGCTTAGGACCAACAAGGAGAAAATGGTGGCCGGCGCTGCGCCCAGTGACGCCCTGGTCCTTCTGCACGGCGGGGAGCCGGTCTGGCCCGGACGGGCGGTAGGCCCGGTCCACGTGGTGAAAAGTGGGGAGGACGAGGAACGCCTCCCGACCGGCGCCGTCCTCGTGGTTTCTCAGCTTCTACCCGACTGCGTCCGGCTTCTGCCCCGTGTGTGCGGGATCGTGGCGGAGCACGGAACGGTGACGGGCCACGCCGCATCCATCTTGCGCGAGTTTCGGGTTCCCAGCCTTTTCGGCGTGGCAGGTGCTGTCGATAGACTGGTGAATGGCCAGGTCGTGAGCCTGGATGTCGCAAGTCGCAGCGTTTTCCAAGGGGCTTTATGGCCAGGACTGCGCGGGCGGCTTCCCGTGAGGTTGCTTGGCCGAGGGACCACCGGGCTGCCGGAAGGCCTGGCCGGGAAACTGACGAAGCTGAGCGGAATGAGCTTCATGGGCACCTGGGCGTGCCAGTCTCTGCACGACGTCATCCGGTTCGCACACGAGATGGCCATCCAATCGATGTTCGATATCGGAGATCGCCTCCTCGACTCTTCGACCGGCGGAGTTAAGCGGCTTCAGTCTGCTGCCCCCGTATTCTTGCACCTTGTCGATCTTGGGGGAGGACTTCGCCCGGAGGCGGTCTCCAAGCGGACCGTGATACCGGAGGACATCGTCTCAATCCCATTCCGGGGACTCTGGCAGGGACTGACCGACGAGCGTTTCGGGCGTCGCTCGGCCCCGCCGCTCCGATCTTTTGGAGCCACCTTTGATACTACCCTGGCGAATAGAGGACCGCGGCAGCTCGGCAGCCCTAACTATGCCTGCATCACGGACAGCTACCTCAACCTCAATTCACGACAGGCCTATCACTTCGCGATTGTCGATGCGTTTCTGTCGGACAACCAAAATAACAATCACGTCGCCCTGCGCATGAAAGGCGGGGGCGGTGCTCCATGGCAGCGGAGCCTCCGCGCCGAGTTCGCCGCGGAGATCCTGCGCCTCCATCATTTCGTTGTCGACGTGAGGGGCGATCTTCTGAACGGGTGGGCCCGGGGGATAGACCTTGCTACGGGCATCGACAAGCTCAAGATGCTTGGGCGCCTCCTCAGCTTCTCGGCTCTCCTCGATCTCTGGATGACGGGGGAAGAGCAAATGAAACAGTACGTTCAGGAGTTCATGGAAATTGAGGCGCAAGTGGTCGACAAGGGACCCTGACACGAGCATCGAGAAATCCCGTAGACCCTCTACTCGGTTTCCTGCCGGTTGCGGCTCCCCTTTGCCGTTGCCGGTGCAATGGACATTATCGAGGTAAACTTATCAATATCATAAATATTATTTGGTTGACTAATACCTGGGGGATTGTGTAACGTACGAATTAACACACAGCTAGGTGGATCTTCACAAACGCGCCTGTGCGGCACCGGGCGCAATAGCGCTTCACCATTCTGGAAGGAGTGTAGCACCAGCACTCGAGGCGAGGGGAGAATGCCGATCATAACGATTTCCAGATTTACAATGAGCGGTGGCGCGCGGCTTGCCACATGCCTCTCCGAGAAACTGGGCATTCCTTCTATCAGCCGCGAGATCATTACCCAGGTGGCTGATCAATTTGACATATCCGAAGCCGTGCTCTGGGAAAAGCTCGAAAAGACCAAACACGGAGCTCCTGCCGAACGCGGCTTGTATCTGGCGGCCGTGCAGCTCGCTTTGGCCGAGCGGGCCCGGGAAGGCCCTTTTGTCTACCACGGTTTGGCCGGCCATTTCCTCCTGAAGGGTATTCCTCAGATCCTCAAGGTTGGCATCGTTGCCCCGCTTAAAATGCGGGCCGAAAAGCTCATGAAGGAAAAGAACATCAGTTTGGACGAGGCCATACGGTCTATCCAACGCTGGGACGAGAGACGCAGCAAATGGGTTCGGTTCCTTTATGATGTGGATTGGCTCGATCCCTCCTTCTACGATTTGGTGATCAACATCGCCAACATGAGCACGGAGAGCGCATGCGAGTTGGTTATCTGCGCTCTGAACCAGAAGGAATTCAAGGATTTGCCGGAAAGGCAACAGATGATCGATGACTTCGCGCTGGCCAGCAGGATTAAGGCTCAGCTTGCTCTCAACGAGCGGACCAGAGGGCAGGAGCTGGACGTGCAGGTGACAGAGGGGGTCGCGAAAATCAGTGGCCGAATACTGACAGGCGGCATTTTTCATTGGGGCGGAAAGGTGAGTACCCGCAACGACCTCGTCGAGGTGGCTAAGTCCGTGCCGGGAGTGTTGAAGGTGCTCGTCGATTTAGAGGAAAGGGCCGTGCCCCTCGAGTAGCCGGATTAGGCCGGCAAAGGAGGGCGCCCGGTTGTCGCGAAGGGCCAGTCGGACCTGACAAGATTGAGCGAGATGCATCCAGGGCCTGCTGATCTGCGGCGCATCGTTAGCGACCACCGAGACAGAGGTGAGACGTGAACGTCTATCTGCCCATCGCGCACATGAGTGTCAACGTTTTTTTCCTCATCGGGTTGGGTGGGCTAGTCGGCTTTCTCTCCGGACTGTTCGGTGTGGGGGGAGGGTTTCTCTTAACCCCCCTCCTTATCCTTGCCGGAATACCTCCAACGATTGCAGCAGCCAGCGATTCCAATCAGATCGTGGCCGCCGCCTCCTCCGGCGCGTATACCCACAGCCGGATGGGCAACGTAGACCTCAAGATGGGGATCGTTCTTCTTCTGGGAGGGTTTACCGGCGGCACTATCGGTGTGCAGATCATCAAGGTGCTGGCCGCGATCGGTGAAGTGGATTTTGTGATCAAGGTTGTCTATGTCGTGATCCTGGGAATGATAGGGTCCTTCATGTTCATCGAGAGCGCCAACGCTTTGAGACGCAGGGCGCCTGTGCTCGGCGGCGACCGGCCCCTGGAGCCGAAGGAGTCAAGCCTGCGGAGGCTGGCCGTGCGACTGCCGTGGCGACTGACGTTTCACAAGTCCCATTTGACCACTTCCGTTATCTTTCCATTCTTGTTGGGAGTTCTCGTGGGGATGCTTGCCGCCATCATGGGGGTGGGAGGCGGGTTTATCATGGTGCCCGCAATGATCTACATCCTCGGCATGCCTACCATCGTGGCCATCGGCACTGATCTTTTTCAGATCGTTCTTACCTGCGTCAACGTGACTATCCAGCAGGCTATTCGCAATCACACGGTCGATCTGGTCCTCGTGGTGATTCTTTTTTTTGGCTCGACTCTCGGCGCCCAAGCAGGCGCCCGAGTAGGGAGGCGCCTCAGAGGGGAACAGCTCCGTATTCTGCTTGCCGTCATCGTTCTGGTTGTGATGGGGATGATGGTGTACAACTTACTGGTAGCGCCGGACAATCTCATCAGCCTCGCCAGAGGAGGCGGCCATTGAGGCGTCTTTCGATCTTCGCTCCCGTGGTGATTTTTCTTATTGTTGCAGGGTGCTTGGGGAGTGCATCGGCGGTTTACGGTGGTGTTCCGTTACATGTGGAGCCACAGGTAGTGGAAAGAACGTTGTTTTCGAAGCCGTCTCATGTCCTCACCATAACCGGGTCATGCCCTCAAGGGTCTCAAGTTGTGCTCAAGATCGTCTCTCCGAACCGCGATTACAGGCTGAATAAAACCGGGAAAGGTCTGGGATTTGTGTGGCTGCCCGTGGGCCACGCCGAGGTCAGGGGCATTCCAGGAATGTACGCCATTCTTAGCTCAGCCAAGGTTTCCAGCATCCTCTCGCCTGCGGCCCAAGAGGAGGCCGGTCTGAGCCCTGGTTTTGAAGAAGTTTTCCGAAGGTGTGAAGTGCGCTTTGAGAACGATCCACCCCGTGGGTCGATCGCCGGCCTGCGCCGGGAATACATTTCCGGCTTGGTCAGGATCTTCGAGGACGCGGGGCTCTATCAGAACCTGGAAGGGGCCGTGACCATCGAGGATAGCCGGTTCAAAGCGAACCTTGTCCACCCTGCGGCGGCGCCCTTAGGCGAGTACGCGATATTCTGCTATGCCGTTCGGGATGGCAAGGCCATTCTCCTATGCCAGGACAGATTCCTCGTCAGCTCCAGTGGACTGGCTGACTGGCTTGCCACAAAGGCCCGGACCAATCCGGCAGTTTACGCGGTATTCGCAGCGTTGATGGCAGTAGCGGTGGGGCTTCTCGTCGGGGTCGTTTTCGGAAGGGGCGCAGGACACTAGACTGCCAACGCAGCGCTGAGCGTTATTTCTGAAAAGCAAAGAGCGGGCTTCGAAAAGGCAGTGCAGCTATCCCCTCTTTATTGGCTGGGCCGTAGTTTTTTCAAAAGCATAGTTCCCTCTCATGAAGGCCTGAACGTACCAATCGATGACGTTCTCGCTGTACATCGCCATATCGAGCTGCCTGGCGCAGCACATCAATCTGCCCAGATAATCGAGTTTTTGTTCGATGCCGTGGGACTCGTATTTTAGCAGTCTGGCTTGCAGCCAGTCCCCCTTCGTCTCGACCTCGAAGTCCATGTTTTTCAGTACTCCGGCGATGAAACGGACCCTCCGCGACCTCCGCTCGGAGCTGGAGCCGCCGCCCATGAACTGGAACTGGATGTAGTTGTTATTCTTCGTGTCGGAGCAATAGGCATCGACCGTACTGAAATGATAGGCCAGACGGGAGCTGAAGTTCATGTATTCCTTGGATATGATGGCATAGCTCTTTTCCCCCAACTGCGTACCATAGCGGGCGGAATCGGAGAGGGTATTGAGCATAACGGACGCAAAGCCTTTCAGGTCGACCTGGACCATTCCTGTCCAACTCACTTTTGGATGGGTTATCCCCCTCCAGAGGGCCCTCATCGGTAGAGACGTGATCTCTTCGGGCCGGACACGGTTGCTCTCTTTGTCGCTCACGGACAGGCCTCCCCCAAGATCGATAACGTAGAGATTAATCTTGAGGTCGGAGACGAGCTGCTTTGCATTCTCATATGGCGTCTTCTTAGATTCATGGAGGCGGAACATCTCCTGTATGGACATCTCATGAATAAAGCGTGTTATGTCATGGAAAGTCTGGCAGTTCTCCGGTTGGAAAGAGACCGCCTTCGAGTCCCACAAGTTAAGGGAAACGATGCGCGAGATTAACTGTTCCACCTTTTTCAAGACAGGAGCGCTCTTCCGCGTCTCCTCGTCCCTCCTTTTCTGCCCTAGGATCTCCTCTACCGCACCGTCGTAAACTCTGTTGCGATAGGCGTCAACCGTTACCATCTGGCCGGGGCGGAGCAGCTTGGTTGCGTCCCTAGCCTCGACAATGGTGGGGATTTGGGCCTCCCTGGCCAAAGACGCCATGTGACCGGCCACGTTGCCGATTTCGCAAATAATCGCGGAAGCCTTGTCCATGACCGTAACTTGCTTGGGGCGAAAACTCTTGACGACCAAGACGCTTCCCGGCGGGAACGGGTCCAGGTCCCTATCCTTCATTACGATTTGCACCGGACCGGCCCCCACTCCAGTGGCAGCGACGACTCCCCAGTTGATGAGGACCCGGTCCGCGTGAGGATCTGTGGACGCTTCCTCGCTCCCGGGCGACCCTGAAGCCATCTTCAGATCCCTCGTCTGCACAATGTATACCGCCCCTTCCTGGTCTATCACCCATTCGATATCCCGGGGGCTCTGATAATGGTCTTCGAGCGTAATGGCGTAGCGAAGCAGCTGTTCAGTTTCCTTCTCCCGGAGGCAGGGTTGCTCTTTTAGATCGTCGGGAACTGGAACCACGCTGATGCCCGCCCCTTTGCAGACGAGCATCGACTCCTGCACGGGAATCCTTCTTTCCAGAACTTGGCCGGTTTCTCTGGAGACGACGTAGACATTCGGACTGGCACGCTCCACAACCAATTCTCCCACTCCCCAGATGGCGCTAATGATCACCACATTCCGGTCGGGATGATTGGGGTCTCTAGAATACATCACGCCGCTCGCCCTGGCGCAGATCATGGCCTGGCAGCCTACGGCGACCGGAATGTCTTCCTCGTTGAAACCCCTCTCTTTCCAGTAGAAAATGGCCTGGGGAGTAAATTTGCTGGCGATAACTTTCTTGTACGCGTGAATGATGGCGTGGGGGTAGACATTCAATATCGTGGCGTACTGTCCCGCAAAGCTGATATCGCTATCCTCCCGGACAGCGCTTGAGCGGATCGAGACGGGGATTTCTCCACCCATCGGCGCGGCAAGCTGAACATAGGCCTGGAGAATGGCGTTTTCCAGCTCCTGGGGAAGAGGAGCGGCGAGGATGGTCTGTTGAATCTCACGGCTAAGCTTGCTCAGGGCCCGCCGGTCATGAATGTTCACGGAGGCTAACCTCCTGGCGACGTCTTTTCCGAGAACTCCTTTCTCGACGAAGATGTCGTAAGCGTAGGCCGAGATAGCGAAGCCCTCTGGAATGGGGAGACCCATGCGATTGCGCATCTCTCCCAGATTGGCGCTTTTTCCCCCCACTATTTCGGACATCTCCCGGGTAATTTCTGCAAAGGGAATGGTCAAGGGGGAACGGACGGTTTCTCTGACTCCGAAGACGGTCTCTTGAATCCCGTGGTCGATCCTTTCGAAAACTCCGTACAACGAGCGGTACCGGTCAGAAGCTATGCAGTTCAGGGCCTCGACCATTTGCAAGACGTTTTCCCGGACTTTGTTGTAGCTGTCCCTTACATACTGACGGTCAAATGGGTCACCCCCTTGGAAGTACTTGCCTTCCAGGTCGCCCATGACCTCTAGGGCGCTATTGTTGGCCTCGAGCAGAGCCTGAAAGCATCGAAATCGATCGTTCAGACTCGGTGACTTCTTCTTTTGAAGATATTGTCGGAGACGTAACATTCTCGACAGAAACATGGAGAAGTCTCCTTCAAACCCGGTTTCGAGATCCGGATCAGGAACCTCGTTTTCGGCCGTCAGCTTCGAAAACCGTCAATAGATTGTTGCATCTGCTCGTGTTCTTAAAAGAGCAGAGACTGTCATGACAGTATCCCTTAAGAACTCCTACCCAGTCAAGGCGCGCCTGGGAAGGAGCCATCCGTCTAAAAGCCCTGTTTCATTAAGCGGTGGTCGGAATCTGACGCATTTGGGACGTCATCGTAGCAGTACTTATAGATGCCATAAAAATTAATGATTTGACTTATAGTAGCCGTAAGATCGTATAATCGTACAAGGAAAAGAACAAATGGGAAGGGCCGGAAGATCGAGCGGAAAGGAGGGCGTTGTCTCGACTATGCGTTTACTGAGAATCCGATATTCATGATGGGCTGCCGGAACTGGTGGTGATATTTCCAAACATGGGACTAAGGAGGGATAAACATGAGTGAAATTGGTCATGGTGGTAAGCAGATCATAGAACGCATTTTGGATCCCAAGGTTGCAAAAGAGAAGATCAAGGGGCTTAAGAAGGTGCCTGTGAGGGAGCAGATGGCCGTAGAGGTCATTGATATCGCCTACGGATTCTTCTCGCCCCTCCAGGGATTCCTCGGCAAGGCCGATGTGGAGAGCGTGTGCAAGAAGATGCGCCTGACGGACGGGACAGTCTGGTCAATCCCCATCGTCTTCGACATTTCGGACAAGGAAATCGCCGACTATGGGGTGAAAGCGGGCGAATCTGTCCTCCTCACCTACCTGGACAGCCCTATTGCCGTCTTCGACGTGGAGGAAATTTTCGCCTACAACAAACAGGAACTGGCGCACGACGTGTACGGGACGAATGACGAGAAGCATCCCGGAGTCAAGCTCACCAATCAAATGAAAGACAAATTCCTCGGCGGGAAGATTACGATGGTGAGCAAGCCGATCATCAACGAGCCGTTCACGGAATTCTTGCTGACGCCTCTCGAGATGAGAAAGAAGATCAAGGAGAAAGGATGGGTGCGCTCCGTCGCACATCAGACCAGAAACGTACCCCACACCGGACATGAATGGCTGTGTAAGGGCGCCTGGCTCTCTGCTTACGGCGAATTGCCGGTCGAGAAGATGCTGGTGGGGGTGGTCATCAACGCGATCATCGGCGAGAAACGCCCCGGCGATTACATCGATGAAGCTATCGTTCTCTGCCACGATGTCTTGAGAAAGGCGGGGTACTTCAGGGAAGACGTCCATCTCACCTCCATTTCTCTTTGGGACATGCGCTATGCCGGGCCCCGCGAAGCGGTCTTCCACGCGGCCCTGAGGGCCAATCTCGGTATCACCCATCACATGTTCGGCCGGGACCATGCCGGTGTAGGCACCTACTACGATCCCTATGATGCCCATCGGATCTTCGACCAGTTTTCCGAGAAGGATCTGAACATTAAGCCGGTCCGCGTGCTGGAGTGGTGGTATTGCCCGGTATGCGCCGAGGTAACGTACATGGGCCTCTGCAACCACAAGGACAAGATACAGAACTTTAGCGGGACCCTTATCCGCAGCATCATTCAGGATGGGGTCAAGCCTCCGAGACTGATCTTCAGGCCCGAGGTCTTCGATCTCATCGAGGAGTGTGCGCAAAAGTACGGGATGGGTTCAGCCTACGTTACTAAGGAGTACCTGGCCAATCGGAACCCGGTTTTTACGTTTCCCAAACTCTGATTAATGCTCGAGAGGAGGAGAATATGGCTGAAACATTTCCTATCAACATCTGGATCAACGAGGAGCGGTACGAAAAGCTGCAGGGCGCAGGCCTGGGCAAGATGGCCCAGGAGATGCTGGCGGGGCTCAAGGTTTTGAGGGTTCCCACCACGGCAGAGCAGCGGGATGCGCTTCTGGCGAAGTATCCGGTGGCTAAGTACGACAGTGCTACCACCAAAAGCATCGAGCTGTTGCCCCGGGACGTGAAGGACAAGATCTTCAATTTGATCGTGAAACACAAGACCCTGGACGTCATGAGTGAGTTCCTGAAGTAGCGCCGGCATTGCATGAGCGAGCCCTGCAACGCTTTTGAGGCCGTTGATGACCCCGAGAAGGAGGTGAAGTGAGCAAGCGAGCGAGGAACCTGGATGATGAGACGGTTCAGTTCAACATCTTTTCTTAGAGGAGGAAGACAATGCCAAGTTTCGTGATTATGGAGAAGTGCGACGGATGTAAGGGGCAGGACAAGACGGCCTGCCAGCACATCTGCCCTAACGACCTGATGGTTCTCAACAAAGAGACCATGAAAGCCTTCAACCAGGCTCCCGAGATGTGCTGGGAATGTTACAGCTGCGTGAAGCTCTGCCCGCAGCAGGCGATCGACGTCCGCGGCTACGCGGATTTCGTTCCCCTGGGAGCCTCGGCGGTGCCCCTGCGCAGCTCCGATTCCATCATGTGGACGGTCAAGTTCCGTAATGGATTGATCAAGCGGTTCAAATTCCCCATCAGAACCACACCTGAAGGTTCCGCACAGCCCGACGGCGGCTGGGAGACCGGTTCAGACGACCTCAAGAGCCACATCCTCTTTTCAGAGCCCGGCTCCTTAGGCGTTGACATACCTACGCTGAAGAAAAAATAGAGAAGGAGGGAATGTTTATGCAGCCTTTTGAAACTGTTGAGGTAACGACAGATCTCTTGATCTGCGGCGGCGGCATGGCTGCCTGTGGAGCAGCCGTGGAAGCAGCTTACTGGGCGAAGAAGAAGGGCCTCAAGGTCACGCTCGTCGACAAAGCCGCCATGGATAGAAGCGGCGCGGTCGCCATGGGCCTATCGGCCCTGAACCAGTACGTGGGCATTGCCGAGGGTGACAATACGGCGGAAGAGTATGTGGACTATGTGAGGCAGGACCTCATGGGAATAACCCGTGAAGACCTCGTCTATGACATCGCCCGCCACGTCGATTCGACCGTACATCTTTTCGAGAAATGGGGACTCCCCATCTGGAAGGGCGCCGACGGCAAGTATGTACACGAAGGCCGGTGGCAGCTCATGATCAACGGCGAGTCTTACAAGATCATAGTGGCGGAAGCGGCCAAGAATGCCCTGGGCATGGAAAATATTTACGAGCGGGTATTCATCGTGGAGCCCCTGATGGACGGCGACAAGATCGCCGGCGCCGTCGGATTCAGCACGAGGGAGAACAAGTTCTACGTATTCCATGCCAAGGCCGTGCTCGCGGCCATGGGAGGCGCGGTGCACGTGTTCCGTCCCCGGTCCGTTGGCGAAGGCCAGGGCAGGTCCTGGTATCCGCCCTTCAACTCCGGCTCCAGCGCTTATTTCACGATCAAGGCCGGCGCTGAGATGACCTGTCAGGAAGTCCGCTTCATCCCCGTCAGGTTCAAGGATGCCTACGGTCCCGTCGGCGCGTGGTTCCTGCTCTTCAAGTCCAGGGCGACGAATGCGCTCGGCGAGGACTATATGGTCACCCATACGGACGAGCTCCAGAAGTGGGCTCCGTACGGTCTGGCGAAGCCGATCCCTGCCAACCTCAGAAACTGGCTCGGCATGATGGACCTCTCCGCCGGCAAAGGGCCGATCTACATGAGGACGGAAGAGGCGATACAGAAGATCGCAGCCGCTTCGGGCGACGAGAAGGCCGCAAAGAAAAAACTGAAGGAACTCGATTCCGAGGCGTGGGAAGACTTCCTCGACATGACCATCTCCCAGGCCATCCTGTGGGCTTCACAGAACGTCCAGCCGGAAGAGAAGAGCTCCGAGATTATGCCTTGCGAGCCCTACTTCATCGGCTCCCACTCCGGCGCCTCGGGCGCATGGGTGAGCGGTCCTCCCGATGTCGCGCCTCCGGAATACTTCTGGGGATACAACCGCATGACCACGGTCAAAGGTCTCTTCGCAGCGGGCGACGGCTCCGGCGCTTCGAGCCACAAGTTCTCCGACGGCTCCCACGCAGAGGGAAGGATTGCGGCGAAGGCGGCCCTGGCTTACGCGGCCGATACCCCCGCACAGCCTAAGGCCGACCCTAAGACTATCGAGGCCCTGAGAGAGCGGATTTTGAAGCCCCTCGCTCTTTTCGAAGAATTCAAGAGTTACACGGACAACCCGGACATCAACCCCAACTATATCAAGCCGAAGAACTTCATGCTCAGGATGCAGAAAATCATGGATGAGTACTCCGGGGGTGTCACGGCGAATTTCACCACGAGCAAGAACTACCTGGAGAAGGGTCTTGAGCTTTTGGCCTTCTTGAAGGAAGATGCGGAGAAACTGGCAGCCTCCAGCCTGCACGAGCTCATGAGGGTTTGGGAGAACGTCCAGAGAATGTGGCAGGCCGAGGCACACATGCGGTCGGTCCTCTTCCGCGAGGAGACCAGGTGGCCCGGGTATTATTTCCGGTCGGACTTCCCTGCCATGGACGAGAAGAACTGGCGAGTTTTTGTCAACTGCCGGTGGGACTCGAAGACAGACACATGGAACGTGATGAAGAAGCCTGTGCTCAATTTTATCTCGGCGAAGAAGTAGAGGTGGAGCGGCACAGGGTCTAGGACAACAAAAGGGGGCTCCGGGCATTTTCGCGAATGTTTGGAGCCCCCCTTAAGAATGTGGGAGAGTTCCATGGTGCACAAGGAGAACGGAAAAGGGGCTATTCTGGTGATCGGCGGAGGCATAGCGGGCATTACCGCCGCTGTTGAAGCGGCGGAGGTGGGCTACCCGGTCTATTTGGTTGAGAAAGAGCCCTTCCTCGGCGGAAGGGCGGTACGCGTCAACCAGTACTTCCCCAAACTCTGTCCGCCAACCTGCGGAATGGAGATCAATTTCAAGCGAATTAAGAGTAACCCCCTCATTACGGTCTACACCATGGCTGAAGTGGTGGAAGTCACCGGCCCACCAGGAGCGTATGCAGCCAAGGTCACCCTACGTCCCAGGTACGTGAACGAAAACTGCACTGCATGCGGCAAGTGCGGCGAGGTATGCCGGACCGAAATTCCTGACCCCTTCAATTACGGCATGGATCGCATTAAGGCCGCTTACCTGCCCCATGAGATGGCTTTTCCCATGCGCTATGTGCTCGCTCCCGAGATCGTCCGGACGGACGAGGGCACACGGTGTCAGGAGGCGTGCGCCTACGATGCCGTTGACCTGGCCATGGTTCCCAGGACTATCGAACTCAGGGTTGCGTCGATCATAGTGGCGACGGGTTGGGAGCCCTATGACGCGGCCAGGATCGACAATCTCGGCTTTGGTACCGTGGCAAACGTTGTCAGCAACGTTATGATGGAGCGCTTGGCAGCCGCCAACGGCCCGACCCATGGCCGAATCACAAGGCCCTCGGACGCCAAAGAAGTCAAGAGCATTGCCTTCTGTCAATGCGCCGGCCAGAGGGACGAGAATCACCTCCCTTTCTGTTCGGGCGTCTGCTGTCTTGCTTCTCTAAAACAGGCGAACTACGTCCGACAACAGTATCCCGATGCCGATGTGTACATCTTCTACATCGATTTGCGCGCCATGGGACGAAACGAGGACTTCCTCACCAAGATCAAAGGGGATGAGAAGGTGCGGCTGATCAAGGGGAAGATCGCAAAAGTGACCGAGGATCCGAATACCTTGGATGTCATCGTCGAGGCAGAGTCCATCGCAGCGGGGAAGATTGCCCGGGTACAGGTGGATATGGTCGTCCTCGCCACAGGAATGGTCCCATCCACCTACGGGCAAAAGAT
>Ga0326728_10010692_pt1 | contig 21362 bp, 23 predicted proteins | sample MB3enrmetagenome_FD_207602 | JGI IMG/M metagenome (GOLD analysis project Ga0326728, IMG submission 207602) | Lab enriched peat soil microbial communities from McLean, Ithaca, NY, United States - MB31MN | ecosystem: Environmental > Terrestrial > Soil > Wetlands > Peat | place: USA: New York... | reverse complement strand
ACCGTTGGAGAGTTTTGTGACGTTTGCATACTGCGCACGCATGGACCTGACCTTGACGTTCCCGCCCATGATCCGGACCATTTTCGTCCGGTCTTCCCCGATATGGGTGTCGGCAGGCGCAAGCCCGATCTCAAATCTCCGCTTTCCTGCTGCCGGCCGGCGCCGGCCGCCGGTTACCTTCCGTACTGATTCTCCCTGCCAGAGCATAGTGTCACTCCTTTGATATCTTTTTTTGGAAAATTTCCTTTCCCAAAAATGGTGCTCAATATATTCCTTTCAGAGTTATTTATAGTATTTCCCGACCGGGAATGCCTTTTCTTCTTCACGCGAGGATTGCTTCGAGAAGCGGACCGAGGTTCTCACCGGTCTTCATGTTGGTTTTAAAGACCGGCATCTTCGGGTTATACCGGTGAATGTCGGATTCCATCCTCGCAATGTTTGCGCCCACCAGCGGGGCGAGATCGACCTTGTTGATGACGCCGATCGTGCAGTCCCGGAACATCATCGGGTGCTTGTTGACCACGTCGTCCCCTTCGGTCGAGCTCACGATCACGATCCTCTTCTCCGCCCCGAGCCGGAAATCGGTCGGGCAGACCATGTTGCCCACGTTCTCGATAAAGAGGATGTCGATATCGTCGAGCGGGAGGTGATCGATCGCATGTTCCACGAGATGTGCGTCAAGATGGCATTCCTTGCCGGTGTTCGCGTTGTAGGCAGGGATGCCCTGTGCAATAATCCGCTGGAAATCGTCGTCGCCATATACGTCGCCGGCGACCGCGCCGGCCCGGAGCCCTTTTGCCTTGAGCAGCGGGACGAGGCGCTCGATGAGTGCGGTCTTGCCCGAACCGATCGCGCCGAGCAGGTCGAAAGCCCGTACGCCATGTTCCTTCAAGTGCCGGGCGTTTCCGTCCGCAATCGCGTTGTTGACGTCGTATACATCTTTCTCCATCCTGACGTCGATGTGGTGCATACCGGTACTTTTTGAGCGGACAGTGTTTATATCTTGACCCCCATACTTTTTATGCAATGGAAAAAGGCGAATGCATCCTGTATCCCTGCTATTTTAATGCGTCCCTCTCCCGCGATGAGGGCCGCAGGGTTCCGCGCACGCTCAGCGTGAAAGGACCGGGGGCAGCCGATATCGAGCGGGCGTTAAAACGTCTCGGCATTGCCTGCCAGGCCGAGGAGCACCATCACCCGGCCCACTGGGCCCGGCACGAAGGAAGGGTCGTCGCTACATATTCCGGGAAAAAAGCGGCGCTCATTAAAAAAGTTGCCCGTAACATGGAGGTGAGACGGTGACCGGCCTGTATGATCTCCACACCCACACGATCCTTTCCGATGGCGAGATGCTTCCTTCCGAACTGGTGCGACGGATGGCCGTGCTCGGGTACACCACGGTCGCCATCACGGATCATGTCGATACGTCCAATGCCGAATCGGTCGTAAAGACCCTTCTGGACGTGCAGGAATCAGCCCGGCTCTTCGGGGTCCGGCTCCTGTGCGGCGTCGAGATCACGCACGTGCCGCCATCCCTGATCGCCGCAGTCGCCCGGCAGGCCCGCGAGGCGGGAGCGGATATCGTGATCGTCCACGGGGAGACAACGGTCGAGCCGGTCGCGCCCGGCACCAACCACGCGGCCTGTGCCTGCCGCGAGGTGAACGTGCTCGCCCACCCGGGGCTTATCACGCACGAGGACGCCCGGCTTGCGCAGGAGAACGGGATCGCTCTTGAGATCACCTCGCGGGGCGGGCACAACCGCACCAACGGTCACGTGGTGCGCATCGCACGCGAGACCTCATGCCAGATGGTGGTCGACTCGGACGCGCATGCTCCGCACGATTTGCTGGACAAAACAGGCAAAGAAACCGTAGCGCAGGGTGCCGGTCTGACCGCTGCCGAATCCGACGGCATTATGTCTTTAAATATTGACCAGTTCCTCGGTTGCTGAAATTTCTATTTATACTTTCACGCAATGTTTAAATACAATAATGTCTTACATATATAGATTACTAAATTAATTTAGTACTTTGTCTACCCCCGAGGTCGTTTGCGTGAAGGTTGTTGGCCGAGCGACGAGCACCTATGGCAGCAGGATGCTTATTATCCAGTGCGATGCTGCCCAGCTCCCGGGGTTGTACAGCGAAGTGATGGACCGGAGGACAAAACCGGTGGGAAAGATTATGGACGTTTTCGGGAACGTGAAATCGCCCTATGCCCTTGTCCTCTCCCATGGCCAGTGCTGCGTCAGACCGGGCGAGAAAGTTTACGCGAGGGAACCCCGCACCCCCGCGACGGGCCGTTCAGGATCAATCAGAACACAACAGTAAGATAATGATGGTGAAGCCGGATGCAGGAAGTTGAGAAACTAAAACTTCTCCAGACTGAGAGAGAAGCACTCAAATCACGTATAAAAGTTAAAGAGCAGGAAAAGAAAGCCGAGAACCACACCGAAACCGTTTGTCCGGAGTGTGGAAGCAGGCAGCTCGTCCACGATTACGAGCGTGCAGAGCTGGTCTGCCAGAGCTGCGGCCTTGTGATCGATGACGATTTCATCGACCGCGGCCCTGAATGGCGGGCGTTCGACCACGACCAGCGCATGAAGCGGTCAAGAGTCGGCGCCCCGATGACCTTTACCATCCACGATAAGGGTCTTTCCACGATGATCGACTGGCGCAACCGGGACTCGTATGGCAGGGCAATCTCCTCGAAGAACCGCGCCCAGCTCTACCGTCTCCGCAAGTGGCAGCGCCGGATCCGTGTCAGCAACGCGACAGAAAGAAATCTCGCCTTTGCGCTCTCGGAACTCGACCGTATGGCCTCGGCGCTGGGTCTCCCGAGAAACGTGCGTGAGACCGCCGCCGTGGTCTACCGCGATGCAGTGGACAAGAACCTGATCCGGGGCCGGAGCATCGAAGGTGTCGCGGCTGCGGCGCTCTACGCGGCCTGCCGGCAGTGCAGCGTGCCCCGTACGCTCGACGAGATCGCCGAGGTATCACGTGTCTCAAGAAAAGAGATCGGCAGAACGTACCGGTTCATCTCACGGGAACTTGGCCTGAAGCTCCTCCCGACCTCCCCGATCGATTACGTTCCGCGCTTCTGCTCGGGACTCACGCTCAAGGGAGAGGTGCAGAGCCGTGCGGTCGAGATCCTGCGCCAGGCAGGGGAGCGCGAGCTCACGAGCGGCAGGGGCCCGACCGGGGTCGCAGCAGCCGCGATCTACATCTCGTCCATCCTTGGCGGCGAGCGGCGCACCCAGCGCGAAGTCGCAGAAGTGGCCGGTGTCACCGAAGTCACGATCAGGAACCGGTACAAAGAACTGGCAGAGAAACTCGACATCGAGATCATCCTCTGATTTTTTATTTTTCCCGTGGCGGTACCCCACACAGCAACAACTATATTCCATCCGCGGGAGAACTGTAATACCACAATCCTCGGGCTCGTAGATCAGGGGTAGATCGCTACGTTCGCAACGTAGAGGCCGCGGGTTCGAATCCCGCCGGGTCCATTCGTTTTTATTAAAATTATAAAAAAGAACCGGGTTTTTCTGGTTTACTTCGCGGTAAGTATCTTTACTTCGTTTTCCAGCGTTTCTTTCAGGCGCTGCACAGCCTCGTTTAAGTCGTTTGTCGTCGTCACTGTGAACTGGTTGTCGGTCTTCACATCATGGTACGTGACGATATAATCGATCTGGCCATCCTTTGCCTTCTTTGGTTCAATAATCAGTTTCACCATATGAATATCTCCAGTTTTTATTTGGGGGGTGGCAGGTCACCGCTTCACCCGGACATGATCAGTTCTTGGGCAGGGTGTTTTATTAAATCTTCATCTTACCCTGCCTGCCCCGAAAGTAAACACCAAAAGATGCTCTGGTCGCTCTGGTACATACCGGGAGCAGGCTCCCGGTTCCCGCTTTTTTGGCGAACCGGATCAGTAACAACTATATGGAATCGACAGAAAAAGTATATGCCGCATAAATGGGCTCGTAGATCAGGGGTAGATCGTCACGTTTGCAACGTGAAGGCCACGGGTTCGAATCCCGTCGAGTCCATCGTTTTTAAGCATCTTTTTCCGGTTCCGGGGAGAATTATTTTTTCTTGTGAAAATCGTTCCGACAGGGAGCATAGATCGTTACCCCGCACTCCCGGGGCGATGAGTGCCGCCGCCTTCGCGGCGGATCAATAAATAAAGATAAAAAACTCTCTTGCCTCGCCCGTGCCCCGGGGACCTGATGATATCCAGGATTTTCACCAGAGATCGTTGTGACGATGTTCTAAAAATAACCTGAAAAAGAAGTGCAAAAGCCGGATTTCCCTGGTGCCGGTACAGGTTCAGTCAATCCAGTCAAGGAGCTGGTTCTCTGACGCCTGCTCGCTCTTCTGGATCAGTTTCCTTTTCACTTTCTGGACAGCTGCATCCGCGGGGGAGGGGAGGACCGGGGCAGGGGCCGTTCTCTCGAATTTTCCGTAGTCGAGGAGCCCGTCATCGGTCTCGATCTCGTGGACGGCGGCCTGCGGTTCGGCTTCGGGAACCGCCTCATGTGCGGCCGCCGGGGCATCCTCCCGGGGCAGGGGCGCCGGCGGTTCCTCCACCGGTGCGGGATCCGGGGTGATGAGCGGCGGGGCAATGGATTTTGCCGGAGACGGATCGTGAGACGGCAGCTGCACGGTCACCCGGATCCCCTCCGCACGCTGGATCAGGAAATCGACAAAGTCCTCCACCTCCCGGCGCTGCTCCGGTGAGAGGTGGTCCAGTTTGCTCTCCAGCGTGTCCATGACGGGCGAACAGCTCCTTTATCCACTATTTTTTATTGTTTGTATTTAAGGGAACTGCGATGGGAATGTCACCACCGGTGCTGGTACCCGCGTTTTTCCACAGGTTTCCCATCCACGAGCACGGCCTTTTCCGGGATCGCTTTTCCTATCACCGTGCAGGGTACACCGGCGACCGGGTACCGTTCCGGGGGCAGGGTGAAGATCAGCTCGTAGTCCCCGCCACCATAGAGCGCCAGTTCCCGCGCCTGGGCTTCCGGGATGCCCGCGGGTAGCGGCAGTTTACCTGAGTCGAGGGAGAACCCGCAGGAATTGACACTCATAAGATCGTAGAGAGAGAGGGCGATCCCGTCGCTGTCGTCCATCATCGCGCTGACACCCCCGCGTGAGAGGAGCCGGCCCTCCGCAACCCTGGGCTGCGGTTCGAAGAGCGCCTTCTCAAACTGTTTATACCCGTCAAGCCATGCCTGCGCCTGCCCCGGTGTCCCGGTGATGCAGACGAGGTCCTCCGGCCAGGCACCGGTCCGCTGCACGAGATGCACACGGTCCACGAGGCCGAGACCGGTCGTCACGACCGTGAGCTCATCGTGGTGGTCGATGTCCCCGCCGATAATGGAAGCGCCGAATTTTTTACAAGCGTCCTGCGCTCCCTGCATGACCCCGGCAAGATGCTCCCACCGGTCAAGCCCCACCGCGATGAGCACATACGCCGGTTCTGCTCCCATACTCGCAATGTCGCTGATGGTGACTGCAGCGCTCATCCAGCCGATCTGCCAGTCGGTCATGCCGTCCACAAAATCGGTCGTACGGTGGAGCATGTCGGTTGTGGCCACCATCACCCGGTCCCCGCACGGCAGCACGGCACAGTCGTCGCGGCAGTTCTCCTCACCCACAATTGCCATCACGGTCTTTAAGAGTTCACGATCGTCCATGGTCGCCGGCCCCTTCCTTGCGCACTTCCTTACCCCGTTCGCTCTTGTACTCCTTGAACATGTGCTCGATCTGGCTGGACTTTTTCTCGCGTAAAAACTGCGCCTGCTCCTCGTGCCAGCGGGCAAGGGAGGCTTCGACGCGGTCCTTGGCGGCAAGGCCCTGCCGGCCCCGCACCTGTACACCGGTATCCGTGTCAGTGAGCAGGGGAATGCCGGCCTCCCGGAATACCGAGCGGATCTGCGGATCGCTCTCTCCGGGAGCAGGAGCAATCAGGGCCCTGACCGGTATGTCTGCAAGATCCCTGACCACGCTGCGTCCCCAGCCATCAGTGCGCTGCACAAAGACGATCTCGCCTTCGGAAAGACCGGTATCGTCCACGAGCCGGCGGAAGGCATCTTTCGTGAGTGCTTCCATCACCTTGACCGGCAACACTTCGCCATCCATGGACAGTTCAGCAAACGTCCGAATCCTTTCTACCCGCCGCGCGAGCGTGCGGCTGTGGCGCTCTTCTTTTCTGAGTCGTTTTTTCAGGCTCTGGATGATCGCATCCCGTTTTACTATTTCGGTATCCTTTGCCAGCTGCATGTCCCGGGTATCGTGAACTGCCCGGAGCCGTCCCTGAAGCCGGTGGATCTCGTACTCCTTTGCCTTGACCTCCTCCTGGAGTTCAGCCACAAAGGTGCGCAGGCGTTTTACCATCCCGTCCAGCACCCGCACCCGCTCATCGTGCCGGGCCGCGACCGGTGCTACCGGTGCTTCCTGTGCCGGGGCGGCCGGTGCCACGGCGTTCATATCGAGAAGTACCTGGTCGAGTGCCTGTCCCCGGATCACCCGTGCCCGGACTTCATCGAGGTCATGACCCGGGGGCACGCGCCTGATGAGGTTACGGAACTTGTTCTGGTACTGGTGATAGGCATCGAGCGCCGCCGAGAGCGCGTCCCGTTCATGGACGTTTGCGTACGGGAAACCGGCAGTGAGTTCGAGTTTGGCATCGACGCTCGTGTCCTGCCGGGGGGTGTAAGAGACCGCCGAGAACGCCCGCCGGATCTTCTCCACCGAGTACGGCATCTCCTGCACATCGGATGCGATGACCAGAGGTTTCCCGAGCCGGTACAGGGCCTCGATCACGCCGGACATGTTCATCTGGCGCGAGCTTTCGAGGTGCATAAGGTTCCCGTCAAGATCGAGCGCAGCGACTGCGGTGGTGGTGCCCGGATCGATCCCCACGATAAGGTACCGGGGTTTTCCCGAGAGGGGCCGGAACCGGATCCGTTCGAGACGCTTGCCGCTGATCCTGACCTGCACGTCGGCGCCACGGTACGTTCCGACCGGCACCTGGCCCCGTACGGCAAGGACCCGGAAAACCACCCGGCTGCACCCTCCGAAGGCCCTGGTCTCCTTTTTCTCGTACCTGAGCCCGGCCGCCGCAAGCTGCATTTCGATCTCCCGTCCTTTGAGCTGGACAGCGCCGTGGATCTTCCGCACGTACCGGTTCTGGCTCCACCCTCCCCGGCCCGGCGACCGGTGACGGCTGACGACGATTTCGCTCTCGTTCTCGAACGCAATGACCTCGGCGCCGGCGCCGAGCGCAGCGACCCGTGCCGTGGTGCGGGCCTCGGCAAAGGGGTCGAACCGGTCGAAACTGATATTGAACCGGGCGGCAACCTTCCCGAGCGTCTCCTTTTTCTCGCCGCCGGTCACCTGGACGAGCCGGGTCTGCGGAGGGAGACCCTGCAAAAAGAAGAAAAGCTCGTGCTGGTCGGTCGCGATCTCCTGGAGGCTGTCGACAGCAAGGATATCGGGCCGTTCCTCGGAGAGCAAGCGGAAGAGCCGGAACATCGAGACCGTACTCTCGCTCGCGATCTCCTGGCCCTCCATCCGGACAAGGGCGTACATCGGCCGGCGGGATCGTGACCGCACCGAGCCCTTGACGATGTCGATCCCAAAGATGCTCAGCCGGTCACGCATCGCAGTGCTTCCCCAGGGTCATACGGCAGTTTGTACTTCCGCTCAAAGAAGGCAAGGATATTGCCGATATCACGTTCGAGGATGGAGAGCGCGTTGGGGTGGCTGGTCTCCATCCACTGCGGCCAGTCGATAATGACGCATTTTTCATCCTCGATGAGAATGTTGAACTCCGAAAGGTCCGCGTGGATCGCGCCGGCCTGGTAGGCGGCTTGTACATTTGCAAGGATCTCGTCAAGGGTGGCCGCCGGGTCCGGCAACCGGTACCGGGAGAGGCCCGGCCCGTCAATAAGCGCCATCACGACCGCATTCCGGTTCTGGCCGACAGGGAGCGGGACGGAAACCTTCGGGTGGAGGAGAGAGAGAGCCGCGTACTCGCGTTCGGCGGAGAGCCGGGAGGCAAGCAGCCACGGGCAGCTGCCGGTTTCAGGAATATATTCCCGGTTGAGCCGGGGTGTGTTGAAGGATCGCTGGCCGACGCGGTGGAACTTGATCGCCACGGGCCCAAGGCCGAGCGCATCGTAGACTACGGACTCCTTTCCTTCGCCGATTTTTGTCCCCAGCGCCGAGATGATACCCTTCCGGGTAAGGGTGGTAAGCGCGAGCGTGTCGTACCCGCCAAAGACGAGCGCATAACCGTCGTATGGCACCGCGTTGAACCGCACCATGCCCCACCGGATAAGCCGTGACAACCGGTAATTGACCTCGGAGTCGGAAAGCCCTGTCGCCTGCTCCAGGCTCTCCAGCGGAACCCACTCGTACCGCTTCATCTGGCGTTCGAGCGCGACAAGGATCGCCTTCTCGTATTTGTGCAGGCTGCGGATACGCTCCGGAGACACGACCATGGTTGCTACAGTGGTTATGTGGCAGACTATAAAATCATGGCCTCCGCGGTAGCCACCGCCGGAGCATCACAACCTTAAACATCTTTTATCGTCCAGATCAGAACAGGATTGGATCCCCCATGCAGTGCGATGCGTGCCGGCGCGAGGCCGTCGTCTACCAGCCATATTCGGGAAAATACCTCTGCCCGGCGCATTTTTTTGGAGATTTCGAGGCAAAGGCCAAGCGTACCATCCGTTCACATGGCTGGCTGCGCCCGGGCGACCATATCACCGTTGCTCTGTCAGGCGACCGTGCGGGTGCCGCCCTTCTTGCATTTCTCGTAAAACTCACCGCAAACCGCCGGGATATCCGGCTCTCTGCGATAACCATAGACACCGGAACGTCCGGCTCCCCTGCCCTTGGTCAGGCAGGAGCGATGGCGGCCGCCTGCAGCGTCGAATGGTTCTGCGGTTCCTTTGCGGAGCGGTACGGCACGACAATGGACGAGATGGTACAGAAGAACGGACCGGATACTGCCTGTCGCTCCTGCCGGGTGCTCCGGCGCGACCTGCTCGGTGAGATCGCCGAAACGCACGGTGCCACACGATGCGCATTCGCCACCACCGTTGACAACACCGCCGGGGATTTTTTTTCCAGCCTCCTGTCCGGGACGGTAGAACATACCCTGTTTCCCCCCGGTGCAATAGGAAAAACGCGTATTCCCGTGATCCGGCCGTTCATGGATATCCCGGCGCCGGAAGTGATCCGGTACGCGGAGCTGTGCTGCGGGAAATCCGGTTTCTGGGACGCCCTGCCTCCCGGCCCCTGTACCGGACAGGATTCCTTTGCGGCAGATGCTCAGGTGGCGCTGGATATGTACTCGCACCGGCACCCGGCCGCAAAATTCGCGCTTGCAAACCTTGCCGGGACACTTGCCGGCATCGCGGCTGCGCGAGGGGCGCCCCCGTTATGCCCGGTCTGCGGCGAACCAGTTGACGGCGGGGAATGCGAGGCCTGCGGTATCCGCCGCGACGTTACGCGGAGGTCAGTATCATGAGATCGAGAAAAAATGTTGTCTGGCGTATCATCCACACGTCCGCCGAGATGCGGGTCCTGATCTATTTCGTGATGTTTGCCCTGCTCATCCTTATCTACACGGTTATCTTCCACGGGCTGTATCCTCAGCTGGAAGGAAAACCGGTCGACTGGGCGCAATCGGTGTTATTCGTGATTCAGACAATCACGACCACGGGGAGCCTTCTTACCATCCATTCGGATACGATGATTCTTTTCTCGTCGGTCATGATGCTCTCGGGAGTCATCATGATCTTCATGGTCATCCCCCTCATCATCACACCTTACCTTGTCGCGGTGCTCCGTTCGGCACCGGTGCGCCGGATACCCCATGCCCTTTTCCACCACACGGTGATCATCGGGGACGGCGAGCTGTCCCGCGCACTGGTGGAGAGCCTTTCCCTCTCGGAAAAAGAGGTGCTCATAGTCGAAGACGATGAGAAAGCGGCACGCGAACTTGCCCTCAAACACCGCAGGAAGGCGTTTGTGATATGGGGGGATTATGACGACCCGCAGACATGGGAGCAGGCGTGGATCAAAAACGCGGATTTTGTGATCGTCTGCGAGGACGAGCGGACGACGGCAAGCATCATCCTTGGGATACGGCCGCTCACGCCGGCCCGGATCATCTCGATTGTCGACAAGATCTCCTTTGACCGGTACCTGCGGTATGCCGGCGCGGAGTACGTGCTCTCCCCCAAGCAGGTGACCGGGCGTATCCTCGCCCGGCATGCCGTTCTCAACCCGGGCGGGGACACGGAGCCTGCCATACCCGGCCTTGACCGTCTCACTATCAACGGCGAGGAATTCCCGGAAAAAAATCTCCGGCTGATCCATATCCCGGTCATGCCCGAAAGTAAGGCCGCGGGAAAACCGCTCGGCGGCCTGAACCTGCACGGGCAGTACGGCGTCATCGTCCCGTTCCTCTGGAAAGCGGGCAGATTTATCTCCCGTCCTAATCCGTCCGAAACGATCGATGCCACCACATCGCTCTTTTTATTCGGGAGGGCCGACGCAATCCGCCGGGCAGTCCACGAAGAACTGGAGGTCGACAAAGAACAGATCGGCCATGCGGTCATTGCGGGCTTTGGCGATGTGGGGTCTGCCGCATATACCGAGATGGTGGCATCGGGCATCTCCTGCGTAGTGGTCGATGCAAAAAAGTACGACGTGAACGAGGTGATTGGAAATGCCGAGGACGAGGAGATCTTACGGGATGCCCGGATCGGTGAAGCCCGGTTCTGTATCGTCGCCCTCAATGACGATGACGTGAACATCTTCACCACCCTGATGGCCCGGAACCTCAACCCTGCCATCCGCATTCTTGCCCGGGCAAACGAGCCCCCCTCAGTGGACAAACTGTACCGGGCAGGGGCGGATTATGTCGCATTGCTCCCGCGGATCGGAGGGCAGACGGTCGGGAGGATCGTGCTCGCCGATACGGTCACGGTGCTCATCGATCTCCCGGACGGCGAGATGGTCGTATTAAAACAGGTCCGGCATCCCACTGACCTGACGGTAAAGCACATCACGGGGAAAAGCGGCGTGTGGTTCCTGGGGATCGAGGCACCGGACCGTATCATGGTCTCCCCTCCCGGGTCAGAGGTACTGCATGAAGGTGATTTTGTGATCGTGGCGGGGAATACCGAACAGTTAAAAAAATTCATCCGCATATTCTAACGCAGGAGTGCAGACATGGCCAGAGAACTCGGGTGCAGGATGGGAGAGATCGAGCAGATGATCCGGTATGCCTACTGGAACAGCAGGTGCACAGGAATAGTTGTCGGCGTTTCGGGCGGGGTGGACTCCGCGGTCGCGGCTGCCTTCTGCTGCCGGGCGATTGGGCCGGACAAGGTACTCGGGCTCTCCCTGCCGACATCGGTAAGCAACCCGCAGGATGCACAAGATGCCGCAAATCTTTGTGCTGCTCTCGGGATGGAGCACCGGGTCATACCCATCGACCCCATGCTTGCGGCCTTTAAAACCCTCCCGGGCTTTGTGGAATCGCCGTACCTGCTCGGGAACCTCATGGCCCGCATCCGGATGACGGTGCTGTACTACCACGCGAACCGCGATCACCGGCTCGTCTGCGGCACGTCCAACCGGAGCGAGTGCCTGCTTGGCTACTGCACCAAGTACGGGGACAACGCGGCCGATATCCAGCCCATCGTCCACCTTTACAAGTCCGACGTGTATGAAGTGGCACGGGAGATGAAGATCCCGGAACCGATCCTCACTAAAGCGCCGTCGGCCGGGCTCTGGGCGGGCCAGAGCGACGAGGGTGAGATCGGTCTTTCCTATGCCGAGATCGATAAAGCGCTCCGGAACCTTGAGGCAAATGGCTGGAAAGCCGGAACACCGGCCGAGGAAAAAGTACTGGCCCGGGCGGAGAAAAACGCCCACAAGCGCCTTGCCGCCCCTAGCCTTTTAACAGTCCCGTAAAAACAGCGGGGTATTTTTCCGGTTCATTAAGAAAGGCAAGGGCATCCCGGTCGCCGATCATGGCATAGATCGGCCCGGCGCAGGACCGGCCGGCTGCTCCCCTTCCCCGGACAACGGCATATTTCCGGACCGGGGGCATGGCCGGGTAGTGCCGGTTTCCGGTGATCCGGCCATCGCTCATGACATAGTATGCCGCCCCGTGAAGGGCCTCATACTCGCCGTACTCGCTCTCAAATGCGGTAGACACAAGGTTTGCGAGAACAAGGGTGGCACCCGGCGACGGATTGATGGTGATATGGCCGTAGCCCGGCGGGATGATCACACGTGATCCGGTGTCCGCGTGGACAAGGATAACGTCGTCGAGTTTCCGTGACTGGAGGAGAAACTGTGCCGTCCCTTCCAGGACCTCATACAGTTCCGGGTAACCGGTGCCGGCGGGATTTTCGGGGTGGTAATGCCCCTTTGTCTTGACATATTCACCGCAGAGGTCACGCGGGGGAATGACAGTAATGTCATAGCGGAGCCGGTGATCGAGGAGCCAGCGCCGGTCCGCCGGTGATCGTGCAAGATCACGGTACATATAGTAGAGGGGGTCGCTCGCCGGGCACCCCGGGTCGGCAAGGACAGAGCGCATATCCCGGATCGTCCGTATCCCGGGCGCCGGAAGCGCCCCCTTCCACCCGCACCTCACTTCTTCTTCCTCATCACGAGCACGTAATAGCCGGCTGCGCCAAGGATCACCGCAACGACAGCGACGATCTCAAGCAACTGTACCAGTGGTGCAGTTGCCGGCCGGGGAACCACCTGGACATCTGCCTTGAAGGTATCGGAGATCTGGCTGTTATCGAGCGCATCCCGGTACCTGACCTCGGTATCCAGCGCATAGGTCCCGGGCGCGGCGCTGTTAGCGGCGGTTATCGCGTAGTGTGCGGTCACGTTCCCGCCGGGCGGAATGTCACCGAGATAGGCGAGGGTATCCGAACTTGAAAGCGGGTCAACTGCCGAAAGCCGGGCCTGCGCCTGGTATGCCGTCATCGTCCCCGCATTCTGGTATTCCACGGCGATCACGCTGGTGGCACCCTGCGTGATGACCGCCGGGGGAGACACGACAATAAAACTGAGTTTGTTTTCCACCGGCACGCCGACCGTATCGATCGCCGAGGTGACCGTGTCGCCTTCCGTGTTCGTATAGGTCACCTCCACGTCAACAGGATACGTCTGCTGCTGCGCATCGCCGGAGACGGCGACCTTGTACAGGCAGGTGACGGTCCCGTTCCGCGGGAAATCCCCGACATAGACGCTGCTGTCACTCGGTATGACAGCGCTGTTGCCGTTCTGCAGGATCGTGACGGTCGCCTGCCTCCCGTCATCGTAGCCGATATTTTTGATCGTCAGGTTGACGTAGCCTTCCATCCCCACGACCAGGGCCGGCGCATCGGCCCTGAGCACGGCGATCTGGACGGCCGGTGCTATTTTGATGGTGAGCGGGATCGTCAGGTTCACCGGAGTGTACTGGTACTGGAGCGTTTGGCTCGTCGGCTGGTTGGCAAGGCTGTTGGAGAGATACTTATACTGGATGGTCAGGGGAAGGGTGTATTCGCCGAGCGTCGCGTCTGAGGTGATCTTCGCAGCAAAGCTCGCGGTTGTTATTCCCGGGCTCGGAATATCGGCCAGGTTCTGCGGGTCGGTCTTGATGTTGATCGGGGCTCCGCCGGAGGAGAGTCCCACCGTGACGAGCTTCGCCGTGGTGGGGATATCTGCGGGTGTCAGCGTTCCCTGGTTGGTGAATACCACCGCGCTGGTTCCGCTGTTCTGGATGACCACCGTTATCGTGGCATCCTGCCCCGGGGAGAACTCGTTGACACCGGAGAGGTAGGCCGTTATTTCCGGGGTCCCGCCGATATATTTTTCCGCGCCCAGGGCGGGCGTGATGCAGAGAACTGCTGCGAGGATCAGGAGAGCGAGTGTAAAATGATATTTCATCGGGAATCACGTGCAGTTGTTGTTTGTACACATTTATATCGGATCATATAAAGCGATGTGAGGCGGGCCGGGTACCCGGGAAAAACGGACAGGAACGACGGGGAAAACCGGTTTTTAGTAATCCCGGATCTCCACAAGATCCCGGATATCCATGAGGCCTTTCATGGCCTGCGTCTGGACCCAGCGCCCGCCCTCGCGGATCGCGGCCATCGGGTTCGTGCCGCCCACCGCAGCGATGGAGACATATTGCGGACTTCCCGGCACGCCCAGAAGCGGGACGTTGGGTACCCCCACTTCGAGGATCCCGGTAAAACTGCTGTCGGCGAGCTCGTCAAGCACGCTCCCCACGAGCGGCTCGGCTTCCATGTGGAACTCCCGGATGTTCGCGAGGATGTTCCCGCTTCCCCTCCGCATCACGTCAGTGACCGAGGTGATCTGCTGGGAGATGAGCACCTGCAGCGGATCGATAGTCGTATACTCGTAGAGGATGATATGCGTAAACCGGATGGGGGCACGGTTCTCGATCTCGACCACGCCGCCGCCAATCGGGGTGATGGGAACACCCCGCCGGATCAAAAGACCGTCGAATGTAATGCTGCAGATCGTACAGATAGCCGTGAACCCTTCGGGCACGACGTAATCGGCAACACGTTCACCTGACGAATAAAATTTTACCAGTCCGCTGACGGACACGCCGGTCTTGTAGGCATCCTTTAAGATTGAGACGGCGTACTCGAAGTCCGCGTTTTTTACGAGCGAGAGGTTGTAGACGACACTTCCCGTTCCCGTGGCGGGATCGTAGGTTACCTGCATCGCGTAATCGTCGATGCTGTGATCGACAAACTTGAGAGGACGGGTCATTGTAGAGATCTCGGCGATTGCAATAGAAAAATTGTTCTATAAGCCCATGGAAATCTCTATATGATGGAACACGACATGCGGGAAAAAGCCAAGAATGCAATGAGGCTCATTCTTGAAGCTGCGCGTTTTGAGGTCGAAGAGGTGGATGAGCCCCTGGATCTTTCTGCCGTCCGGGATGGCGACTGCCTTCTTGTGCTCTGTTCAAACGATCCCGAGCTGATCGGGCAGTTTGACAAGACCAACTACAGCCTTATGGTGGACGACCACGAGATGACCTGCAAGAAGCTCCTCTTTACCCTTGAAAAGGATATTGTCACGGAGAACTGTACCCAGTGGGGTATCGACGAGTTTGTCCAGTACGCGGGTGAAGCGGTGCTTGCCGATATTGTCTCACGGGAGCTCTCCCTCGATCTCACGCCGGGCAAGGCGAAGACAAGGAAGGGCGCCGCTGCCGGTGCCGCAGCCGGAACCGGCGGGACGCAGGAAGCTACCGCAGAAGACGAACACTCCGGTATCTCGATCCTCCATTTCCCGGTCAAGCTGTCCGAACAGGCGGCCATCCGCACCGCAGGGATCCAGGGGGCGGCCAAGCTCCGGTTCATGCCCTATTACCTGATCCACTACACGAGCTCGGGCGAACAGGTATACAAGGACCGGCGTATCCCGTTCGATGCCGATGGCTGGGGCGCGATCAACGCGATCAACGGCATCAAGCTCGACCTTGATGGGACAAAGGTAGAGGATTCGGAGATCCCGGCAAATGCGGAGGTTTCCGACGCGCATATCACCAAGGAAGAGGCCTCCGAACGGATGGTGACCGAGCTCATCGAACGGCTCACCCAGAAGGTCAGGATCAAGCAGGAGAAGGGCGATGCGATCTTCTACGAGGAAAAGACCTTAAAACCGGACCGCAAGAATATCAAGGTCGACACCAGGCAGGTCTATATCCCCGTCTGGCAGATCCGGGGCAAAAAGATCGTCGAGGTCAATGCCTTCACCGGGGAGCTCCTCTCCGAGCCGATGGACGAGGGCGTCGAAGTCTTCTAAAAATCCTTAACCGTATGATCGTTGTTCTTGGTGGTGGTCCTGCCGGGCGGATTGCCTCAATCCGGCTCGCGATGGCAGGAAAGAAGGTAACGCTTGTCGAACCCGGGGGGACCTCCCGGGGGATCGGCGGGCAGTGCCTCCATTTCGGCTGTATGCCGGTCTGTGCCCTCAATGATGTGGCCCGCATCCTGTGTTCGGCACGCAGGTTTTACGAGCTCGGGATGACCGATGCCCTCCCGGCGCTCCGTTTTTCAAACGTGATGGACGAGACGCTCGCCGTCCAGCAGAAGATCGCCGGGATCCTTGACGAAGAGACAAGAAACGCCGGCGTGGACATGGTCTATGGCAAGGCAGGCCGGGTGAACGGCGCGCAGGTCTTTATCGGTGATGAGCCGGTTGAGGCGGAGGCCACGATTATTGCCACCGGTTCACGGCCGAACATCCCGGATATCCCCGGGGTCGCCCTTCCCGGGGTTTGCACGCCGCATACAATCTGGGGACTCCGCAAGCTGCCAGAGCACATTACCATCATCGGCGGGAGCGTGATGGCGGCGGAGTTTGCGTATATTTTCCAGGCCTTCGGAAGCAAGGTCACCGTTCTATCCCGCAGCGGTTTTTTGAAAAATCTCGACAGGCACCTCCGCACCATTGCACTCAGGGAGCTGGAGGGAGTGGACCTCCGGGAAGGGACCGCCGTGACCGGTATTTCCGGCACGTCTCAGGTCACGGCGGTCAGGTTCCGGTCAGGGAGCACCAGTGCCGATATCGGTGCCGATGCCGTACTGCTCGCCGCCGGACTCGTCCCCAACTCAGGGATGGTGAGCGGGATCGAGAAGGGGCCGGGCGGGGAGATCGTAGTGAACGACCGGATGCAGACAAGCGTTCCCGGCGTCTACGCGTGTGGTGACGTGACCGGGGCTCCCTTCCTTACCCCGGTCGCACGGCACGAAGGGATCGTAGCGGCCGACAACATCCTCGGGAAAACGCGGCACATGGATTATACCCACATCCCGCAGGCCATCTTCCTCGCCCATGAACTGGCCTCCTGCGGCACCTGCGGCGAGGGAGGTGCATCGCTCGCCCTGCCCGGGCCGGCCGGGCCGGGGACGTACTGGTCGGTGCCGTACGGCGATACCGGTCTTGCAAAGATCTTCGCCGATCCGACATCGGGAGAGATCACCGGTATGTGCGCCGCGGGACCGGCGGGCGGCGTCATCGCCGGGTATCTCGCGTTTCTCATGCAGCGGCATTTCTCCGTGCATGACTTCGAGGATTTCATCGAAGTCCACCCGTCGTCAGACGGGATCTATGGCCTTGCAAAGTACACCTCGGAACTGTTCAGGAAACATAACCCCTCCTGATCCCGCAGGGTTTCCCGGACGCGTCTTTTTGAGTTCCCCCGCATACGGGGGCATTCCCCGGGTCGCGACAGCGGCCATTTTACCGTCCCACCGGTTCTTCCAGGACGTGCCGTCCGCCGCTGTAGGTATTATTATGCCGGAGGTCGAAGGTATGAGGTACAGTTTATCCACCTGCCCCGGAGCGCCCTGATGACCGATCCCCTAGAAACCCTTGCATTTGACCAGACCCGGCTCGACAAAGTCCGTGCACTGCGGGAAAAAGGCGTCGACCTCTATCCCCCTACCTTTGAGCGGAAGGATACGATTGCGGACATCAGGACGAAGTTTGCGGACATCACCCACGACAAGAGCGAAGAGAGCGTTTCAACGGCCGGGCGGCTGTACATCATCCGCAACCATGGCAAGACCATCTTCGCCGATCTCGGTGACGAGAGCGGCAGGATCCAGCTCTACATACGCAAAGCGGATCTTGGGGACGAGGCGTTCGGTTTCTTCAACCAGTACATCGAGCGGGGCGACTTTATCGGCGTGACGGGTCATGTCTTCCGGACGAAGCTGGGCGAGATCACCATCTGGGTGGACACCATCACCCTGCTCTCGAAGGCGGTCTGTCCCCTGCCGGAGAAATTCCACGGCCTCACCGACGTGGAGAAACGCTACCGGCAGCGGTACGTCGACCTGATCGTAAACGAGGAAAGCCGGCAGGGGTTCCGGAGCCGGAGCCGGATCATCTCGTCTATCCGCCGGTTCCTGAACGACAGGGACTTCCTCGAGTTTGAGACCCCGATCCTCCAGCCGGTGTACGGCGGCGCCAATGCCCGGCCCTTCACGACATTCCACAACTGCCTGGGCCAGAAACTCTTCCTGCGGATCGCGCCCGAACTCTACCTCAAACGTCTCGTGGTCGGCGGTTTCGAGCGGGTCTTTGAGATCGCACGCAACTTCCGTAACGAGGATATCGACACCCACCACAACCCTGAGTTCACGATGGTAGAGATATACTGGGCGTACCACGATGTGTACGACATGATGGACCTCACCGAGGACTTCCTTGCAACCCTCGTGCATGAGATCCACGGCTCACAGGAAATCAAATTCGAGGATACTACGATCTCGTTTAAGAAGCCGCTGCGCCGGCTCTCGATGGCGGACGCTGTCAAGGAGTATGCCGGCATCGACATCTTCGCGCACACGGTCGAAGAGCTCCGGACGCTCGCCGTGCAGCACCGGCTCAAGGATGCCGACAAGCCCCAGACCCAGCGGGAGTTCCTCGTCTATTTCTTCGAGAACATGGTCGAGGAAAAACTGGTACAGCCGACCTTCATTTTCGACTTCCCGGTCGAAAACTCGCCGCTTGCAAAGCGCCACCGGGAGAAAGAGGGCTTCACCGAGCGCTTTGAGCTCTTCATCTACGGGATGGAGATCGCAAACGGCTTCTCGGAGCTCAACGACCCACTCGACCAGAAGGAGCGTTTCGAGGCGCAGGACAGGAAACGACAGCTCGGCGATCTCGAGGCCCAGATGATCGATTACGATTACATCAACGCACTCGGCTACGGCATGCCGCCGACCGGGGGCGTGGGGATTGGGATCGACCGGCTCGTGATGCTTCTTACCGGCAACAATTCGATCAAGGAAGTAATCCTCTTCCCATCCATGAAGAGCATGCAGGCGGAAGGGGACGAGGCAGCCGGGAAAGAATCTCCCGCGGCAGAGCCGGCGCCGAAGAACTAAAAGGGCCGGTAACGGCAGAGGGTCACTACCCGAGGTCCGGCCCGTCCCACGGGCGGCGCAGCTTTTCCTTATCCTTTTTGAAAAACGAAAGGGTCACCTGATCGTCGGCCTTTTTCAGGGCTCGTGATACCGCCGCTTCATCCAGGGAACCGGCACGACCCGGCACTTTTTCTGCGGGAGGATCGGGATCTTCCCCGGGCAGCAGCGGAGGCATCTCGATTCTCGTTGCCGGTTCATCGAGATCTGCCCTCTCGTACGGGGAGAGCGGGGTTGTATCATCGGCAACAAAATCCTGCTCCTCCGGGTAGAGCCGGTCGACTTTGAAGACATGGGGAAACGGATCGTCATCCGCATCCGGAATCATGGACTATCATAAGCGCCCTGCGGGCATCAACATTATGATCGCACGGAAACCTTGACTGCCCGGCGTATGTGCGGCAGCTACAAGCACGATCAGGATAACGGCAAGATAACGTTTACAGGACAATGGATCACCGAGGAATACTAAAACCGGAACCGACAGAGGATTAATCTTCGGGAATGCAGGGTAGGGAAATGATGGAGATGTGAGGACCCGGTCCCGGGTTACCGGAACTCCCAGGCCCCCATGCCGAGGTTCCCCCAGTACCAGCTCTGGTGGAGAACCGTTCCTTTGCTCTCCCTTCCTGCGGCCCCGCAGGCCACGAGCAGCGGCATGAAGTGATCGGGATACGGCTGGGCGTGCTCTGCGGCGGGGGCGAGGGTCCGGTACGCCACAAGGCTCGCTGTGTCGCCGTCAGTCAGGACGCGGGTGAGCCAGTCGTTGAAGGCAATCGCCCAGTCAGCCGTTGGCACCCCGTGACCTAGCGATACCGTCGGGTCCCCGAGCGGGTGGACCGCCCCGCCGCTGCCAAGGATGAGGACGCCTTCCTTTCGTAACGGGGCGATCGCTTCCCCGAGCGCGACGTGCCGCTCCGGGTCGAGATGACCCTGGATCGAGAGCTGGACGACCGGCACCCGGGCCTCAGGGTACATCAGCATGAGGGGCACCCAGGCCCCGTGGTCGAGCCCCCGGCCCGGGTCCCGGTCGCAGGAGAGGCCGACCGATTCAACAAGATCCGCAGTCAGGGCAGCGAGCTTCTGCGATCCGGGTGCGGGATACGTTATCCGGTACAGGTCGGAAGGGAAGCCCCAGAAGTCGTGGATGGTCTGCGGGTGTCCGGGGAGATTGACCGCCGGTCGCGGGGTGTTCCAGTGCGCAGAGACGCAGAGGACTGCCCTGACGCCGGGGTAGCGTTTCCCGAGCGTGGTGAGGAATTTGTGGGCCGGCTCTCCCCTTTCGAGAGGCAGGGTTGGCGCACCGTGCGAGACAAAAACCGTGGGGAGGATTGCCGGAGCCATGCCGGGATGTTGGCGGTACAGGAATAAATGCGGTGGGATGGGGGCAACTGGATGGAGGAGTCAGCCGGTCATGGGAAACGAGGGGACAACCCCTCCCGGCAAGTATTTCTCCATCCATGAGAACCGGAGGGTATGCCAGAGAAGAAGGGGAAGGGCCGGGTGCGCCGGATCATCAAGCAGCGGGAAAAGAACCAGAAGCGGCTCGCGGACGAATCGCCGGTTCTTTTCGAGGGCTTCGAGAGCCTGATGAAAGCGTATTATTCCGAGAGCGCCCTTGCGACAAAATACAAGGAGCTCATCGCGGTCGGCCTCTCGGTCTCGCGGTGCTGCATCCCCTGCCTTGCGCACCACACCAAGAACGCCATCGAAGCCGGGGCGACCCGGGACGAAGTGCTCGATGCGGCAAAGATCGGCATCGAGTTTGGCGGCGGGCCATCGTTTGTAGTAGTCCGGAATAATTTACTGGAGTTCCTGGACGAGATTGAGAAGGGGAAGTGAACAGGAGATTAATTGTTGTTTTTTTAAGGATACCGGCATCATTTGATAAAACATATCATCATTGAACTGCTACCCATTTTTAAAATCAATTAAAGAGTGCGTCGAATGACAACCAAGCAGAAAAATTCCCGTGGGGTCTACCAGCTTCGCGTCTATGAGGTCTCTCCCGACAAGAGGGAGATCTTCCATAACCGGTTCAGGGATCATGCACTCCGCATCATGAAACGGTACGGTTTCGAGCTCATTGCGCTCTGGGAAAGTACGTCTGTTGTGAACTTTGAATTTGTCTATCTGTTACGCTGGCCGGACGTGGCGGCCATGGACCGCCAGTGGAAGGCTTTTCTTGGGGATGAGGAGTGGATTGAGATCAAGAAGCAGACCGTCCAGAAAACCGGCGAACCGGTTGTCCGCGTGACCAGTCGGGTACTGGATGAAGTCGAGTACTCGCCCATGGGGAAGACGGGGTAAAACGTTGGGTGGGTGGGC
>Ga0326728_10010689_pt1 | contig 21364 bp, 16 predicted proteins | sample MB3enrmetagenome_FD_207602 | JGI IMG/M metagenome (GOLD analysis project Ga0326728, IMG submission 207602) | Lab enriched peat soil microbial communities from McLean, Ithaca, NY, United States - MB31MN | ecosystem: Environmental > Terrestrial > Soil > Wetlands > Peat | place: USA: New York... | reverse complement strand
AACCCGGCGCTGTTCGTCACCAGCAATTGCAGCACCACGATGATCTCGCCCCGCGCTTACCGCGAATTCCTGCTCGAATTCGACCAGGCCCTGGCTGACGCTCTCCCTCCCTTCGGCATCCACCATTGTGGCCTGGACTTGGCCCGCCTGGCGCCGGAATACCGGAAGGTGCATGGACTGGAGTTTTTGGAAGTGGGTTGGGGTTCGGACGTCGTGGCGGTGCGCCGCCTTTTTCCCGACACGCACCTGAATGTCCGCTACAGCCCGGTCAAGATGCGCGAGGCGACCCCTGAGGGCATCGCCCGGGACGTCAAGGCCCTCATCCAGGCCGGCAAGCCGCTCGAACGGCTTTCGCTCTCCATTCTGGGGCTGGACGACACTGTACCCGACGGAAACGTCATCGCGTTCTTCGAAGCCGCCGACCGACATTGGGAATAGGGGACTGGCGGTTGGGCGGTCGATCACCGACTTGGCCGGCTGCGAGTCCAACATGGTTGTCACCAGGCTAGCCTCCGCGCCCCGCTTGACCTCATTGTAGGGCCGGTCGTTACGGATCGCATCGATGAGATCGTCCCATTCGTTTTGGTAGGGACTGCTGCCGTCCTTGGATTCCCACAACAGGTTCGAGCGCGCCGGGTTCTGCCCCTTGAAGATGCTCGATGGCGTTCCGCAATCACCATTCTTGGCGGCGATGGCCATGCCTTTGCTGCCGTGCACATAGCTGGAATAAATGGGCAGGCAGCCACCCATGGGACGCCCGTCGAACAGCATCTTGGCGCCGTCGGCAAAGGTATACTCCACCGAATAGGTGTCGAAGTTCTGGTCCACGAAGGGCGTGCCGCTAGGACTTTGCTTCCGGCGCAACCACCCTGGCTCCGCCCGACCACACTCGATTGCCATTGAGCTTCACCAGCTTCAAACCCTGAACCGGCGGGATATGGAGCCAAACCTGGGGAGGCCGGCCTCGTCAAGTAGATGGCCAGGGACGAGGCAAACACGTTTCCAGTGATGCCGCCGCGGGTCTCGCACGAAATGCGGGTTTGGCGGGACATCGCCCCGGCAAAGAGGCTGTACATTCCTTCGAGAAAACGAGCGCGGTCACCGAGCTGCCAGGAGTGAAAGACGTAACCGATGGACCATACGCCCTGAATGACAGGCTGATTATCGGTCGCCACGGCGGGAGGCAGGACGCCTTCGTAACCGCCATGGTTCTCCTTGCGCCGCGACTCGGCAATCCATTCACAGGAACGGATGATGGCGTCGGTGGACCAGGCGATGAATTCCCGGTCGCCGGTCAACAGTCCGTGCATGGCCAGCGTGTAAAGCACGGCGCCATTGTCCGAAAGCCAGTCAATGGACTTATACCGCGCTGGCGTACTCAAATAACCGCGATGAAGTTCATAGGCGGGTCCGGGCGGTTTTACGGTGCCTTGCTCGTCCAGAAAGATATTCAGGTAACGTCCCACCGTCCGGTGATAGCCGAGCGTGTCCAACAGCATTACCAAATCCATGGCGCCCGGCGTCGCCCACAGGTCGGCGTAGGTCCAGGAACCGTTGACCTTGCAGTATTTTCCCGTGGCAGGGTTCTTTTCGGCGAGAAGGCCGCTGAACCGGATGCTTTGCCGAATACAGTCGTCAATCTCGGCCTCCGGCACCGCCACGCGGGTGTCGCAAGCGGTGGTCCTGTGCCAGAAACGGCGCGTCTCGGCCAGGGCGCCTTCATAACCCAGCGCCAATTCGGAATCAAACACCGATCGTTCCGTGGATACCCTCGGCAACAGAACATCAACGTGCGCCCCCTTCCTGACCGGCAGCCCAAACTGAAGCCGGTGCCACGGCTGCTGGTCTGTGGCAGCGGAGAACACCAGCCATTGGCTACTGCCGCCCGGCGCGACCGCCAGGCGCACACGGGAAGCGTCTTCGAGAACCCGCGGCCCCCTCCCCGGGTCGAAATGGTCCCTCTCGACCTTCAGCGGGCGTGGATAGCGTGCCTGGCTGGGGACAAAGTCGACGTTGTTCCACATCGTCATCTCCGTGCGGAGATGGGGGGATTGGAGAATCAGGTCGAAATCCTGGATGGGTTCAGTGCCCGGCGCCTGACCCAGATCCTGCACCCGGAGCCGGAGCCACAGAAACAAGGGCTCGTCGCCGGTCTGCACCTCGCTGCCGCCAGGGAGGTGCGCGAACACTTCCGAGCGTATGCGCCATCCGTTTTTCGACCATTCGGACCAAAGCACCGGCGCCTCATCATCATTCCAGCCCTGGCGCCCGCTAACAGGGCCAGTGAAAGCCCTAGCCCGAGGCCGGCGCAGGAGGCCTGATCGAGTTTGTTTTTCATTGCCGCAACGACTCCAGTCCCGAGGTCTTGCGCACCAGAGCCTGGTGATCCTGCCGCGGACCGCCCAGGCGCGGCGCCTCATAGCACCTTGGTTCGACCCGGCACCGGGATGGGGTAGCAACCCCTGGCGTCAGGCCCGAGCGGCGCCGGCGAGTCGAGGGAAGTGATCTGCTCCAGCCCGGGTGCCAGCTCGAGGTTCGACGCCAAGGCCTCGTCGTAGTTGATTACCAAACCGGATTCTGCCGCCATGCGTCCCATGATTGACACCATACAGGCCTGGGCAGCGCGCGCTGTCTCGTTGTACTTCGTGTCGTTGCGGATCGCGTCAAAGAGGAGGTCGTGTTCGCGCTGATACGGATCCACCGCCGGGCCTTGGTAGCGCCAGGCAAGGTTCTCGGGCTTCTGCACCTGGTTCCTGTAAATCCGCGATTTGGCCGCGGCGAGGTTCTCCATCAGTACCGCCGAACCCTTGGTGCCATGGGCAAAATCCGAGAAGATGTCCCAGCAACCGGTTACGTGACGCCCTTGAGCGAGCAACTCCGAGCCGTCGCCGAAAGTGTATTCCACCGAGTACTGATCAAGCATCTGGTCTGGATCGGTGCGTGCCACCCGGGCACCCTGCCCCTGGGCGCTAATCGGCCAGGCGTCTTTCGCCCAGCAACACACATCAATGTTGTGAATGAGCCAGTCCACGAAAAAGCTCCCGTTCAACCAATTGAAGCAACTGTAGTTGAGGATTTGATGGGCCAGCACGCTTTGGCTCGGTTGCTTGGGCTGGAAACCGACGGGCCCGTGGAGCCGATAGGTGCGCAGCAACAGGAGGTCGCCAATGGCTCCGTCATGGATCCGTTTCACGACTTCTTCCCGGGGCGGGTCGTGGCGCCACATCAAACCGCTGGCGATCTTGAGGTTCATCCGGGAGGCCTCTTCGCCCGCGCGCAAGACGCGCCGCACGCCCGGCGCATCCACGGCGAAGGACTTCTCCATGAACACATGCACGCCGTTGGAGACGGCGTATTCAAGATGGACCGGCCGAAACGCCGCGGGGGTAGCCAGCAGCACCAGACCCCCCTTGCCCACCGCATCAATGGCTTTTTTGTAGGCATCGAAGCCGACGAAGCGACGGTCCGGCGGCACGTCCAGTTGAGCGGCGTGCCCGGCCCTGAGCGAGGCATAACTGCTCTCCACGCGCCCCGCAAAGACGTCGGCCAGGGCGACCAACCGGGTCGGGCCTTTCGTGGACAGGGCATTGGCCGCCGCGCCCGAGCCGCGCCCGCCGCAACCGACCAGCGCGAGGTTGATCGTGTTGTCCTCGGCGGCGTAGCCGGGGCGGGCCAACGCCAGTGAGTCAGCAAGCGCGACTCCCGCGAGCGCGCCACTGGAGGTTGTTAGGAAAGCCCGGCGACTTGTGACCGGCGCCGGCGATTTGGATGGCTTATTCATGGGGTTGTTCTTTCAATTCTCAGCGCATTTGGCAAGATAGCAATGAGCCTTGGCCTGGGCGGCGTCGAGGGCTTTGCTCATGCGCGGGACGATGGCGATTCGGCTTTTCACGGTGACGTCGAGAATAGGCGCTGTTGCCCGGACTTCACGTTTATTCTGCAAGGCTCTTTGTGGCTGCAGCGGCGGGGCAAGACCGAGATCCTATTCGGATTCTCTTCACCCAACGGAGGGCGGAGTCCTGAGTCGCGGGGGCAAGGCTGTCTAAGGGCCAACCGCAGGGGGCGATGGTTTCTTTTCCCTGGCGGCTCGCGCCAGATCCGTCGGCGGAATGACAAACGACAGGTGATCGAGATCGATGGTCAGTCGTTTGCACCGCACAGCGTGATGTCCAAAGGGATCGCCCCGGAGCCGCCCGGTAATTCGCACCGGATCCTTCCTGCGCTTGTCTCGTTTCACGCCAGACAATGAAGCCCATATGCCGGAGGCGAGGAAGCCGAATCTAAAGTGTTGCCGATTCCCCCGACGGATGCATGGCGCGGATGGGTAGGTTGAGAACGCCTCGCTGGTTGCTGTCCCTCCTGGTGGCCGCCTTGCCGGCATTCCGTGTGGTGAAGCCTCTTCCGGCCGCCGGGATTTACCCGATGGCTCGGATGGAATGCGAGACCACCGGGGAAAACGAGATCCGGCGAGAATTCACTTTTCCGGGCTCCCCTTCGGGCCTACAACAATTCCATGGAAAGGCATTCGACCCGGCATTTCGAGAATCTGCCGGCGGAAGCAATCTTTGCCGGCCGCCAAGCAGAGGAAGTTCAACCAGGAACGAGGCCAAACTCCGCCGCGCAAACACGTGGCAGCGCTCATCGGCAGGAAAACCAAAAACCTGCTATCCGACTGCGGCGGGGAAGCGCGCCGAGTCTTGGCGGGCGTAAGGGACCGGGCACGGTTGTTGGCGGGGCACGCGGCGGACACCCCGGAAGTTCCGGCGGGAAGCGTCTCCTTGGTGGTGACGTCTCCGCCGTTCCTGGACATCGTCGATTATCCCGCGGACAACTGGCTCCGTTGCTGGTTCATCGGGGTTGATGCCGCCTCGGTCAGGATGACGGTTACGAGGAAACTGGAGGATTGGCAAGACGAGATGACCCTTGTATTCCGTGAAGTGCACCGGGTCTTGCGGCCGGGCGGGCATGTTGCATTCGAGGTCGGCGAGCTCCGGAAGGGGCGTATTAAGTTGGAACAGGCAGCGTTGGTGTGCGGCTTGGCGGCCGGACTGGCGCCGTTGCTGGTGATCATAAACCACCAGGAGTTCACGAAAACCGCAAATTGCTGGGGTGTGGACAACAACGCCGCGGGGACAAACACCAATCGCATTGTTCTCTTTCGCAAGGATGTTTAGAGGAACCTTTGAAGACTCGTGGTTGAGCGGTTCACCGGAGTGCGGTCGGTCGTCACTTTGCCTCCGCGTCGTCGAGCACGGCCAGCGGAGTCAGCAACAGGGCTGCCAGTGTGGGTATTGGCTTGAATTGCATCGTGGTATTGCCGCTGCGCAACATGGAGCGCCATCGCTATCGATTGATGGTCCGCATCCCTTGCTCAGGGTATCGCTCTCCGGCTGGCACGCCCACCGGAAAAGCCTCATCGAGGTGGCCAAGCTGTCTATCGGTCAGATGAACCTTCAAGGCCCCGATATTCTCTTCGAGATAGCGCGGGTGTTTCGTGCCGGGGATGGGGACGATGTCCTGGCCCTGAGCGAGCACCCAGGCAAGGGCCAACTGCGCCGGCGTACAGCCGATTCCCTCTGCAATTTGCCTCACGGTCTCCGCCAGATGCAGATTGCGCTTGAAGTTTTCGCCCTCGAACCGGGGATGGCGACGCCGCCAGTCCTCCTGGGCTTCGATGTGCTTCACCCCGAGCCGCTTAAGGCTCGCCTCGCAGACCCGCTTCACATACTCAGGCCGTCCATTAACGCCCAGGAACTCGCCGCTGGCCCCGCGGACATTTCCGAATTTGGTTGCCAGAATCACACGGTCGCGGCACTCGCGAATGGCGCGTCCAACCACTTCTTCGTTTTTCCCGACGCCGTACATATCCGCGGTGTCGAAGAGGGTTACGCCCAGCGAGAGCGCCCGATGGATCGTGGCCATGGATTCCGCCTCGTCTGCCGGTCCGTAGAATTCCGACATCCCCATGCAGCCCAGGCCCACGGTGGAAACCACCAAGCCAGTGTGTCCCAATATGCGCGCTTTCATCATACGGCGACATTTCCGATATGGCCTTGCGCCTCGCGGCCGCGAGGGCCATTCAGTCTCACTGGCCGACATCGTATCATCTCTCGTCTTTGCCATCGAGGCAGAACCGATCTCGCTCGTTCGCCACCCGGTTGTGGCACCAGGCGCAGAGCCAATCTCCCTCGGCGTCGTCCACTCCAGGGGTCACACCCTGGGAACGGCGGCCCCTCACCACGCTCTGGCGCAACTGTAAGGGCGCAGGTCACCGTCCCGGATGCCTCGGTCACCACCTCCGCCCTTGCGGGGCGGGCTGTGACGATGGAGGCTGGCTTCCCTGGGGCGTTGATATGCCCGCACGCCGTTGGCGTGTAAAATGGCCAAACTGCAGACCCAACTGGAACCGGGCGCTGGGCGCCTTGACTCGCAGCCCTTCGGAGATTGCTGTTTCTTTCGCTCGGCCATTGACAGCCTCCGGTAATTGGGCCAGATTAGTCTCAACAGCTGCTAACGATTAAACGTTCAATCATTATGATGACTCGGCGTTTTGCCGGCTTTGGGACGGCGGCAGTTTTGACAACCACGCTGCTCACGCTGCGGCCAGCGGAGGCGCAAAGCGCTTCGCCACTGGTCATCCAGCCTTCGGGGACCAACCAGGTCCAGCTTTTCTGGCCCGCCACCACCAACTTCAACGTGCTGCAGGAGATTTTGGGGTTTGGCGGGACCAACTTGTGGCAGGACGTGCCCGAGGCGCCGGCGGTCCTGGGGACGCGCTACAGCTTGTGGCTGGACGCGACCAACAGTGCCGCGTTTTACCGCTTGGCCAACCGCTGGACCGCGGGGGCTTCAACTCTGCCGGACCCGGCCAGCGTTGCGCCGGCGCCGCTACCCAATGTGTTCAACGACCTGGCTTCCCTGACCGCGTTTCTCTACACCGGCTCGAATGCGGTGCAGGTGGGTGTGAGTCCCGGGACCATTACCTCCGCGCGGGCTTCGGTGTTGCGTGGCCGGGTGCTCCAGCGGGACAACAGCCCCTTGCCCGGGGTGCAGGTGTCGCTCCTGGGCCATCCCGAGTTCGGCTATACTTATAGCCGGACCAACGGGATGTATGATTTGGCGCTCAATGGGGCTACTTACACGGTGGACTACCAGGCCATCGGCTATTGTCCGGCACAGCGCCAGGTGGCGGTGCCGGCCCTAGGCTACGGGGCCGCGCCGGACGTCGTCCTGGTGCCTCAGGATGTGGTCGCGACCCCGGTTGAATTCGGGTCCAACGCGCCCGCGCAAGTCGCCATGAGCAGTCCGCAGACCGATGCGGCGGGGACGCGCTCGGCCACGGTGTTCTTTCCCGCCGGGACGGCGGCGACGATGGTCATGCCCGACGGTTCGTTGCAGCCCATGAACACCCTCACGATTCGGGTGACTGAGTTCACCGTGGGAACCAACGGCCCCGCCGCGATGCCCGCGGCCCTGCCGCCCAACAGCGCTTATACCTATTGCGCGGCGTTCAGCAGCGACGAGGAGCTCGTTGCCGGGGCCACCGCCGTCCAATTCTCCCAACCGGTGCCGGTCTATGTGGACAACTTCCTGGGCGTACCGGTCGGCACGCTGGTGCCGGTCGGTTACTACGACCGCGTCCTGGGCGTGTGGTTGCCTTCCAGCAACGGCATCGTGATGGCGGTGCTGGGTTCGACCAACGGCATCGCCCTCATCGATCTGCACGGGACCGGCCAGGCTGAAACGCCGGACACGCTGGCGGCCAACGGCTTCACAACCGAGGAACTCCAAACTCTGGCCGCCCTTTATCCGGCCGCCGGCAAGACGCTCTGGCGCTCACGGGTGCCGCACAACGGCAACCCAATAGACTTCAACTGCGGCAAGGGAACGCCAGATGTCAATGGAAACACCCAGGGCGACACACCCAAGTGCAGCCCTTGCGACAATTCACCCCCAGACTATGGCACCATCAATTTCTCAGCCCAGACGCTCTCCGAGCAGATCCCCCTGGTCGGCGTGCCGTTTGCGCTGAACTACAATAGCGCCCGCGTGCCGGATTACCGGGTGGACGACCAAATTACTGTGCCGGTGGCGTGGCAGACACCGCCGAACCCTTGCGCGAACCTGCAATCTGGGACCTGCGCCATCCCACCCGATTACTTCAATCCGCCGATAGGGATCAGCGTGCAAGCAGACATCGCTGGGGAGCAATTGGCGCAGGTCTATCCCGGGACCAGCCAGGTGGTCACCGTCTCCTGGGATGGGCGGGACGCCTACGGTCGATTGGTGGGGGGCAGTTCCGTGGCCAGCATTCTCATTGCCTACTTGTTCCAACCCTGGGACTACTTTGGCGTTTGCTGCGGTCCCGAATTTCAAGCCCAATTCCCGGCGCTCTTTGGCAATGACGGAAACTCCGTGTCTTTCGAGGGTCATATCGGAACCACCCAGGCCGTCGGGGCCATCTTTCAGCGGCTGCTCACCTATCCTGACCACCGGAAGCTGGGCTTGGGCGGGTGGAGTCCCAACCCGCTCCACCGCTTGGACCCTACCGCCGGCATTCTCTATTACGGTGACGGACGCATCCGCAACATCCCCCATGTGTTGCTCGAGGACAGTTTTCTAACCAGCCTCGCCAGCATAAGCTCCGTGGCGGCAGCCACGCCGGACGGGACGGTCTATTTCCACGGCCAGATCGGTGACGATTCTTACATCTTCCGGCGCAACCCCGGCGGCGGCTACGAGTTGGTCACCGCGTCCCGGCAAACGCCCGGAGTTGTCCAGGCGGCCATTTTCGGCTGGAGCAATATTGACGGCGTGCCAACTGGTCTTGTCAACATCGGGTCGGTTGTGACCGGCCTGAGCGCCGGTCCGGACGGCTCGCTCTACGCCTCGGAGGGCAGTGTCATTGCCCGCTTGACTCCGGACGGCATCTGGCACGTGCTCATGGGTCTGGACGCGGACCCGAATTCGGTGCGTGTCCTGCAACCTGACGGAACACCCGCCACAGAGTCCTTCATGAGCTATAGTACGGGCGCCGGCCCCATCGCGGTAGGGCCGGATAGCAGCGTGTATTTCGCCTGCGCGTGGCCCTCTTATGCGCCCAACGCCAACGGCACGAACTACACCATGGTGCGGAAGATCGCCCCGGACGGCCGCCTCTACACGGTGTTCGGCAGCGGCGGCGTAGCCAGCACTAACCTGTCTGCCAATTGGATGAGTCTGTTTGGCACGTCCGCTTATAGCGCCCATTATGCTAATGCTGGCAGTGGAGCGCAGGGCTTGGCGGTAGGCAACGACGGCACGGTGTACGTGTCGGAGACGGACGGCGGCGGCAGTGGGATCTTCCGGATCTCGCCGGGCGGCGTCATCCTCCCCTTCCTGAACGGCGGCCCCACGTGCGGCGAGGGCCTTTATGATCCGAATCCAGCGGACCCGGGCGTCACCGCCCAGATCCAAGGCGACCAAGGCGAGCAAGCAACCAACCTGACCTATCGGGGGGCGGCGCCAACCAGCCTCGTCGTGGCCCAGGATGGTTCGGTCTATTTGGATTCCGAGAACCTCATGGTTTGGCGAGTCAATCCCAACGGCATTGTCGAGAGGCTGGCGGGGAGATACACTCAATCCCTTCTGCCACCGGCCGATCTGCCCCTCGATGGTGGGGACCCGCTGAACACGGATGTCTATCCGGTCACCGCGTTGGCCCTGACGTCTGATGGCAGCCTTTTCTTGGTCAACACCTCATTCGGTAACCCGGGCATGATGCCGATCTACATTGTCCCGGGGCGTTCCTCCCCGCAGGGCATTCTGGATCCCATTTCCAGCCAGGACATCCCCTCCGAGGATGGCACCGAGGTCTATGTCTTCGCCCCGACGGGCTTGCACCTCGAAACGCTGGACAGCCTGACGGGCGCCACTAAGTGGGCCTTCGGCTACGACACCAATTCGCTGGTCGTGAGCATCACCGATATTGCGGGCCAGCAAACCCAGATCGAGCGCGATGCCTCCGGGCAAGCGACCGCCATTATCGGCCCTTACGGACAGCGAACGAGCCTGGCGATGGACGCCAACGGCTTCCTGAGCGCCGCCACCAATCCCGCCAATGAAACCACCAGCCTTTCCAACAGCGCCGGGGGCCTCTTGCTGGCAATTACCGGACCGCGCGGCGAGACCTATCGGGTGGCTTACGATAACCTGGGGCGCGCGATCACCGTGGTCAATCCTCTCGGCGGCGGGTGGAGCGGTTTAACATCCGACAAGGGCGTCTTGCCTGATTCCAGTTACGAGGTGGATGTGAACTGGACCAATTCGCTCGGCGACACCCTGTCTCGCCAGATGCTGCTTCAGCCCGATGGCGATACCTCCGTCGCTGCCGGGTTCGACGGTTATCCAACGGGGACCGCCACCACGCGCCTGAGCGGAGACAGCTCCAGCTCCTTGGCCGACGGGTCGGTCCTGTATCTGGGCGTGGGAGCCGATCCTCGATTCGGCAACCAGGTGCAGCAAGTGGTCCGAACCACATTCCGCTTGCCAAACGGCCTGGTCTATGACGCCAGCCTCCAACAGACCGCCGGCTTGACCGATCGAGCGGACCCTATCTCGACGCTGACGGGGTTGACCAATGTGACGACGATCAATGGGAGAAGCTACACCGACGTTTACAACCCAACCAACCACACCCTTACCCTCACCTCACCCTCCGGCAGAACCACGACCTCGGTCAGCGATGCCCTCGGACGGATCATCCACCAGTCGGTGCCCGGGCTGCCCGTGCTGGATGTGGCATACGACAGCGCTGGGCGGTTGGCGGCGATTACGAACACCTCCTCGGCGGGCGCCGCGACGACCACCTACTCCTTTGACAACCTGGGGCGGCTGAGCGGCGTTACCGATCCGCTCGGGCGCACGAACGCCTTCGCCTATGACGCCGCCGGGCGCCTGACGCAGCTCACGCAGGCCGACGGCTCGAATTGCGGAGTTGCCTACGACAGCGAGAACAACCTCACCAGCCTGGCGCCTCCGGGCCGCCCGGCGCGCACCTTTCAATATAACGCCCTCAACCTGCTCACCGAATACACACCGCCCTTGGTTGCCGCCGATGAATCCGTCGGCTACCAATACGACACCGAGGGCAATCTGACGCAGGTCAATCTCGCGGACGGGCAGGCCGTGGCCCTGCAGCGCGGGATGGCCGGCCGGGTTGAGAGCATGACGCTGGGGGCGGGGCCGACTCTGACGACCCAGTACGGCACCAACTCCGGCTCGGGGGATTTCATGCCCACAAACATCCTCAGCACGACGGGCGATGCGATTCAACTCGGCTACGCGGGCTCGTTTCTGACCAACGTCGCGTGGTCCGGCGCGATCACCGGCCAAGTCAGCGTGCAGCTCAACTCGGATCTCCTGCCCGCCTCGGAGTCGGTGGAGGGCTCGACCGTGGCCTACACCTATGATGCGGACGACCAGTTGATTCAAGCGGGCGCTCTGAGCATCACTCGCGCTCCCGCGACCGGCTTCATCACCGGCACAACCGTGGGCAACGCCGCCGACTTGCGGCAGTTCGACGACCGAGGCCTGCTCACCAATTACGTTGCCAGCACGAACGGCACCGCGCTCTGGTCGATAGCGTTGAGCTACGATTTGATTGGCCGCATCACCAGCAAGGTCGAAACGATCGGGGGCGTCACCAACGTCTTTGGTTACCTGTATAATGTTGGCGGGCAGCTCGCGCAAGTATGGCAAAACGGGTCCCTGGCGGCCAGCTATACGTACGACCCCAACGGTAACCGGCTAAGCCGGAACAGCGAAACGGCCGCCTACGATGCCCAGGATCGGCTCACCAACTACAATGGCGCCACCTTTGCGTGGTCGCCCAATGGAACCTGGGCCGGGAGGACCGCCGCCGGCCAGACCACTTCCTACACGTATGATGCTCGGGGCGCGCTCACATCGGTGGGCCTCCCGGGCGGCCCCCAGATCGACTACGTCATTGACCCCGCCGGCCACAGAAGCGGCAAGAAGGTCAATGGCGCCCTGGAGCGCGGTTGGTTAACGGAAGGCGGCCGAATCGTGGCGGAAGTCGACTCGAATTCGGTCCTGAAGTCCCAGTTCGTCTATGCCGCTGACTCCGCAACCCCGTCGTTCATGCTCCAAGGAACCAACATTTACCGCGTCTTCTCCGACGAGCGCGGCAGCGTTCGTTTGGTCGTGAACGCCGCGGACGGCTCGATTGCCCAGGAACTCACCTACGATGAATTCGGCCGGGTGATGGCCGATACGAACCCCGGCTTTCAACCCTTCGGCTTTGTCGGCGGCCTCTACGATTCGGACACGTCACTGGTTCGGTTTGGGCTTCGCGACTACTCGGCTGAGACCGGGCAATGGACGGCCAGAGACCCGATCGGCATGGGAGGCGGGCCCTCTGATACCCACCTGGGGTTCCGGCCCTTTGGCTTTCGCGGCGGCCTGTACGATTCGGACACCTCACTCGCTCGGGTTGGAGTCGCAGGCAACCCCGCTGGCCCCGGGCAGTCCGCGGCAGCCGGGCAAGGGGCAGCCGCCGCTGGAGCCGGGCGATGGCCAGGATTCAACCCGATCGCTTGGGGAGGCGCGGGCTTCTCCTTGTACGCCTACTGTGGAAATGACCCAATCAACGCCACCGATGTGATGGGGACGGGCCCCTCGAGCAAGAATGATAATCAAGTCAAGAATGCCAACGCGGAACAGCTCAGGGAGCTTTACAGCGACCCAACTTGGAATACACTGGAGCAGTACCAGCAAACCTACAAAGCTGGCCAAAAAGGTCTCGTTGGGATCGGAGTTGCGGCAGGGGTGGCGCCCCTCCAGGCGGAAATGATCGGCATCGAACACGTGGCTGGAGGAATCGTCACGGAGGAGCTGGTGAAGAAAACGGTGATTGAACCTGTGGTGGAGCGCGGCGTTGAACATGTTTGCAATACGGGAGGCGAGTAGGTGCCCGGTCAGGCCGGTTGGCAAATCGCCGCGATTGACGCGCCACGGGTCGGCGAGCATCTCCCCGGAGTTTCCTTTAACGGGGGGTTGGCAGTCGAGGCCACCGTTGTCGAGATGCACTACCTCGAAACCGGGACAGTGGTATTCGGATTAGGCAAGGTTTTCGGCGCCTGTTACTCGGCCCTACAGCCGAAGCCCGATTCCCCGTGCCCATGATGACGCCAGAAACGCGGATTCCATGGCCGGCAGCTCCAAATCGAGATGGGAGGCTATTGGACAAATGAACGACGCCGTTGGCGTGCAAAATGGCCAAACTGCAGACCCGACTAAAGCAGGGCGCCGGTCGTCTTGGCTAAATGTCTCCAGTCGGCTGGAAAGAAGGTTGTGGGCAATTCACGATCTTCCTCGGTCGCATTAAAAAGAGTGATGATGATGCGCAAGACACTCCTCATTTCAGCCGCCGGGGTGATTGCGGCGTCTGCAAGCATGGGCTTTGAACCGCCAGGACCGCAGAAACGGCTCGATGCTATCGGGACGACCGATGGACTTCCTGCGGTGCTCCGGTGTGCCTGCGGAAGCTCCAGTTCAGCGTCGGCTTCGATGGGGTGAAGCGTTACGAGGCACTGGCGCGATTTGAGCGAGCGGCAGGGCTTGAAGACGAGGCCGCCTGGGTCGAGCGGCGCCTGGAGACAATCCGCCATGGTGCGGGTAACTGACCGGTTCTTCGCGATGGCCCCCATTCACGAACTGCTGAACCGCATCCGCTGGGACCCCGAATTTGGCCGTGGGAACTTCGAATTGGGCTACTTTGACCGCGTGGAGGACCGGGTTATGGTCGTCCCGTTTCGGGAAGTGAGTTTTCCTGAAAACGACCCTCAGGTGTTCCGGCTGATCGATACGGAGGGCCGGACCCATCGCGTGCCCTTTCACCGCGTTAGGGAGGTGTATAAGGACGGCCAGCGCATTTGGCACCGGCCGCCGGCCGCAAAATGAAAAGCCGTCCTGCCTCTCGACTCCGGGAAGCCTTGTCACTATCCTGGCGGCAACCTCATCCGTGACATACGTATGGCCGGCAAACCTCTTGTCAGCGGCAATCCTGCGGGCGTGATCAAACAAATGTGCTGCTTGACGACCCCATGCCCGTTCAGCACTCTGTGGCGCACAGTGGGCCGCATTGACTCAACGCAGCCTGATCGTTTCCAAATGACAAAATGACAATTGCAGCCAGGCACATTCTCACCCCGGGATTCGCGGGCAAGCGAACCTCCCCGACGCACGGGCTATCGGGGATCGGCCGCTGGCTATTCCGACCGATCCTAAGAACAGCCACGTCCGGATTTGGAACAGGTGTTCTCAGGCCTGCCGTGCTCCTGGCCCTCTTCAGCGCTCCTCGGCACGCACTGGCGCGCCGCAGCCGCTCCCGGCCACGATGCCTCGTTCTGTAACCTGGGTCACAGCCCCAACGCCATATCGGCGATCACGGAAATCGACAGGAGCGACCTTGTCAGCGCCGACGCCAAACAAAGGCAAGGCCGCGGCGGAACCGGATAGCGGAGCGGCATCTTCTAGCAATCCCAGACGTGCCAGCAGGCGGTCAGTCCAGCGACGGCTCGGATCGGTATCCAGGCTGGCTGGAGGCGGAGTCGGGGCGGCAGGTGCAAAAAAGCGGACAGTTTTGAGTGCCCCCCCTTGGACACGAATGTCCACGCAAAATATGCCCAGAAATGCTGAAAAACCTCTCGGGCCATGTCAGGAGTTCTGGATTCCGGACGGCGTGAAGACCTTCCGCGGCATCATTGTTCACCAGCACGGCGCAGGCATCACGGCCTCCAAGGAAGGCTCCACTGCCGCCTACGACCTGCACCGGCAGGCCCTGGCGAAGAAGTGGGACTGCGCCCTGCTCGGCCCAAGCTACCACGTGCTAAACGATGGAGACCTCGGGGCCGCCGGCTCGCTCTACTGGTTCGACCCGCGCCTCGGCTCGGACAAGACTTTCCTCAAAGCCCTTGGCGAGTTCGCGGCCAAGACCGGCCATGCCGAACTCTCAACCGTCCCCTGGGTGCTCTGGGGCCACTCCGCTGGAGCCGGTTGGGCCGATGTGATGAGCACCCTTCATCCCGAACGTGTGGTGGCGGTCTATTACCGCTCCGGCTCGGCGTTCGTGTGGGCCGACAGACCCGCCATGTTCCCACCGGTCCCAGTCCCCGCCGCAAGCTATGCCATCCCCAGGATGCGCAGCGCCGGCGTGAAGGAAACGGGCCTGACGCGCATCCTTCTCGCCACCTACGGGCTTTACCGCACCAACGGCGCGCCCACCGGCTTCGCGGCCGACCCTCGCACCGGCCACGAGTGCGGTGACAGCCGCTATTTCGCCATCCCGTTCCTTGACGCCTGCCTGGCGATGCGGCTACCGGACACGTGGAGATTATGAACTGCAACGACCGCGATAATGCCCAATGGGATCATTTGCTCACGCGAGTTCGGGCCTGTGCGGCCAGGCATGCCCGCCGGCATACAGTCCTGTGCAATGGCAACACCCCTAGCGGCGGCCTGGTGCATGACGGGCGCTTGCTGCTGGATTTCCATGCGTTTCCGCTGCGGATAAAAGAGAACCCCGACATGGCCCAGGATGCTATCCTGCAAGTGGGTTTTTCTGACGGCATCTACGGGCATAGCAAAGGGGGCATCACCCCCAGTGGTTGGAAATGCGAGCACCTGCCATACCTGGTGGAACTCGACAACTGGGGCGTCAGCCGCACACCGGGGCACGCGGGGGCAGGAGGCATTTGGGTCTGGGGCTATGACGAAATCACCTGGTTTGCGCACCAGAGCAAAGAGTATCGCGCTAACTGGCTGAAGTACGCCTGGGATTGGGTGCGAAAAACCGATCCCAATGGTTTCCTGCAAATGGCCGGCAGCCGCACAGCCAGTTCGCCGGACATCCACTGGTACTTCGCCAACAATCCAAGCCCGGCGGTCCCCAAAGGGCTGGGTGACGAAGACGCCATCCGCGCCGTCTGGGCCGCCGATGCAGCCAACGCAAACCGGCAATCATCGCTAATGAACCGCAACCAAGGAGGCAAAACATGAGGAAGCCGGTGAGTTGGGTAACGGCGGCGGTTCTGATGTTCGGCGTTTCCCGCGCGCTTGGCATTGGCGTGAGCGGGGACGAGTTTGTCGGGCCATTCGCCAGTTGGGCCAATGTGGAAACCGAGTTCGGGGCGGTGGGCGACGGCAAGGCCGACGACACCGCGGCCATCCAGAGAGCGCTGGAAACAGTGCGGGGCCGGGATTTCCCCAAGAAAGTGCTCTACTTCCCGGCGGGCGCCTACCGCATCACCGCCACGCTGGAGCTGGAACGGATATCCCACCACGAGCCTCTGGGGATGAGCGTCACGGGCGAGGATCCGGAGAAGACCACCATCAAGTGGGACGGCGCAGCAGGCCAGAGCATGTTCCTCTACAACCCATGGTACGCCAGCATGAGCCCCCTGACGTTGGATGGCGGCGGCAAGGCCAAGACGGCGATTCAGCACGGCGTCGCCTTTAGCACCGCCAACGAGTTCACCGATCTGATCCTCAAGGATGTGGCGTTCGGGATTGAGGGGATATCCAGGTGAAACCGCCCAGCCCGGAACTGAAACTCTTCCTGTTGGGCTTCTACACCAACTGCAAGATTGACCTTGGTGGCCACGCGGTCAAAGGGCAGGTAGTGGCCGCACCCCTGCGCAGCGCGCGCGCGGACAACGGCGGCACTGTTTCGGTCGAGGGCACTGGCCAAGCGAGCCGAGCCTTCGTTAGCGAGATGCTCAAGCCACTGCGCGAGGTCAAGCCGCAGGCACTGACAGCGCTCCAGCAGGATGTGTCCGACGTGCGCTTCTACCGCGTGACAACCAACGGCAAGAACGGGGTGCGCTTGCAGGCGGCGGTGGGGCAATAGGCGCTCGACATGGTGCGGCCGGATGGGTGCCGAGGGCGAAGGCCTGACTTGCGGGTTTCCCCAAAAATGGATGAGCGCCGACGGACTAACGCTCTGGAGCGTTTTCAGCGTTTATGGTGAGGGCGGGAAAAAGGGCATCAACGCCCACGACCGATTCAACCTGGTCAAGGCCACCCTGAAACCTGCGAGTTGGTCGTTGACGCTGCTGCCTGCATTACGGAAAACTCCGTCCATGTGCGCACATCAGAGCCAGTTGGCCCGCCGATTGGCGGGAGCGCCGAGCTATCTGTCTTGCCAGGATTATGACGAATCACCAAACGTATGAAGCACCGAATATCCCAAGCGAATCGGTATTCCCTGAACCCCAGGGGCGCATTGAATCGGCGGCAATTCCTCGGTGGGGCTTTGACTGCCGCAGTATCCGGCTCATCTTTGACGGCGCTATCCAGCCTGGCCGCGCAAAGCCCGGCGCCTGAATCCAAGCCGCCCGACTTCCAACGGAAGATCAAGTTGGGTGTGGTCGGCAACGGCGGGCGCGGCTCCTGGATTGCCAAGCTCTTCCGAAGCCATGGCGGCTACGAGATGCACGCGGTGGCGGATTACTTCCAGGAAGTGGCCGATAAATGCGGCGATGAGCTGGGCGTGGACAAGGCCCGGCGGTTCTCCACGTTGTCCGGCTACAGAAAGCTGATGGAAAGCGGGGTCGAGGCCGTGGCGCTGGAGACCCCTCCGTATTTCTTCCCGGAGCACGCCCACGCGGCGGTGGAGGCGGGGCTGCACGTGTACATGGCCAAGCCGGTGGCGGTGGACGTCCCCGGCGCTATGGCCATCCTGGCGGCCGCCAGGCGCGCCACGGAAAAGCAACGGTGTTTCCTGGTGGACTACCAACTGCCTACCGATCCCCACAACCTCGAGATCGCCAGACAAATTGCCGCGGGCCAAATCGGCAAACCCGCGGTCGTCACCAGCCGTTATTTTGGCGGTGGTTGGCCGGACCCACCGCGGACGGCGACGGAAGAAAGCCGTTTCCAGCACTTGATCTGGTGCAATGACATCGCCCTGGGCGGCAGCCACCACGTGAATGCCTGCATTCACACCATTGACGCCGTGCTTTGGGCATTGGGCCAGCGGCCCGTAAGCGCGGCGGGTTTCTCGAGGATTGCCCGTGATCACCCCCACAGCGACAGCCACGATGTCCTGGCCATCAGTTACACCTTCGCGGATGGAACGGTGTGGTCTCATTGCGGACGGCACCTCAACAACCTCTACCCCTTCGAGTGCGGGGCCCTGATCCACGGGACCACGGGTTACGCCCAGGTGTCCTACGAAGGGCACGTTCGGCTCCAGGGTGCCGAGAGCGCGTATTCGGGCGAGGTCACCAACTTGTACGAGGCCGGCGCGGTTCGGAATATCGCGGATTTCTACCGCCGGATTACCGGGGGAAGCTTCGAGAACGCGACGGTCTCGCGGGCCGTCGATGACGTGTTGACAACGATCCTGAGCCGGGAGGCCGCGATGCGCTGTGTGCAGCTCAAGATGGACGAGGTCATCAGGGAGAATCGGCGGCTGGAACTGGACCTGAAAGGTTTGAAGTCATGAGCACATCGCTCTCCCAATGATACAGTCGTTGGGTTTGTTTGTCCTGCTGGCGTGTGGGACGAGACCGGCGTGGGGAGCCATGCCGGTCATGGTGCAGGATTTTGAGAAGACCGATCTGCCGCCCACGGTGTGGGTTGTCAATATCCCCCAGGCGAATGCTTTGGTCCAGCTCTCGACGGCTCAGCCTCACGATGGGAAGCAGTGTCTGAAGTTGCACTACCACTTCCTTGGCACTGGGAATTTCCAATACCTCGGCATCCCCTCCACGTGGTTCGAGACGTTCCATACGTATGGATGCGAGATTACGGAGACCGACACGATTTACTATTGCGACGACATCGAGGTCGGACGCCACGCTACGTTCCGGCTCTCGAAGGAGCTCCCGCTTTTTTTCCTCATCAATCTTGCCACCGGCGGCGGCTGGCCAGTCGATTTATCCCGCTATCACGGCGTGGCTGACATGTACGTCGATTACGTGCGGGTGTATCAGGGAAAGAAGAGGGCCGGCCACTTATGAGACGAATAGTCCCCTCAACCGTGGTTTTTTTCAGTCCTGGTCTGCACCGCGCGGAACATGACTTGGGCGGCCGGGTTGGGCCCGCGTCACCCCCGGCAGGCCTTCCACGTGGATGCCTCGTATGACGGCAAGGGCGAATTCCACCCCGGGATTATCCCCTGCGGACCATGGCGGAAAGAAAAGGAGGAAGGACAAGGTCCTTGGGATGCCGCTTGGGCGCACAAGACCGTCTATCCGGCGATTGACTCCCGGCCCGGCAACGAACGTTCGTTTGACAACCGTTGCTCGCCAATGAACAGCGAATTCACCATACACCAGAACACCGCCCCTGCGGCGGCGCTGTTCGGCTTTCTCTGTGCGCCACGCTCACGCTACATCGAACCAGGTTGAGGCAATCGTTAGCACATCTGGGCTTTGGCGTGCGGGGCCTCGAGCTCGGCGTTGACCTCTTTCATGCGAGTGGTGAGCGTTTCCCAGGGAACCCCGTCTATTTTCACTACGCCGCAGTTGCTGTTCTCACCAACATGGTCAACTCCCTTGGAGAATAACGCGTTCCCTGCCGGCGAGATCAGCCACCATCGGCCTTGAATCTGCTCCGTGTGGAAAAAGCCGGTCCGTTTGCCTTTCAACTCCAGCCAGCCGCCATAGGAGTCGTAGCCGGCGGCGTACGACTGGCAAAAGGAAAGCATCAGAAACAGGAGCGGGAAGTGCAGACGGCCAGCCACGCCCCAGGATCGGATGCTCCTGTCCTGAGCCCCAGCAGGAAAGGGAGAGTCGTTTATTGACGCGCTCATTTTTCAGTGTTTTTGCGTGTTCCATTCCAAAGCCGGCTCGCTGCCAACTCCAGAATTCTCTATGGCCCCTCGACACCGTGCACCTCTGCCGACGGCCGTGGCACCGGGGATCCTAATGGGAACGGAAGGCGAGAATCTCCCCACGCGGGATTCTGCTATATCCTTGGGCAGAAACTTGGCAGAATCAACGCGAGCGACGACGAAAACCTCTGAGCCAACTAACGGATCGAGGTCCAAACCGGACCAAACCATGACACTTGTCAGAATGAAACCAGCTTTCTTTGGCATCTGGCCATCCTGGATACTCGCTCCCGTTATGCCGCGGAGAGCAACGATTCGATCACTGGCCGTGCCGGCATTCGCGGCTCTGCTGAGAGCGGCGACACCGGGCCACGCCGCCGCACCGGCGACGATCTGGGCGGCGCCGCCGGGGGAGCGGCTTTGCGAGGATTACACGCTCCGCGTCAACGGTCAGCCGGTGCCGGTTTACGCCTGCCGGGTCTCGGCCGTGCCGTTCAACCAAGTGTGGCCCGGCTACCAGCGCCCCATCGACCAAACCGAGCTTGCCGGGTTCGCCCATTGGGGCATGTCCGGCCCGGTTTCGGTGGAGATCATCTCGAAGCAGCCATTCACCAACGTCGTGGTTCGGCCCGGTGCGCGCGAGGTCCGTCCCGCCGTCAACGGCCGGACGATCACGTTTGCCCTCTCGAAGGTCGGGCAGGCGACCGTCGAACTGGACGGTCCGCATCATGCACTGCACCTGTTCGCCGATCCGCCGGAGGCGGGCGTGCCCACCCGCGACGGGGCCGGGGTGCGATTTTTTGGGCCAGGCGTTCACCGGCCGGGGAAGCTCCAGCTCCAGAGCGGCGAGACCCTCTACGTCGCGGGCGGCGCGGTGGTCTATACCGCGGTCGAGGCGCGCGGGGCCTCCGCCGTGCGGATTTTGGGCCGAGGCATCATCGATACGAGCGAGTTCGAGCGCGGCCAGGGCGGCGGGTGCATCCGGCTGACGGATTGCTCCGACGTGAAAGTCGAGGGCGTCATCCTCCGCGACCCGGACGTCTGGTGCCTCAGCGCCTTCGGCTGCCGTCATGTTGAGATCGCCAACGTCAAGCTCGTCGGCCTGTGGCGCTACAACGCCGACGGCATCGACCTCTGCAACTGCCAGGACGTCGTCATCCGCAGCTCCTTCGTCCGCTCCTTCGACGACGCCATCGTGCTCAAAGGGCTCAACTGGGGCTCGGGCGGGTTCCATGAAAGACCGGTGCGGAACGTGCGCGTCCACGACCTGGTCCTCTGGTGCGACTGGGGCCGCGCGCTGGAGATCGGGGCCGAGACCTCGGCGCCGGAGATTGCCAACGTCCGCTTCCAGGACTGCGACATCATCCGGACCACGCACATTGCCCTGGACATCCAATGCGGCGACCGGGCGCTGGTCCACGACATCCGGTATGAAAACATCCGGGTCGAGACTGACGAGGTCAGTCCCGCTCCGCGCATGCAGGGCAGCCGCGACGAGCGGTACTTGGAGGACCCCACGGCCCA